>Ga0207689_10000476_pt1 | contig 37736 bp, 33 predicted proteins | sample KBSMisM52_FD_184312 | JGI IMG/M metagenome (GOLD analysis project Ga0207689, IMG submission 184312) | Miscanthus rhizosphere microbial communities from Kellogg Biological Station, Michigan, USA - KBS Miscanthus M5-2 (SPAdes) (version 2) | ecosystem: Host-associated > Plants > Roots >...
CGTGGTCAAGGCCGCCATCGGCCTGCGCGCCGCCCCCGAGGTCGAGTCCGCCGGTCTGGACACCTCCGAACACGGCGAAGAAGGCTACGTCGGCTAAGCGCCGGAACGCTTCCCTTCGAAAACAAAAAAACCGCGGACGTCATGTCCGCGGTTTTTTTATTGGGCGGGTTCGATGCGCGGGGCTCAGTGCAGGTTGCGCTCGATCAGCTTGTAGAGATCGGTGGAGTTCTTTTTGTCTCCGGTGACGCTCCAGCGAATCTTGATCAGCGTCTGGCGGCTGTTGATCTCGGCGATGCTCACATAGACTTTTTCGTCGCTGCGGGAGCGGGCGTAGAGCTCGCCGTCGTAGGTGTTCAGCTGGCTCTTGGTCTCGAAGAGATCCATCGCCCGGAACGCCTTTTGGGTGGCGGCGAAGGCGACCGGCGCGGTCGTGTTCACCACCATGCGGAACTCGTTGAGTTGGTAAACCGCGGCGGTGTCGCCGGTGGCGTCGAGGTCGACCGTGGTGCAGCCGGAAAGGCCGAGCAGGAGGCCGGAGCCGAGGAGCAGGGAGACGGGAAGAATGCGAAGTGATTTCATGTGAAGTTGGGCGTGAAGGACCGCACGTTAGTCCTCTGGTTCGCGCTGTCACCGTGAAAACCGGTTTGCGGAGGGGGCGGGTGGTCGTCTATCGCTACCAGCCTATGGCCAAGCCACTTGTCGGCATTATCATGGGCAGCACGTCGGACTGGAGCACGATGGAGCACGCCGCGCAGACGCTCAAAGCCCTCGGCATCGTCGCCGAGCACCACGTCGTTTCGGCGCACCGCACGCCCGACAAGATGTATGACTACGCCAAGACCGCCGAAAAACGCGGTCTCAAGGTCATCATCGCCGGCGCCGGCGGAGCCGCCCACCTGCCGGGCATGACCGCCGCTCTCACCCCGCTGCCCGTGCTCGGCGTGCCGGTCGAGTCGCACACGCTCAAGGGCGTGGACTCCCTTTATTCCATCGTGCAGATGCCCGGCGGCATTCCCGTGGCGACCTTCGCGATCGGCAAGGCCGGCGCCATCAACGCCGCGCTCTTCGCCGCCGCCATCCTCGCGACCGGCGGAGACAAAAAGGTCAAAAAAGCCCTCGACGCCTTCCGCGCCGAGCAGACCGCCAAGGTGTTGGACGCGAAGCTGCCCTGAGTTTTTACAGGAGAAAACAGAGGGAACGGAGGGTTTGACCCGATGAAGCCCGCCCTCTGTTCTCTCGGTTTCCTCCTGTAAAATGATCCAGCCCGGCAAAACGATTGGTGTTCTCGGTGGCGGCCAGCTCGGTCGCATGTTCGCCCACGCGGCGGAACGTCTGGGCTACCGCGTGCACATCTATGAGCCCGAGGCCAACGGTCCTGCTGGCGAAGTATCCGCGCTGGAGACCAACCGTCCCTACACCGACATCGAGGCGCTCACCACTTTCGCCAAGAGCGTGGACGTGGTCACCTACGAGTTCGAAAACATCCCCGCCGAGCCGCTCTGGGCCATCGAGAAATACGTGCAGCTCCATCCGCACTGGAGCGTCCTCGAGACCTGCCAGAACCGGATGCGCGAGAAGAACTGGCTGCGCAAAAACAACTTTTCACCCGTGCCGTTCGCCGAGGTCGAGGCCGGCGATGATCTCGCCGCCGCCATCCGTCGCATGGGCCTGCCGTGCGTCGTGAAGACCGCCGACTTCGGCTACGACGGCAAGGGCCAGATCAAGGTCTCCGACGACGCCTCGATGGCCAAGGCCGTCGCCTCGTTCACCAAGCAGCGCTGTGTGATCGAGAAGTTCATCGACTTCAAATGCGAGCTGTCGGTCCTGGTGGCCCGCAGCAGCAACGGCGAGGTGAAGGTTTTCCCCGTCGCGGAAAACATCCACACGAAGCACATCCTGGATTTTTCCATCGTCCCCGCGCGCATCAGCGACGCGATCCGCGTCGAGGCCGAGAAACTCGCGCTCGCCATCGTCGAAAAGCTCAACGTCGTCGGTTTGCTGGCGATCGAGCTGTTCCTCACCGACCGCGGCGAGATTCTGGTCAACGAGCTCGCCCCGCGTCCGCACAATTCCGGCCACTGGACGCTCGACGCCTGCGTGACCTCGCAGTTCGAGCAGCACGTGCGCGCCGTGTGCGGCCTGCCGCTTGGCGACGTGTCGGTCGTTTCGCCCGTGGTGATGGTCAACATCCTCGGCGACGCGTGGAAATGGCAGGCCGGCGCGCTCGTCGGCGACGCCAATTGGTCCGCGATCCTCGCCGAGCCGCACGCGAAGCTTCACCTCTACGGGAAAAAGGAGCCGCGCATCGGCCGCAAGATGGGCCACTTCACCGTGACCGGCAAAACCGCCGACGCCGCGCTCGAGGCGGCCCGCGCGCTCAAGGCAAAGCTTTAAAATACCAAGGCCACCGCGTCGCGGTTGCTGCCAAGGTGAAGGTCCGGAAATCCGCTCGCCGGCGCGGGCGTGCCGAGCGCGCGGCGTTCGCGCACCGGCCAGTCTTTCGGGCGCAACGTGATCACGCCGTCGGTGAAGACGACGTGGCTCACGGCGACTTCGCCCACGCCACGCAGGGCGATGCGCAACGGCTTCGCGGGTGAATCGATCGACACGGAAAATTCGCGGCGCACATTGGCCTTCGGTCGGGCGGCCTTGGCGCGGAACTCGATGGTGAAGCGCTCGGCCAGCGTTTGCCACGTGCCGTCGGCGGACTGTTGTTCAACGAGGATTTTTTGCAGCGCGGGCGCGGAGTTGTGGACGATGAAAGTGAGCTGCCAGCGGCCATGCACCGGCGCGGCGTCGAGCGCGCGGGCGGAGTCCTTCGCAACGGCGGCAAGCCAGCGCTGCCAGGTTTTCAGGCGGGCGGTGTCGCGGTCAAAAATGTCCACATAGCGCGATGGTGAACGCGGATCGCGCGTGCGCGCCCACATGACCTTCGCGGCGGCACGTCCGGCCTTGAGTTGGTCGCCAAACGCGTCCGCGGCTTCGAGCGCCTGGGTCACATAATGAGCGACGAGTTTGCCCCGGCCGGTGGCGTGAAGGCGGCGGAGTTTCGGGACGGTGCGGGCGGCATGGCGGACGAAGGCCTCGCGGGCGGCGAGGGTGGCGTTGAGCGCGGCGCTGGCGGCGAAGGGCGCGGGAAGGTTTCGTTTCGCGAGGCGGGTGAAGAAACGTGCGTCGCGGTCGGCGCGGGCGGGACCCTCGGGGCCGGCGAGTCCGTCCCAGCGGTCGTTGATCTCCCATTTGGCGTAGCCGGCGAAGGCGTGTTCGTCACAGGCGAGCGCGGCGCGGGCGGCCTCGCGCGAGCCGGCTTTGCCGAAGACGCGCTCGAAGCCTTTGGCGAGCAGGCCCGCGTGGTCGTCGATCTCGGGGTTGAGCCAGAGGCTGGCGGCGGCGGCATCGACCACCATGGGCAGCTCGAAGGCGAGGCGCTGCGGTTCCCACCCGGTGACGAGAAAACCGCCGGCGCGGGTCTGGCGGCAGCGGCGCCACCACGATTGAAGGTTGGAGAGGCGGTCGCCGAAGACGGGCAGCGGCTCGTGGCGGAAACTGCCGTTCATCGGGCAGCCCCAATATTCGATGCCTTGTTTTTCGAAGGCGGGCGCGAGGTCGTAGTCCGCGTAGTTGTGCAGCTCCATCCGTGGGTGGCGCGGGAACGGATAATAATACCAGTCGTAGGCGATGAGGCCGCGCGGGAGTTGCGGGATGGCGTCGGGCAGGAGCGCGAGCATGTCGGCCCACAGCCCCATGCGCAGGCCGAGCGGTTGAACGAGTGTGTGCAGGCGTCCGACGTAGCGGGCAAAATGAGCCGCGAGGCCGATGCGTTTCACCTCGGCGCGGGAGAGCGGGTGTTTGCCGAGGTGGAAGGATTCGTCGAGGCCGACGTGGACTTTGCCGGCGGTGCAGAACGGCGCCATGTCGCGCAGGAGTTTGTCCGCGATCTCCAGCGTGCGCGGATGGAGCGGACAGATTTGTCCGCGTTCGAGCGGACTGCCGTCGGAGGCGCGGAGTTCATTGAGGTCGCGCAGGTCCGGGTCCTTGATGAGGTATTGGGTGTGCCCGAGGAGATTGACGATGGGCACGACTTGGATGCCGGCGCGGGTGGCGGCGCGGACCAGTTTTTCAAATTCGCGGGTGGTGTAGGCGTCGGCGCGCGCGACGCCGGGCAGGCTCGGGTATTCGACGGCGTCCTCGAGGTGGATGTAGAGCTCCTGATAGCCCCAGTCGGCGTAGCGCGGGAGTTGGTCGAGGAGGAAATCGAGACGCTCGACTTGGCGGGCGAGGTCCCATTGGAAGGCGCGGATCATACGGGGGAGCGGACGGGGAACGGGGGAGTGGTTTCGCCGCCGCCGCGGAGCCAGCGGCGGAAGGCGCGGAGTTCGTCGAGCGTGCCGACGACCAGCAGGCCATCGCCGGATTCGAGGCGCTGGTTGCCGCCGGGGTTGATGATCTGTTCGGCGCCGCGGCGGATGCCGACGATGCGCACGCCGGTTTCGCGGGCGATCTGGAGTTCGGCGAGGGTCCTACCGGCGTGGGGACCGGCGGGAAGGTCGTGGGTTTGGAGGATGGAGCCGCTGAACTCGTCGGCGGATTCGTCGGCGGGCTTTTTCTCGCCTTGGAGGAAGTCGCGCGCGGCGGCGAGGCCGTCGTCCTTGCCGAGCAGCAGGAGTTTGTCGCCCGGATAGACGCGCAGGTCGGGGCCGGTGCGAGTGATGATGTAGCCGTTGCGCTCCACTTCGATGACCGAACAACCGAAGCGCGTCGGAATGGCGAGCCGGGCGAGGTCGTGGCCGGCATAGGAAGCGTCGTCGGGCACGCTGTATTCGTCGAGGCGCAGGCCCCAGCCCTCGAGGCCCTGGTCGAGGACGATGCGGGCGTTGGCGCGCGCGCCGGCTGGGCCGTCGGAGTCGGCGTTGAGCACGTCTTTCACCGACGACTGCCAGGTGCTGTGCCAGTAAACCAGGCGGCGGGAGAACACCGCGATCACCCCGAGGCCGGCGGCGACGATCACCAGCCAGCCCCACGCGGGCAGCGCGCCGATGGGCAGGATGGCGTAGAGCCACCAGCCGAGGAGCACGGCGGAAAGCGCGCGCAGTCCGTTGCCGATCGCGGAGGCCGGTAGTCGCGTGCCCTGGCCGAGTCCGTCGGCGACGATCAGGATGATCGCGCTGAGGTTGCGCCAGAGCGCGACCAGCATCACGAGCACGAGCAGGCCGACCACGCTCCAGAAAAAGTAGTTGAGCCGGGTCTTTTCCATCCAGTCGGGCGGCAGCGTGGTTTCAACCAACGACAGGAGGTGGCCGGAAAAAATCAGCAGCCCGGACGTGAGCAACACCTCGACGGCGATCTGCGGGATGCGACTGCGCACGAGTTTCCACGCGAGCGGGGAGGTGTGGCTGTTTTGGATCTGCTGGACCCAGCCGTGGTAGGCTTCGAGCGAACGCGTCAGCCAGCGCGGCTCGATGCGTTCGGCGAAACCGATGAACGCGTCCGCGTGGCGGTTGATGAGCGGCGTCGCCAGCACGGTGAGAATCGAGGTGCCGACCGCGAGCGGGTAATACTCCTTCGGCAGCACGCCGGCGGTCACGCCGAGCTGGGCGATGATGAAGGAGAATTCGCCGAGCGGCGTGACGAGCAGGCCGGCGCGGCGGGCTTCGCGCGGATGCGTGCCGCACACGACCATGGCGAGGCCGGAGGCGAGCGGCCGGAACACCATCACAAAGGCGGACAGTCCGAGGATCCACGGCCAGACGTGAACGAGAAGATGGACCTCGATCATCATGCCGATGGAGACGAAGAACACGCTGCTGAAGAGGTCGCGCATGCCGGCGAAGGATTTTTCCACGCCGGTCTTTTGCGGCATCTCGGCCACGATGGCGCCGAGCAGGAACGCGCCGAGCGCGAGCGAATAGCCGGCCTTGGCGGCGGCGATGGCCAGCAGGAACAGCACGCCGGCCACGATGATCGTCTGCAGTTCGGAGTCGGCGCGCGCCTCGAGCCGGCGGAGCAGACGCGGGACGAACAGCAGGCCCGCGCCGACCAGCAGCACCACAAACGCGCTCAGCGTGGCGAGCAGCGTGCCGATGCCGGTGTTCTCGCCGCCGCCGGCCTGGCTGCTCTGGCTGGCGAGAAGGGTGAGCATGACGACGGCGACGACGTCCTCCATCACGGTGATGCCGAGGGCGCGCTGGGCGAAACCCTCGTGGCCGAGTTTCAGTTCGCTCACGATCTTGGCGATGACCGCCGAGCTGGAGACCATGAACATGCCGGCGATGAAGAGGCTTTGCAGCGAACTCCAGCCCACGCACGCGCCGAGCAGGCGCGTGAGGTTGAGCATGAAAAACGCGCCGAGGCCGGTGGCGATCAGCGCGGGCAGGCCCATGCGGGCGAGCTTGGTGAGGCTGAGTCCGAGACCGATCGCGAACATCAGGAACACGAGGCCGACTTGGGAGAGTGTCTGGATGCGCGCGACGTCGGTGACAAAGGAGAACGGCGGCGTGTGCGGACCGATGACGATGCCGGCGACCAGGTAGCCGACGATCACGGACAGGCCGATTCGCTTGCAGAGCGCGCCGGCGAGGCCCGCGGCCAGCAGCACGATGGCGAGGTCCTGGATGAAATTGATGCCGTCTTCCATGGCGTGTGGTTGAAGGCAGGACCGGCCGCGGGGGTTGTCAACGGGACAGCTCCGGCCGCGCGCAAAAAAGCCCGGCTCCGAAATGGGGCCGGGCTGGGGACGGGATTGAGCGGAGGAGGGTTAACCCTCGACGCGGATCGGGAGGATCACGAACGGCAGGTCGCCGAGGAAGAACCGGCGCTGGAGGATGAAGACCGTGTGGTTGTGCAGCCAGCGGCTGAAGCGCGTCTCGCGTTCAAACAGGAGCTGGCCGGCGAAGAACACCGAGTGCGGGTATTGTTCGTGGAGCTCGCGGGCGATGCGCACGATCTCGCTCACCGGATCGGTGGCGATGACGGAGACCGACGTGGACCCGTAGCCGCGGGCACGGGCGAATTCGACGTAACGATGGGTGTCGGCTTCGGTTTTTTCACGGAGCGAGACGAGTTCGTCGGCGCCCTTGAAGTTGCCCGCGTCCACCACGCCGACCTCGACGAAGATGTAATTGCGGAACGTGTCGCCGAACACCTGGGGGACGTTGAGGAGCGTGTGGAGGCCGAGACCGTTGTAGCCGTTGACGAGCACGACGGCGGTGCGGGCGTGCGGCGCGAGTTCGGGCGGGGGCGCGGCGGTGCGCGTCGTGGCGGGAAGTTTGGCGGCCTGCACCAGCAGGTCGAGGCGGCCGAGCTGCTGGCCGATGCGGTGGTAGTGGCGCTTGATGCCGAAGGCGGCGGCCACCAGCAGGCCGGTGACGACGAGCGTGGCCCAGCCGCCCTCGAAGAATTTCACGGCGGTGAGCGAGATCAGGATGAACGTCGTGAGCATGAGACCGAAGCCGTTCACGGCGAGCTTGCGGCGCCAGCCGTCCGCGGTGTGGCGGTTGTTCCACCAGTGCTTCACCATGCCGAGCTGCGAGAGGGAGAACGTGATGAAGACGTTGATGCTGTAGAGCACGACGAGGAGCTCCACCGAGCCGCGCGTGACGATCATCATCAGCAGGGCCGCGCCGCCCATGAGGAGCACGCCGTTCTGGGTGACGAAGCGGTCGCTCAAGTTGGCGAAACGCGTGGGCAGCCAGCGGTCGAGGGCCATGTTGGCGAGCACGCGCGGGCCGTCGAGGAAGCCGGCCTGCGCGGCGATGAGCAGCAGCGCGGCCTCGGAGGCGAGGGTGACGAGCACGAAGCCGTGGCTGAGTCCGGAGGGCCAGCCTTCGGTCATGCGCTCAAAGAGGACGGCGTTGAGGGTCTTGCCCTCCACGGGTGAGACGCGGAACACCAGGTAGGCGATGAGCAGGCCGGCGACGGTCACGGCGAGCGAGGCGCCCATGTAGGTCATGGTGCGGCGGCCGGTTTTGACGCGCGGCTCGCGGAGAATCGGGAGGCCGTTGCTGACGGCTTCGATACCGGTGTAAGTGCCGGCGCCCATGCTGTAGGCTTTCAACAGCACGGCCATCAGGCCGAACCAGCCGAGGCTGCTGCTGACGCTGTGGACGTCGCTGATCGTATCGGTGGCGACGGCGCCAAGGCCGGCGAAGTGCGTGGCGATCGCGTAAACGATGGCGAAGCCGTGGGTGAATACGAAGAGGAAGAACACCGGCACGAAGAGCATCACCGATTCACGGACGCCACGCAGGTTGAGGAAGGTGAGCCCGACCACGCCGGCGAAACCGGCCGCGAGTTTCCAGTGGGCCCATTCCGGCGGCAGCAGGCTGAAGAGCGCGTCGGTGCCGCTGGCGACCGAGATGGTCACGGTGAGCACGTAGTCGATGAGGAGTGCGCTGCCTGAAACCACGCCGGCGGCGGGCGAGAGGAGCTTGCTGGCGACCAGATAACCGCCGCCACCCGAAGGAAACAGCGTGATGATCTGGGAGTAGCTGGCGCAGATCGCGACGATGGTGACGACCGAGGCGAGTGCGACGAACAGGCTCAGGTGCACGTGCGTGCCGAGGGCCTTGAAGGTTTCTTCGGGGCCGTAGCAGGACGACGAGAGACCGTCGGCACCGAGACCGACCCAGGCGAAGACGGCGATGAGCGAGACCTTGTGAAACAGGTCATGGTCGGCGAGCGAACGGGCGCGGCCGAAGAGGAGCGATTTTAGACTGAAACGAGGACGGTCGGACGATGCGGGCGGTTGAGGAGCGGGATGTGTGGACACGGAGGTCTCTTGGCTAAGCGCCCTCAATCCGCCGGTATTCCCGAACGGCCCAAGGGCGCGGTGAAGAACGGGGAGACCGTGGGGACATCGCACTCGCGAGCCCTAGTGGATCACCCTTCCATTGCCGACGAGGTTAGCTGGCGGGCTTGGTGCTGGAAGGTCACCTTGACCGGCGGTTGCCCGCCGGTCGTTCGCCCCGTCCGCCCTGTTGCCAGGACGGAATAATTGGGTCCCCCGTGCCCGCCTTTGGAAGAAGACGGACTTAGGCCTGAAAATCCAAAAAGAACAGGGAAGGTGTATGCACGGCCGGCCGGCGGTGTGCAAGCAGACGATAGTATGATATTTTTTAATCTGTTATTGAGCATATAATAGCACGTTTGGAATCGGCTATTTGAATACGTCTGTGCGCACAAAAAAAGACGCGGCCCGAAGGCCGCGTCCTTTGCGCGTGAACCAAGATGAGGGCGAAGATCAGCCGCGTTTCTGCGCGATGAGCTGCTCGAGCTTCACGATGTCGGCCGAGAAGAGGCGGATGCCTTCGGCGGTCTTTTCGGTGGCCATCGGGTCTTCGTTGAGGGCGAAGCGGAAGGCGGCCTCGTTGAAGGAAACCTTCTTGAGGTCGGCCTTGGCGGAGGCGGCGGGGTCGAGCTTGCGCACGAGCGGGGCGGTGGATGCCTTGAGCTCGGCGAGGAGCGCGGGGGCGATGGTGAGGAGGTCGCAGCCGGCGAGCTCGACGATCTCGCCGGTGTTGCGGAAGGAGGCGCCCATGACCTCGGTCTTGTAGCCGAATTTCTTGTAGTAGGTGTAGATCTGGGTGACGGAGATCACGCCGGGATCGGCGGCGCCGGCGAAGTTGGCGGTCGGGTTCTTGGCCTTGTGCCAGTCGAGGATGCGGCCGACGAAGGGTGAGATGAGGGTGATGCCGGCCTCGGCGCAGGCGACGGCCTGGGCGAAGGAGAAGAGGAGGGTGAGATTGCAGTGGATGCCGTCCTTCTCGAGTTGCTCGGCGGCCTTGATGCCTTCCCAGGTGGAGGCGATCTTGATGAGCACGCGGTCGCGACCGATGCCGGCCTTTTCGTAGAGGGCGATGATCTCGCGGGCCTTGGCGACGGTGGCGGCGGTGTCGAAGGAGAGGCGGGCGTCCACTTCGGAGGAGACGCGGCCCGGGACGATCTTGAGGATCTCAAGACCGAAGACGACGAGGAGGCGGTCGATCACCTGGGGCAGCGTGGCGGAGGGACCGGCGTCCTTGATGGCCTGATCGACCAGCGCCGAGTAGGCGGGCATCGCGGCGGCCTTGAGAATCAGGGAGGGATTCGTGGTCGCGTCGCGGGGGGCGAATTCCTTCATGGAGGCGAAGTCGCCGGTATCGGCGACGACGACGGTGAGCTGCTTCAGCTGGTCGAGTTGGGTGGACATGTGTGTGAAAAGAAAAAGGGCAGTAGAAGGGTTTTGGCCGGGGATGTCACGACTGCGGCGGTCGGACAGTTCGCAAATAATTGCTCAACCAGATGAGCGCTGTTTCTTCGTTGGCGAAGGCTCCGTCGAGTTGCGCCTCGAACGCGGCGTCGAGGATGGAGCTGAATCCGGGGCCGGGCTTGTGCCCAAGCGCAATCAGGTGGCGTCCGAGCAAAATCGGTCGAGGTGGGTTGGCTCGGATGGACAGTTCGTGGGCGCGGGTGCGGAGTTTTTCAATGAGCGCGATGCTCTCTTCGCCGTCGAGCGGAGGGCGGCCGAGGCTGTCCGCGATCATGACGGCACAGAGGTCGTCGATGGTGGCGGGGTGGAGCTTGCGGGCGAGGCGGCGGATGTGGGCATCGTTGAATTCGCCGGTGCCATGGTGATGGGCGAGGTGGAGCACGACCAGCGGTCGCACGGCTTCCGTCGTTGCATGGGGCGCGCCGATACGGCGCAAGAAGTTGTCCGCCAAGGGACCGCCGGCAGCTTCATGCCCGAGGCTGCGCCAGCGGAGGCGGCCGCGGACCTCGGATTGGGCGGTGGTCGCGGGTTTGCCAAAGTCATGGGCGAGCACTGCGAAGAGTAGCACGCGTCGGCGGGCGGGAGGAGAGTCGCGCCAGTCGGGGAGTTTGACCAACGCATCGCAACAATGCTGCGTATGAATGAAGGCGTCGCCCTCGGGGTGCCACTCGGGGTCTTGCGGGCAGCCGCGCAAGGCGGCAATTTCGGGGAAGTGGACGAGCCAGCCGGTTTCTTCCAAGACCGCGAGGCCGCGGGAGGGTCGGGTGGATTGAGTGGCCCATTTGTCCCATTCGCCCCAGATGCGTTCGGCGGGGAGCTCGCGGTAAGTGTTGATCATTTGCCGGCATAAAGCGGCGGTTTCCGGGGCCAGTGTCAGGTCAAACCGGGCGGCAAACTGGACGGCGCGCAGCACGCGCAGCGGATCCTCGATAAAGGCCCCGCTCGTGTGGCGCAGGATCCGGGCGCGCAGATCCGTCTGGCCGCCATGCGGATCGAAGATCTCGCCGGTGAAGGGGTCGCAGGTGATGGCATTGATCGTGAAATCACGGCGGGCGGCGGCTTCCGCATCGCTCAACAAGGGGTCGGGCGTGACCGCAAAGCCACGGTGGCCTGCGCCGGTTTTGGATTCACGGCGGGGCAGGCTGAAGTCGTATTCGGCGGTGCCGAGGCGCAGCTTGATGACCCCGAAGCTGCGTCCGACCACATCGGTCGCGCCAAACGGGGCGAGGATGGCGTGGAGTGCGTCGAACGTGATCCCCTGCACCTCAATGTCGAAATCCTTGGGCTCTAGTCCCATGAGCGCGTCGCGCACGCATCCGCCCGCCAGTCGGGGGCGTCCGGCCGGGCGAATGGCGTTTAATACGGTAACGAGATCAGCGGGCAGGCGCATGAAATAGGATCATTTTTCGCCAACAGGAGGAGTCCGTTGGGCATGTCCGAGCAGGCAGAGCCACCCTGCGATCATGAAAAGACCCCCGAGGGGAGTGACCGGCCCCAGCCAGCGGGGACCTGCAAGCGCCAGGCTATAGAGCGAGCCGGAAAACAAGGTGATTCCGATCAGCCAGCAGGTGCACGCTCGGTTTAACCAAGAGGCGCGGTCGGGCAGGTGATGAGCATAAAGGCTGGTGGCGACGATGATTGCCGCGTGGATGAGGTTGTATAAGACTGCTGTGTTCCAAGTGGATAGAGTGCCATTGGCTGTAAGGGTTTCTTTGAGCGTATGAGCACCAAACGCACCGGCGGACACTCCAATCGCTCCGGCGATGGCGGCGAGGGACAGGCGGATTTTCATGGTGGTCACTGTGGGAAAAGCGGGCGGAAATACCACTTGGTTTTCTCTAAAAACCGATGGCTGAGCCCGTTTGGGCCTGCTCCGTAACAATTGAGTAAAGTCTTGAAGTGCTCCTAGTAATTCTTTGCATACGGCCCACCGGTTTACCCCGGTGACCTGATAGCGAACCACCAAACTACAGAACTACTACACATGAAAAAGACGATCCTCGCCCTCGCGGCCCTCGTTGGCGCTTCTGCGGCTTTCGCCGACGTTGCTGCTCCTGCTACCACCACCGCCAAGTCCTACTCGGTGACCCTCGATAACACCATCGCTTCGGAATACATCTTCCGCGGTGTTGAGGTTGCCGACGCCACCTTCCACCCCTCGGTTGAGATCGCCTACAGCGACCTCTATGCCGGCGTCTGGGGCGCTCTGCCCTTCAACAACCAAAACGGTGCCGACTACAAGGAGTTCGATTTCTACACCGGCTACGGCTACGCGCTGAATGACACTTGGAAGCTCGATGCCGGTGCCACCTTCTACTACTACGGTGACACCCCTGGCAGCCAGGACACCACCGAGCTCTATCTCGGTATCAACGGCAAGGTCTCCGTGCTGACCACCTCGGTCTACGCCTACTACGACCTCGACCTCAAGACCACCACGTTCATCGGCTCGCTGGGCTACAGCCTCCCGATCAAGCAAATCGGCACCTCCCTCGACTTCACCGCCACCCTCGGCTATGTCGACACGGGTGACATTTCCTCCGCCATCCCCGAGAACTACACCTACTGGGGTCTGGCTGTCGCCGTTCCTTACAAGCTGTCTGACACCGCCACCGTCACCGCTGGCGTTGCTTACACCAACGGCAACCGCAACTCGATCCTCGAAGATCAGGTTGTCGGCACCCTCGGCCTGACCGTCGGCTTCTAAGCTGACCTCCGGTTGATTGTTTGAAATTGGCCCGCCCCGCCCTCACCGGCGGGGCGGGCTTTTTTATTCACAACGATAAAAGAGGGGTTGACAGCTCTCTCACAAACCTCCGCAATCCGCCTCTTTTCTCATGAAAACGTTCCTCGCCAAAAAAGAGACCGTGCAACCCAAGTGGCATCTGATCGATGCCGAGGGGCAGGTCCTTGGCCGCGTCGCGGTCAAAGCCGCGAACCTTATCCGCGGCCGCCACAAGGCTTCCTACACCCCGAGCGTCGATACCGGCGACTTCGTTGTTATCATCAATGCCGAGAAGATCGTCCTCACCGGCAAAAAAGAAGAGCAGAACACCTACATGTTCTTCTCTGGCTTCGTCGGCGGCGAGAGCTACCGCAAGCTGTCCGAGCAGCGCGAGCGCCATCCCGAGTTCCTGATCGAGCACGCCGTCAAGGGCATGCTCCCCAAGAACCGCATCGCCCGCACCATGCTCACCAAACTCCGCGTGTTCGCCGGCCCGACCCACACCCACGAGGCCCAGAACCCGATCAAGATCTCCGTCTGATTACCATGAGCGCTGAAAAGACCATTTTCCTCGGCACCGGCCGTCGCAAGACCTCCACCGCCCGCGTCCGCCTTTCCGAAGGCACCGGCAAGCTCACTGCCAACGGCAGCGACTTCGAGACCTACTTCTCCCATGAGAACTTCGCCAAGCAGGCCTACCGCCCGCTCCTGACCGTCGAGCTCAAGGACAAGATCGACGTCGACGTCAACGTTGTCGGCGGCGGCGTCACCGGCCAGGCCGGCGCGACCGCCCACGGCATCGCCCGCGCTCTCCAGAAGCTCAATCCCGAGCTCCGCGCCGCCCTCAAGAAGGCCGGCCACCTGATGCGCGATCCCCGTGAAAAAGAGCGCAAGAAGCCCGGCCAGCCCGGCGCCCGCAAGCGCTTCCAGTTCTCCAAGCGCTAAGTCGTCAGGAACGTTTTCAAACCAAAGCCGCCCTTCGCGAGAGGGCGGCTTTTTTGCGTCCGGATGCGGACGGATTTTTAATCGTGGAAACGCGGAAGGGTGGAAACATGGAACCAACCCATCGAGGGTTGGGGATTTTTCCGCGCTTCCGCCCTTCCGTGCTTCCGCGATTTGGATCGAATGCCCGCGACTCAGCTGCGGTAGTCGGCGTTTTCGCTCACGTATTCGTGCGTGAGGTCGCCGCCGAAGATCGTCGCGGTGGAGTGGCCATCGCCGAGGTCCACCTCGATCTCCACGCAGCGCTCGTGCGGCGGATAATCCACCGGCGGGGTGAAGGTGCCGTCGGCCGCGGGTTTGCTTTGATAAAGCTCCGCGCCTTTCAGGTGCGCGACCAGTGCGAGTTCCTTTTCGGGATTCAGACGGAACGCGCCTCCCGAGAAAATCTCGATACCGCCGATGCTGGCGCGGAGTTTGGACAAATCGGTTTCCGGCGCGTGCGCGCCCACGTGCTTGCCGATGGCCTGCACGAGACGGCCGACATTCGGATCGTTACCCGCGACTGCGCACTTGAAGAGCGGTGCGTTGACGATCGCCTTGCCCAGCGCGGCGGCCAAGGACGGCGTGGCGGCGTTTTTCACCTCGACACGGATGACGTGGCGCACGCCTTCGCCGTTGCGCACGACGTCCTCGGAGAGGTCGCGGCACACGAGAGCGAGCGCGCTCTCGAACGCGGCGAGATCCTCGCAGGGCACGAGGCCCGACGAGACCAGCGCGACCGTGTCGGAGGTGCTGGTGTCGCTGTCGATGCTGATGCGGTTGAAGCTCGCGTTGACCGTTTTGGTGAGCAGCGCGCGCAGCGTGTCGCGTGGCACGGCGAGATCGGTCAGAATATAAACCAGCATCGTCGCCATGTTGGGCTCGATCATGCCGGCGCCCTTGGCGATGCCGACGACGCGGCCCGCGCCGACGGAAGCGCCGCGCACTTTCGGGTAGAGGTCGGTCGTCACAATGCCTTCGGCGGCGGGCATGATGGAGCCGGCGGTGAGCGCGGCGGCGGCCTTTGGAAGGTGGGCGACGATGTCGTCGGTCGGGAGTCCCCAGCCGATCACGCCGGTGGAGGAGGGCAGCACGGCGGTCGCGGGCAGGCTGAGAAGTTTCGCGGTCTCAACGCACACGCGTTCGGAAGTCTCGACTCCGCCGGGCGCGCAGACGTTGGAAATCTTGTTGTTGATGATGATCGCGCCGAGGGCCGGTTCGGCGAGGCGCTTGCGACCGACGATCACGGGCGCGCCGGGGAAGGCGTTTTTCGTGAACATCGCCGCGAAGTCAGGTGTGGGCTTGTCGAGCGCGATGAGCGTGAGCGTCATCTTGGCGGGCTTGGGCGCCTCTTTCGGCATGAAGTCGAAGCGCGTGGTGCCGACGCGGAAGCCGCGGGGCAGGGCGGACTGCGTGGCGAGCCACGCGCGATGTTGGTCGCGGGAAGAGAAGGAGAGAGCGGTGCTGGGCACGCGTTCACAAGTGGCGCGACGGCGCGCGGAGTGAAGCCGATTCTGCATCCGGAGTGCGGAGGCCGTGTGAATTCCCGCGGCCGGCCGTTAAATAAGATGGAAATGCCGGCCATGCGTGATTTACCCGTGATTACCAATATCGATACGTGAACGTTAACGAAATCACCACCAAGGCGAAGGTGCTCCTCGAAGCCCTGCCTTACATCCAAGACTTCCGCGGCTCCACCTTCGTCGTCAAATACGGCGGCAGCTTCATGGACGACCCCGATCCCGCGGTGCGCAACCGCGTCGCCTACGACATCGCGTTCCTCGCGGCCGTCGGCATCAACGTCGTCGTCGTGCACGGCGGCGGCAAGGCCATCACCAAGGCGATGGAACAGTCCGGCCTGAAGTCGCAGTTCGCGCCCAACGGCATGCGCATCACCGACGAGGCCACGGTGCAGATCGTCAAGAAGACGCTCGACGAGATCGTGAACAAGGATGTGTGCGACGCCGTCGCGCTCGCCAAGGGCAAGCCCAAGGGCCTCGCCGGCGACACCGTGCTCGTGTGCGAAAAACTCACGGTCGACGACAACGGCCAGCCGGTCGATCTCGGCTACGTGGGCGAGGTCACCGAGGTGAAGGTGAAGCTCATCAAAAAGGAAATCGCCGAGGGCTACACCCCGATCATTTCCCCTGTCGCCGAGGGTCTCGATGGCAAGCCCTACAACGTGAACGCCGACCTCGTCGCCGGCCGCGTCGCCAGCGCGCTGCGCGCCCGCCGCCTCGTTTACATGAGCGACGTCCCGGGTCTGCTCTCCAATCCGTCCGACCCCGAATCCCTCATCTCCACGCTCAAGGTGTCCCAGGTCGACGACCTCAAGAAGCGCGGCGTGATCGACAAGGGCATGCGTCCGAAAGTCATGAGCGCCGTCCGCGCCTTGCAGGAGGGCGTGCAGCGCGTTCACTTCATCGACGGCCGCCTGCCGCACTCGCTGCTGCTCGAGATCTTCACGGACAAGGGCATTGGCACGGAAATCGTGCACGGTTGAACGCCATGAGCCGCCCCGATGTCATTCGCACCAACACGGCCGATCTTTACGACGCGCATGTGTTGAAAAACTACGGCCGCCCCGCCCTCACGCTGGTGCGCGGCTCCGGCTCGGTCGTCTGGGACGACCAGGGCGGTAAGTTTCTCGATTTCACCTCGGGCATCGCGGTGAGCGCGCTCGGCCACTGCCACCCGCACTGGGTCGCCTCCGTGCAGCGCCAGGCCGGCGAGCTGATCCACGTCAGCAATCTTTTCCGCAATCCCAACCAGGGCGAACTCGCCCGCCGCCTCGTCGGTTACGCCGGCCCCGGCCGCGTGTTTTTCTGCAACAGCGGCGCCGAGGCCAACGAGGGCTTGCTCAAGCTCGCCCGTCTGCATGGCGCCACCAAGGCCGGCGGCCAGGAAGGCGTGTGCTACAAGGTCATCTGCGCGAAGAGCGCGTTTCACGGCCGCACCTTCGGCGGCATGAGCGCGACCCCGCAGGAAAAAATCCAGAAGGGCTTTCGTCCGCTGGTGCCGGGCTTCGCGTTCGGCGAACTCAACAACCTCGCCTCGTTCGAGGCGCTGATCGACGACCAGACCGCCGCGATCTTCATCGAGACCATCCAGGGCGAGGGCGGCGTGAATCCGGCCACGACGGAGTTCCTGATCGGCCTGCGCCAGCTCTGTAATAAGCACAATCTCCTGCTCATTCTCGACGAGGTGCAATGCGGCGTCGGTCGCACCGGCAAGTTTTTCGCCTTCGAGCACGCGGGCATTCGTCCCGATGCCATCGGCATGGCCAAGGGCCTCGGCGGCGGCTTCCCCATCGGCGCGATCTGGATCGGCGAAAAGGCCGCCGACCTCTTTCAGCCGGGTATGCACGGCACCACTTTTGGCGGCACGCCGCTGGCCTGCGCCGCGGCTCTGGCCGTGCTCGATGTCATCGAGCGCGAAAAACTGCTGGAGCACGTGGCGCTGGAGAGCGTTCCGTGGATCACCGCGTTGCAATCGCTTGCGGCGGAGTTCCCGGCGCAGGTGCTGGCGGTGCGCGGGCGCGGTTTCATGGTGGGCATCCAACTCGCCAGCGATCCGGCCGCTTATGTCGCCGCGCTCCGCGAGGCGGGCCTGCTGGTGCCTTCGGCTGGCGGTAACGTCATCCGTCTGCTGCCGCCGCTCACGGCCACGGCCGACGAGCTGGCGCGCTCGGTCGAGATCATCCGCTCGGTGCTCGCCGCGAAAAAGTAAGGAAGGGGCCTGTATTTTGCTCTCGTAGGAGCACGGCGGATGGCCTACGCATATCCGCTTCATTTTTCCATGAAGCACTTCCTCAAAGAGACGGACTTCAAGCCCCATGAAGTGGCCGAGGTCTTCGCGTTGGCCCGGGATCTCAAAGCCAAGCGCGGCCGTCACACGCCGCCTGTGCTGGACCTCCAGACGTGGGCGCTGATCTTTTCGAAGTCTTCCACGCGCACCCGCGTGTCGTTCGAGGTCGGCGTGCACGAGCTCGGCGGCAATCCGCTTTTCCTCAACAAAAACGACATCCAGCTCGGCCGCGGCGAGTCCGTCGAGGACACTGCCCGGGTGCTTTCGCGTTTTGTGCACGGCCTGATCGTGCGCACCTACGAGCACAGCGAGGTCGAGCGCCTCGCCGCCAGCGGCACGATCCCGGTGATCAACGCGCTCACGGATTTCCTGCACCCCTGCCAGATCTACACCGACGCCTTCACGCTCGCCGAGCGCTGGGCTCCCAAGGGCGGCGACCTGCTCGCCTCGCTCAAGGGCCGCAAGATCGCCTTCCTCGGCGACACCGCGTGCAACATGGCCAACTCGTGGATTCTCGGCGCGGCGCTCTTCGGCATGAAGATCTCGCTCTCCGGTCCGAAGGGCTTCGAGCCCGGCGCCGACATCGACGCGCTGCTCAAGCAGGAGGGCTTTGAGAAAAACTACCACTTCACCACCGATCCGCTCGAGGCGGTGAAGGACGCCGACGTGGTTTACACCGACGTGTGGGTGAGCATGGGCAAGGAAGAGGAGACCAAGCAGCGCATCATCCAGATGTCGCCCTACGCCGTCACCGGCAAGGTCTTCGCTGCCGCCAAGCCCGACGCCTGGTTCATGCACTGCCTGCCGGCGCACCCCGGCGAGGAGGTCAGCCAGGAGGTCCTCGACAACCCCCGTTCCATCATCTTCGACCAGGCCGAAAACCGCCTGCACATGCAGAAGGCCATCATGGCCGTGCTTGCGCAGCAGCCCCGCGCCTGAGCAGTCCCGCACCGTTCACTTTTTCCAATCGCACCATGAAAATCGTTCTCGCTTACTCCGGTGGTCTCGACACCTCCGTCATCGTCAAGTGGCTCAAGGAAACCTACGACGCTGAGATCGTCACCTTCGCGGCCGACGTCGGCCAGGAAGAGGAGCTCAAGGGCCTCGACAAGAAGGCCAAGGCCACCGGCGCTTCCAAGCACTACACCCTCGATCTCGTCGAGGAGTTCGCGAAGGACTACATCTACCCGATGATCCGCGCCAACGCGGTCTACGAGGGCCAGTATTACCTCGGCACCTCCATCGCCCGCCCGCTCATCGCGAAGGCCCAGGTGGAGATCGCCCGTAAGGAAAAAGCCGATACGGTCGCCCACGGCGCCACCGGCAAGGGCAACGACCAGTGCCGCTTCGAGCTCACCTACATGGCGCTCGCCCCGGACCTCACTATCATCGCCCCGTGGAAGATGGAGAACTACCGCGCCGAGTTCCCCGGCCGCGCCGAGATGATCGCTTACTGCGCCAAGCACAAGATCCCCGTCGAGGCCTCGCTCAAGAAGCCCTATTCGATGGATCGCAACCTCCTCCACATCTCCTACGAGGCCGGCATCCTGGAAGATCCCTGGTTCGACCCGACCACCAAGGAGAACAAGGCCATGTTCAAGCTCTCCGTCTCCCCGGAGGACGCACCCAACAAGCCCGAATACGTCGAGATCGAGTTCGTCAAGGGCAACGCGATCGCCGTCAACGGGAAGAAGCTGACCCCCGGCCAGGTCCTCAAGACCCTCAACAAGCTCGGCGGCAAGCACGGCATCGGCCGCGTCGACCTCGTTGAGAACCGCTTCGTCGGCATGAAGAGCCGAGGCGTCTATGAGACCCCGGGCGGCACCATCCTCATGCAGGCCCACAAGCAGATCGAGAGCCTCACGATGGACCGCGAGGTCGAGCATCTGCGCGACAGCCTCATCCCGAAATACGCCGAGCTCGTTTACAACGGCTTCTGGTTCGCCCCCGAGCGCGAGGCCCTGCAGGCCCTCGTCGACGAGAGCCAGAAATTCGTCTCCGGCACCGTCCGCCTCAAGCTCTACAAGGGCAACATCATCACCACCGGCCGCAAGTCGAAGTATTCCCTCTACGACGACAAGATCGCGTCGATGGAAGGCGTGAAGAGCTGGTATAACCAGAGCGACGCCACCGGCTTCATCCGCCTCAACGGCCTCCGTCTCCGCGCCCGCAACCTCGCCCAGGGCGGCCCCAAGGTCTAAGCGGCCTTTCGAGGTCTTGATCCAAGGCGCGTCCGCATGGACGCGCCTTTTTCATGTCCGGACCATGACGTCGCCAGAACTCGATCGACGTGTTCGGCGCCTTCATCGGCGAGGCTCATTCCGGAGGACAGGCTGCGCTCGGCAAACTGGTCACCGACATCTGCCACGACAACGCCGCGGTTTATTTCGGCCTCGAATACGGACGCTTCCCGGCCAAGGCCTGAGTTTCCACATCCGGTTCTGCCTCAAAGCCTCACATCGACTTTGAGCGCAGGGCCAGCCCGTCCTTGCGTGGACGCCGGGAATCCGTAGGGTCCTCCCTTTTAATGATCCGCGTTATAGGCCAGCATTCGCTCTCCTTGGTAGGTGAACTCGGCGATTTCGCCGTGTTCACGACGCGGGCGTTCACGTCCGCCGTGGGGTCGCGCAAACTGGGTCGCCGGGTCACCCGCGCGGTTTACGAGCAGGGCGTGCGTTGTTTGCCGGTCATCGTGATCGTCGCTCTGTTCACCGGCCTTGTGCTGGGCTTGCAGGGTTATTACGTCCTCAACCGGTTCGGTTCCGAAGGACTTTTGGGCACGCTGGTCTCGCTCACCCTGGTGCGCGAACTCGCGCCGGTGCTCGCCGCGCTGATGCTCGTTGGCCAGGCCGGTTCCGCGCTCGCGGCCGAACTGGGTATTCAGCGCAACAGCGAGCAGATCGACGCGCTCGAGACGATGGGCGCGAGCACCCACGCCTACCTGATCTCGCCGCGGCTCATCGCGGCGCTGATCGTTTTCCCGATCCAGACCGCGATCTTCACGTTGGTCGGCCTCTACGGCGGCTACCTTTCGGGCTCCGTGCTGCTCAACCTGCAGTCCGGCGTGTATTGGTCCGCGGTGCACAACGCCGTCGAGGGCCAGGATGTGCGCGAGTGCTTCACCAAGGCCGCCGTGTTCGGCCTGCTCACCATCGCGATCTGCGCCTACAACGGCTTCAACGCCCACCGCCGCCGCAGCTCCACCGGCGCGCGCGCCGTGAGCGCCTCGACCACGCGCGCCGTCGTGTTGTCCAGCATCGTGGTGCTGGCGGCCGACTACATCATCACCTCTTTGCTGGTGCATCACCCATGAGCGCTCCGGACACCGCCACCGATCTCTTTCTCGACGTGCGCAGCGTGCACAAGCGCTTCGGCGAAAACATCGTGCTCGCGGGTGTCGATCTCGCCGTGCCGCGCGGCAGCGTGGTCACCGTGCTCGGCAAGAGCGGCACGGGCAAATCCGTCTTCCTGAAGTGCCTCGCCGGCATCGTGCGCCCCGACGCGGGCGAGATCTGTTTCGACGGCAACGCGCTCAACGCCGCCAACGCCGTCGCGCGCGCCGAGTTCCGCCGCCGCTGCAGCTACCTTTTCCAGAGCAACGCGCTCCTCGATTCGCTCACCGCCCTAGAGAACGTCGCGCTGCCGCTCGAGCAGACCACGCAGATCCCCAACCGCGAGATCCGCGAGCGTTCGCTCGAGGCGTTGCACCAACTCGACCTGGAAAAACACCGCGATCGCTACCCGAGCCAGTTGTCCGGCGGCATGCAGAAACGTCTCGCGCTGGCCCGCGCGATCGTCACCCGGCCCGAGCTCGTGCTCTTCGACGAGCCGACCGCCGGACTCGACCCGTTGCGCCGCAACCACGTGTTCGAGATGATCGTGAAATACCAGCGCCAGTTCGGTTTCACCGCCGTCCTCGTCACGCACGATCTGCCGGAGGCGCTGGTCGCCAGCGACCAGGTCGCGCTGCTCGACGGCGGACGCATGCAGTTCCAGGGAACGCCGGAGGCGTTCAACCGGTCCGAAAACCCCATGGTGCGCGCCTTTCGCGACAGCCCGGTTTCGCTGCGCGACACCGTCGCGGCGCTGCGCCGCGGAGAAACCGTCACCTCGGAGGAAGATTTATGAAACAGTCCAAACTGGAACTGATCGTCGGCGTGTTCGTGCTCGCGGGCATCGCCGCCGTGGCCTACCTCGCCCTGAAAATCGGCGCGGGCACCCTCGTGGGCGCTGACACCTACATGCTCAAGGCGCGCTTCACCAACTCCGGCGGACTCAACCCCGGCAGCAACGTCATCGTTTCCGGCGTGCCCGTCGGCCGCGTTGAAAAGGTCACCCTCAACCCCGCCGACTACAGCTCCGTCGTCGAGTTCACCGTGCGCAAGGACGTGAAGCTCCCCGCCGACTCCATCGCCTCCATCAAGACCACCGGTCTCATCGGCGACAAGTTCCTCGCGCTCGCCCCCGGCGGCGACGCGCAGTTCCTAGCCGCCGGAGCGCTCATCACCGACACCGAGTCCACCGTCGATTTGGAGTCGCTCATCAGCCGTTTTGCGTTTGGAAACGTGGATCAGAAACCCAAGCCGACCGATAGCAAATGAACCCGCGTTCCTTCCTTCCTTTTGCCTGCGCAGCCTCGGCCTTCGCGGCCGCCGCCGCCCTCGCGGTCGCCGCCGAACCCGCGGTGGAGGCCCACGAGATGCTGAAGAGCGCCGTGGACGAGGTCCTGGCCATCGCTTACGACGGCCAGACCGCCACGACCCCGCTCGCCCTGCGCGTGCGTCCGGCCCTGGAAAAATACTTCAACTTCGCCACGATCACCCGCCGCGCGATCGGCCCCGGCTGGCGCCAGTTCACGCCCGAGCAGCAGGCCCGTGCCACCACACTGTTCACCGATCTGGTCATCCGCACCTACGCCGACCGTTTCGAGGTGGGGAACCGCCCCGGGATCACCTACTCGAAGGCCGTCATTCCCGACGCCACGAAGCCCATGCTGCGCGAGCTGCCCACCACGATCGATTACGCCGGTAAAAAATACAGCGTGATCTATCGCGTCGAGCAGGCCGGTGACAGCTGGCGCGTTTACGACGTGATCATCGAGGGCGTGAGCATGATCGCCAACTGGCGTTCGCAGCTCGATCCGATCTTCCAAAAGGGCGGCGCCCCCGCGGTCATCGCCTCGCTCGAGAAAAATCTCGCCCAGCCCGTCGTCAAATGAACCATCGCCGGCTTTCGTTGATCGTCACCTTGCTTGCCCTGTGCGCGCTGCCCGTGCGCGCGCAGAAGACGCCCGCCCATCCCGATCCCGAGGTGGTCGAGGAGATGGACGAGTATGCGGTCGTGCAGGTTTACGATCCCATCGAGCCGGTGAACCGGGTGATGTTTAAGTTCAACGACGGCCTCTACGACTACGTGTTGCGTCCCGTGTCGAAGGGCTACACCCGAGTGGTCCCTGCTCCGGCGCGCCGCGGCATCGGCAACTTTTTCGACAACCTCCGGTTTCCGATCCGCTTCGTGAACTGCCTGCTCCAGGGCAAGTTCGCCCGCGCGGGCCGCGAGACGGAAAAATTCTACGTCAACACCATCGCTGGCCTCGGCGGCTTCATCCGCATCTCCGACGACGTGCCGGCGCTGACCGCGGTTCCCCGCGAGGACACCGGCCAGACGTTTGGCGTGTGGCACATCGGCAAGGGTCCGTATCTTGTGTTGCCCGTCCTCGGTCCGGGCACCGTCCGTGACAGCGTGGGCGCGGTCGGCGACTACTTCCTGAACCCGCTTCACTGGGACCCGAAGCACAACATCGACGGCTACGGCTGGGAAGCCGACACCGGCGTCGCGGCGACGGATGTCGTCAACGCGTTGCCCGACCTGCTCAACACCTACGATGCGCCCCGCAAAGATGCGATTGATCCCTACATCGCGGTGCGCAGCGCCTACATCCAGTATCGCGACGCGGCGGTGAAGCAGTGATCCGCGTCCACCGGCCATGCGCATCAGTGGAGGAGCCGCTAGGGGAGTGACGTTGCAGGTGCCCAAGGGCGATGTGACGCGCCCCGCGACCGACGGCATGCGCCAGGCGGTGTTTTCGAGCCTGGCCGCCCGGCTGCCCGGTGCGCGTTTCGTCGATCTTTTTGCCGGCAGCGGCGCCTATGGGCTGGAGGCGTTCAGCCGGGGGGCCGAATGCGGCGTGTTCGTGGAGAAAAACCCCAAGGCGGCCGATTGTATCCGGAAAAACATCACGGCGGTCGCCAAAAGCGCCGCCCGCCCGGCCGGCGATCTGAAGCTCGTGGCGATGGACGTGCTCTCGTGGGAACCTGCGCCGGGCGAGACGCCGGACTTGGTTTTTATCGATCCGCCTTACGAGATCATCGCCGAGGTGGGCCCGAAATTGTTCGAGCGCATGGTGGACTGGTGGCCGGCGGACGCCGATCCGGTGGTCGTCTTTGAAATGCCGGGCGAACTGACGTTGGAGCCGGCAGGCTGGAGTTGCGTGAAGCGCCTCGGCAAAGGCGCCCGCCAGCCGACGACGGCGTTCTTTCGCCGGGCGTGACGCGTTTCACCCCGCGCGGGCGATGGCCAGCGCGGCGACGACGGCGGTCTCAACACGCAGCACGCGCGTTCCCAGGTGTGCCAGCGTGAAGCCCGCGGCGCGCAGCGCCTCGCGATCCGCCGGTCCCCAGCCGCGCTCGGGACCGAGGGCCAGCACGAGCGAAGTGTAACCTAATGGGTTACACTTTTGCAGGGGGGCGGACGCCTCGTAGTTGTCGAGGGCGAGGCGGCCCTCTTTCGCCGAAGCTTCAGGGGGGAGCGTGGCGAGGGCGGAGGCGAGGGTGTGGGTCCAGGTGACTTCGGGGATGCGGGTGTCGAAGGCCTGGGCGGCGCCGGTCAGGCAATGGCGGCGCCATTCGCCCGAGGTCCAGAGCGTGCTGGTGGCGTAATTGCGGTCGGCGCGCTCCGTGGCGACGAAGTGGATCTGCGTCGCGCCGAGCGTGGTGGCGTCGCGAAGGATGTCGCGGGCGGTTTGCGGACGCGGCAGCCCGATCAGCAGCGTGGTCGGAGGAAGCGGCGAGGGCGGTGCATCCCAGGCGAAGGTGAGCGTAAGCGCATCGGCGGCGATGCGGGCTAGGGTGGCCTTGCCAAGCGGTCCGTTGACCACGCCGGCGTCGAACGTGTCGCCCTCGTGCCGCCGCAGCACGTCGAGAATGTGGGTTGCGCGCGGGTCGGTGCGCGGGAGGGGGACGGACAGCTCGGCGGACTCAAAGAGGACGAGGTTCACGGCGGGAATTTTTTAACGCAAAGACGCAAAGAGGCGGAGAAGGCCGCGAAGATTCATGGGTTTGATCTTTGCGATCTTTGCGTCCGGTCTTCGCGTCTTTGCGTTGAAACTCCGATTCCGATTTAACCCAGGATCGCGTCGATCTGCGCGAGTTCGTCGGAGGTGAAATCAAGGGTCTGGAGCGCGGAGAAGTTGTCCTCGAGCTGGGAGACCTTGCTGGCGCCGATGAGGGCGGTGGTCACGCGCGGGTCGCGCACGGTCCACGCGAGTGCCATCTGGGCGAGGGACTGGCCGCGGGTTTGGGCGAGGGCGTCGAGTTTTTGGATCTTGGCGAGCAGTTCGGGCGTGATCCGGTCGGCCTTGAGGAAACCGTTTTTGGCGGCGCGGGCGTCTTCGGGGATGCCGTTCAGATAGCGGTTGGTGAGCAGACCCTGGGCGAGGGGGGAGAACGGAATGCAGCCCATGCCCTCGGCGGCGAGCGTGTCGAGGAGCGCGGGTTCGATCCAGCGATCAAGCATGCTGTAGCGGGGTTGGTGGATCAGGGCGGGCGTGCCGAGGTCGCGAAGAATTCGGGCGGCGCGGGCGGTCTCCTCGGGCTTGTAGTTGGAAAGCCCGACATAGAGGGCCTTGCCGCTGCGCACGGCGTGGGCGAGCGCGCCCATGGACTCTTCGAGCGGCGTGTTGGGGTCCGGGCGGTGGTGGTAGAAGATGTCGACGTAATCGAGCTTCAGGCGCTTGAGCGATTGGTCGAGGGAGGAGAGGAGGTATTTGCGCGAGCCCCATTCGCCATAGGGGCCGTTCCACATGTGGTAGCCGGCCTTGGTGGAGACGATGAGCTCGTCGCGATGGGCGGCGAGGTCGGCAGCGAGGATTTGTCCGAAGTTCTCCTCAGCGGAGCCGGGAGGCGGGCCGTAATTGTTGGCGAGGTCGAAGTGGGTGATGCCGAGGTCGAAGGCGCGGCGGACGATGGCGCGGCCGTTTTCAAACACATCGACGCCGCCGAAGTTATGCCAGAGGCCGAGGGAGATCAGCGGCAGTTGGATGCCGGAGCGTCCGCAACGGCGGTAGATGGAGGGCTTGGCGTAGCGGGCGGGAGAAGGGGAATACATGGGCAAAGGGGAACGACATTAGGACGACGCATCGGAAGGCTTTAAACACCGTGGTGGACGCCAGCATGGCTGAGCCGGGAGGCGCGCAAGGCGCAGGACTGGGTCCGCCGCGGAGTGATACGTAGCCTGATCGCGGGTCGGGCGGTGAGGAATGCGCTGTCGGCTTGGGGGAACCCTGAATGGTGCGGTCGCCGGGAATCGAACCCGGGACACCTACTTGGAAGGAAGGAGTTTTACCTCTAAACTACGACCGCGTTGAGTTCGCCGCAGAGCTTCATCAGGGCTGCAAGGGGGTCAAGCTTTGGCTGGTGCGTGGGTGTGAAGGAGGCTGTTTTTCTCAGGGGTTTTTTACGGGTCCGGACAGGGAATGAGATTGCGAGCGGAAGGGATCGCCGTTTACATGGGTTCGCAATGGCTTTCATCACTTCCGCACCGGCAGGTCAAAGCACCGCAGCTCGTTCGGCGGCCGGCGCGCCGCAAAAAAAACAGGGCTTCCTGGCCGCGCAGGCCATGGCGAAACAGAAGGCCTACGAGAAAAAGGCCCAGAAGCATAAGCTGCCTCTCGGCGAACTCGCGCTTTTTACCCAGCAGCTCGCCTCGCTTTTGAACGCGGGCCTCCCGTTGGTGCAGTGTTTGGAGGCGTTACAGGACCAGACCGAGGATCCGGTGTTTCGCGTGATCATCCGCGATGTGCGCATGGACATCTCCGCGGGCAATTCGTTTTCGTCGGCGGTCAAGAAGTTCCCCCGTTCGTTCAACTCGCTCTTCATTTCGATGGTCGAGGCCGGCGAGGCGTCGGGCGCGCTGGCGGAGATTTTGTCGAAGGTGGCCGCTTATTTCGAATCGACGGTCAAGCTGTCCAAGAAGGTGAAGTCCGCGATGACTTACCCGATCGCGGTCATCGGCCTCGCGATCGCGCTGGTGAATGTGCTGCTGATTTTCGTGATCCCGGTGTTCGCCGCCATGTTCGCCGATTTCGGCGCCAAGCTCCCCGCTCCGACGCAAATGCTCATCGACCTGAGTAATTTCATGAAGGCCTGGTGGTGGGCGATCGGCCTCGCTTGCTATGGCGTTTTCTATTTCGGCAAAAAGTTCGTCGCCACCCCGCGCGGCCGCCGGATCAAGGATCAGGGCCTGATGAAGGCGCCGATCTTTGGCGGTCTGGTGCATAAGATCGCGCTTTCCCGGTTCTGCCGCACCTATGCCACGCTGATGCGCTCGGGCGTGCCGATTCTTCGCACGTTGGAAATCGTTTCCTCGGCGAGCAACAAGGTGCAGATCGAGGATGCCTGCCTTGAGATCGCGAAACATGTGAGCCAGGGCGGACAGGTGTCCGACGTGCTCGCGGTCAATCCGTTCTTCCCTCCCATGATGAAGCACATGGTGAAGGCCGGCGAGGCGACCGGTAACGTCGATGGCATGATGAACAAGGTGGCCGATTTCTACGACACCGAGAGCGAGGCCACGGTTGCTTCGCTCACGTCGTTGATCGAGCCGATGCTGATTGTTTTCCTCGGCGTCGTGGTCGGCGGCATCGTCATGGCGATGTTCCTGCCGATCTTCCAGCTCGGCGCGGTCGCCGGCGGTCTGAAGTAACCGGCAGGCCTTGCGTTTTGTGACTTTTTAACGCTCTTTCGGCGTCTTCTCATGCCCTCTGTCCTCATTGTCGACGACCTTCTTTCCATTCATGAAATGCTGGAAGCGGTGATTCACCCCACCGGCTTCATCACGGCGTTTGCCACGGACGGTGAAAAGGCGCTTGCCCGCTACAAGGCCGAGAAGTTCGATCTCGTGCTGGCCGACATCGACATGAAGCCGATGGACGGCATCACGTTGCTCAAACAGCTCAAGGCCTACGACCCGAGCGCGGTGATCGTCATCATGACGGCTTACGCCAGCACGGAGAGCGCGATCCAGGCGCTCAAATTCGGTGCGTTCGACTACATGCAGAAGCCGTTTCGCGTGGACGAGCTGATCGCCACGTTGAAGCGCGGGCTGGAGTTCAAGCAATTCAACGCCGAGCGAGCCACCACGACCGCCGCCCCGGCGATCAAGTCCGCCGATGTTGACAGCCGGCTCGTGGGCCAGAGCGCCGCCAACAAACGCCTGATCCAGCAGGTCAAGAAACTGGCCACCGTGCGCACGCCCGTGCTTTTGCAGGGCGAAAGCGGCACCGGACGCACCACGGTGGCGGAAATCCTGCACGCCGGCAGCGCCTCCCCCGAGTCTCCCTTGGTTCGCATCGACTGCGAGTTGAGCTCGGCTGGCGATTTCCGCGACGGCCTGCTCGGGGCCAACGGCAACGGTGGCGCCTGGGTGGAGAAGGCCCGCGGCGGCACCTTGCTGCTGCAAAACCTCCACAAGCTGGAGCTCGGCACCCAGCAGGAGCTGGTCGGCGTCCTGCGCAACACCGCGCATGGCTTCCGTCTGATCTGCACCACGACCGAGGATCTCGAAAAGCTCACCGACGAGGGCAAGTTCAACGACGAGTTGTTCTACCGCGTCGCGTCCCTGCCGGTGGTGCTCTCGCCGCTGCGCGACCGCCTCGAGGACATCCCTCAGTTGGTTAAATTCTTCCTGAGCACGGCCTCCAACCCGTCCTTTGACGCCAACCTCATCGAGTTCACCGAGGACGCGCTCGAAACCCTTCAGGCCTATCACTGGCCTGGGAATCTGTCCGAGCTGGGCCAGTTGGTCACCAAGATCGCCGCCACCACGACCACGCGCGTGGTCACCTCCGAGCAACTTCCGCTCCGCCTGAAAGAGGTCAAGGACTGGCCCAAGCTGGCCGACTATCTCGCGGGCCAGGAGAAGCAGTATATCGAGATGGTGCTCAACGCCTGTCGCGGCGACAAGATCTCCGCCGCTAAGATTCTGGGTGTGGACATGGCCAAGCTGCTCAAGTGAGCAGGGCCGGGTGGGCTTTGCCGCCCTCGTCCGTGCGCGTGTGACTTGCGGGTAAATGCCCGCCTTTCCGCTTGCCCCGCCGCAGGTGCGTCCCAACCTCGCAAGCACTCACGTCCATGCCCAAACGCACCGATCTTCAGTCCATCCTCATCATTGGCGCCGGCCCCATCGTTATCGGCCAGGCCTGCGAGTTCGATTACTCCGGCACCCAGGCTTGTAAGGCCTTGAAGGAAGAGGGTTACCGCGTGATCCTCGTGAACTCCAACCCGGCCACGATCATGACCGACCCGGAGTTCGCCGACGTGACTTACATCGAGCCGCTCACGGTGGACAGCCTCGAGAAGATCATCGAGGCCGAGAAACCTTCCGCGCTGCTCCCGACGCTGGGTGGCCAGACCGCGCTCAATCTTTCGATGGAGCTCTTCAAGGCCGGCATCCTAGCCAAGCACAACGTCGAGATGATCGGTGCCAAGCCCGACGCCATCAACAAGGGCGAGGACCGCGAGCTCTTCAAGCAGGCCATGATCAAGATCGGTCTCGACGTCGCCCGCTCCAAGACGGTCAAGACCATGGACGAGGCCCGCGCCGCCGCCGAGATCATCGGTAATTTCCCCCTCATCATCCGTCCGTCCTTCACTCTCGGTGGTCAGGGCGGCGGTATCGCCTACAACAAGGAGGAGTTCGAGCGCATCTGCGCCAACGGCCTCGATCTGTCCCCCGTCCACGAAGTCCTCGTCGAGGAGTGTCTCCTCGGCTGGAAGGAATACGAGATGGAGGTCATGCGTGACCATAAGGACCAGTGCGTGGTCATCTGTTCCATCGAGAACTTTGACCCGATGGGCGTCCACACCGGCGACTCCATCACCGTCGCCCCGGCGATGACCCTGACCGACAAGGAATTCCAGGTCATGCGCGACGCCTCCTTCGCCGTCATCCGCGAGATCGGCGTCGAAACCGGCGGCTCCAACATCCAGTTCTCCCTCGATCCCAAGACCGGCCGCCAGGTCGTCATCGAGATGAATCCCCGCGTATCGCGCTCCTCCGCGCTCGCGTCTAAGGCCACCGGTTTCCCCATCGCCAAGATCGCCGCCAAACTCGCCGTCGGCTACACGCTCGACGAGCTGCGCAACGACATCACGCGCCTCACGCCGGCCAGCTTCGAGCCGACGATCGACTACGTCGTCACGAAGATCCCGCGTTTCACCTTCGAGAAATTCCCCGACGCCGACTCGACGCTCACCTCCGCGATGAAGTCCGTCGGCGAAGCGATGGCCATCGGCCGCACCTTCAAGGAGTCCTTCCAGAAGTGCCTGCGCTCCCTCGAGACCGGCGCACGCGGCTTCGGCGGCGGCGGCGGCAAGTGGGGCGGCGACGAGCTCCCTGACGACAAGACCATCCGCAGCAAGCTGGCCACGCCCAACGCCGAGCGCGTTTACTACATCCGCTACGCCTTCCTCGCCGGCTACTCGGTCGAGCAGATCTTTGACCTCACCAAGATCGATCCTTGGTTCCTCACCCAGCTCAAGGAGATCTTCGACATGGAGCAGGCGCTCAAAAAAGAGACGCTCGCCTCCGTCACGCCCGAGGCTTTCCGCCGCGCCAAGCAGTTTGGCTTCTCCGACGTCCAGCTCGCCCATTTCTTCAAGAGCGACCTCGGCACCGTGCGCGCCGACCGCAAAAAGCGCGGCATCAACACCACCTACCGACTCGTCGACACCTGCGCGGCCGAGTTCGAGGCGTTCACGCCTTACTACTACTCGTCCTACGGTGACGAAAACGAGGTCATGCCCTCGAAGGACGGCAAAAAGAAGATCATGATCCTCGGCGGCGGTCCCAACCGCATCGGCCAGGGCATCGAGTTCGACTACTGCTGCGTCCACGCCTCCTTCGCCCTGCGCGAGATCGGCTTCGAGACCGTCATGGTCAACTCCAACCCCGAGACCGTCTCGACCGACTACGACACCTCCGACCGCCTCTACTTCGAGCCGCTCACCCTCGAGGACGTCCTTGAAATCTACCAGCAGGAGCAATGCGCCGGCGTGATCGTGCAGTTCGGCGGACAGACCCCGCTCAACCTCGCCACCGCCCTCAAGGCCAATGGCGTGAACATCATCGGCACCTCCCCCGAATCGATCGAGGCCGCCGAGGACCGCAAGCTGTTCTCCGCCATCCTGGAGAAGACCGGCCTCAAGTCCCCCGCACACCGCACCGCGCTCAACGAGGCCGACGCGCTCGCCTCCGCCCACGAGATCGGCTTCCCCGTGCTGCTCCGTCCGTCGTTCGTGCTCGGCGGCCGCGGCATGTTCATCGTTTACAGCGAACAGGAGTTCCGCGACGTCGTCCGCCAGGCCTTCGACGTCATGCCCGGCAAGCCCGTGCTCATCGACAAGTTTCTCGAGGACGCCATCGAGCTCGACGTGGACTGCATCAGCGACGGCGAGACCTCCGTCATCGGCGGCATGCTCGAGCACATCGAGTTCGCCGGCGTCCACTCCGGCGACGCGTCGATGGTCATGCCTCCGCACACGCTGTCGAAGGACATGCTCAATACCGTCCGCCAGGCCACCTACGCGCTCGCCAAGGAGCTCAAGGTCATCGGCCTCATGAACGTCCAGTTCGCGATCAAGGACAACCAACTCTACATCCTTGAGGTCAACCCGCGCGCCTCGCGCACCGTGCCCTTCGTCGCGAAGGCCATCGGCGTTCCCCTCGCGAAACTCGCCGCCAAGGTCATGACCGGCAAGAAGCTCAAGGACCTCGGCTTCACCCGCGAGCAGACGCCCAAGCATTGGTGCGTGAAGGAAGCCGTGTTCCCATTCGTCCGCTTCCCCGGCGCCGCCATCGTGCTCTCGCCCGAGATGCGTTCCACCGGTGAGGTCATGGGTCTCGACGACGATCTCGGCATCGCGTTTGCCAAGGCCCAGGCCGCCGCCAAGCCCGGCCTGCCGGTCAAGGGCAACGTGTTCCTCTCCGTGAAGGACAGCGACAAGGCCCGGGTGACCGACATCGCCCGCAGCCTCGAGACCCTCGGCTTCGCCATCTACTCGACCAGCGGCACCGCCGACCACCTCGCCGCCAACGGCGTGAAGGTGAACCGTCTCTGCAAGATCGACGAGGGCCGTCCGACCGCCGTCGACATGATCAAGAACGGCCAGATCCAGCTCATCATTAACACGCCCGGCGGCATGATCCCGCGCAAGGACGAGAACAAGATCCGTCAGGCCGCCTACGCCCACAGCGTGTGCATCATGACCACGATCACCGGTGCCCAGGCCGCTCTCCAAGGCATTCAGGCGCTCAAGAACAAGCGCGTCGGCGTGCGTCCGATTCAGAAATACGTCGGCAACGTCGTTCCCGTCTAAAGATCCGATGTCGTCCGCCGCCCTCGCGCCCGCCTCGCTCGTCGCCCTTCTCCACGGCCCTGACCAGCCGGGTTTGGTGGCGCGCGTGGCGGGATGGATTTTCGAGCGCGGCGGCAACATTCTCCACGCGGACCAGCACCGCGACATGGAGGCGGGGATTTTTTTCCAGCGCGTCGAGTGGGTTCCCGCCCACGGTGCGGCCTCGGCCGACACCGAGGCGTTCCACGCCTTCGCCTCCGCCCTGGGGATGGCGTCGCGGGTGACCTCATCGCACCACCGCCCGCGCGTGGCGATCTTCGTCTCCAAGTTCGACCACTGCTTTCACGATCTCGTGTTGCGCTGGAAGTCTGGCGACTACGCCTGCGATCTCGTCGCGATCATCTCCAACCACCGCGATCTTGAAGAGGCCGCGCGCGGCTACGGCCTGCCGTATCACGTCATTCCCGTGACCGCCGCGACCAAGGCCGCCGGTGAGGCCGCGCAGCTCGAACTCCTGCGCAAGCTCGATGTAGAGTTGGTGATCCTCGCCCGCTACATGCAGGTGCTGTCGGAGGATTTCCTCAAAAAATTCGGCCGGCCGGTGATCAACATCCACCACTCGTTTCTGCCCGCGTTTGCCGGCGGCAAGCCCTACCACCAGGCCGCCGAGCGCGGTGTGAAGTTGATCGGCGCGACCGCCCACTACGCGACCGCCGTCCTGGATGACGGCCCGATCATCCAGCAGGACGTCACTCGCGTGACCCACCGTCACGGCGTGGAGGATCTCATCCGCAAGGGCCGCGACCTTGAAAAAATCGTGCTCGCCCAGGCCGTGCGCTGGCACCTCGAAAGCCGCGTGTTGGTTTACGGCAACAAGACCGTCGTTTTCGACTGAGCGCCGCGGATCACCGGCGGGGCAGGGGACGAATCCCGCCTTTACGCCCTCCGGCCGATATGTTTCGGTGCCCGTTCACCCATTTTAAGCCATGTCCACCACCCCGCACTCCGCCCCTTCTCCCTCCGCCGGCGACGACCGCAACCTGGTTTCGGTCGATGAGAACTATCTCGCGCCGACGTTTGAGGACCGCCTGCGCCTCTTCTGGGCGAAGAATTCCCGCGCGGTTCTGGCCGCCTGCGGCCTCGTCCTCGGCGTGATCCTCGTCAAGGGCGGTTACGAAATCTACGTCTCCCAGCGCAACAAGGCGGTCGCCGCCGACTACGCCGCCGCGACCACCGACGCCCAGCTCAAGTCCTTCGTGGCCGCCCACGGCGACCACGTGCTCGGCGGCCTGGCCCAGCTCCGCCTCGCCGACCAGGCGTATTCGGCTGGAAACTACGCCGAGGCCTGCACCGCCTACGACAAGGCCTCGGGCATCCTGAAGAAGACGAACTTCGGCCAGCGCGCCCGTCTCGGCGCCGCCGTTTCCGCCGTGCAGGCCGGCGCCGCCGCCGAGGGCGAAGCCGCGCTGAAACAGATTTCCGCCGATCTGGCCGTGGACAAACTCGTCCGTGCCGAGGCCGCCTATCACCTGGCTTCGCTGGCCGCCGCGGCTGGCAACGCGACCGAGGCCATCCGGTTGATCGAGCAGACGACGGTGATCGATCCGGACGGCCAGTGGGCGGATCGCGCCTCGATGCTGCGCACCACGCTGCCGGCTTCCGCCCAGCCTGCGGTCTCCGTTGAGAAAGCTGCTGATCCCGTTCCTTCCGTTAGCCTTAAGTAATCGGACTGGTTTGGTTTCACGAAAAAGACCCGCCTTTTCAGGCGGGTCTTTTTTTGGGAAAAATGGTCGGGGCGATAGGATTCGAACCTACGACCTCCTGGTCCCAAACCAGGCGCTCTACCAGGCTAAGCTACACCCCGAGGGCGCAGATAAGGGCCCGCGCAGGGAGCACCTGTCAACGTAAACTCCATGGATGTGGCGTTCCTGTGAACAAGTCGGACTAATCTCTGCTTGCCTAGGCTATCCTTCTTACCTAACCCTCGCAGCCCAACCTTCTTTATTTTAAATGGACACCATCTCTCGTGAGAATAACAGCTATCTGCCGGTCGCTGGCGTAATCGTCGGCGTGCTCGCCCTCGTGCTTTCCGGCGTGGCTCTGGCCAAGATCTCCTCTGCCAAAAAGGAAATCGCCGCCCAAGTTGAACCCCTGAGCGCCCGCATCGACGAGGCCGAGAGCAAGTCCAACAGCGCTTCCGCCGCCGCCGACAAGGCTTCCGGCAGCATCAACAAGCTCGCGAGCGACACCCAGGCCGCCTTCACCCAGGTCGCCCAGGAACTCGGCAACATCCGTGGCGAGATCACCAAGGTTCAGGAATCCAAGGCCGCTCCGAAGGCCGCCACCAAGGACGGCAAGACTGCCTCCAAGGAGCCCGCCGTTGCCGGTCCCGACGAATACGTGATCAAGGCCGGCGACACCTTCCGCAAGATCGCCACCGCCAAGGGCGTCTCCGTCGCCGACCTCGTCGCCGTCAATCCCGGCGTCGACTCTTCCAAGCTCAAGGTCGGCCAGAAGATCAAGCTGCCCGCCAAGAAGTAATTTCTTCGTTTAAACGAAAAATTCCACCTCCCGTCCCGCAAGGCCGGGAGGTTTTTTTTGCCCATGAGTTCCGACCGTCCCGTTCCGTCCCGCTGGGAAAAAGGCGCCAGCCGCTCGCTGGCCGAGACACGCATCTTTGACGTGCGCGGCGTGGAGTTCCGCCATCCGGTGCGCGGCACCGAGCGCGAGTTCGTGGTCATTCATGCCCCAGACTGGGTGAACGTCGTTGCGCTCACGCCCGACGGCCGCCTCGTGATGGTGAACCAGTTTCGCTATGGCACGAACGCGTTCTCGTGGGAGATTCCCGGAGGCGTGATCGATCTCGGTGAAGATCCTGTCGCCGCCGGCGTGCGAGAGCTGCAGGAAGAGACCGGCTATGTCGGCAAGTCCGCGCGCCTGCTCGGTTCGGTCAACCCCAACCCGGCCATCCTCAACAACCGCTGCCATCTCGTGCTCGTCGAGGACGCGGTATGCACCACGGATCAGGAGTGGGATGCCGACGAGGAAATCGAGGTCGCCGCGGTGCCCGTGGACGAAGTTTATGAGTGGGCCCGGTCCGGCCGCATCACGCATTCGCTGGTGTTGAACGGTCTTCTGCTGTTTGCGCCGGTTTGGGATAAGATCAAAGCTTCCCGTTGATCGGCCCCGTGCATTTGACAGCGTGATGGACCGAAGTAGCCTCCACTCTTCACCGACATGCCGTCCGCGCCCACGTTTGCCAATCACCCCGACTTGCTGGAGTCCGCTTCCGGCGAACGCGTGCCCGCGCCGCTCGAGTCGGAGATTCGCAAGATCTACGATCGCAGCCCGCTCTACACGAAGCGCTTCCCCCTGCATGCCGAACCGTTGCAGTGGTCGTGTTACCGGGAAATCCCCGCGCTTTCCAAAAAGGAAATCGTCGAGCGCGGGCACCAGGCGTTTTTCGAGGATTACGCGGTGATCGAGCGCGGGCTCGCCTCGCGCGCCTACGAATACGAGTCCACCGGCGGCACCACACAGTCGCCCATGACCGTGATCATGGAGGACGGTTGGTGGAATGCTCAGACCGCGCGCGCCTATCGTGCGCATCCGCTGCTCGCGCCCTACGCCGACCGGCCCTACCGCAAGTGCGTCCTCGCGCCGGTCGGGTGTTCCAGCAACATCTGCCCCTACGAGGACCATCCATTCCCGCACCGGTATTTCGACGGCACGGTTTATTTGAATCTCACCAGCGATCCGTTCGTGTTCCCTGAAAGCGAGTGGGATCGCATCGTGACCGAGCTCCAGGCGGTGCAACCCGAGGTGATCGAGGGCGAGCCGGTTTATCTCTCGCTGCTCGCCCGTGCCGCGCACAAACGCGGCGTGAAGATCCCGAGCGTGAAGGTCGTCATCCTCACCTACGGCAAGGCCAGCCTTCAGCATGCGAAACGCATCGCCGAGGTGTTCCCCGCGGCGCAGGTCGACCTCTACGGCTCCACCGAGGCGGGCTACATTTTTGTTGGCGAGGCGTTCAGGGACGATTCGCGCGTGATCGACGAGAACGTTTTCGTCGAGCTCGCGCCGTATCGCGACCTGCCCGACGTGTTTCAGATTTATGTGACCACGCGTGACCGCGAGGCCATGCCGCTGCTGCGTTACCACACGGGCGACATCGTGCGTCGCACGCCGACCGGTTACCGTCTGCTTGGTCGCGAGGCGGGGCTCTATTTCCGTCCCGACGGTTCGCTGGTGTCACCTTCGGAGATCGATGCGGCGCTGCCGGCCGATTTCGCCTGCTGGCACTACAGTTTGGTGCAGACGTCGGACAACCGCTGGGACTTCCACTACGTAGCCGACCATGTCGCGCCCAAGTCCGTCGAAACCGCGCTCGCTGCGCTCCTCGGTTTCGGGGCGCGCTTGGTGGCGTTCCGTCGTCGCTTCATCGCGCCGGCCTCCAGTGGAAAGTTCGCGCTGCTCAAGCCGCTCGCGAAGTAAGTCCGGTGGCCGCCGACTTCTCCCCGACGTGGGTGCGCGCCGTTGCCGCGTGTGCGGGCGCTTGAGACACGTGCTACCTAACATGTTGTTTTCTAGGCTTGTTGGGAATCGGCTCATTGTGTCCATGGCAGGCGGGCCTTCTCCTGCGCGTTAGGTGGCCTAATACACAGCGGAGCTTTTAACCGTATCGGTGCCTTACCTTTACAATAGGGTCTCCGATGCTAGGAATGGCGGTGACCTTGGCCTCACTGGCCGGAACTCCTGTTGACCCTTACCCATTCCCATACGCGCGATGAGCCTCATCGGTAATCTCTTCACTTCGTCCATCGGGCGAAAATTCATCATGGCCATCACGGGCCTCGTGCTCGTGGGCTTTGTGTTCGGCCACCTGGTGGGCAACCTCCAGATTTTCCTCTCGCCCGACCACATCAACGGCTACGCCCACTTCCTCCAAGGACTCGGGCCCGCGCTCTGGCTGGTGCGTCTCGTGTTGCTGGCCGCCGCCGGTCTCCACATCTGGGCCGCCGTCGTCCTCACGATGGAAAGCCGCGCCGCCCGCGGTCCCGCCCAATACGGTGTCAAAAAATGGCTGAGCGCCACCTGGGCCTCCCGCGCGATGCGCTGGACCGGCGTGATCGTGTTTTTCTTCATCCTTTACCACCTCGCCCACTTCACGCTCGGCGTGGCCGACCACGCGCACTTCAAGACCCAGCTGCCCGAATGGACGATGCGGCATGACGCCAAGGAGCTCGGCTTCACCCTCGCGAAGGCCGGCGAGCCCGTGCACGACGTCTACAGCATGGTGTTCCTCGGATTCGCGAACCCGATCGTCTCCCTCTTCTACATCATA
>Ga0207689_10000477_pt1 | contig 37709 bp, 32 predicted proteins | sample KBSMisM52_FD_184312 | JGI IMG/M metagenome (GOLD analysis project Ga0207689, IMG submission 184312) | Miscanthus rhizosphere microbial communities from Kellogg Biological Station, Michigan, USA - KBS Miscanthus M5-2 (SPAdes) (version 2) | ecosystem: Host-associated > Plants > Roots >...
ACATGTCGCGTCAGGCTATGGGTCATTGGCCCTCAGTTTGGCCCAATACAGGCAACCACGTATTGCTAAAATGCAACACGCAGCACGGCAAAACCTATGAACATAGGCCTATTCGGTGGAACCTTTGACCCTATTCACAACGGGCATATCGCGCTGGCACGCGCGGCGCAGGCGCGCTTTGATTTAGGCAGGATTTATTTCGTGCCCGCACATACGCCTCCGCACAAGTCGCACGCGCCGCTGGCAAATTTTTACCAGCGATACGCCATGGTGGTGCTGGCAACGATGGGAGACAAGACACTGGTCCCTTCGTTGTTAGAAGCACCGGACGTTGTGGGCGCACAAATATCAGGTAAAGGAAAACAGCAGGTGGCTGCTGCAAACTATAGCATTGATACCATCCGCCGCCTAAAACAAACTCTCAAAAAAGCCGACCGGTTATCTTTCTTGATAGGAGTCGACGCCTTCAAAGACATTTCCAAATGGCACCAAGCGGAGGCGCTCTTAGGCGAGTGCGAGTTTATTGTCGCGAGTCGGCCAGGATATTCGTTGGCGGATGTAGCGAATTCCCTACCAGAAAAGATTCGCCCGAAAGCCGCTGTGGCCAAGCCTTTTGCCAAGCATGCCGCGGTGGGGGATTTGGTTTTGACTGGGGCTACAATTCGGTTGTTGGATGGTGTGGAGGAGTTGGCTTCGTCTACGGCAATTCGGAATGCGGTTGCGGGGAAAAAATCTTTGGCGAAGTTTTTGGATCCGAAGGTGGCGGAGTATGTGAAGAAGATGGGGCTGTATAGTGAAAAATAAATCAGCAGCCATGGACGACCATGGAGTGGCCAAAACGCGACGTTTTATTCGAAGGATTCTCCGAGTAACAAATTCTTGATCTTCCCAAAGAAACGATCGAGCAATTAGTTTTTCTAGGGGAACCCCTCATTTTCAAAGCAGGCTCAGCTTCAATTGTTGGGCCTTTCAAAATCGAATCGGGCAGATTGGTAATCGAGTTGGCTCAGATAGTCAGTATTGAGGGGATCGTACATGCAGTATCTTGCGCAAAACCAAATCTCAAGCTTCACCGCGTGCGGGAGCGTCGCGGTTTTGCGGTGGAGCAAATCGATGGAGTCGGCGAGGCCTATCATCTGATCGATTCTCTTTAAAGGCGGCGCAATTAAGGTCGGACGATCACAACATTCGGCGCTGATGGCAACTCGAAGTTTGCGCCGTTTCCTTCATTTGCCGAGAGCGTGGCCGGTAGGTCCAAAGCAGACAGCAGAATCTTCTTGTTCCAATACCCATCGGTCCAATAATCACCGTGCGCATAGATGGCGCCATCGGCCACGGTGTATCCGCGAACTTGCTCGCGATGTCCATCGCGAAAGATTAATGTCGCCGGAACAATCGCATGGGACACAGGCCGAACATCTGAAACTCTCGTCTTTGTAACCACATTCACTGCGGCTTGTTGGACGGGCATTTCAGCGCGGTCCGAGCGAACATACTGACCACCCTGCAACTCAATCATCAGGGGAGTAATCGGTTTAGGTTCTTCCTTCACGACTGGCGCCGCCGGCGCCGGAGTTTGAACCACGATCACTTGTGGAGTTGTTTGTACAACGTCGGGCCCATAGCCCGGATACCAGGCTCCGCCTAAAAAAATGGGCGCAGCGAAATGACGCTGATGCATGGGAACTTGAGGGAGTGGAGCAATCGTGACGCTTCTTCCCGCTCCGCGTTGTGCCAAGGCTGATCCGCTGACGATGAGAACACTCGCAATTGCGGTCAGCAGTCGCATGAGTTATCGTGCCTTGGCGTGAGGTGGCAGACGGAAATCAATCCCGCGCTCGTCGTTCTGCTTTGTGGTTGCATCGAGGTCAAGATCAGCCAGCAAGACTTTATGTGAATGTCCGGGCGTCAGGTCGTAAAGCATGTCACCTACGATGGCGTAGTTCTGAACTGCCACGTGACGGCCGTCTTTGAAAATCAGTAGGGTTTGCGGTTGATCGGCGGCCAGGCTTGGCTCAACCGCTGGTGCGGCTTCTGCTTCCGCAGGAACTTCCTGACGGGGAGCCGGTTCTACGGGAGCCGGACCTGCAACACCTGGCCCTCGACGATCAAATACGGTAGGTCCACCCAGATATTGAGCGGGCACCGCGGTCATTTGCTCCATGGTGTCATCCAGGGGTTCCAGGGTGTCAAGCGGCACGTAGTATGGGACCGCGTACACTGCGCCAAAATTATTCTGCGGGAAGAAATTGTGATGATGCTTGGGATTCCGATTTCCATGAAACTGATGATTATTCGGCGGATTGAAAAAGAAACGGTTCTGTCCTGTGTTGCCAAAACCGAGCGATGTCACGCTCGCGGGAGGTCCACCGCCTTTATTACCGTTGCCGCCAAACCCAAGAGAGGTCACAGAAGCTGGAGGACCCTGCGCAAATGCCGCTGAAACCAGCACTGCGGCCGCCAAAAACATCCCTGTAAACCTGTGTCGCATATTGCAATGATACTCCTGCTTGGCAACCATGATGGACTCCTTACAATAGGCCACAATCGCCCACTACTTATTAGAATACTGCCACAGGCCAAGGGTTGCGGGTTTTATGGCTGCCGGGAAAGCCTATATAAACCATTGAGAACCGGCTAGAAACCGCGGTAATCGATGATGGTTACCCGGCGCTGGCGCGAGCCAGTTCCCAGAGATTCCAGATTCCGTTGGCCCCGAGTAGGCCTAGGATACAGGAGAGGACCAAGCCACGTTGCGGGGTCTCAAGCAAATCGGCGGTGATCCCGGCGACGAAGACAAACAAGAACGGCACCGCAATCAAATTAAATCCCAAGCCCGGATAGTGTGGAGTAGCAACTGCCAATAGAAGAAAAATCACCGCCACCAACAACGGCGCTGTGTTGCCGAAGTACCGCGCGCGTGGCCAAGCCAAATAGGTCACAACCGCGGCGGGAACGGCGGCGACAAGAGCCGGGCTACTTTGCGCCAGTTGCGAGACCAACTGCCCGTAGGCTCCGGGCATGAGAAACGAGCGCCAGGTTCCGCCGAAGAAGCTGGCGTGGCGCAGACTTTGGACAAAAACTCCCGGATGTAAAGCGTAGGACGTGAATAGCAAAAGCAATCCAATACCACATGCGCAAGCCCAAATGACCGTTGCCGCGAGTCGGCGAGTTGGCGCGACGTAATACATCAGCGCGAGGGCCATCGGAACTATAACGAGCAACGAAAACTGCGATCCGATGGCGAGGGCAAGGGAAACTCCCAGAAGTAGGATTCTCCGCCAGTTCCAAAGCACGACTTCGCGAGGAGCGTACAACGTGTGTGCAACGGCGATGGCGGTGAAAATTGTGCCAAAGGTTCCCCAGGCCGCGCCGATTTCTGGTTGTGCAAACCAAAGGGAGGTCGCGCGGATGATCCCCGGAGAAAAGCAGTACAACGACAGTGCGGTGTATCCCCCCGCATTTCCGTACAACCGGCGCGCGACGTACCAAAGAGAAGCTCCCAGTAACGCCCCGAAAATTAAGTATGGTGCATGCGCCAGCCATCCCCAGTAATGCAGTGAATCCATCTGCAGAGGTTTAGGCCAGATCACCAAACCACCAGCACCGGTTAGATACCAAAGCGGAGAATGATAAGGGTCGAATCCATCCATGGTAAAAAACCATGTCGCAGGGTTGGCTTCATCATCCTGGCGTGTCTCGGTCGTAGGTGGAGTCCCCGCGAGCCGTCCGCCGTGGAGTTGCCGCAGGCCTTCATTGATGCGGTACGCCTCCGCCATGTCCAAGCGAGACAGCGAATGCCCTACCAGCCATGCACACTGCGCCAGAAACACCAGCAGCAGCAACCCTGCCAAAAATTGCGGCTGGCCGAAGCGTTCTCGTGTGAAGAATTTCTCCATAGGCAAGACCGAGTGTTTTACCATGTCCTGCGGTGTAAATGGGGAATTTCATCATATGGATGAAACTGCTTCTTCGGAATTACCTTTGCAGATTAGCCCGCCAGTAGAGCCGGATCCAGTACAGCCGCCCTTGAGCGGGCCTTCCGGTGTGGGCTGGGGGTTTCTTCTCTACCTGCTGATGTTTTTCATGGTTCTGGCCATAACTTCAACCGCCCTACGGTTTCTGATGCCTGAAACGATGGCGCAAATCTGGAAGTCTGTGGTGGGTGAAGTCGCGTTCATTGTGAGCGCTTTCATTCCAGGTTTCATCATGGCGCGAATTGAACGGCGCCCTTTCGGAGTCTATGGACTTCCCAAGCAGAGCGCCTTTGGACGCATGTTTTGGATGGGGATGTTGTGGGGCATCGTTGCGCTTACGATGTTGATGGTCGCAATGCGGGTTGCCGGAGTGTTTCACTTCGGAGGTCTCTCCTTGAGCGGATTTCGCATTTTGAAGTTCGCGGTGTTCTGGATGATATTTTTTGTAGTTGTTGGATTGTTCGAAGAGTTTCTTTTACGCGGATATACACAGTTCACTCTGAGCCGCGGCCTTGGGTTCTGGCCCACCGCGCTGATTCTCTCCTTCGCCTTCGGGGCTATCCATCTGGGAAATCAGGGTGAGGATAAAGTGGGTGCGCTGGGGGCCGCTATCATTGGATTGTTTTTCTGTTTGACCCTGCAACGCACGGGAAATTTGTGGTTTGCCGTTGGCCTCCATGCGTCATGGGACTGGGGAGAAACTTTCTTATATTCAGTCCCGAACAGCGGACTGGTTGCTCCCGGACACTTGCTGAATTCCTGGTTTGAAGGACCGAAGTGGCTCACCGGAGGTTCGGTTGGGCCGGAAGCCAGCATTTTTGTCTTCATCGTGATGGCGTTGATGGCTGTACTGTTTCACTTTCTATACAAGCCGGTAAAGCGTGTGGAGGCGGGGCTTACCCCGCCCGCCACACCTGTCGCCTACCAGGAATAGTGCACGGTGTAGGTCACCACCTGCTCGCCGTCGGGAGCAACCGTGACTGGGAACTCAACCGTCTGCGCATCCATCTTCTTCGAGACGGTGGATTGCTCCGCCAGCTTCCAGTTCGTCCAGCGATACAGATGTTCCACCACGCGCACGTTCACCGCTTCCTTTTTATGATTACGCACGCGAATTTCGAAGGACTCATCCGCCCAGTGCTGGCTTGAATCCACTTTGTAGTTGGTGCGTTTGCGCTCGCCTACCACGTCGAAAGAGTTACCGGTATACACGCGGATGGTTTCATCCTTGGGAGTATGGTCGATGGTGTTCTCGCCGACAAACTCCAGGTGCCCATCGGTGTCCCGGCGATAGAAGCGCAGCTTTCCTTTGGGTAGGGCAATGCCGAGGTGATTCATTTCCGAGTTCTTAAACTCTTCCATGACCCAGATTTTTTTGTTCGATGCCGTGCCATAGTTGGCGTCGCCGCGAATCTGCTCGTAGTTGTAATAGCCGTATTGACCGACGTCGAGCCCGTCGTAGACGTAAATGCGCTGGGCGTGGATTCCGGTTGAGCGGACAAATTCCACTTGTTTGGTTTCTTGGTCGCGCAAGGTGGCAGGACGCGCAAGTGTGTAGAGATGGAATTCGTCAAAGGATTTCTCGCGAACCACCGGAGCCATGGCGTCAGCTTCCATGGCTTTTTGATTCGCAGCGTAAACACGGCCAGCGAGGGTGGGTTCTTGTATTTTGTTCACATCTCCCGCCAGCAGTTTGATCCGTGCATTCTCAAATGTCTTGCCACTCTGATTGCGCATGGTGATCCAGCCGATCATGTCGAGCAGATCGGTCTTGCCGCCTAACTTGCTGTCATCGGAGACGACGATGTTGTAATCCGACTGCCAGCTCATGCCGCCGCTGACGTAGGAAATTTCAGCGCCGAATTTTCCGGCTTCATTGGTGGCAAGCTGCCAGTTCAGAGTTGGTTTCAGGATTGAATCGCCACTGAGGCTTGGGAACAGCGGTTGTCCCGGCATGCCGAAACGCAGGATGCCATCGACTTCGATGATCGGCTGCGTCGAGCTTGGCTGTTGATAGTTCTGCGCGTAATAACTGCTGGGAATGTAGCCACTGCGAATGATCTTTCCTTTCACCAACATCGGCTTGCCATCCGGAGTTTGTCCGGCCAGGAAATCGATGGTCTTCCCTTCGTAAAACGACAACAACAGTTCCTGAGAGATGGGGTCGTTGCGGTAGCTCTGTTCGAGAATCTGCAACGCGCGGCCGTCAGGGTCGCGCAGGATCACTGAATCCGGCTCGAGGTGTGCAGCTACGCCGGCGTAGGCAATCTGGTTGATGCCTGCGTGCAAATCCAGAGGCAAATGTTCGCGCGCGACAAAGAAGTTTTGGTTGTAAATGGTGAGTGCCGGTGCGTTGGCGTCGTCGGCATTCGACTGTCCCCAGACAAAAGTTCCCAGGCAAAGCAAAAAGAGCAGCAGTTTCTTCATAGTGGTCTCCCGTGTTGTTCCGCATCGGGAGATGCTTTCCCGTGCTGTTTAGAGAACGTGGAGACGGTTTCAGCTTGCAGCGACAACAAATGCCGCAGAATGAACGACTCGTGTGAAAGTAACTCGCAGTAACCTACGGTGACATTCCTTAGTAGATCAGGCAATCACCGTATTCTTGAATTGCTGGCCAGGGGCGAAGCTATCCGCGAGGTGAGTAATGGCCAATCAAGACGTGGGCAAACCGCAGATCACGCCCAATGAACCGGAACACATCCATAGCCGTCGTGATCCGGAGGAGCGTGCAGTTCAGACTGAGGTTGAAGCAAAAGAGAAAGCAATGGACAAGACCTTGGCGGATTCTTTTCCCACCAGCGATCCTCCATCTACCATTCCAGCGCCGAGCGGGGATGATACTTTGCCGCAAAATTCAGTTGAGCTTATTCAGCAGGAACTCACCGGATTGCCGGAAGGGTCGTGGGTGGCTTTGTCGATTGGCGACCGGCATGTGATCGGCTACGGGCCCACACAGGAAGAAGCAGTCAGGTCGGCCCGCGAGCGCGGTCACACGGAGATGAGTTTGGTACGTGTGAACCAAAACAGCGACGACCAAAGTCAGATCCTAGAGAAAGCTTCGTAACGAACATCAGATCTACATTTGTCATTCCCAAGCGGCAAAACCGAGGAGAAATCCGTTTTTTCTGGACACGAGTAAAGCTCTGTTGGCGAACAGAGGATTCCTCCTCGGTACTCTGCGCCTTGTGGAAATCAACAAATCTATTTCGATTATGTTTTTACCGGCGCCACAAACTGTACCCCCACAATTTTCACGATTGCCGGCAGTTTCTCCACCGGCAGATTCCCCACTAGCATCTTGGTTGATGAATTCTTGTTCGCACTCTCAAACCCCAGCGCCTTGAGCTGTGCGATCGCGTCCTCCGTCGCACCGGTCAAAAATATCTGGACGTGAAGCTTACCGTCTTGCAACATTTGGCATTGCTCTCCGGATTTTTTCCAGCAATCGAAAGCTTTGATTATTTCTGGGTGGAGCTTGGACTCCAGTTCTGCGCGTTCGCCAGAGGGAGCTGGCTCGGGATTCTCCTCGGGGGATTCCTTATCTCGGAATTTCACAGCTCCAGAGAACAAAGTCACCGAGGGTGACGCGGCATTGGCCGCATAAGAGCCACCGCCCATACCACCGGCTGACCCTGCACCAACGCCAGCGCCAACTCCTGCTCCGTAACCACTGCCGACCGTGTTTTTTCGCATTAAAACAGCGGCAGGCGACTGGAGTTTAGCCATCATTTCCAAACCGCCAAAGACGTGTTCAGAGCTGACGCCATCTGGCATCTCGACCGGAACTTCGACTCGTTGCGGTTTACCGTCTTTGGTGATGACACGCTGTTCCACCGCCACAAATGAGGTGAACTGAGTCATCAGCCGATAGTCGAGGCCCAGCTGGGTAATTTGGTTCTGGAGTTCAAGCTTCATACTGCCGCCCCCCTGCGCGCCGGACCAATCCTGCGACATCAGGTCATCAATTTTTCGCCGTGCCCAGAAGCTGGGTAAAACATTCTGCTTTGCTGGGTTGGCAGTCAGCGTCACCGGGATTTCACGGACGATCTTTTCTCCGGCTTGGGTCCCCTGCAAGCGAATCGTTCCAGTGGCGCTGGCGCTGTAACGTCCAGTGACCACAAGAGGTTTGCCGCTGAATAAATCTGGCAACCGCTGCGGATAGATGTCGGTCACTGGCAGTCGGTTCCAATCAATGGAAACGTCGGTCAGCAATGGCGTACGTAGCCGTTCGTACAGGCGATGCGCTGCGGCGTCAGCTTTATCGGAGAGGCTGACAATTTCCGAATCTCCTCGTCCTGCCTTGGCCATGCCGTCGATCAGGAAGCGGTTTACCGAGTTTCCGATGCCGAAGGAAAAGACCCGTGCGTTCGGGTGCTTCTGGATCTCTGCGATGATTTCCATATCGTTGCCCACAAAACCATCAGTGACAAAGCAAACCACGCGGAGCTGATCCTGCTTGTCGGAGGGATCGAGTGAGGCGCGGATGGCTTTCATCATCTCCGTGCCTCCGCCACCGGTGCGCGTGCTTAACAGCTGTTTGGCTTTGCGAATGTTTTCTGCAGTGGGGTAGACAGGTTCAGGGAAGAGAATGTGCGTATCGCCGGAGAACGTGATGATGTTAAAAGTATCGTCGGAATAAAGTTCATCCAGCGCGCGCATGATCAACTCCTTGCCTTTTTCTAGCGGGAAACCCCACATCGAGCCAGAAGTATCGAGCACAAACACTAATTCTTTGGGAGTTACATCTTCGGCCGCTACATGCGCAGGAGGTTGCAGGATGAAGGTGAAGTATCCGCCCGACAGTTTTGAGCCTGCGGGAGCAGCTTGCGACAGAACTGCATCTTCGATCTCGCTGCCTGCAACATCGTATTTCAGTATGAAATCCTTGTTGGGAATTTCCGCTTCATTGCGCAATTTCACCGTCGCGGTATTCGCGCCTGTGTTGATCACATCGATATCCTGCAGAGTTGACTTCACAGACTGGATCGGCACTCCGGCATCGATCGCCAACTCCAGCGAAATGTCGTGTCCCGCGCGCGTTCCCGGCGGGGCAACCGGGGGTGTGATTTTTGAGGCATCGGGAACTTTTTCGCTGTCTTCGGCCCAGCCGCCTGCTTGCTTTCCTATCGGTGAGCCCGGAATATAGCGCGGCCCTACCGCCATGGGAAATATGAACATGTAAGAGCCATCTTCGTATTGAAGCGTTTGCAGGTAGCTGATCATCACGGTCACTTGTTCACCGGGCAGAATATTGGCAAGCGATTGCGTGAAAATATTCGGCCGCTCCTGGTCGAGCAGTGCGGCGGCGTGGCCGGTGGACTTGGTTTTTTCGTAGATAGCGCGTGCTTCTTCGCGCTTTTTGATTACACCGCGCACCGTGCGGTCGCCGATCTGGATGGTCATGTCGTCCACCGCTGCATCTTCCGGCAAAGGAAACTTGTAGACCGCCTCGATGTTTTTTTCTGCGGAGTTCTCAAAAACTTGCGTGACTGTTACTCGCGCGATAAATCCGCTGACCGCGCCACGAACATGTGTGTGCTTCAGAGGACATACTCCGGCGACCGCGCCATCCTTGCCCATGATTTGCAGCGATCCCGGCGTTTGCCCGGGCACTACACCAGCAACCGCTTCCGGAGAAAAACTTTTACCAGCAAAAATGGCGAGCAAGAACGCAGCAATAATCAACCAGAAGGGGCCCTTGAAGTGGCGCGACATAGGCACCTCACCGCCGTTGCGAAACGAATTTTGTCTTGCAGCTTTTGGCTTGGAACTCACGCCTTGCCAAAAACGTTGCCTCCCGATGCGAAAGTTTGTTGCGAGGTGTCCGGGCATTTAGGCAATTTCCTTTTCGCCGACAGCTTTGAGGGATGGAAAGAAAAGTCGTGCCACCCAACGAACAATGCGCCACGACAGAAAGACACCGAGAAGAATCGTTGCTGTCCATAGTAAAACTGCCGGCAGGATGAAGATCACTGCCATCATGGCCGTCGCGTAGTCAGCAAGCGCATTCAGACCATCGCGCAAGGCCAGCTTCATCTGATAAAGCGGGCGCCAATGAATTCCCATCACCTCGGTATCAGTCGGTACGCGGAGTGAGATAGAAATCGATGCCATCTCAACTTGTTTGGACAACGCCTGAAACTCGGCTTGCTGCTGCTCGATTTGTCCACGGACTTCGCTCAACTTCGCGGTGACGTCAAGCATGTCCTGCACTTTGATGGCGCTCTTCATGATCTGGAGATACTGCGCTTCTTCGGCTCTCAGATTGCGCAGGCGCGCCTGCATGTCAACGTATTGTTTGGTAACGTCAAGGGCGTTAGTTTTTTCGCTCTCGATACGCACGGCCAGCTTGCGAATTTCCGCCTTCGCTGATTCAAGCTGTGCCGCAGGAATACGAATTGTGATGCTCGCCTGAGTAGAAGTCTGTCCGCCAGATTCCGCATTCTCCGAATAACCCTCGAGCTTTTCTGCTAGCAAGCGCACCTGTTCAGCAGTTTGCGACGGACTGGAAACGGTGAGTTCCAATGAGCAGGTGTAAACAATTTGTCGTTCTAATAGATCTGTTGCTTTCGCCAGACTTGGCTTGTCGAAATACCCTGCCACGCTTGACTGGCGTGCAATAAGAGCGGCGCGTTCGCTGGCAATCGGTGCGCTCATGTTGTTTCGCGTTACAAGCACCGTTGCCATCAGAAATATGACAATCCCAGCTCCAACCCATGCCATCCACGGACGAAGCGGCTTGGGTAGGTTGAATGTAATCGTGGACATAAAGCCTTCCTCATAGACGGAAATAGAGTGCCCGCTCCTGGTTTTGTTCCCCCGGCGGTGTCTAATTCCTTCGAGAGGAGAACGCAGCTACTTGCGTGTTTTGCACAGTATCTGTAGGTAAATGGAATGGGAGGTGAAAAAGGTTACGGGTGGCTTTAGGCAGTTAGATGAAAATGAAGGTTTCAGCAAATCATTTGGCGTATGCAAGCCTGGTATGCTTGCTTTTATTTTTGGGCAGGCTTGGTCTTAAGCGGTTTTTATCGTTACCCCCATTTAAACCTTACGGGGCTGCATGGCAATGAATTAGCGATCCTGAAATTCTTCATGCCACGCCATCTGGATGGCTTCCAGTTTGCCCTCATTAGACTTTTTGGGATCGTCCTTGAACTCAGGCAGTTCGGTAACGTAGCGGTGCAGATCGGTGAAGCGGACAGTCAACGGATCAACATCGGGATGCTTTTCGGCTAGCAGAATTCCGATGTCTTCAGCGTTGTCCCAGGTGAGTTCTTGCGGCAAGGTTCGGTCTCCTTACTTCATGTCGATCTTTAAAACGATGTTGACCTGCGTGCGGCTGTCGAAGCTGCTTAGGGTTTTAGTGTCGCTCTTGCGTCCCTTGAGCTGCGCGTAAACCTGATAGTCGATGTTCGGCGACAAGGCAGGAAAACGGTACGAGCCGTCCTCTCCGACGATATAGGTTTTCACGGCCTGGGTTCGGGTGTTGTTCAAATAAACAACAGAGCCGGGCAGAGGATTGTCCGCGTGGTCGAGCACTTTGCCGATCAGCAGACGTCCGCCATCGCCTTTGTCCTTTTCGCCATAGGCGAGGTTCAGCGAAAGACCAGCCAGCAGCACAGCCAAAGTTACGATGGAAATCTTTTTCATCTGCTGCCTCCCGACGAAACCTACACTACTTACTTTAGATGCAATCCAGTATCCACCCGCTCATCATTATCGACATGGACTTTGGCTTCGTCGCCTGGGCTTAACTTCCTTCCATCCAATGACTTATAGCCCTTTAGGTCAGCCCAGATGATGTAGTCTGCGGCACCTGCCGGAACCCGTTGTGCAAATTCCCCCATATGATTGGACATCAGTTCCCACTGCGGCTTCTTTTTGTCGGCGCGGCGGATGAACACACGTACGCCGTAGACCGGACGGTTGTCCGGGTCCCAGACCGTACCGAATATCAGCGCATAGGGTTTTTCTTTTTTTCCTGAGTCCTCGCTGGCGTCGATTGGTGTGGCAGACAATCCAAGCAAAATTAGAAACAGTGCTATGGGAACAAAGATGTGACGCGAAGCGGGAGACTTGGTCAGACGCGGACCACTAGTTGTCATCGTCGCTTTCTTCAGCCATCTCTTCTTCGTCTTCTTCGTAGCCTTCCTCGACTGCCTGGAGTTCGAGCGGATTTGTCGTCACCACTTCAAAGTCGGTGCCGCATTCCGGGCAGGAAACAATTTCGCCCTCGTCTACTTCGTCTTCCTGAATATCAAGATCGGTTTCACATTCTGGACAATAGACCATGATTGCCTCCCTGTATCGGGATATCCTCCTTGATAATATTTAGATTCTCCGGGGGCATAGGTCAAGTACCTTTACCGGGCAAAAGGCGGTAGTGGGAAAAAGTCATCCACAGGTCGGGGGAAGATAGCAAGCATGAAACGATATTTTTTTGTACCTAGCTGTTTGGTTGCGGTTCTTTTGAGTACCTTGCTTTTGCGACACGCCTATGGACAAGCCGCTCCTTCCTCGACCGTTGATCCACAGATTGCGGCGGCTTTGAAGCACGTCTCTCGGGAACGCATTCAAGCCAACATTGAAAAATTGGTGAGCTTTCAGACGCGGCTTACGCTTTCGGCGCAGGACCCGGCTTCGATCGCGGCGGGGCATGGCATTGGAGCGGCGCGGGAATGGATCAAGGGCCAATTTGAAAGCTATTCGCGCGATTGCGGCGGGTGTCTGGAAGTGAAGACCGATAGCTTCTTGCAGCAGCCAGCGGACCGCATTCCCCAAGCCATTACAATCACTAACGTCTATGCTGTTCTCAAAGGCACAGATCCTGAAAATGCCAAGCGCATAGTTTTAGTGACTGGCCACTATGATTCTCGCAATAGCGACACCTTGGACGGCGCCGGCGCTGCTCCCGGGGCCAACGATGATGCCAGCGGCACCGCTGTAAGCCTGGAATGCGCGCGCGTTCTAAGCAAATTGAAATTTCCCGCAACGATTATTTTTCTGACTGTGGCTGGAGAGGAACAGGGGCTCAATGGCAGCGGCCATTTTGCGAAGATGGCGAAGTCCGAAGGATGGAACATTGAAGCTGCGCTAAACAATGACATCGTTGGCGGCGACCGTACTCCTGGACAGGATCCCAGTACGGTTCGCGTTTTTTCCGAAGGCATACCCCAGTCAGCCTCCGAGCAGGATGTGGCCGGAATCCGCGGTTTGGGTGGAGAGAGTGACTCCATCTCGCGTCAGGTGGCCCGCTATATCGCAGAAACTGCACGGACTTATGACGTTGGCATCAAACCTATGTTGGTGTTTCGCCTCGACCGATACCTACGCGGCGGTGACCATCGCTCATTCAATGAGCAGGGTTTCGCGGCTGTCCGCTTCACTGAGTTTCGGGAAAATTACAATCATCAGCACCAAAACGTTCGCACCGAGAATGGGGTGGAATTCGGCGACCTGCCCAAGTTTGTGAATTATGATTTTGTAGCGGCCGTCGCACGGCTCAATGCGGCCACTTTGGCTTCGCTGGCTTCTTCTCTGGCTCCGCCAGCCAAAGTACATGTCTTAACCAGAGAGTTGCAGAATGACACTGCGCTGACATGGGAATCCACTCCTGGAGCCAGCTATGAAGTGCTGTGGCGGGCAACTACCAGTCCGGAATGGGAGCATGTCCAAACGCTAGGAAAAGTAACCAAAGCCACCTTGCCGATGTCTAAAGACAATGTCATCTTTGCAGTACGCTCGACCGATAATAATGGACACAAGAGTTTGCCCGTAGTGCCAGTACCGGAACGCTAAATTATGGCCAGAAATACTTCCTTCGAGATGGGACTTCCGCCGTTTCGTGGTGCCGTGCGGGAAATCATTCTCGGCAGCGCCGCTATTTATATCGTCCTTCTGCTGCTCCAGGCATTTGATAAGCCGCTCGGTGATACGATTCTGATCCTCGGCACCTTGGTTCCTGACGCCATCCTCCATGGCTGGGTTTGGCAGTTCGTGACATACGCCTTCATGTATGTCGACCCGATGGATTTCGTGCTGTCGCTGGTGGGAATTTATTTTCTCGGGTATTCGGTGGAAGAGCGTATCCGCCGCCCGCGCTTCTACGCGCTATTTTTTGGCAGCGTTGTTTTTTCCGCTCTGATCGGTTTTGCTCTTTCTTTTGCTCCTGTTATCGCCAAAGGCCCCGCATACGGTTCCGGAGCCGCCGCCAATGCCATCTTGATGGTGTTTTACCTGTACAACCGTGACGCTCCCATCATGTTGTTTCCGATCCCGATTCAGATTCCGGTGAAATGGATTGTGATCGGCATCGGCGCGATCGAAACTGCTTACCTGCTGCTATACCGCTTCGCGCTTTTTTACTGCATTGCACTGCTTGGACTCGGCGTGGGATACGTCTGGTACAAGCTGTTTTTGACGCGGCGAACTTCGTTTGGCTTTGCCGAGCGTTTCTACGGAGTCAAGAACAGTTATTACAGGTGGAAGCGCCGCCGGGCCGCGCGCAAGTTTGAGGTCTACATGCGCAAGCATGACCAGGTTGTGCACTTTGATGAGCACGGGAACTATATTCCTCCGGATGACGACAAGAAAAACGGTGGCGGGAAATCCGGCTGGGTGAACTAAAGATCAATCGGATTAATCTGTATCCCTATTGATCAGTTCTTGGAATGCTTCGAGAATGGCCGCTGGCAGTTCCTCTTTTTTTGATTTTCCTTTGAATCCCAAATCATGCCCCGCTTTTTCAACCACCAGTAGTTTGGTTCCGGCCGGAATGAGTTTTCGTGCAGACTCCAATTCTTCCACCGATCCAAACGGATCGATTGTTCCATGCACAAATAGAGTAGGCGTAGTTAAATCCGGCAGATGCTTAGTTCGCAACTGTTCGGGTTTTCCCGGAGGATGCAGCGGATAGGAAAGTAACAATAGGCCATCGACCAATCCTGGCTGCTCGGCGCACAACATGGACGACTGTCTGCCACCATAAGAATGTCCGCCGAGGAAGACGCGGCCGTTGACCTGCTGCCTCATTCCCTCGACTTCATTTCTCAGGCCTTGGCGGTCCTGCTCGGCATTTGCCGGACGCGGCGGACCGAAAGGGCGTTGCTGACGGTAAGGCAGATTGTAACGAACTGTCGTGAAACCCGCGTCAGACAAGGCATTTGCCAGAGCGATCAGCAAAGGTGCGTTGGCATTGCCACCGGCGCCGTGGGTGAGAATGAAGCCATGGGGGCCCGGCTTTGCTGGGCGATGCAGAAATATTTCGGTTTTCGAGTCCATGGTTTAATCGTCGCTGATTTCAATCTGCAATGGTGGCAGCACCGGAGGAGTCGGCGTGCCTTCATCGCGCCAGTAAATGTGAAAGCATTGTCCGACATGCTGTGGCAGCCACTTGGTGCCGTCGGTGTAGTTTACTTGTCCGGGATAGAATGCCCAGCCTGCCAGCTCGGGTGCTTTTTGAACCGGAACATCCGACACGACAGTCTGCGCCTGTCCCGGTTCAATGATTCCTTTTGTCGCCCACGAAGTAACCGAGGTTCGCAGATCAAACGGTGCAGAAACGAAAACTCCTGCCATCAAAATCAAATTCTTAATCGTCTTGTTGGTGCTGTTGCGAACCGTGAGCGACATCTTATCCGGATTTTTCCAGAAATCTCCCGCCTCGAATTTCACCGGACACTTTGCCTGATCCTCCGGCTCGTAGATCGTATACTTCGCCATCATGCCGGCTTCCATGTGATCGTTGACCTGGCAGTGGAACAGCCATGTGCCGACGTTGTCAGCAATCATGTCCGCGGAAGTCATGCTGGCGGGAAGCAACTCAATCACGTCGGTATTTCTCTGTCCCTGACGAACCGTCTTCCCATGCCAGTGCGGAGTGTGAATGTCCATCTCACTGCCCATACCCATCAGATACCAACGGACTTTCTCTCCTTTTTTCATCATGAGGCCAGGCAGGTTCCCAAAAATGTATCCGTTGATACCGTAGAAGCGGCCTTTGTCGTTCATCCTCTGCATTTCACCGGGATGATAGAACATGGTTTCGCGCGGCATGAGTTCGTCGAAGATCATGAAGGTCGCAACGAACTCGCGGTCCACATCTTTGGGACTGCCGTCGAGCTTGGCCTTGCCTTTTGCGGTGATGATGATCGGGCCCATTAATCCTTCGTTGGTTTCTGACGCCTCGTTGCCATGCGGGTGATACCACCAGACGACCGAACTTGCATCTCCCGGGCCAGGACCGCTGCCTTCATCGGCGAACCAGTGATATGTAAACTTCACATCGGTTCCTACCGACGCACCTCTTCCTCCGGGAATGTATGCGCCGCCTTCGCTGTTTTTGTCATAGCGCAGGCCGTGAGGATGGATACCGTGCGTGTGTCTGCTGCGGTTCAGGAATTCAACGACGATGTCGTCGCCCACTTCGGCGCGAATGATGGGGCCGAGGATTCCTAGCCACTCCGGCTGCGGCTTACGGGTTTTGAAGGTATTGTCGGTGTACTCGAAGTAGCGGGTCTTGTTGTATTTGGTGCCGCCGGCCCAGTCAGGCGGTAGAGGCGTGCCATGGATCAGGTCGCGATGGCTGGGAGCGTAGTCCCAGGGAACGTCTTCGGCGGTGATGTAGTAGTGACGGGTAACTGCGCTACAAAGTTGCGCACAAAAAAATATGAGAAGAAAAAAACGTTTGCCTGCCATCAGACCTCGGGAGTGATTGTGTTGTGTGGAGGCGGGGCAAGCCCCGTCTCCACACAAACAGCTAGCTTATCGCGCTTTTTTCTTAGATGCCTTACGTAATTTTTCTGTGCTCTTTGCCGGCGGCTCGACTACATGCAAGCGCATGAAATTCGTCGAGCCGGTGGACATCTGCGTGCCGGCGACCACTCCCATGACGTCTCCGTTTTCTAGGTGGTTTCCGCGCAGTAGTTTCGTCTCGGCTGTGGTGACCATATCTTCGGTCGAGCACTGTTGTTGCTGCCGCATTGGACACACACCCCAGTACAGGTTCATGCGATTGCAAACCCGCGCCATATGACTGAAGGCGTAAACAGCGCTCTTGGGGCGGTATTTGGAAATCAGGCGCGCAGTGGTTCCCGACTCGGTAAAGACCGCGATCGCGGACATATGCAGATCTTCGGCAGCGTGGGCGATGGATTCACAAATGGTCTCCGCAATGGAGAGACGGCGGCGTTCGCGCCTGCGCGGCGGAGGTGATTCCAACATGCTGGTTTCGGCCTCGACTACGATGCGGGACATCATGGCCACTGCTTCGCGGGGGTACAGGCCGCTGGCGGTTTCGGCGGAGAGCATGACGGCATCGGTACCATCAAAAATGGCGTTGGCGACGTCGCTTGCTTCAGCGCGCGTGGGACGCGGGTTTTCGATCATCGATTCCAACATCTGCGTGGCGGTGATGACTGGCTTGCGCCACAGCGCCGATTGATTGATCACATGCTTCTGGATCACCGGAACTTTTTCCGGAGGCATTTCCACTCCCAAGTCTCCCCGGGCGACCATGACACCGTCTGCGGCGGAGAAAATATGCTCGAGTTGCTCCAGGGCCTGAGGCTTCTCCAGTTTGGCTATCACTGGAGTGTCTTTGCCATGGGCCTTGATGATCTCCTTCACACTTTGTACATCGGCAGCGGAGCGGACGAAGGACAAAGCGACCATATCCACATCCTGGGCCAAACCGAATTTCAGATCGTCGCGGTCTTTTTCGGTCAATGCCGGGATCGACAGAGCGACTCCGGGGAGATTGATGCCCTTATGCTCTCCCAACAGTCCGCCGTTGATGACTTCGCATTGCACATCGTTGCCACGAACTTTCACGACGCGGAGTTCTATCAATCCATCTGACAGCAGAATCCGAGCACCCGGCTGTACTTCCTTGGCCAACGTCCTGAACGTGGTCGAGATCAGTTCTGCTGTGCCGTCAATATCCCGTGGCGTGATCGTCACCCGCGATTTGCTTTTCAACGTGACCGGATGGTGGTCGTCTAAATTTCCCGTACGAATTTTGGGGCCTTGCAGGTCCTGAAGGATGCAGATGGTGCGTCCTTCCTTCTCTGCTGTCTGACGCAGGAGTTTAATGCTGCGCGCATGATCGTCATGCGAGCCGTGGGAAAAGTTGAGGCGCGCCACGTCCATGCCCAGGCGCATCAGATCGCGCAACACCGGTTCGCTGTTACAGGAAGGACCGATGGTGCAGATGATTTTGGCGCGCCGACGCGTGGAAGTAGTTTTGCCAGGGCCTGATTCCGATCCGCTAAGGTTCGACTTGCGAGCCTTCAAGATATCCTCCGCAACCGTCTTTCAATTCATAGTGCCACAAACCAGAAGTATAATGCCCATGTCCCGATGCCTCGCCGCCGCGATCGCGCCATCCTGCTGGTCCTACTCTCCCTGTCATTGGTGACTCACATCCCTGCTCAAACGGCTCGAGCAGGTTGGAGCGGCGTACTGCGTGATGGCACCGGCCACCCCATTTCGAAAGCCACCGTGCAATTGCGCTCTGCATCACATGAATATACCGAGAGCACTACGATCAACGGTGAATTCACGTTTACACAAGTTATTGCTGGGGACTACCACCTCTCGGTCATATCGGCAGGGAAAATATTCTCATTCGCGGATCCTGTGACCTTGAGCACGGGAATCAGTCTGCATACCGGCCTCGAGATATCTTCCAACCAACAACTCCGGCTGCTCACTAGCGAAGCATCTGCAGCTACGCAAGCCAGCGGCGGTGAACATCTTTCCAGCGAGGAAGTTTCCAGCCTGCCCTTGAATGAACGCGATTTCAGTAAATTACTGCTACTGGCGGCCGGCACCATGACCGATGCCAACGGCGCCGCCAACTTTACCCAGCAGTTTGCCGTGAACGGACAGCGCGGCAATGCGACTGTATTCGCGCTGGATGCGGCCGACACAACCGACCCGGAGATGGGCGGGGCTACTTTCTCAAACTTCAACGTGGACGCCATCCACGAGGTCGAGAACAATTCCGGTGTGATGCCTGCTGAGATCGGGCACGGCGCTGCCGGATACACCAACGTTGTGACTAAATCGGGAACAAATTTCGTGCATGGCAGCTTTTTTGAGTTCGTGCGCAACGCTGCCTTCGATGCGCGGAATTATTTCGATCACAACGGCGGAACTGATACCCGGCGCATTCCGCCGTTTGTGCGCAATGAATTCGGCTTTACCAACGGCGGACCGATTGTCATTCCCGGCATCTACGATGGCCGTGGCCGGACTTATTATTTCGGCGAGTACCAGGGTTTTCGTCAGGTGTTGGGGACCACTCAGGTTTTTCCTGTGCCAACGGCAGCCGAGCGGCAGGGAATTGACACCACTGCGTTCCCCGGCGATACGCTAACGGTCCCTGCCAACGCCATCAGCACCGCGGTCGCCCCCATACTTGCTGGCTACCCCTTGCCCAACAACCCGGCGGGAGCTTATGGGGCTCGTACTTATGAGGCGTCCGCCAAGATCTACACCAATACCAATCAGTTTTCTATCCGCGTCGACCATCGTATTTCCGACAAAGCCAACCTGATGACCCGATTCAGCCTGAACCAGATCACTGGGCCGGAAACGAATCCCGATCAGATTGCGCTCGATCCCAGCTTCGCCATACGGTTCTTCGATCATCAACGCAATGCGGCGGTGAAATACTCGCGCACGATTTCTCCCCGCTTGATTTCTGAAACTACGCTTGGATACGTCCGCAGTACCCCATTTTTCCCTGCCGGCAATCATGTCCAGCCGGGAATCGGTTTTGGCGATGGTTTATTCGAGGGCTTCAACACGCCGGCTGGTTCAATTTTCGGATCTTTCGGAAACCTCTACCAGCTCAAGCACGACATGAGTTTCACGAGCAAGGCCCATACTCTCAAGTGGGGCGTGGAAGTGCGTTACAACCGCGATGCTACCATCTTCGGTACCGCACCTAACGGAGCTTATTCGTTCGGCGGAGGCACGGCGTATTCGCCAGTGTTCATTCCTTCGGCCAGCGGACAGCACGACATTCAGCCCGGCGACCCCTTACCGGATTCACTTCTCGGGCTACTTACAGCAACCCCCTACTCCTATAGCGTGTCGCTGCTTGCCAGTGTCACTCCTGGGGGAGACCGCTTCAATGAAGCGGCAGTACAGCGCGAGGCCTACAACTTTTATTTTCAGGATTCATGGAAAATCAGGCCCAACCTAACTTTGAACTACGGCCTGCGCTATGAAGTGAACAGCCGTATTCATGAAGCACATCAGCGGACTTCCACCCCAAAATTTGTGGACTCAAGCGGCAACGACGTTCCCTACTGGGACCGGAATGCAACCCAAATATTTCTTTATAACCCGCAACCGCCCTATGACCAGGACTGGAGCGGATGGGGGCCGCGCCTCTCACTGGATTATGGAATTACCAAGAACACTGTAATCCGCGCAGGCGGGGCGATCACTCCGCTTCTTCCCAATCTTTGGCAGGACAATTTCATTACCGGCGGAGTTCCGCTCATCTTCAATACTTTTGCCAATGCCTTGCCTGCGTCTCCGATTCCATTTAAAAATTCTTTACCCTCTATTACACTGCCTCCCGCATACACAACCTCTGGGCAATTGCTCTTCCCTAACGGAACAAGCGATGGTGTAGCAGCGAATACACCTGTAGATCTGGAGCGATTTCAGCAGGACCTGGCTGCGCTCACCCCCAACCACCAATTGCAACTAGTTACGCTATCCGGCATTGCCAAGAATTTTCGCAACGGATATATCGGCAGCTACACCCTGGGAGTGGAACATAATCTTGGCGACGTCAAATTTTCCGCTGCCTATGTAGCCACGTCGGGAATACATTTGACCTGCGTGTACTCGCCAAATGGTTACGGTGGCGCTGGCCCTGGCTTTGCGCCATTTACCCGGTTCGATTCCTCGGGAAGCGCTATCGGAGGCCTCGGGCCGGAGAGCATCATCACCAGCAGTTCACACTCCACCTATCACGCCTTGCAGACTGGCCTGGGCAAGAACTCTGCACGCCTGGGACTTGGCTTCCAGGCAAGCTACACTTTTTCCAAATCTCTCGATGACACCAGCTCCGTGCTGGGTGGACTGTTCGGAAACTCGGGTGTGATCCTGCAGACCCTGCCGCAGAATCCTTTTAATGCGGGCGCGGAAAAAGGCCCTTCAACCTTCGATGTAACTCATGTCTTCACTGTGAGCGCCATACAGATGCTGCCGCTCGAGCGAGTGAGCTTTTTGCGGCCATTGGGACGAACACTCACGCGCGGCTGGCAGTTGCTGAACATCACGACTCTGACTACCGGTTCGCCGTTCAGCGTATATTCGGGCGTGCAGCAAACCGGTGCCGGCGCGGGTGGAACCGACCGGCCTGATTTGATTTCTATACCTGATTTTTCGACCGGCCGGCCGGTCCGGCAGGATTACTTCGGACGGGGTGAAGACAACGCATCCTATTTCAATATCCCCATCAACGTCCCCGGCGGCACCGGCCCGAACCAAGGACGTTTTGGAACTTTGGGGCGCAACACATTTCGTGGTCCGGGGTTTCACAATTACGATCTGGCATTAATCAAAGACACTCCCTTCGGTCGCCGCGGATCGGGAGAGCTGGGAATTATTCAGTTTCGCGCAGAGTTTTTTAATGTGTTCAACGTGGTGAATTTCGCATTGCCTTCGAACATCGTGCGCGGCAGCGGCTTCGGATTCATCAGCAAGACTGCAGGGCCATCGCGACAAATTCAGTTTTCTCTGAGGATTATGTACTAGCTTGCGGCGGGGGCTGGCGCATAGTAATTTTAACAACCCTGATTATCCTTCATCACAGCCTGGAGCCCGCTGATCGAAGAAACGTCGATGCGGAAAAATACAGGTTCAATCTCCTCGTCGCTTACCTGTTCTCGCCTTTCCGCTAAAGGAGTTCGCCACCAATTGGAATACTCACTAAGATGCTGTAGCGCTTTTTGACGCTCAGCACTGAACTTAGGTTCGCGAAGCTCTATATACGTCCCGTTGACTACCACACTGGTCCAGTTGGCGCGGCTGGCAATTTCGTCCACTTCGAGACAGACCTTTGGATTTTCGCGCATCCATTTGATCTTTTGACCGACAGTCGAAAAAAGATAGAGACAGTTTTTTTCAGGAATGAATGAGAAACAAATAGGTACAACGTAAGGTTGGTTGTTCAGAGAAGAGCCCAGCCTGCCGACCGTCACCCGCTTCAGCAGCTCTTTGCACTCTGCTTCGCCGATTGGAATGATCCTCATACTAAACCTTCTTTCCAAGCTGCTAACTCAGTCTACTATGAGGACCTTCCGAGTGTAACGAATGCGATGAGAGGCTAGCTTTCATTCGGCCGGTTGCGAGGGAACAGCATGGCGTTAAATTCTGCGCCAACTAAAACGACCAGCGAGACGTTGTACATCCACACCAGTATGGCAATCCCAAAGCCAAGCGAGCCGTAGATCACGTTGTAATTGGAGTAGTGCCGTAAATACCAGCCGAATAGAGCGGTAGACATATACCACATGGCGGTGGCCAGTGCGGCGCCGGGGAGCACGCTGTGCCAAGGCTGGGTGCGCGGAACGGCATTGTGATAGATGAGGGCGATCACCGCGATGCTGGTAAGACTGGCGATGATCCAGCGGGCCAGCGTCCACATGATCAGGACTAGCGGGCCGAACTCGTGTCCGATGTTAAACAGGATGCGGGTTTCGATGCTGTTGCCTGCGACCATCAGGATGGTGGCAAAGCACAACGGAATTCCGGCGAGAATGACCAGGGACAGGGCAATGCAGCGTTCCTTCAATATTCCCCAGACTTTGGGAAGTTCGTAGGCACGGCGGAAACCGTCCATCCAGGAGATGATCACGCCGGACGCCGTCCACAATGTGATGAGCGACGTGCTGATCAACAATCCGATGGGCCGGTGCGATGTTGATCGCAGGTAAGTCCATACTGTACTTCCGCCGGCAGGCAAAATCTTGCCCAACGCTCCGCCAACTTCGCGCGCGTAAGCGTCAGAGATGCGGGTAGTCGCCAGAATGTAACCAACCACAAGAAGCGCAGGAAAGAACGTAAGGATTGAGGAGTACGCAGACGCCTTGGCGATGGCGAACGCGTCATGCTGAAACGCGCGCCAGAAAGCCAGCCGGACCAGACGCAGAAATCGGAGGATCAACGTATCCAGAGTATGCTCCGGCGCGGAGGCGGACAATTGAGAAAGTAGGGCCTCGTCCTGGGCGGTCGTTGACTTGGGGTTGGGGTGCATTGTCTCGTGAACCGGGTTTCCTTCGTGAACTTTCGTGTCCTTTGTGGTTCGAGCTTTAAGATCCTCAACCACGAAGGGGCCCTAAGTTTCACGAAGAGACCAAAAAACAAAAGGGGCGGACATTGGGCCCGCCCCTGTGTGATGCTATTTTGGCTTATTCCGCTGCCAGTTCCTCCGTCTCGCCTTCCTGACGCATCAGTTCGAGCGCTCGCTCGGCTTCTTCGTAGGCTATCGAAACCTCTTCCTGGACCTTGGCTGCAGCCTCTTCCATCTCTGGTGAGAGGCGCACGTTGCGGTAGTACTCCATGCCGGTTCCGGCAGGGATGAGACGTCCGACGATCACGTTCTCTTTCAAGCCGCGCAGGTGGTCTACTTTGCCCTGAATTGAGGCTTCGGTGAGCACGCGCGTGGTCTCCTGGAACGAGGCCGCCGAGATGAACGACTCGGTTGCCAGCGACGCCTTGGTGATGCCGAGCAGCAGCGGACGGCCTGTGGCCGGCTTGCCGCCTTGCGCGATGACACGCTCGTTCTCCTCGCGGAAGCGGAACTTGTCCACCTGCTCTTCGAGCAGGAACTGCGTATCGCCCACGTCTTCGACCTTCACCCAGCGCATCATCTGGCGGACGATCACTTCAATGTGCTTGTCCGAGATGTTCACACCCTGCAGCCGGTAGACTTCCTGGATTTCGTTCACCAGGTAAGCCTGGAGTTCTTTCTCTCCGAGGACTGCCAGGATGTCGTGCGGGTTCAGCGGGCCGTCCATGAGCGGCTCTCCGGCCTTCATGCGCTCGCCTTCCTGCACGTTGATATGGACGCCGCGCGGAACGGAGTACTCTTTTTCGGTTCCGTTGTCGGCGACGACATAGATTTTGCGCTGACCTTTCGAGACCTCGCCGAACTTCACCGTGCCATCGATTTCGGAGATGACGGCGGTCTCGTGCGGCTTGCGGGCTTCGAACAGTTCCACCACGCGCGGCAGACCGCCCGTGATGTCCTTGGTCTTGGTGGTTTCACGCGGGATCTTGGCCAGGATGTCGCCGGGATGCACGGTGTCACCGTCAGCGATCATCAAGTGAGCGCGTGACGGCATCAGGTAACGCTTGCTGGCCTTACCTTTGATCACGATCGCAGGCTGGCGCTTTTCATCGGGCGAATCCCCGACCACGTGACGCGAGAGGCCGGTGACTTCGTCCACCTCTTCGTGCAGCGTGACGCCTTCCTGCAAGTCTTTGAACTGCACCGTCCCGCCGATTTCGGTGACGATCGAGAAGGTGTACGGGTCCCACTCGACCATGACCTGGCCGAGCGTGACCGGATCGCCTTCGTTGACCTTCACCTTCGCGCCGTATACGACTGCATAGCGCTCGCGTTCGCGGCCCTTGTCGTCGACCACGGCGATCGAGCCTTGGCGGTTCATGACCACCAGGTCTCCGGACTTCGACTTCACAGTCTGTAGACCGATGAAGCGGACGGTGCCGGCGTTTTTGGCATCGAGGCGGGACTGCTCAGAGACTCGCGATGCCGTACCACCGATGTGGAAGGTACGCATGGTGAGCTGAGTTCCCGGTTCGCCGATAGACTGCGCCGCGATGACTCCGGTGGCTTCGCCGAGTTCGACGAGGCGGCCCGAGGCCAGGTTGCGGCCGTAGCACATGACGCAGACACCGCGCTTCGATTCGCAGGTGAGCACCGAGCGGATTTTTACTCGCTCGATACCTGCGGCCTGAACGGCAGCTGCCAAGTCTTCGGTGATTTCCTGGTTGATGTCGACTACGACGTTGCCGTCATAATCCTTCAGTTTTTCGAGCGACACACGGCCAATGATGCGGTCGCGCAGCGGCTCGATAATCTCACCGGCTTCGACGATACCGGAGACGTAAATTCCGTCCACCGTACCGCAGTCGTACTCGCTGATGATGACGTCTTGCGCCACGTCCACCAGACGGCGGGTGAGGTAACCGGAGTCCGCGGTCTTAAGAGCGGTATCGGCCAATCCTTTACGAGCACCGTGGGTCGAGATGAAGTACTGCAACACCGTCAAACCTTCGCGGAAGTTTGCAGTAATCGGAGTCTCGATAATTTCGCCCGACGGCTTGGCCATCAATCCACGCATACCGGAGAGCTGGCGGATCTGCTGTTTCGATCCACGAGCGCCAGAGTCGGCCATGACATAAATCGGGTTGATTGCACCCTCTTTGTCATGCTTTTGCAGTTCGCCGAACATTTCGTCAGCGACCTTTTCCGTGATGCCGGACCAGATTTCGATGACCTTGTTATAACGTTCGCCGTTGGTGATGGCGCCGTCCAGGTACTGCTGCTGGACGTTAACCACGTTCTTCTCGGCCTCCTTGACCAGCACTTTCTTGCTGTCGGGGATGACCATGTCGTCGATACCGATGGACAAGCCCGCGCGTGTCGCAAAGCGGAATCCGAGGGTCTTGATTTCATCGAGCATGCGGACCGTGGTTTCCAGACCAAAGCGCAGGTAGGTGTAGTTCACCAGCTGCCCGATACCTTTTTTCTTAAGCAAGCCATTGATGAACGGCATCTGCTCAGGAAGGTGGTCGTTCAGGATGGCGCGGCCTACGGTCGTGTTGAGGAAGCTGCGGTCGTACTTCACCGGTTCGGTGTGCACGACTTCCTGATCGTCGTACGCCGTGGTCAAATCGATAACTTCGCCGGTGTAGCGCAGGCGAATCGGAGTGAGTGTTTCCACTTCTCCCGCCTCAAGCGCCAGCAAAACTTCATCGATGTTGGCGAAGGCGCGGCCTTCACCCTTGGAACCCGGCTTCGATTTGGTCAGGTAGTAGAGACCAAGCACCATGTCCTGGGTCGGCACCGTGATCGGGTGGCCGGACGCTGGAGACAGAATGTTGTGCGAAGACAGCATCAGCACACTGGCTTCAACCTGCGCTTCCGGAGACAGTGGAATGTGGACCGCCATCTGGTCGCCGTCGAAGTCGGCGTTGAACGCTGTGCAAACCAGCGGGTGAATCTTGATCGCCTTGCCTTCCACCAACACCGGCTCGAAAGCCTGAATGCCGAGACGGTGAAGGGTTGGGGCGCGGTTCAAAAGCACTGGATGGTCTTTAATGACCTCTTCCAGAATGTCCCACACGATCGAGTCCTGCGACTCGACCATTTCCTTGGCTTGCTTAATGGTGGTGCAGTGTCCGGTCTGCTCCAGGCGGTGATAGATGAATGGCTTGAACAATTCCAAAGCCATCTTCTTGGGCAATCCGCACTGGTGCAGCTTGAGATCGGGGCCGACGACGATAACGGAACGTCCGGAGTAGTCGACGCGCTTTCCGAGCAGGTTCTGACGGAAGCGGCCTTGTTTTCCTTTTAAGGTGTCGGACAACGACTTCAGTGGACGGTTGTTGGCGCCACGCAGCACCCGGCCACGGCGTCCGTTGTCAAACAGAGCGTCCACCGCTTCCTGCAACATGCGCTTTTCGTTGCGCACGATGACTTCGGGAGCGTGCAGATCCATCAGCTTCTTCAAGCGGTTGTTACGGTTGATGACGCGGCGATAGAGATCGTTCAAGTCTGAAGTCGCAAAGCGGCCGCCGTCGAGTGGGACCAGAGGACGCAACTCCGGTGGAATGACCGGGATCACGTCGAGGATCATCCAGTTCGGCTTGTTGCCGCTCTTGCGGAAAGCTTCGACTACTTTCAGGCGCTTCGCGTACTTCAAGCGCTTCTGGAGCGAAGCTTCGTTGCGCATTTTCTCGCGCAGTTCGGTGGACAGGCTGTCCACTTCAACACGCTTGAGAAGTTCCTTGATCGCTTCTGCGCCCATCATGGCCTTGAAACCGGCGGGGCGGTATTGCTGGTCGAGTTCGCGGAACTTGGCTTCGTCTTTGATGACTTCGCGCTCTTTTACTGGAGCGTCGCCGGGCTCGACGACCACGTAGGCCTCGAAGTAGAGAACGGACTCGAGGTCACGCAGAGAAATGTCGAGCAGGTGACCGATGCGGCTCGGAAGTCCCTTGAAGAACCATACGTGCGAGCAGGGAGAAGCCAGCTCGATGTGGCCGAGGCGCTCACGGCGCACCTTGGACAATGTGACTTCGACGCCGCACTTGTCGCAGATCACTCCGCGGTGCTTCATGCGCTTGTACTTTCCGCACAAGCACTCCCAGTCGGTTACCGGGCCGAAGATACGCGCGCAGAACAGACCGTCACGCTCCGGTTTGAAGGTACGGTAGTTGATAGTTTCAGGTTTGGTCACCTCACCATGCGACCAGCTACGGATCTTCTCAGGAGAAGCCAGGCTGATGCGAATGGCGTCGAAATCGGCGATGGGGTTGGCCATTTCAAAGGGACTTGAACGGAACAAGGTGATCCTCCACTCCTGCGGTTGTATCGTCTCCGCTTTACGGTCCCGGGAAATCAGCCGCTAGCACTTCGCCAGCGGAAAACCCTTTTTGAGAACCGGCGGCCCAGGAACAACACCGCCGGTCTCGGTTTCGAAAAACCTTGTTAATCTGCTGCGGCCACGGTGGTGCCGACTACCGGCTTTTTCTCTCCGGCTTTAATCAGCTCCACATCCAGGCACAGCGACTGCAACTCGCGAATCAGAACGTTGAACGACTCGGGCACGCCCGGCTCCATGGCAGCTTCACCCTTGACGATGGCCTCGTAAATCTTGGTACGGCCGTATACGTCATCGGACTTTGCCGTCAGCAGCTCCTGAAGAATGAAGGCTGCGCCATATGCTTCCAGGGCCCAGACTTCCATTTCTCCGAAACGCTGTCCGCCGAACTGCGCCTTACCACCCAGCGGCTGCTGCGTGATGAGCGAGTACGGACCGATCGAGCGAGCGTGGATCTTGTCGTCGACCAAATGCGACAGCTTCAGCATGTAGATGTAGCCGACTGTCACCGGCTGTTCGAACTTGTCTCCGGTCATGCCGTCGTACAAGTGCGTTTTACCTGAGGTCGGAAGTCCGGACTGATCGAGCAGCGCCTTTATTTCTGTCTCGCGCGATCCGTCGAACACCGGCGATCCCATGAACACGCCTTCGGTCAAGGTGGGAGCGATGGCTCCCAGTTCGTCCTCGGGCATGTCGGCGATGGTGTCGGCCAGCACGGTGTCTTTGAACAAGGACTTCAGCTCGCGGCGTACGAATTCCTCTTTCGAGTTCTCGGCGAGCAGCGTGGTGATCTTTTTGCCCAGCTCGTGTCCGGCCCATCCTAGGTGGGTTTCAAGAATCTGTCCCACGTTCATACGGGAAGGAACCCCCAGCGGGTTGAGCACGATCTCCATCGGCGTACCGTCTTCGAGGTACGGCATGTCCTCTTCCGGCAGGATGCGCGCAATGACGCCCTTGTTACCGTGGCGTCCGGCCATCTTGTCGCCTACGCTCAGCTTGCGCTTCATGGCGATGTAAACCTTTACGAGCTTGATCACGCCCGGAGGCAGTTCGTCGCCCTTGGTGAGCTTGTCTTTCTTTTCGCCAACGATCTTCTTGAGAACGTCGATCTGACGCGAGGTCATCTCTTCGATCTCGTCGATCTGTTCGTTCACCCGCGGATCCTTATCGGCGTACTTGATGCGCTTCAAGTTGCGCGTCGAGATTCGTTCGATCTCATCGCGGTTGAGGATGTTGCCCTTGGTCAGCAGACGCTTGTTGGTGCGCTCGTCGTGCAGGTCGGCCTGAACTTCCTTGCCGCCGAGAATTGCATCGAGACGCTTCAAACGCTCGTCGGTGAGAATACGGATTTCATCCGAGAGGTTCTTTTCCAACTTGCCAATCTGCTCGGCTTCGATGGTCTTCGCGCGCTCGTCTTTTTCCTGTCCTTTACGCGAGAAGATTTTGACGTCGACGATGACGCCTTCGATTCCCGGTGGGCAGTAGAGGGAAGCGTCGCGAACGTCTCCGGCTTTTTCACCGAAGATGGCACGCAGCAGTTTTTCTTCCGGCGTCAGCTGAGTCTCGCCCTTCGGCGTGACTTTGCCGACCATGATGTCGCCCTGCTTCACTGTGGCACCGATACGGATCACGCCGGCTTCATCCAGATTGCGCAGCATGGATTCGCTGACGTTTGGAATGTCGCGGGTGACTTCTTCCGGCCCCAGCTTGGTGTCGCGGGCCTCGATTTCGTACTCCTCGATGTGCAGCGAGGTGTAGTAGTCCTCCTTGACCAGCTTCTCGGAGACCAGGATCGCGTCTTCGAAGTTGTAACCGCGCCATGGCATGAAGGCGACGAGCACGTTACGGCCGAGAGCGAGTTCGCCCTTGTCGGTGCAAGGCCCGTCAGCGATGACCTGCCCTTTGCTGACCCGCTGACCTTTCACCACCAGCGGCTTCTGGTTGATGCAAGTGTTCTGGTTGGAACGCTTGAACTTGGTCAGCTGATAGATATCGCTGCCAACTTCACGTGACAACTGTCCGGGATGATGCTCACCTTCGACGCGCACGATAATGCGCTGCGAATCAACGGAGTCGATAAACCCGTTGCGCTTGGCCAGGATCACAGCGCCAGAGTCGCGCGCGGTGACGCCTTCCATACCAGTTCCGACAATCGGAGCTTCGGCCCGAAGCAGCGGCACCGACTGACGTTGCATGTTCGCACCCATCAAGGCGCGGTTGGCGTCGTCGTGCTCGAGGAACGGGACCAGTGAGGCAGCGACGGAAACCAACTGCTTGGGGCTGACGTCAACGTAATCCACTTCTTCTTTGCTCACCAGGACGAAGTTTCCGGCTTTGCGGGCGTTGACCAGGTCACCCACGATGCGGCCCTTGTCGTCGAGTTCGACGTTGGCCTGTGCGATAGTATGACGGTCTTCTTCCCATGCAGAGAGGTAGAAGGAGAACGGCTCGAAATCGACCAGCTTCTTCTTGCGATCTTTGAGATCGGCATTGATCTTTTCCATCTCGTGCTTTTCGAGATGGTCGCCGACCTTGAGGTCGCTGTCTCCGCCATTGACTACGCTCACGTAGTCGAGCACGCGTCCGCCCTTAACCCGGCGGTAGGGCGACTCGATGAATCCATAGTCGTTGATGCGGGCATAGCAGCTCAACGACGAGATCAATCCGATGTTCGGACCTTCCGGCGTTTCAATCGGACAGATACGGCCGTAGTGCGTGGGGTGAACGTCGCGGACTTCGAATCCGGCGCGCTCACGCGACAGACCGCCCGGCCCAAGGGCCGAGAGACGCCGCTTGTGCGTGATCTCCGACAACGGGTTGGTCTGGTCCATGAACTGCGAGAGCTGTGACGATCCGAAGAATTCACGGATCGCAGCCATGACCGGCTTGGCGTTGACCAGGTCGTGCGGCATTGCCGTCGACATTTCCTGGTACACGGACATTTTTTCTTTGATCGCGCGCTCCATACGGACCAGGCCGATGCGGAACTGGTTCTCCATCAACTCACCGACCGCGCGTACACGGCGATTGCCCAAGTGATCGATGTCATCCACTTGACCGATGTTCTTGCGCAGCTTGAGCAAATAGCGGATGGTGCCGTAGAAATCTTCCGGCTCCATGGTGCGATGGTCGAGCTGGGTGGCATCGTTCTTTTCGAACAGCTTGATGTTGAACTTCAAGCGGCCTACGCGCGAGAAGTCATACTTGCGCGGGTCGAAGAACATGCCGTGGAACAAGGAGGTCGCGGTGTCCAAGGTCGGCGGATCGCCGGGACGCAGCTTGCGGTAGATCTCGATCAGCGCTTCCTGCGGCGTGGTCACCGAATCGCGCTTGAGGGTCTGGGCGATAACGGTTCCTACGTCGTCGCGCTCGGGGAAGAACAGGTTCATCTCCACGACGCCCGACTCGAGGATCTTGGAAACTTTGTCCGCGGTCAGTTCACTGTTGGTTTCGAGCAGCACTTCTCCGGTGGTCGTGTCGACGATATCTCCAGCCGACCATGCGCCTTCGAGATCGGTGACATCGACTTCAATCTCGCCGACTTTAGCTTTTTGGATGTCTTTCAGGATCTGCGCATTGATCTTGCGGCCGGAGTGGGCGATTTCCTCTCCCGACTTCGACTTGATACTGTGGGCCAGCTTCATGCCCAGCAAGTTGGTGGGCTTTTCAGTGTTCGGATCAAGAGTCCAGTAAAGCTTCTTGTCACGGACAGCAATGCGGTCCACGGTGTAGAAGGTCCGCAGAATATCTTCGCCGGAACGCAGGCCGAGGGCACGGAGAAAGATCGTGCCCAGGAACTTGCGCTTGCGGTCGATGCGGACGTAGAGGACGTTTTTCTGGTCGTATTCGAACTCCACCCATGATCCACGGTAAGGAATGATCTTGCCGAGGAAGTAGGTGCGGTTGTTGGCGGTCTCAAAGAACACGCCGGGCGAACGGTGCAACTGGCTGACGATGACGCGCTCGGTGCCGTTCACGATGAATGTTCCGTTGTCAGTCATCAGCGGCACATCACCGAAGAAAACTTCCTGCTCCTTGATGTCGCGGATCGAGCGATTGCCGGTCTCGGCGTCCTTCTCGAAGATGGTGAGACGCAGAGTAACCTTCAGCGGCGCAGAATAAGTCATGCCGCGCTCTTCGCACTCGGCCACGTCATACTTCAGCTGTAAGCCCACCGGGTCGCCGCACTTGTTGCAGAAGTCCGGCGTGTTCGCGTTATAGGTCCCGCAGCGATGGCAAAGCACATCGCCAGGATGGAACGGATCGGTGATGACGGTGAAGCCGCAATTCTTACAGGTAGTACGAAGGTGGTGTAGGCCCTTTAAGTGTCCGCACTTACACTCCCAGTTGCCGATCTGGAAATCGACGAACTCGAGTTGCGAGACATTGCGGAAGTCGGTAATTGGAAACACCGACTGAAATACGGACTGTAAACCGCCGTCCTCACGCTCGCTCGGCAGCTTGTCCATCTGCAGGAAGCGATCGTAAGAACGCTTCTGGACCTCGATCAGGTTCGGGATCTTGATGGTTGCTGGAATTTTTGAAAAGTCAAAACGTTTACGGAAGGCATTCTTCTTAGACATTCTTGAGACTCCCAATCTCTCAGGCGCAATTGTGCCGTGCGCCGAACCGCGGAATGTGGCGCGAAACCCGCGCCGGGATTACCGTTAAAACACCAAAGAACCTAAAAAGACAGGTATGCGCCCACAGGGACAAGACTCCCCGCAGGCGCCAATTGCGGCGCATGGCCAAAAAATTGAATTGTATCGTTCCGCGCCAGTATGTAAGGCCTGTTCCGTTTCGCCTGCCCTGCGAAACAGCTGCCATCCCAATCCGTGGTGAACCGGGGTGTAGCAGTTAAATAGATGATAACACTGCTCCCCAGGATTCAACCGAAAAAATAAAAAGAAATTCTGGGGATGGGACAATACCCAACCCCAGAGATCCTTCGCAAACAGCGCTCAGGAATATCGCCTGCGGACTCCCGGCCTCGCCTTCGCTCAGCCTCAGGTCCGCTAAACGGCGTTACTTTACTTCGACCGTAGCTCCGGCATCGGCGAACTTCTTCTTGATCGTCTCCGCTTCTTCCTTGGAGACACCCTCTTTCACCGTCTTCGGAGCGCCGTCGACCAGGTCCTTGGCTTCTTTCAAGCCCAGGGCGGTGACTTCACGTACGGCCTTGATGACATTGATCTTATTGGCACCCACATCCTTAAGAACGACCGTGAATTCAGTCTTCTCTTCGGCCGGGGCCGCGCCCGCTCCAGCAGCCGCACCGCCGCCAGCCACGACCACAGGGGCCGCTGCCGCCGCCGAGACGCCCAGACGGGATTCCAGCTTTTTCACCAGCTCAGCCGCTTCGAGAAGCGACAGGCCTACGATTGATTCTTCCAATTGTGCTAAGTCCGCCATTTTAGTTCTCCACTTTTTGAGTTATCAGTTTGCTGATTTCGTTATCGGTTGGCTAAGTTTCCAGTGCGATTGACCCTGTTTTGCCACCCCAGACAAGGCAGCCATCAAAGCCATGCAACCCTCAACCTCTGATAACCGAACCTGTTCGAATGGATTCCTCCATTCGAGAAACCTTATTGCGCTTCCTTGAACTTCTTCTGCTCGACGCCCTGGCCGATCACGACCGCCAAGTTGCGTCCCACCGCGTTCACCGCTGTCGCCAGCCGCGTCGCCGGAGCGTTCAACAGGAACAGCAGCTTCGAGTAGATCTCTTCCTTCGATGGCATGGTGGCCAGCGACTCGATCTCTTTCGGAGAGATCAACTTGCCCTCGACCACTCCCGCCTTAAAGGTGAGTTCCGGCGTGTCTTTCGCATACTTGGCCAACGCCTTCGCCAGAGCAACCGGGTCACTCTCGGTGTAAGCAATGGAGGTTACGCCCGACAGTCCCTTCAGGGCCTCTTCAACTCTCGTGCCTTTGGCTGCGCGTTGCGCCAGCGTGTTCTTCACCACGCGATACTTTGCGCCCGACCCCCGGACCGCTTTGCGGAGTTCAAAATCCTGGGCCACGGTCAGCTTGCTGTAAGTAGCCACGATCATGTTGGAGACATTCTTCAGGTCTTTTTCCAGCTTCTGCACCTGATCAATCTTCTTTGCCTTAGTAACCGCCATGTTGAACCCTTTCAGATCTCTAGATCTTGTGTGCGGCCGGGTCCTTGACCCGACCACCGAGCTTTAGACCGGCCTGATGACCGGGAGTCGAGTCAAAGACCCGACTCTAGATAACTTATGCCTTGGCCGCCGTCTCAAGCGGTGTCGTATCAATCGAAATTCCCGGGCCCATCGTCGAGCTGAGATAGCAGCCCTTGATGTACTTGCCCTTGGCGACTGACGGTTTCGCCTTAATGACACTGGTGATCAGCGTGGTGGCATTATCCACCAGCTTGTTCGGCGTGAATGACATCTTGCCTACCGGAACGTGCACGAGCGCGGTCTTGTCGGTACGGAACTCGACTTTACCGGCCTTCACTTCCTGCACGGCCCTGGCAACATCGGTCGTAACCGTGCCCGTCTTCGGGTTCGGCATCAGGCCTTTGGGGCCAAGCACTTTACCCAAGCGTCCAACAGACTTCATGACGTCGGGAGTGGCGATCAGCGCGTCGAAGTCAGTCCAATTTTCCTTGTTGATCTTCTCGACCATCTCTTCACCGCCGGCAAAGTCCGCACCCGCCGCCTCGGCTTCGCGGATCTTCTCTCCGGTAGCGATGACCAACACTTTTTTCGACTTGCCCAGCCCATGCGGCAGAACCACGGTCCCGCGCACCATCTGGTCGGCGTGCTTGGGATCGACTCCGAGACGCATGGTGATCTCCACGGTCTCGTCAAATTTTGCGAATTTTACTTTTTGCAGGAGCGGAACGGCATCCTGAATGGTGTAAGGGCGGGCTTCAATCTGCTTCCGCGCCTTCTCAATGTTCTTACCTGACTTTTTCATTTTTCCTCGTCTCCCACCGCTGAAGGTTGTTCTGATCAGCCGTGGTGTTTGTGACTGTTACAACTATCCAACGACTTCAATGCCCATCGACCTTGCCGTTCCGCGAATGCTGCGGATGGCGGAGTCGACCGATGCCGCATTCAAATCCGGCATCTTCTGTTTAGCAATGTCTTCCACTTGCTTCGCGGTGACGGTGCCGACTTTGTCTTTGTTCGGAGCGCCGGCGCCTTTGGCGATGCCAGCCGCGCGCTTCAGCAGAATCGAAGCCGGAGGCGTCTTGGTGATGAAGGTGAACGAACGGTCGTTGTAGACCGTTATCACCACCGGAATGATGAGTCCTTCCAGTTCCTTCTGGCTGGTCCTGGCGTTGAACTGCTTGCAGAACTCCATGATGTTGATCTGTGCCTGACCGAGCGCGGGACCGACCGGCGGTGCTGGAGTCGCTTTGCCGGCTGCGATTTGCAGCTTTACTGATCCTGTTGCCTTTTTTGCCATTGCTTACGCTACCTTCTCAACCTGATTGAATTCCAACTCCACCGGAGTGGAGCGTCCGAAAATCGTGACCATCACCTTCAGCGTCTCGCGGTCTTCGTTCACCTCGTCAACCACGCCAGTGAATGTCGCAAACGGCCCTTCGGTGATGCGCACGCTTTCGTTTTTCTCGAACTTAACTTTGAGCTTGGGTTTGTCTTTGCTGTCGGCGACTTTGTAGACGATGTGCTGCACTTCTTCATCGGAGAGGGCTGTCGGCTGCTGCCCGGTGCCGACGAATCCGGTGACGCGGGGCGTGGACTTCACCACGTGCCAGACGTTGTCGTCCATGTCCATTTCCACCAGCACGTAGCCGGGATAGAACATACGCTCGCTGGTGTATTTTTTGCCGCCGCGGACCTCGGTGACTGATTCAGTCGGAATCAGCACCTTGCCAATCTTTTCCTGCAAACCGAAGGCCTGCACGCGTGACTCCAGCGACTCTTTGACCTTGCGCTCAAAGCCCGAATAGGAGTGGATGATGTACCACTTCATATTGGGATTGCGCGGGGTTTCGGTCGCTGTCTGCTCGCCTTGTGCTTCCCCGGTTTGAATTTTTTCATCCGCCATAATCATTTGAAGCTTTCCGCCCTGTTCTAGTGCGTGAAGTACTTGTACATACGCTCCAGGCTGTTCGACAGGACCCAATCCACAATTCCAAAGTACAAACCAAAAATGAAGACCGTAATAATGACCACGATCGTGGTCGACTGAATTTCCTTGAACGACGGGGCTGTGACTTTGCGCATCTCAGTGCGTACGTCGTTGTAGAAAGCCTTGACCCGCTGCGGCCAGGATTTAACCCGGTCGCCGAAATTGTCGCCAGCCGCTGCGAGTGAATTCGCCATTTTCTTAGCCTCAACTCCCATTACTTCACCTGACCCTTAAACCGTCTCCCAACTCTGGCAGGGGCGGAGGGATTCGAACCCCCAAGTTCGGTTTTGGAGACCGACAGTTTAACCGTTGAGCTTACGCCCCTGTAAATAGATCCCTCGCACAAAACGCTCGGGACGACGCCAGCGAGACTCCAACGCCTCGCCAAATAGCGTCACTTAACCTCTTTATGCGGCGTGTGCTTACGACACCGGCGGCAGAACTTTTTCAGTTCAATCCGGTCCGGGGTGGTCTTACGGTTCTTCGTCGTCGAATAATTCCGCTCTTTGCAATCACCGCATTGCAACGAAATAATCTCTCGGGGCATAACCTACCACTCCTTCAATAAAAACTATCTAACTACCGAACTACTAACGGACTCAGGCTTGTCCCGCTTGCCTTTCCATGTGCGCCACAGTTTCGGAAGAAAATCCGTATAAAAACTGAGCGGCAATACAGCTACCAACAGCACACCGACAAACCCGAGCCAATCAAGTGCAGACACAAGGTCCACGGAAAAGTTACTGAATGATCTCGCTGATGGTTCCTGCGCCCACCGTGTGGCCGCCTTCACGAATCGCGAAGCGCAAGCCCTTTTCCATAGCTACAGGAGTGATCAGCTCGATCACCAGGCTCACGTTGTCTCCCGGCATCACCATCTCGGTTCCCGCCGGCAGTTCCGCCACTCCCGTCACGTCCGTCGTTCTCAGGTAAAACTGCGGGCGGTATCCCTTGAAAAACGGCGTATGACGTCCGCCTTCTTCCTTGGTCAGGATGTACACCTCGGCCTTGAACTTGGTGTGCGGCGTGATCGAGCCCGTCTTCGCCAACACCATGCCCCGCTCCACGTCGTCCTTGCCGATTCCGCGCAGCAGCAACCCAGCGTTGTCCCCAGCCAGTCCTTCGTCCAGCTGCTTTTTGAACATTTCCACGCCTGTCACCACAGTCTTCCGGGTCTCGCGGAAGCCGACGATTTCCACTTCCTCGCCCACCTTCACCTTGCCCCGCTCGATACGCCCCGTCACCACAGTTCCACGGCCCGAAATCGAAAAAATATCTTCTATCGGCATCAGAAACGGCTTGTCCAGATCTCGCTGCGGCTGCGGTACGCTCTTGTCCACCGCATCCATCAGTGCATCAATCTGCGCTTCCCACTTGGCTTCGCCATTCAGTGCACCCAGCGCCGACAGTCGCACCACCGGCACATCGTCCCCGGGAAATTTGTAGCTCTTCAGCAGCTCGCGAACTTCCAGCTCCACCAGGTCCAGCAGTTCGGCATCGTCCACCGAGTCACACTTGTTCAGTGCCACCACGATGTACGGCACTCCCACCTGACGCGCCAGCAGCACGTGCTCCCGCGTCTGCGGCATCGGACCGTCGGTCGCCGCCACCACCAGAATCGCTCCATCCATCTGCGCCGCGCCCGTAATCATGTTCTTGATGTAGTCGGCGTGCCCCGGGCAGTCAACGTGTGCGTAGTGACGGTTCGCCGTCTCATACTCCACGTGGGCGGTGGCAATGGTGATACCGCGCGCCTTCTCTTCCGGCGCATTGTCGATCGAATCAAACGACCGAAACTGGATCTTCGGGTTGTGTTTCGACAACACCTTGGTGATCGCCGCCGTCAACGTCGTCTTGCCGTGGTCAATGTGCCCAATCGTCCCTACGTTGCAGTGCGGCTTTGTGCGGTCAAATTTCTCTTTCGCCATTTACTTTTCCT
>Ga0207689_10000478_pt1 | contig 37697 bp, 33 predicted proteins | sample KBSMisM52_FD_184312 | JGI IMG/M metagenome (GOLD analysis project Ga0207689, IMG submission 184312) | Miscanthus rhizosphere microbial communities from Kellogg Biological Station, Michigan, USA - KBS Miscanthus M5-2 (SPAdes) (version 2) | ecosystem: Host-associated > Plants > Roots >...
GGGCTCGACGGGACTTGAACCCGCGACCTCTGGATTGACAGTCCAGTGTGCTAACCAGGCTGCACCACGAGCCCGTAACGAGAACGCATCTTTATACCATGGGGCTCGGGCCCTGTCCACGCGGGCTCCCACCCGCGCGGCCGCTCCCCGGGGCTACCCGCCCCCCGCGGACTGACGCGGGGCGCACTCGAGGCCGGAGGTCCACGTGAGCTGGCCCGGATAGCGCGCCAGCAGGTCGGCGATCTCCTCGCAGGGCGGCCGGTGGCCCAGCAGGTCCTCGCCCGGGGAGCGCTGCAGCCGGCGGTGGACGTTGAGCAGGTAGCTGTAGGCCATGCGGAGGGCCTGGTCCTCCGGCACCCCGCGCACCCGGCGCAGGATCTCCACCGACGTGGCGTTGGCGTCGAGCTCGCGCTGCTCACGCTCGCGCAGGCGCGCCTCGGGCGTGGGGCCGGCCAGGGGCGCATCGTGGCCCAGGACGTAGTGGGCCAGCTCGTGGGCCACGATCGCGTCCCGGAACTCCGAGCGCAGCACCAGCTCGTTGACCGCGAAGAAGCCACGGCGGTACGTGCCCACCGGGCTCTCCGGATTGTGGCTCACCAGCACGTGGATCGGATGCAGCCCGTAGACCCGCGCCGCGTCGTCCGCGAAGACGCGCACCTCGTCGAGGCTCCGGTTCTGGGCCGGGGTCAGCGTGTTGCAGCCCGCCGCGAGCGCGGCGACGATCACGAACGCCCAGCCCCTCATGGCGAGAGTCTACAAGCGCGGGCGGGGAGGCGCGATCCCTCGCCCGACGGTCGATCCGAACCCGCGGCTGGCCGTGGTCGCGCAAACAGGGCAGAATGTGGGCGCCATGACCACTCCACGCGCCGCCACGCCCCCGCTCCGCAGCCGCAACTGGTTCGCTCCGAAGAACCTCGACGGGTTCATGCACCGCGCTTACCTCAAGGCCGAGGGCTTCAGCGACGCGATGTTCGACGGCCGCCCGGTCATCGGCATCTGCAACTCGTGGTCCGAGCTCAACAACTGTAACGCGCACCTGCGGCAGGTGGCGGAGGCGGTGAAGCGCGGGGTGTGGAGCGCGGGCGGGTTCCCGCTCGAGTTCCCGGTGATCTCGCTGGGCGAGATCCTGATGAAGCCCACCACCATGCTCTTCCGCAACCTGATGGCGATGGACGTGGAGGAGTGCATCAGAGCCTACCCGCTCGACTCGGTGGTGCTGCTCGCCGCGTGCGACAAGACCACGCCGGCGATGCTGATGGGCGCGACCTCCGCCGACGTGCCCGCCATCATGGTGACCGGGGGCCCGATGCTGAAGGGCGTGTGGTGCAATCAGGAGCTGGGCTCGGGCACCGACGCGCGCAAGATCTGGGCCCAGAGACGGGCCGGCCAGATCACAGACGACACGTGGGCAGAAATCGAGGGCTGCCTCTCCCGCTCCACCGGCCACTGCATGGTGATGGGCACCGCGTCCACGATGGCCGCGATGGCGGAGGTCCTGGGCCTGGCGCTGCCCGGCAACGCGGCGATCCCCGCTCCCGACTCGCGCCGGCTGGCGCTGGCCGAGATGTCGGGCCGGCGCGCGGTGGAGATGGCTCTGCAGCGGGGGCCGAAGCCCTCCGAGGTCCTCACCGCGGCCGCGTTCGACAACGCCATCCGGGCGGACATGGCCCTCGGCGGCTCCACCAATGCCATCGTGCACCTCGTCGCGATCGCGGGCCGCGCGGGCGTGCCGCTGCCGCTCAAGCGCTTCGACGAGCTCTCGCGCACCACGCCCCTGCTGGCCAACGTGCGGCCCTCCGGCAAGCACCTGATGGAGGACTTCTACTACGCGGGCGGCGTGCCCGCGGTGCTGCGCGAGCTGCTGCCGATGCTGCACGGGGACAGCCCCAGCGTCACCGGCCGGACTCTTCGGGAGAACGTGGCCGACGCGCCCTGCCACGACACCGATGTGATCCGCCCGCTCTCGCTGCCGCTCCAGCCGGAGGGCGGCACCGTGATCCTCACCGGCAACCTCTGCCCGGGCGGCGCGGTGCTCAAGCAGTCGGCGGCCTCGCCGCATCTCATGACCCACCGAGGACGCGCGGTGGTCTTCGAGGATCATCGCGATCTGGAGCGGCGCATCGACGATCCCTCGCTGCCCATCGACGAGACCTCGGTGCTGGTACTGAAGCAGGCCGGGCCCAAGGGCGGCCCCGGCATGCCGGAGTGGGGCGCGGCGCCGGTGCCGGCGCGCCTGCTGCGCGCGGGCGTGAAGGACATGGTGCGTATCTCCGACGCGCGCATGAGCGGCACCTCCTACGGCACGGTGGTGCTGCACGTCACCCCCGAGTCCGCGGTGGGCGGGCCGCTGGCCCTGGTGCAGAACGGCGACGAGATCGAGCTCGACGTGCCCGAGCGGCGCCTGACCCTGCGGGTGCCGGACGAGGAGATCGCGCGGCGCAAGGCCGCGTGGCGACCGCGGCCCGACGGGGTCACCGGCGGCTACCTCCGCATGTTCCTCGACCACGTCCTGCAGGCGGACGAGGGCGTGGACTTCGACTTCCTGCGCGGCCGGCGCCCGGTCACCGACGAAGAGACCGCGCACGGCTCGAGGCTCGCCTGACATGGCTCCCGCGACTCCCGGCACGTCCCCGAATTCGGCCGGCTCGCCCGGCACCCAGGCCGTCGACGTGGTGGTCATCGGCTCCGGCGCCTTCGGCTCCAGCACCGCGTATCACCTGACCCGCCGCGGTCTCGAGGTCGCGTTGGTCGATCAGCACGCCCTCGGCTCGCAGACCTCGCCGCGCGCGGCCGGCCTCACCAGCAAGGCCGACACCATGCCCACCATGGCGCGGCTGCGCGACGAGGCCTGCGAGGCGCTCGAGCGCTTCGAGACCGAGATGGGGCGTGGCGTGGACTTTCACCGCTCGGGCAGCCTGCGCGCCGCCTATACCGACGCCGGCGTGGAGCGCGTCCGCATCGCGCAGGAGACCGCGCAGAGCCTGGGCATCGAGGCGCGCCTGATCGATGCCGCGGAGGCCGAGCGCCTCGCGCCTCACTTCAAGCCGGGCGCGGCGCGCCGCATCCTGCACGTGCCGAGCGACGGCTGGGTGGACCCCGCGCGGGTCGCGATCGGCTTTGCCACCCGCGCGGGTGAGCTGGGCGCGCAGCTGCTCCCCTTCACCGCGGTGCAGGGACTGCTCCAGCACGATGGGCGCGCAACGGGCGTCACCACCACCCGGGGCCCGATCCACGCGCCGGTGGTGGTCGACGCCGCGGGCGGCTGGGCCGCGCGCGTGGCTGCGGCCGCCGGCATCACGCTGCCCCTGGTGCCGGTGCGCCATCAGCTCTTCGTGACCGAGCCCATCGCCGGCGTGCAGCCGCTCCAGCCCATCGTGCGGCTGGTCGAGGCCAGCGTGTACGTGCGCTACGACCAGGGCGGCCTCATGTTCGGCGGCTACGAGGACGCGCCGCGCGTGCTCGGCCGCGAGGGCCTGCCCGCGGGCTTCCAGATCGCGTCCCTCGAGCTGGACCTGGGCGTGCTGCGCGGGCTGGTGGCCGAGGTGGCGGCGCACTTCCCCGCCCTGCGTGACGCGAAGATCGCGATCCACCGGGGCGGCGCGCCGACGATGACGCCCGACGGCCGGCCCATCCTGGGGCGCGTGCCCGGCCTCGACGGCCTCTACGTGGCCTCGGGCTGCTGCGTGGGCGGCTTGAGCCTCTCGCCCGCGGCGGGCCGCGCGCTCGCCGATCTGATCGTGGACGGCAAGAGCGATCCCGACCTCGCGCCGCTCTCGGTCGAGCGCCTCGCGGCTGCTTCCCGCGACGGCGCCGCGCTCGAGGCCGCGTGCGTGGCCCAGTACGCGCGCCGCTACACGCACTAGGGGTCGTGAGCCGCGCGGACACGCTGCCCGTCCTGGTCGTCGCCGGGGTATCGAGCGGCGTCGGCAAGACCACCGTCACCCTCGGGCTGCTCGAGGCGCTGCGGGCGCGGGGCCTCGTGGTCCAGGCCTTCAAGGTCGGGCCCGACTTCATCGACCCCGCCTTCCACTCGATCGCGACCGGGCGGCCCTCGTACAACCTCGACGGCTGGATGTGCGGCCGCGAGCGCGTCCTGGCCACCGTGCGAGAGCGCACCGCGGACGCCGACGTCGCGGTGGTCGAGGGCGTCATGGGCTGCTTCGACGGACGCGACGGGCGCAGCGAGGATGGCTCGACCGCGCAGATCGCCAAATGGCTCGGCGCGCCGGTCGTCCTGGTGGTGGACGCGAGCGCGGTCGCGCGGAGCGCGGCGGCCATCGTGCTCGGGTTCGAGCGCTTCGACCCCGCGCTGACAGTCGCCGGCGTCATCTTCAACCGCGCGGGCGGCGCCACGCACCGCCGGTGGCTCGGTGAGGCCCTGGCCTCGTCAGGTGCCACCGCCCGCGGCCTGGGCGCGCTGCCGTTCGACGGGCAGGTGGCCCTGCCCGAGCGGCATCTCGGGCTCGTGACCGCGGCGGAGGGCGGCTACTCACCCGCTCTCCGGCGGCGCCTGGTGGAGCTGATCGAGGAGCACCTCGACCTCGACGCGCTGATCGCCATGGGCCGGAGCCAGATCGAGCGCGACGGCGCGCCGCCGGTGACCGGCGCGGGCCGCGTCCCCGGGGCCCGCGCGACTCGTGGCGAGCCGGCGACCATCGCGGTCGCGCGCGACCGGGCCTTCCAGTTCTACTACCCCGACAACCTGGAGGCCCTCGAGCGGGCGGGCGCGCGCCTCGTCTTCTGGAGTCCGATCGCGGACCGAGCCCTGCCGGAGGCCGACGGCCTCTATCTCGGCGGCGGGTACCCCGAGCTTCACGGCCAGGAGCTGGCCGAGAACAAGCCCATGCGCGAGGCGGTGCACGCGTTCGCGGCCTCGGGCCGTCCGGTGCTCGCGGAGTGCGGCGGGCTCATGTACCTCGCCGAGTCGCTCACGGACCTGGACGGCCGACGCTGGCCCATGGCGGGCGTGCTGCCGGCGGACGTGGTCATGGAGCGCGGCCGGCTCGTGCTGGGTTATCGCGAGGTGACGCTCGGCGCGGCCGGGCCGCTGGGCCCCGCGGGCACTCGCGCCCGCGGCCACGAGTTCCACTGCTCGCGGCTCGGCGAGGTGCCCGCGTCGCTCCCGCGCCTCTTCGCGGCCACCGATGGATCGGGTGGCGCCCCGCGCCCCGAGGGCTTCGTGATCGGCGGGGCGTCCATGAGCTACGTCCACCTGCACTTCGGCTCGAACCCCGCCCTGGCGGACAACCTGGTCGCGGCCTGCCGCCGCTGATGGCCGACACGCCCTTCGGCATCGTCATCGGGCAGCTCGCGCAGGCCGCGCCGGCCGCGCCGGCCCTGACCTGCGGCGAGGTGACCGTCACGCGGGCCGAGCTCGAGGCGCGCACCAACCGCCTGGCCCGCGCCTACCAGCGCCTCGGCGTCACGCCGGACTCGCTCGTGACGATCGGCCTGCCCAACGGGATCGGCTTCGTCGAGGCGGCGATCGCGGCATGGAAGCTGGGCGCGACGCCGCAGCCCATCTCCTCGCGCCTGCCGGCGGCGGAGCGGCGGGCCATCGTCGAGCTCGCCGCCCCCTCGCTGGTCGTGGGCGTGGACCCGGCCGAGGCTGCCGGCCGGGCGACGGTCCCGGCGGGATTCGAGCCGGATCCCTCGCTCTCCGCCGGGCCGCTGCCGCCGGCGGTCGCGACGGCCTTCAAGGCGCCGACGTCGGGCGGGAGCACGGGCCGTCCCAAGCTCATCGTCGCGACGGAGGCCTCGGTGTGGGGGGCGCTGGCCGACTACGCGACGATGCTGCGGATGCCGGCGAACGGCGTCCACCTGGTGACCGGCCCCCTCTACCACAACGGGCCGTTCAGCAGCGCCACCCTCGCCCTGCTCAAGGGCAATCACCTGGTCGTCATGGAGCGCTTCGACGCGGTCCGCGCGCTCGGCCTGATCGAGCGCCATCGGGTGGACTGGATGTACGCGGTGCCGACGATGATGCACCGGATCTGGCGCCTCCCCGAGGCCGAGCGCACCCGGTTCGACGTCTCGAGCCTGCGCGTGGTGTTCCACATGGCCGCGCCGTGCCCGCCCTGGCTCAAGGAGGCCTGGATCGGCTGGCTGGGGGGCGAGCGCATCCTGGAGCTCTACGGCGGGACCGAGGCCCAGGCCATCACGTTCATCACCGGCACCGAGTGGCTCGAGCACCGCGGGTCGGTCGGACGCGTCCTCATCGGCGAGATGCGGGTGCTCGACCCGGACGGCCACGAGCTTCCGCCCGGCCAGGTCGGCGAGATCTGGATGCGCCGCGGGCCCGACGCGCCTCCCACCTACCGCTACGTCGGCGCCAATCCCAAGACCCGGCCCGGGCACTGGGAATCGCTCGGCGACATGGGCTGGAAGGACGAGCAGGGCTATCTCTACCTGAGCGACCGCGAGACCGACATGATCCTGGTCGGCGGAAGCAACGTGTACCCCGCCGAGGTCGAGGCCGCGCTCGAGGAGCATCCCGCGGTGGCGTCCTCCTGCGTGATCGGGCTGCCCGACGAGGAGTACGGCAACCTGGTGCACGCCATCGTGCACGCGGTCACCCCGCTCACCGCCGAGGAGCTCGGCGCGTTCCTCGGCGGCCGGGTGGCGAAGTACAAGCGGCCGCGCACCTTCGAGTTCGTGACCACGCCGCTGCGGGGCGACGACGGCAAGGTGCGCCGCTCCGCCCTGCGCGCCGAGCGCCTCACGTCCCACCCACCACCTGCACGCTAGCCACGGAGAACGCCATGGCCAAAGTCGACTGGAGCTACCACCGCAACGGCTGAATGACCTGCGCCAAGACGCAAGGGTTCCTTGCGAAGCACAAGGTGAGCGTGACCGAGCAGGCGGACGCGAAGAAGGCCACCATCAAGGGCGCGGCGGCGCTCGGCGTGCTCGACGGCGTCGACGAGCTCTACGTGGCCAAGGGCAAGAAGGTCGAGCACGTCGACCTGAAGAAGGCCAAGCCCGACCGGGCCACGCTGCTGGGCCTGCTGCTGGGGCCGACGGGCAACCTCCGGGCCCCGACGCTACGGAAGGGCAAGACGCTGATCGTCGGGTTCGAGGAGGAGACCTACAAGAAGCTTCTCAGCTAGGGGTCAGGTCTTACATTCATACATTCCGGGCGGAGAAATGTCGGAATGTAAGACCTGACCCCGGACTACCCTTTCACGCTGCCGGCGGTGAGGCCTTCGACCATGTACTTCTGGAGGTAGATGTAGGCGGCGATGACGGGGAGCGTGGTGAGGACCGCGCCGGCCATCAGGTAGCCCCAGCCGTAGACGTCGCCGGTGATGAAGGTGGAGAGGCCGACCGGCAGCGTGCGCAGCCGCACGTTGGTGATGAAGACCAGGGCGTAGAGGAACTCGTTCCAGGCCTGGGTGAAGGCGTAGAGCGCGCTCGCGAGCAGGCCCGGGGCGGCCAAGGGCAGGATCACGCGGCGGAAGGCGCCGAAGCGGGTGGCGCCGTCGATCATGGCGGACTCCTCCAGCTCCACCGGGATCGACTCGAAGTACCCCATCAGGAGCCACGTCACGAACGGCACCGTGAAGGACGGGTACGCCGCGATCAGGCCGGTGAGGCTGTCCGCCATCCCGAGATTGCGGATCTGGGCGTAGAGCGGGATGAACAGGATCGACGGCGGGACCAGGTAGGTGATCAGGACGGTGCTGGCCATGAACGCGCGGCCGAGGAACTTGAGCCGGGCCAGCGCGTAGGCTCCGAGGGTCCCGACCGCGGTGGCCAGGAACGTGCTCGACACCGACACGATCACGCTGTTCTTGAACCAGGAGACGAACTCGGTCTTGTTGAGCAGGTGCTCGTAGTTCTCGGCCACGAACGGGCTCGGCCAGAACATCGAGACCACGGAGCGCATCTGGGTCTCGCCCTTGAACGACGTGACGATCATCCAGTAGAACGGGAAGACCACGAACAGGAGGAACGTGATCAGGATCGCGTAGGAGAGCGCGGACTGCGTCCGCTCGATCTGGACCGTGGAGCGGCCCTTGCGGACGATCACCGCGTGCGGCCCTTTCTCATGTAATTGGACAGCACGATGATCACGAAGGCGAGCGCGGGCAGCATGTAGAGCGCGACCGCGATGGCCTCGCCCAGCCGCTGGGCCCCGAAGGCGATCTCGTAGGTCAGCACCGGCAGCACCATGGTGGCGCCGCCCGGCCCCCCCTTGGTCAGGATGTAGATGATCGCGAAGTCGTTGAAGGTCCAGATCGTCGAGAGCAGCAGCACGATCATCACGATGTTGCGGATGCCGGGCAGCGTGACGTAGCGGAAACGCTGCAGCACGGTGGCCCCGTCGACCGCGGCCGCCTCGTAGAGCTCGCCCGGTATCGCCTTCATGCCGGCCAGGAAGCTGATGCCGAAGAACGGGAAGCCGCGCCACACGTTCACCCCGATGACCGAGGCCATCGCGGTGCCGGGCTCGCTGAGCCAGCCCACCCCGTGCGAGAGGACGCCGAACACGTGGACCAGCAGGTAGTTCAGCACCCCGAGGCTGTAGTCGTAGATCCACAGGAAGTTGAGCGCGGATACCACGGTGGGAGCGACCCACGGGATCAGCAGCACCCCGGTCCAGAAGGACCGGAAGCGGATCTTGGACGTGAGCACCAGCGCCATGCCCATGCCGAGCACGGTCTTGATCGCGACGGAGGCGAAGGTGAACGTGAAGCTGTTGACCACCGCGCGCTGGAAGAAGCCGTCGTAGGTGAGGCGGATGTAGTTCTCGAGCCCGACCCACACCGGCGGCATGCCCACGTACTTGCGGGTCATGCTGAGGTACACCGCGTAGCAGAACGGGTACGCCACCAGCGCCAGCACCAGCACCACGATGGGCGCCACGAACAGGAAGCCCAGGCGGTAGTCGGGCCCGAGCAGCCGGCGCAGCAGGGGCTCGAGGCCGGCGCGCGGCCGCGGCTTGATGTCGGGGTGGTAGGCGCCCCTCACCCCGACCCTCTCCCCGGAGGGGAGAGGGGGGGAAGAGGGCTGGACGGAGGCCATGCGAATGCCGCGCTAGGCCTTGCCGCGGATCTTGTAGATCTCCTCCACCCGCGCGTGCGCCTCCTTCAGCGCCGCCTCGGGGGTGAGACCGCCCACCACCACGCGACCGGCCATGTCGGTGAGGATCTTCTGCCCCTGCACCTCGGCGGCGGCCGGCGTCATGGGCCCGGGGTAGCCGATGTTCACGCTGCGCAGGATATTCTGCACCATCGCGTCGAAGTTCGGGTCCGACTTCCAGTACGGGTTGTCCACCCGGCCCTTGTAGACCGGGCCCGCCTGCCCGACCGAGACCTGCGTGTACTCCGCGAAGCGCTTCTCGTCCTCCAGGTAGCGGATGAGGTCCTCGCAGAGCTCCGCGTTCTTGGTCTTCTGGAAGACCGCCCAGTTGTAGCAGGACGAGCCCACGAAGCTGCCCGCGGGGCCGCCCGGCGTCAGGGCGCAGAGGGTCTTCGGCGCCAGCTCGTGCTTCTTGGACACCATCGCGTAGTAGAGGCTGGCCCCGTTGTTGGTGGTGACCAGCTTGCCGGCCATGTACGCCTCGTTGTTCGACACGTCGGTCCAGCCCATGACGCCGGGAGGCTGGATGCCGTGCTTCTTGATCGTGTCCACCGCGAACTGCAGCGCGGCGGTGTTCTGCTTGAGGAACCCCGAGCCCAGCGCGGGCTTGCCGTCCTTGTCCCACACGCCCCCGCCGTAGTCCCAGAGGATGTTGGACATGAACCCGTCGCCGTCGTCGGAGCGGTTCAGGGTCTGGCCGAAGCCCCAGAGGTCCTTGGAGGAGTCCTGGGCCTTCTTGGCGAACTCCACCACGTCCGGGTCGTAGAGCTTCGGGACCTTGAGCCCCTTGGCCTCCATCACGTCCTTGCGGATGAAGAAGACGGTGGTCATCGAGTAGCGCGCCACCCCGAGGAACTTGCCGTCGAGCTTCATGGCCCGCTCCGCGAACGGGAGCAGGCCGCCCTTGCCGCCCGCGATGTCGCTCGCGACCTTGGTGACGTCACGCAGCGCGGCCTTGTATCGCATGGGGCCGTAGATGTTCATCTCCGCCATGTCGGGCGGGTTGCCGGCCTCGATGGCGGCCACGAACTTCTGCTCACGGTCGCCGAAGGTCGCCCAGTCCATCTCGACCTCGACGTTCTTGTCCTTGGCCCACGCCTCGATCTGCCTGGACACCACGTCGTTACCCGCGGTGACGAAGCTCTTGAACAGCCAGACGCGGAGCTTGGTCTTGGCCTGGGCCGGCGCCATGCCGCGGAGCGCGTGCAGGCCCGCCGCGGTGCCGCCGGTGATGACGGCGGCCTTCTTCAGGAACTCGCGGCGCGCGATGAGGCCGGCGTCGAGCTGGTCGGCCAGGTTTTTGAGACGGCTGTCCATGGAGGCTCCTCCTTTGGAGCGCGAAGGCGCGCCGGAGCGCGGCTGGGATGTCCGGATGCTACCCCAGGGCGGGGCCGCGGGCAAGCAGACGGTTGGCCGCCCGCGCGATGGCCGCCGCGTCGATGCCGTAGTGGCGATAGAGGTCGCCGCGGGCTCCCGACTGGCCGAAGTGGTCCACCCCGAGCGCCAGCTGCGGCACCCCGAGGGCGCCGCCCAGGAAGCCCAGCGCGTGCGAGTGGCCGTCGAGCACCGACACCACCGGGACGCCCTCCTCCTCCGCGGTCACCAGGTCGAGTACGTAGGGACGCGTGGTCCGCAGGCCCCGGTAGAGCAGGTCGGGGCTGGTCACCGCGAACACGCTGGCGCACACGCCCTCGGCGGCCAGGGCGCGGCTGGCCGCCACCGCCTCCGGCACCATGACGCCGGCCGCGAAGATGTGCACCGCGCTCGCCTCCGGGTCGTAGCCGGGCTGCGTCCGCGCATCGATCAGGCGGTACCCGCCGCGGAGGACCGCCTGCCGATACGCGGCCGACGGCGCGGGGGCGAGCGCCTGCTCGATCGGCTTCGTGGACAGGCGCAGGTAGCAGCTCTCCGCGTCGGGGCCGCGCTCGAGCAGGCCGCGGAGGGCGGCGAGGAGGATCCACTCCACCTCGAGGGCGAAGGTGGGCTCCCAGTACGCGATGGCGGGCAGGGCGACGCCGATGCCCGGCGTGATCACCGACTGGTGCGCGCCGCCCTCCGGCGAGAGGCTGATGCCCGACGGGGTCGCGGCCACGATGAAGCGCCCGCCCGCGTAGAGCGCGTGGTACAGCGCGTCGAGCCCGCGGCTGACGAAGGGATCGTAGAGCGTCCCGATCGGCAGGAGGGTCCGGCCCGAGAGCTCGTGGGTGAGCCCGAGGGCGCCCAGCGCGAGGAAGAGGTTGTGCTCGGCGATGCCCAGCTCGAGATGCTGACCGGCGGGCGACTCCTTCCACTGCACCATCGCCGGGCCCTCGGCGGCGAAGCCCGGCTTGGCCCGCGGGAAGTAGACGCCCTTGCGGCTGATCCAGCCCGCGAGGTGCGTGGTCACCGACACGTCGGCCGAGCAGGTCACCACCCGGTCGCCGATCGGCAGCCGGCCCAGGAGCCCGAGCACGCGGCCGAGCGCCTCCTGGGTCGAGCTCTGCGCGGGGTACGTCTCGTCCAGCGACTCCGGCACCTCCGGCGCGGGCTCGACGGCGGGCGGCGCGTAGGGGGCGGGCATCCCGCGGACCACCGCGGCCTCGACGCTGCCCTCCGGGAACGTCGCCCACTCCTCCCCCGCCGCGACCCCCATCGCCTCCCGCATCTCGTCGAGCTGCTTCTGCGTGAGGAGCGCGCCGTGGTTCAGCTGATCGGCCGCGAACGGATAGCCCCAGCCCTTGATGGTGTCGGCCAGGATCACGCACGGGCCGCGGCGCGGCTGCGCCGCCTCCTCGTAGGCGGCGAGGATCGCGGCCAGGTCGTGGCCGCCGACGTCGGCCAGCAGCGCGCCCAGCGTCTCGTCGGGCACGTCGGCCAGCAGGCGGTCGACCGCCGGGTCCGTGCCGCCGTCCGCCGTCGCCACCAGGGCCTTGCGGGCGGCGCCCGCCGGCAGCCGGAGCAGCGATTGGTACTCGGCGGCACCCATGCTCTCGAGCCGCGCGCGCAGGCGCTCGCCGCCGGGCCGCGCGAAGCGCGCGCGCAGGCGCCCGCCCCAGCGTAGCTCGATGACGTGCCAGCCCGCGCCGCGAAACCAGTCGCGCAGCTGCGCGCGCCGCGCGTCCGGCACCACGCGGTCCAGGCTCTGGCGGTTGACGTCGACGATCCACAGCAGGTTGTCGAGCTCGCGCACCGCCTCCTCGAGGAGGCCCTCCCAGACATTCCCCTCGTCCAGCTCTGCATCCCCCACCATCGCGATATAGCGCGCCGGCATCGCGGAGCCGCCGTGCTGGCTCACGTAGCGCGCGGCCAGCGCCCCGAAGGCCGCGCTCACCGCGCCGAGGCCCATGGAGCCGGTCGAGAGATCGACGATCTCGGGGTTCTTGCGCCGGCTCGGGTAGGCCTGGAGCGCGCCCAGGCTCCGCAGCCCGCGCAGCTGCTCCGCGGTGAGCCGTCCGCGCAGGTACTCGATGGCGTAGAGCACCGGCGAGGCGTGGGCCTTGGTGGCCACGATGTCGCCCGGGCGCAAGGCGTGGAAGTAGAGCGCCGTCATCAGCCCCACCACCGAGGACGAGGAGGCCTGGTGGCCGCCGACCTTGGTCCCGTCCGGGTTCGGCCGCACGCTGTTGGCGTGGTGGACCATGAGCGCGGAGAGCCACAGGACGCGCTTCTGGATGGACTCGAGAGTGGCGAGGGGCGCGTCGGCCATGTCGTCGTACCTTACCGCACCGGGCCGGGACGGGCCAGGGGCCGCCCCGGACCTCAAACGCCCGGGCTCAGCGCGCGGGCGTCCGCGGCAGCGACTGCGGCTCGCTCACCACGCGGAAGCCGTAGGTCCCGCTCAGGATCAGCGACGGCTGCGGCAGCTGCGGAGGCATGGGCGGCAACGGCTGCGCCAGGCGCACCGCGGTCATCATGTAGCGGTCGAGGATCTCGGAGCCGGACGAGCGGCGCAGCGCCGCGCACTCGAGCCGGCCATTCCGCGCCACCTGCAGCTCGATCTGCAGCTCCCCGCCCTGCCGCCGATCGAGGGCCAGGCGCGGATAGGCCCGGTGGGACCGGATCCGGTCGCGGATCCGCGTCACGTACTCGCGCACGTCGGGCGGCGGGCGGTCCAGGTCGATGGCGGAACCCGTCGCGCCGGCGCACGGCGCGGGCAGCGGCGGCACGCTCGGCACCTTCTCGGCCAGGCGCTGCCAGAGATCGGCGGGCACGTCCTCGCCCAGGTCGTGCGCGCGCGCCGCCGCCGGCCACGCCTCCGCGGGCTGGCCGACCGCGTCGAGCGCGCCCGCCAGCTCCAGGTGCGCCGGCCCGTAGCCCGGGTCCGCCGAGAGCGCGCCGCGGAAGGCGGTGATCGCCTCGGCCATGCGCCGCCGGCGGGCCAGGATCATCCCGACGCCGACGTAGGGCCGCGACGCGCGCCGGTCCACGCGCAGCACGTCGCGCAGCTCGGTCAGCGCCTCCTCCTCGCGGCCCAGCTTGAGCAGCACGAAGCCGAGCTCGGTGCGCGCCTCGGTCTCGCGGAAGCTCAGGCTCCTGGCCGCCTCCAGCTCCTTGGCGGCCTCGGGCAGACGACCCTGCCCGCTCAGGAGGAGGCCCAGCATCGTGCGCACCCGGGCCGCGCGAGGATCGATGGCGGCCGCCTCGCGCAGCATCGCCTCCCCGTCCGACTCCTTGCCCTGGGCGGCGAGCGTCATCCCCGCGTTGGCGACCGCCCCCGCGAGCGGGTTCGGCTCGTCGCTGGCGTGGCCCTCGGCATAGATCGCGCTCCACGCCTGCCGGGCGGCCGCGTCCACGCCCTGCACCCCGGTCGTGAAGTCGCGGGTACGCGTCAGGCGGATCACGCGCAGGTTCTGCCCGTCGAAGCGATCGGCGGGGCCGTAGCGCATGACGGTGCCGGCGCCGGCGGGGCGGGATGGAACGCGCCGAAGAGATGCGCGAGCTCGTGGGAGAGCACCACGTCCGCGCTGGTGTGGGACAGCACCGCGGTGTCGAGACACGCGGTCTGGACCATCGCCACGCGCCCGAAGAGCTGCGCCACGCCGTAGTAGAGGCCCTCGCACCGCTCGGCCGCGAAGCCGACCAGGACGTCGGCGGCGCCGATCGGGACCTCCTGACGGAGGCGCCGCTTCATGGTGTCGAGGGGAACCGCGGGTCCCACCGTCCACGGCACCACGTCCAGGATCTGGAAGCGGATCTGGAACGTCCGCTCGTAGATGTCGGAGACCGTCTTCACGGTCCGCCGCAGCTCGGCCTCCCAGCCGGGCTGCGCGCGGTACTTCTCCTCCGCGACGGCGCGCAGCGTGACGACCCGGACGACATCGACAGGCCGGGCGGGCTGGGCGTGAACGACGCGACCGGCGAGGGCCGCGAGCAGCGCGACCAGCGCGGCGGCGAGCCCGAGACGGCGGGCCCGCGGGAAGGGGCTCAGGCGAAGGGATCGTCCGCGGGATCCTCGTGCCACACGTACTCCATGAACCGGGCCGCCTGTCGGGCCATGTCGACGCCGTGCAGCCGCGCGATCACCGAGAGGGCCATGTCCACGCCCGCCGAGACGCCGGAGGACGTGACGAGGTTCCCGTCGTCCACCCAGCGGGCCTGCCGCTGCCATTTCACCCGCGGCCCCTGCTGCACCACCCAGTCCCACGCCACCTTGTTGGAGGTCGCGGGGCGGCCGTCCATCAGCCCGGTGCGCGCCAGGAGGGCGGAGCCGGTGCAGACCGTGGTCGTGATGGCGGCCTTGCGGCTGGCCGCGGTGAGGGCCAGCAGGAGGGGCGCGTTGTTGATCGCCTGGCGGGTGCCGAAGCCCCCCGGGACCAGCAAGATGTCGTAAGCCGGCGCGTCGGAGAACGCATAGTCTGCGTGGGTGGTAGGCCCCTCGCCGGCCTTGACCGGCCCCGCCTTCTCGGCGACGGTCACGATCTCGAAGTGCCGGTGCCACGAGCCGTCCGGGCGCGCGGTCCGGGCGCTCGCGAACGCCTGGACCGGCCCGTAGACGTCGAGCACGGTGAACCCCTCGAAGAGCACGACCGCCACGCGCCGGACCGGGGAATCTGTCATGGGGATCCGGGGGGACTATGGCCGCCGCCTCCCGCAGTGTCAAGGCGCACACGGCGGGGCCGCGGGCCCACCGCATGAGCCCGCGCCCGGCCCAGATTCATCGCATCCCCGGCCCGCTTTGCGTATTATTGGGGCCCCTGCATGTGGATCGTCAGGCTCGCCCTCCGCCGCCCCTACACGTTCGTGGTGGTGGCCCTCCTCATCGTGGTGCTGGGCCTGGTCTCGATGTGGCGCATGCCGACCGACATCTTCCCCGACGTCGACATCCCGGTGGCCAGCGTGGTGTGGTCCTTCACCGGCATCTCGCCGGAGGACATGGAGCGGCGGGTGCTGCTGGTGAGCGAGCGCGCCTTCACCGGCAGCGTGAACGACATCGAGCGCATCGAGTCGCAGGCCATGGTCGGCGTGGGGCTCACCCGCATCTACTTCCAGCCCGGGGCCAAGATCGAGGCCGCGATCGCCCAGCTCGGCTCCACCTCGCAGTCGATCCTGCGCGCGCTGCCCCCCGGCATGTCCGCGCCGCTCATCATCCGCTACAGCGCCTCCACCGTGCCGATCCTGCAGCTGTCGGTGGCGAGCGAGACCCTGCCCGAGGCGGTGCTCTTCGACTACGCGCAGAACTTCGTGCGGACGCAGCTCGCCACCGTGCGGGGCGCCTCGGTCAGCCTGCCCTACGGGGGCAAGCCGCGGCAGATCATGGTCGACCTCGACCCCCGCGCGCTCAAGGCCACCGGGCTCGCGCCGAGCGACGTGGTCAACGCGATCAGCGCCCAGAACCTGATCCTGCCCACCGGCACCGCCAAGATCGGCGCGCGCGAGTACAGCGTGCGGGTGAACAGCAGCCCCGACAGCGTCGAGGGCCTGAACAACCTGCCGATCAAGCAGATCAACGGGGCCGTCGTCTACATCAGAGACGTCGCCCAGGTGCGCGACGGCTACTCGGTGCAGACCAACATCGTGAGCCAGGGCGGGCGCCGGGCCAGCCTGGTCACGATCTTCAAGAGCGGGGGCGCCTCCACGCTGGACGTGGTGCAGCGGATCAAGGACATGGTGCCGAAGGTGCAGGCCACCCTGCCCCCCGAGCTCGACCTCAAGCTGATGTTCGACCAGTCGATCTTCGTGCGGGCCGCCGTCGACGGGGTCGTGCGCGAGGCGGTCATCGCGGCGGGCCTGACCGCGCTGATGATCCTGATCTTCCTCGGGAGCTGGCGCAGCACCCTGATCGTGACCGTCTCCATCCCGCTGTCTATCCTCTCCTCGGTCATCGTGCTGGGCTTCCTCGGCCACACCATCAACATCATGACCCTGGGCGGCCTCGCCCTCGCGGTGGGCATCCTGGTCGACGACGCCACGGTGGAGATCGAGAACATCCACCGCAACCTCGCCATGGGCAAGCCCATCATCCGGGCGATCCTGGACGGCGCGCAGCAGATCGCGGTGCCCGCCTTCGTCTCGACTCTCTGCATCTGCATCGTGTTCGTGCCGGTGGTGTTCCTGGAGGGCGCGGTGCGCTTCCTCTTCACCCCGCTCGCCCTCGCGGTGGCCCTGGCCATGATGGCCTCCTACTTCCTCTCCCGCACGCTGGTGCCGACGATGGTCCACTTCCTCCTCGCGAGCGAGGTGGACCGCTACCGGGACGGCGAGCACGGCACCGGCCCCGGCCTCTTCTGGGCCATCCACGGCGCGTTCAACCGCCGCTTCGAGCGCCTGCGGGAGTGGTATCGGCACGCGCTCGCGTGGGCGCTGGGCCACCGCGCCACGGTGCTGGTGACCTTCGCGCTCTTCTTCGTGCTCTCGCTGGGCCTGGCCTTCTTCACCGGCGAGGACTTCTTCCCGGTGGTGGACGCCGGCCAGCTCCGCCTGCACGTGCGCGCCCCCGCCGGCACCCGCATCGAGGAGACCGACCGCCTCGTCGGCCAGGTGGCGGAGGCCATCCGCCGGGTGATCCCGGAGCACGAGATCTCGCGCATCGTGCACAACCTGGGCATCCCCATCGGGAGCAGCAACCTCGCCTACACCGAGGGCGCGACGATCGGGCCCGCCGACGGCGAGATGCTGATCTCGCTGACTCCCGAGCACCACGGCTCCACCTTCGACTACATGAAGGCGATCCGGAAGGAGGTCTACCCGCAGTTCCCGGAGATGACCTTCTTCTTCCAGTCCGCCGACATCGTGAGCCAGACCCTCAACTTCGGCCTGCAGTCCCCGATCGACCTGCAGGTGGTCGGCAACAACCGGGCGGCCAACTTCGAGATCGCGCGCCGGCTGGTCGACCGCCTCCGGGCGGTGCCGGGCCTGGTCGACGTGCGGCTGCACCAGGTGGTGGCGGCCCCGCAGCTGCGGGTGGAGGTGGACCGCACGCGGGCCGCCCAGCTCGGCATGACCCAGCGCGACGTGGCCAACAACCTCCTGGTCTCGCTCGCCTCCAGCAGCGACGCGGCGCCCAACTTCTGGCTCAATCCGCAGAACGGAGTGAGCTACCGGGTCTCGGTGCAGACCCCGCAGTACCGCATCGACAGCCTCGACGCGCTCTCCAGCGAGCCCATGGTGGCCTCCGGGGTGCCGGTGCCGGAGCTCCTCACGAGCCTGGCCCAGGTCGAGCGCGGCACCACCCTGTCGGTGGCGAACCACTACAACATCCAGAACGTCTTCGACGTCTACGCCAGCGTGCAGGACCGCGACCTCGGCGGGGCCGCGCGCGACGTCCGCCGGATCATGGCGAGCGTGGAGAAGGAGCTGCCGCGCGGCACCACTCTGGCCCTGCGCGGCCAGGTGCAGAACATGGACTCCGCCTTCCGGGGACTGGCCAGCGGCCTCGTCTTCGCGGTCATCCTGGTCTACTGCTTGATGGTGGTGAACTTCCAGTCGTGGCTCGACCCCTTCATCATCATCACCGCCCTGCCCGGCGCGCTCTCCGGCATCCTGCTCGCCCTGTTCGTGACCCAGACCACCATCAACGTGCCCTCCCTGATGGGCGCCATCATGTCCATCGGCGTCGCCACCGCGAACAGCATCCTGCTCGTGACGTTTGCCAACGATCAAAGGAAAGACCACGGCCTCGACGCCACCGCGGCCGCGCTCTCCGCCGGCCACATCCGCCTGCGGCCGGTGCTGATGACCGCGCTGGCCATGATCATCGGCATGCTGCCGATGGCCCTGGGCCTGGGCGAGGGCGCGGAGCAGAACGCCCCCCTCGGCCGCGCGGTGATCGGCGGCCTCGCGGTGGCCACCGTGGCCACTCTCTTCGTGGTCCCGGTGATCTACAGCCTGCTGCGGCGCCGGCCCCCGTTCTCGGCCGGCGAGCTGCATCCCGAGCTGGCCGAGCCGGGCGCGGCTCCCCGGGAGGCCCATTAGATGACGGAGACCACGCCCCCGTCGCCGCGGCCGCGCGGCCGCGCGCTGCGCCTGGGCCTCCTCGCCCTGCTCGTGCTGGCGGTGCTGCTCGCGGTCGGCATCGTCCCGCGCATCCAGCGGCGCTCCGAGCTGGCGGAGGCGGTGAAGGCGGCCCGCACCAACGCCCTGGTGGTGACGGTGGTGAAGCCGACGCTCGCGCCCAGGGTCGCGGACCTCATGCTGCCCGGCAGCATCCAGGCCATCCAGGAGGCGCCGATCTACTCCCGGGTCGACGGCTACCTCAAGCGGCGGCTGGTGGACATCGGCGACCGGGTGCAGGCGGGCCAGGTGCTGGCCGAGATCGACACCCCGGACCTCGACCAGCAGCTCGCGCAGGGCCGCGCCACCGCCGCGGCCTCGGAGGCGAGCCTGGCCCAGAGCCGATCCGCGCTGCAGCAGGCGCGGGCCACGCTCCAGCACAACCGGGCCACCTCGGACTACGCGCGCACCAACCTGAGCCGCTGGCGGGCCCTGCGCGATCGGAACCTGGTCGCGCAGCAGGACGTGGACGACCGCCAGATCGCCTTCGACTCGAGCCAGGCCGACGTGGACGCGGCCCAGGCCAACGTGGAGTCGCTGCAGTCGAGCGTGATCGCGGCCCAGGCCAACGTGGACGCGAGCCGGGCCAACGTGCAGCGCCTGGTCGAGCTCCAGGCCTTCCAGCGGGTGCGGGCCCCCTTCGCGGGCGTCATCACGGTGCGCTTCGTGGACGCGGGCGCGCTGATCGGGGCGGGGAGCAGCACCACCACCACCCCGATGTTCCGCCTGGCCCAGACCGACGACCTGCGCGTCTTCGTCAACGTGCCGCAGACCTTCATGACCTCGATCACGCCGGGGATGCGGGTGCAGATCCTGGTCCGCGAGTTCCCCAAGAAGCCCTTCGACGGCGCGGTGGCCAACGCCTCCGGCGCGCTCGACTCGGCCTCCCGCACGCTGCTCACCGAGGTGCGCATGCGCAACGCGGAGGGCACCCTGCGCCCCGGCATGTACGCCGACGTCAAGCTCCACCTCGAGCGTGACCACCCGCCGCTGGTCATCCCCACCAGCGCGCTGATCATCCAGGCCAGCGGCCCGCGGGTGGCGGTGCTGGGCCCGGACCAGAAGGTCCGCTTCCAGTCGGTGGAGCTCGGGCGCGACTACGGGGCCACGGTGGAGATCGCGCGGGGCATCGAGCCCGGCGACCAGGTGATCACCGCGCCGCCGGACGGGCTCCACGAGCAGAGCGTGGTCCGCGTGGCCCCGGCCCCCGCCGCCCCCGCCGGGAAGAAGTCCTAAGCCGGCCGATCCGGCCCCACGCGCACGCCATCCGGAGGGATGTCGTCCGTTGACAAGTTACGGCGGCCCGGGTACACCTTGGACCGGCATGCGCGTCATCGACCTGAGCTTCCCGATCGACCCGCACTTCCGCTGGACCGTCTCCAGCGAGCGCCGCTCGACGCACGAGGCGGGGCAGAACTTCCAGTCCACCGTGCTCACCGTGAGCTGCCACGCCTACACCCACGTGGACGCGCCGGTGCACTTCCTCCCCGGCGACCGTGACATCGCCTCGATGCCGGTCGACCAGTGGATGGGCGAGGCCGCGGTGGTCGACCTCACCCACCTGGGCGAGAACGCGGAGGTGACCGCGGCCGATCTCGACCGGCGCGCGGGCCACGTGCGCGCGGGCGACATCGTGCTGCTGCGCACCGACTGGCCGGCGCGCACCCCGGTAGCGAGCGAGCGCTTCTGGAAGGACGCTCCCTACACCGGGCGGAGCGCGTGCGAGTGGCTGGTGGCGCGGGGGGCCAAGGTGGTGGGCTACGACTACCCGCCCGACCACTGCATCCGCACCTCGATCTTCTCGCCCGGCACGCCGATCGCCCGCGAGGAGTGCACCACCCATCACGTGTTCTTCCCCAAGGGGATCACGGTGGTGGAGTACCTGACCAACCTGGACCGGATCGGCGTCCCGCGCTGCCGCTTCCTCGCCCTCCCGCTCCGGGTGACGGGCGCGGACGGCTCCCCGGTGCGCGCGGTCGCCCTCGTGGACTGACCCCCCTTCAGCCGACGAAAGGCCCGCCATGGATTTCCGGAAAGCCGTCCTCAAGCGCGTCGCGGTGTGGACCGTGCTCGGCCTCGTGGGGGGCGGCTTCGCGGCCGACCTGCTCTGGCGGCAGAAGAGCGCCCAGGAGCAGACCACCCTCAAGAGCCAGCAGGCCGAGGAGCTGCAGCGGCTGGAGGCGCAGGTCAAGTCCCTCACCGACCAGCTCGCGGCGGAGCGGCTCCGGCGCGAGGCGCTCGAGCGCGCCCTGAGCGAAGGCCGGAAGTAGTGGCGTGGGCGATCCCGCTCGTCGCGCTGGCCCTGCTCGCGCTCGGCGCCCCGCGGTCGTGGGCCCAGGAGTCGCCGGCGCGTGGCCGGAGCCTGCCCGGGGCGGTGGTGAAGGTGGTGAGCGGTGACACCGTCCACTGCTTCGTCAACGGCGAGGTCGAGCGGGTGCGCTACATCGGGGTGCTGTCGCCCGAGCCGGGCGCGGGCGACCAGTCGGGCGAGCCACAGGGCAACGAGGCCCTCCGCTTCAACCGCGGCCTGGTGAGCGCCAAGAACGTGCGCCTGGAGCTGGACGTGCAGGACCGCGATCCGGAGGGCCGCCTGCTGGCCTACGTCTGGGTGGGCGACGTGCTCGCCAACGCGGAGGTGGTGGGCCGCGGCTACGGCCAGGTCGTCACCGGGGGCCCCAACGTGCGCTACCAGGAGTTGCTGCTGCGCCGCCAGCAGGAGGCGCGCGCGGGTCACCTCGGCATCTGGAAGACGGCAGGCCCCGCGCCGCCCCCGCCGCGGAGCGGGACGGACGCGCCGACCCCGGGCCCCGCGCAGGCGCGACCCGGCATCGCGCCCCGGAACACGTGGACGTGCCCGCTCACCCACCCCGTCAAGGGCGACTTCCGCACCTACTCGAGCGAGCGCTGCATCTATTACCCGCCCGGCACGTCGAGCTACCCGGAGAGCCGCGCCGACCGATGCTACGCGAGCGAGGACGAGGCCCGCCAGGACGGCTGTCGTCGGTCGCGCCGCTGATGCCGGGCCGCCTCGTCCTGGTGCTGGACCCGGATCCCGCGATCCGGCAGAGCCTGATCGACGTGCTGAGCCTCGAGGGCCACGAGGTGGACGGCGCGGCCGACGCGGACTCCGCGCTGCTCCTCCTCGACCAGCGCCGCTACGACCTGGTCGTCGCCGACCTGCGGCTGCCGGACCTCGAAGGGCCGCGGCTGCTCGCCGCGCTCGGCGAGCGGTTCGGCGAGGACCTGCCGTCGCTGATCTTCGTCACCACCGCCACCTTCGACCCGCACTACGGCGGCTTCCTCGCCGACCTGCGCGCGCCGGTGATGGTGAAGCCGCTCAAGCCGGGCCGCGTGCTCGACCTGGTGGGCAAGGTGCTCGGACCATGACCCGTCCGCGGACCATCCTGGTGGTGGAGGACGAGAGCAGCCTGCGCGAGCTGATCGCCCACATCCTGCTGCTGGACGATCACGAGGTGGACACCGCGCGCGACGGGGTCGAGGCCCTCTACCGCATCGAGCAGCGCGAGTACGACCTGATCATCAGCGACCTGCAGATGCCGAACCTCGACGGGCCCGGGCTCCACCAGGCCCTGCGCGAGCGCTACGGCCAGGCCCTGCCCCGGGTCATCTTCGTCACCGGCCACGCGGAGGCCGACACCTTCGTGCCGTTCCTGGCCCAGACCGGGGACCCGGTGCTCACCAAGCCGTTCACGGTGGAAGATCTCCGCACCCTCGTGCAGTGGGTGCTCGAGACCTGAGCCGGCCCTAGAGCTCGATCGGGCCGGCCTCGCCGGCCGCGCGCTCCACCCACAGCGTCATCCGCATCGCCTGGAAGGCGTCCCGCGCCTCCGCGAGGTGCTTCGCCGCCGTGGCCGCGTCGCCCTCCCGCCCGGCCACGCGGCCCAGCGCCAGGTGGCACCGGGCCGCGAGCGGGCGCATCGCGAGCTCGCCGGCCAGCGCGAGCGCGCGCCCGAGATGGGCGCGCGCCTTCGCCGGGTCCGGCGCGGGCCCCGCGGCCGCGATCACCCCGAGCAGGCGCTCGGCGTACACCGTGTTGCCGCGCTCGCCGTGGGTGTGGGCCAGCTCGAGGGCGAGCCGCCCCGCTTCCGCCGCGCCCGCCGCGTCCCCCGCCATCAGGCGCGCCTCCCCGAGGTGGGTGGTGATCAGCGAGAGGCGCCCCAGCCGCAGCATGCTGCGGGCCTGGCGCACCCCGCGCTCGGCCAGCTCCACCGCCTCCGCGGTCCGGCCGGCCACCGCGTGGATCAGGGCGAGATCGCCCGCGAAGGGCGGGTAGAAGGCGGGCATGTCGCCGCACTGCCCGATCCCGCGCTCCAGCAGGGGCTTGGCTTCCCGGAGATGGCCCCGCCGCACCAGCGTGCCGCCCACCCCGAGCAGCGCGTAGGTGATGCTGTAGCTGTCGCGCTGCGACTCGGCCAGGCGGAGGCCCTCCGCGGCGGTCTCCAGGGCCTCGTCGAACTGACCCAGCTCCGCCAGCGTCCACGCCAGCTGGGCGCGGGTCAGCACCCCCGCGACCCCGGGCAGGCCGAAGCGGGCGCCGCTCTCGTCCGGCGGCAGCACCGCGAGGGTGCGGCGCAGGACCGCGAGCGCCTGGCGGTAGTCGCCCTGGGCCCGGCGCCCCGCGCCCACGTTGTAGTGCCCCACCACCTGGAGGCCCATGTCGTGGCTCGCCTCCGCGATGGCGAGCGACTCCTCGCCGACCCGCGCCGCCTCCTCGGAGTGACCCATGTCCCAGTGCACGCTGCTCTCGAGCGACAGCGCGCGGGCGAGGCGCGGCTGGTCGCCCAGGCTGCCGGCCAGCGCGGCCGCCTCGCGCAGCACCGCCACGCTGCGGGCGTGCTGGCCGAGCGGCACCAGCGCGGTGTTGAGGTCGAAGCGCAGGTCGACGCCCAGCGCGGCGTCGGCGGGCCGGTGGCCGAGGGCGGCGAGGGCACGCTCGAAGAACGAGACGCTTTCCCAGCTCGCCATGCGGGCGAGGGTGCGAACGCCCGCCTCCCGGCAGTAGCCCACCGCGCGGTCCCACACCTCGCCCAGGAACGCGTGGTGGGCGAGGCGCTCGGTCTGCTCGGCGAGACGGCCGGCGTAGAAGTGCTCGATCGCCTCCAGGATGCGGGCGTGGAGCGACCGCCGGCGGTCGTGCAGCAGGCTGTCGTAGGTTACGTCGTGCACCAGGGCGTGGCGGAAGCCGTACACCAGATCGGGAAAGAGCGCGCGCCGGTCGAGCAGCCCGCCCGCCTCCAGCTGCTCGACTCCCCGCCGCACCTCCTCGGCCGGCACGTCGGCCACCGCCTCCAGCAGGCGCATCGGCACCTCGTCGCCGATCACCGAGGCGGCCTGCAGCAACCGCTTGTCCTCGTAGCGCAGCCGGTCGATGCGAGAGGCGATGGTGGCGCGCACCGTCGGCGGGACCTCGAGCGCGAGGGTCGGGCGCGTGAAGCGGTAGGCCCCCGGCTCGCCCTCGAGGGCCCCGGTCTCGGCCAGGGTCTGCACGCACTCCTCGAGGAACAGCGGATTGCCGTTGGCGCGGTCGGCCACCAGCCGCTTGAGCGGGGCCAGCGCGGGGTCGGTGCCGACGAGCGCGTCGAGCACCCGCCCGGTGGCGGGCGCGTCGAGGGCCTCGAGGCGAACCTGGGTGAAGCCGGGGCGCGTGCTCCAGCGGTCGGTGTACTCGGGCCGGTAGGTGCAGGCCACCAGGAGACCGGGCGGCAGGGCCTCGACCAGGTTGTCCATCGCGGCGTGGGTCTCGGAGTCGACCCACTGCATGTCCTCCATGATCATCACGAGGGGCTGGCGCTGCCCCTGCCGCGCCACCAGGCGCTGGACGACGCGCATCACGTATCGCCGGCGCACGCCGGGCTCCATCGCCGCGAGCGGCCCGCCGTCCTGGGTCACGCCCAGCACCCACAGGATGGCGGGCACCCCCTCCTCCAGCTCGGGGTCGAGGTCGCGCAGGCGGGCCGCGACCTTCTCCCGCACCACCGCCGCGTCGTCGCCGCTCTCCACCTGGAAGTAGCGGCGATGCAGCTCGACGCCGGGGCGGTAGCCCGCCGCGCGCCCGTAGGAGACCGCGGGGGCCTCGATCACGAGGCAGCCGCGCTCGCGGCAGCGCCGCGCGAGCTCGAGGCAGAGCCGGGACTTGCCGACTCCCGCCTCGCCCACCATCGACACCACCTGCCCGCGGCCCCGGAGCGTGGCGTCGATCGCGGCGTCGAGCCGGGCCAGCTCCGCCTCCCGGCCCCAGAGCGGCGAGCGCGGCCGGGACGCCGCCGCGTCCAGGCGCGAGCGGATCGGCACCGCGCCGGTGATCTCGTGCACCTCCACCGGGATCTGGAGCCCACGCACCGGCACCGGCCCCAGCGGCTTCGCGGTCACCCGGCCGCGCACGAGGGCCAGGGTCTGGTCGGTGGCGAGGATGGTGGCGGGCTTGGCCATCTGCTCCATGCGCGCGGCCAGGTGCACGGTCTGCCCCACCGCGGTGTAGGTGAAGGAGAGGTCGTGGCCGATCGAGCGCGCCACCACCTCGCCCGAGTTCAGGCCGACCCGGATCAGGAGCGGCAGGCCGAGCGAGCGCTGCACCTCGTCGCCGTACGCGCTCACCTGCGCCTGCATCCGCAGCGCGGCGTAGCAGGCGCGCACCGCGTGGTCCTCGTGGGCGAGCGGCGCGCCGAAGAGGGCCATGATGCCGTCGCCCACCACCTGGTTCACGGTGCCCTCGTAGCGGTGCACCGCCTCCATCATCAGCTCGCGCACCCGATCGACGATCGGCCCGACCTCCTCGGGATCGCGGTCGCCCATCACGTCGACGAGCCCGTGGATGTCGGCGAAGAGCACCGTGACCTGCTTGCGCTCGCCCTCCACCGCCGCGCGCGCGTCGAGGATGCGGCGGGCCAGGTGCGGCGGGGTGTAGGCGCCCGGGGAGGCGAAGCGGCCGCCTTCCGCGGCGGCGAGCCGGCTGCCGCACGCGGGGCAGAAGCGCGCGCCCTCGGGGGCGGGGCGCTCGCAGCGGGGACAGACGCTCATGCGACCTCCCGGGTCTGCACGTGCTCGGGCCGGACGCCGACGCCGACCAGCCGTGCGGGCAGGCCGGTCAGGAGACCGCGGCGGGCCAGCACGGTCAGCAGCCGCGGCGGGGTGAGGCGGCCGTCGCGCCGGCCGAGGGTGGCCCCGATGACCCGCCGCTGCACGATCACCTGCAGCCACTGGGTCACGCGCGTCGGCCACTCGCGGCGGCGCTGCACCAGTCGCAGGTGCTCGGTGATGAGCCGGCGCTCCCGGAGCGGAGAGGCGAGCCGGTTGGCCGCGGCCACCGCATCCTGGATCGCCAGGTTGATGCCGACGCCGCCGACCGGCGACATGGCGTGGGCCGCGTCGCCGATGCAGAGGAGCCCGGGCCGGTACCAGCGGCGCAGCCGGTCGACTTTCACCGTCAGCAATTTCACGTCGTCCCAGGAGCGGATCTCGGCCACGCGGCCGGCCGCGAACGGCACCAGGGCCGTCACGCCGGCGCGAAAGGCCTCCAGGCCGCGCCGACGCACCTCCTCCGCCGAGCCCTTGGGGATCACGTAGCCGCACTGCCAGTGGTCGCCGCGATTGATCAGCACGAAGATTCTTCCCACGTCGAAGCGACCCATCGTGTCGGTCGAGTCCCCCGGCGCGCGCGAGAGCCGGAACCAGAGCACATCCATGGGGGCGCCCAGGTCCTCCACCTCGAGGCCGGCGCGGTCGCGCAGCACCGAGCCGCGCCCGTCCGCGGCCACCACCAGATCCGCGCGCACCTCGAAGGGCCCGCGGCTCGCCTCCCCGCGCACGCCGGTGACCCGCCCCCCTTCCTCGATGAGCCCGGTCGCCTCGGCCCGCATCTCGAGCTGGAAGCCCGCGTAGCGGGCGGCGCGCCGCGCCAGGAAATCGAGGAAGTCCCACTGCGGCATGATGGCGATGAATTTGCATCGGGTCGGCACGCGCGAGAAATCCGCGATGGGCAGCGCGACGTCGCCCACCCGGGCCACCAGCCGCGACAGCTCCTGGTGGGGCAGCCGCAGCAGCTCCTCGAGGAGGCCCAGCTCGTGCATGAGCTCGAGCGTCGAGGGATGAATGGTGTCGCCCCGGAAATCACGAAGGAAGTCCGCGTGCTTCTCCAGCACCTGCACGCGCACGCCGGCGCGGGCGAGCAGCAGCCCCAGCATCATCCCGGCCGGGCCGCCGCCCGCCACGCAGCACGAGACCTGCGAGGTGCGGACGCTCATGGCTCCCAATCTACAATGCCCGCTCGCGGCGCGCCCGAACTCGCAGCAAAGGCTTGCGAGATGGGTTAGTATCACGCAATGACCAATCCGGTGCGAGTGTATCGCGCGATGGATGCGCCCGAGGAAGGGCTCGCGGGCGAGGCGGTGGCGGTGCTCGGTTACGGTCATCTCGGTCGTACCGCCGCGCTCAACCTGCGCGACTCCGGCGCGAAGGTGCGCATCGGCAATCGCGAGGACGCGTACGCGGAGCAGGCGCGGAGCGAGGGCTTCGAGGTGGTGCCGATTCCCACCGCCGCCGCCGACGACGTCGTGTACGTGCTGCTGCCGGACGAGGTCATCCCCGACGTGTTCGGCCGCGACGTCGCCCCCGCCCTGCGGCCGGGCAGCGCCATCGCGTTCGGATCCGGCTACAGCCTGGCCTTCGACCTGATCCGGCCGCCCGCCGGCATCGACGTGCTGCTGGTGGCCCCGCGCATGGCGGGCAACTCCGCGCGCTCGCGCTATCTCGAGGGCCAGGGGTTCTGGGCCTGCCTCGGGGTCGAGGCCGACGCGAGCGGGCGCGCGCAGCAGCGCATGCTCGGGCTGGCCGACGGGCTCGGGGTGCTTCGCGCGGGCGGCGTGCAGATGTCGGCCAAGGTCGAGGCCACGCTCGACCTCTTCATCGAGCAGTCGGTGGGCGCGGTGCTCGGCATGGCGATCATGATGGCCTTCGAGGTCGCCCGCGAGGCCAACATCCCGGCGGAGGCGCTCGTGCTCGAGATGTACATGTCGGGCGAGATGGAAGCGGTCTTCCAGGCCTTCCGCGAGACCGGCTTCTTCCGCGCCTCCGAGGACCACGGCCCCACCGCGGTCTTCGGCGGCATCACGCGCTCGCTCGAGATGGATCGCGAGGCGATGGCGGAGCGCTTCCGCCACGTCCTCGAGGACATCAAGAGCGGCGGCTTCGCCCAGCGGTTCCAGGACGAGGCGCGGAACGGGTATCCCATGCTCGAGTTCGCCCGGGCGATGATGCACGGCGGCTCGCCGATGGCCGAAGCGGAAGAGCGCATCCGCCATCTCGCCGGGCCCGACCGCGCCGCGCCGGGCGCCGGAGGTCCGGCATGAGCTTCGTCCTGCGCATCCTCGCGGTGGTCGTCTTCGTGGTGGCGGTGGCGGGTGTGGCGCCGGTGCCCATGACCCCGCTCGGGCTCGCCCTCTGGTGCGCCTCGACGCTGGTCCCCCGCGCCTCGGCCCTGGGCTAGACCGCTCCCCTCACGGCATGAGGCGGCTGCCCCGCCAGGGGCCGCCGCGGAACCCCTCCCCGTCCGGCGTCAGCGTCCGGGTCCACGCGGCGCGGTCGTGCGCGCGGGCCGGCTGGCCCGCCCACAGCTCCACCCGCTCGGCCCAGATCCGGTAGCCGCCCCAGCGCGCCGGCCGCGGCACCTGCCGCGGGTGCGCCCGCCGCGCCGCCTCGATGCGCTCGAGGAACGCGTCGCGCGAGGCGATGGGCCGGCTCTGCTCGCTGGCCACCGCGGCCAGCCGCGCGTCGAGCGGGCGGGTCTCCCAGTAGCGATCGGAGTCGGCCTCGCTCACGTGGGTGACCGGCCCCTCCACCCGGACCTGCCGCTCGAAGCGCTCCCAGTGGAAGAGCGCGGCCGCGCGGCCCGTGCGCTCGAGGTCTCGGCCCTTGGGGCTATCGCGATCGGTGTAGAAGACCAGCCCACCCGCCACCGCGTCGAAGCCGCGGCAGATGACCATCCTGACCGCGGCTCGCCCTTCCTCGTCGACGGTGGCCAGCGCCATGGCGGTGGCGGTCCGCACCGGCGCGGTGGCCTCCTCGATCCAGCGCGCGGCGAGCGGCAGCGGGTCGGCGGGCAGCCGCGACGGGAGCGGCTCGCTCACTGATCGATCGGGCCCTGGTAGTGGCTCCAGGCGATGCCCTTGATCCGGTGGCGCAGGTGCTGGAGGGTGCCGCGCTCCGCGGAGGTCAGGTCCATCGCCCCCAGTGCGAGGTGCTGCTGCTCCAGACGCGAGGGGCCGCCCGGCCGCTGCTGGACGTAGGTCAGCCACGCGAGCGGCAGGGCCTCGGGGCGCTCGTGGTCCTGGATGAGGATCGTGGCCAGGGCCGGCTGGACGACCCAGTCCCCGGGCCCGGCGGCGGGCGCCGGCGGGGGGATCTTGCGGCTGAAGGCCCCGTAGAGCTCGTCCAGGGCGTGCTGGACATCGCGGGGGATGCGAGCCGACAACAGCCGGATGACCTGCTCCGGCAGAACGTCGGGTTCGCTGATCGGCCCGCGATACCGGACCACGACCCCGCCGAACGGGAGCCCGTAGTCCACGTGGATCAACAGCTCCTGCTTCAGCAGCCGCGCGGTGACGCCCATCGACCTTGGGCGTATTGTTCCGCAGGGCTCCGCCAGGAGCCGTATGAAATCGGCGGGCGGCCTACCCGCCGCCCAGGCGGTCGGCCACCCGGCGGGCCCACGCCATCGGCTCGTCGGTCATCACGAGCTTCTGGGCGGAGCCCTCGCCGAAGCGGCGGGTGGCGTCGATGCCGAGCTTGGCGGTGAGCCCGTCCGGGCTCGCGGAGGGATCGAGGATGGCGCCCAGGCTCCCCTCGATCACCACCAGGTCGCGGTCGGCCTGCATCCGCGTCGCGATCGCCCACAGCACGTCGGACTCGTCGAAGACGTCGATGTCGTCGTCGACCACCACCACCAGCTTGAGGTAGTGGTCCACTCCCAGCACCACCGGGATCGCGTGCTTGGCCTCACCGGGCCGCGTCTGCTTGATCGAGACGTAGGCGGTGAACGAGGCCCCGCCCGAGGTGGGCACGTGCACTGCGGTCACGCCGGGAATCACGCGCCGGAGCGCGTTGCGGATCTCGGCCTCGCGCAGCACGCCGAGCGGCAGGATGTGGTCCGGGGCCCGGCCGGAGGCGATGGAGTGGAACCACGCGCCCTCCCGCACCACCAGGGCCCGGGCCACGAAGACGTTGTCGGTGCTCCGCCGCGAGAAGTAGCCGGTGAACTCGCCGAACGGCCCCTCCGGGTCCCGCTCGCCGGAGAGGATCTCGCCCTCGATGACGACCTCGGCCCACGCCGGGACGTCGAGGTCCACCGTCTCCGCCCGCCGGAGCTGCATGGGCTCGCCGAAGAGCCCGCCCACCACGTCGAACTTCGACACCTCCGGAGGCGGGTAGGACAGCGAGCCCATGCCCACCGCGGGGTGCAGGCCGATCGCGATCGCGCACGGCAATCCGCGCCCCGCCTTCTCCTCGCGCTGCTGGAAGTCGTACATCCGCCGCCGCGAGTGGAGGCTCACCCCGAGGCGGTCGCGGCCCTTGACCTGGAAGCGGTGGAAGCCGGCGGTGGCGACTCCGGTGGCGGGATCGCGCGCGATCAGGAGCCCCGCGGTGAGGTAGGCGCCGCCGTCGCCCGGGAAGTAGGTCGGGATCGGCAGGGCGCCCAGGTCCACCTCGTCGCCGCGGCGCACGCGCACCGGGAACGGCGGCCGATCCAGCACCACCGGCTTCACCGGCTCCTTGAGCCGGGCCGCGTAGGTCTCGGGCAGCGCGCTCTCGTCCACCCCGAGCGCGGTGGCGAGGCCGCGCCGGCTCGCCATCACGTTGGAGACGACCGGCATCGAGTGCCCGCGCACCTGCTCGAAGAACAGCACCGGGAAGCGCCGCCGACGCTCCAGCTCCAGCGCGAGGGCCTGCATCTGGAACTGCTGCTCCACCGGCTCGGTCACCCGCAGCACCAGCTCGGGGTGCGCCCGCTCGACGGCCGAGACGAAGTCGCGAAGGCTCTGCTGAGAACGTACGGTCATGGGATCGCCCCTCCAGGCTTGCTCCAGATCAGATCACGGATCCGCCCGACGTGCTCGATGAAGCGGGGATGCTCCCGCACGTGCAGGGTGCGCGGGCGGGGCAGCTCCACGTCGATGATCGCGCGCACCCCGCCCGGGCGCGGGGTCATCACCACCACCCGGTCGGAGAGGAACACCGCCTCGTCGATGGAGTGGGTGATGAAGAGCACGGTCTTGGGCTGCTCGTTCCAGATCCGCTGCAGCTCGAGGTTCATCTCCTCGCGGGTCATCGCGTCCAGCGCGCCGAACGGCTCGTCCATCAGCAGCAGCCGCGGCTCCAGCAGGAGCGCGCGGCTGATCGCGACCCGCTGCTGCATGCCCCCCGACAGCTCGCGCGGATAGTGGTTGGCGAAGCCCTCCAGGCCCACCAGCCGGATGAGGTCGCGGGCCGCCGCCTCGTAGCGGGCCCGCGGGCGCCGCTGCGCGTCGGCGGGGAGCAGCACGTTGTCGAGCACGGTGCGCCAGCGCAGCAGGGTGGGCGCCTGGAACACCATGCCCACCCCGTCGGGCGGCTCCTGCACCGGCACCCCGTCGATGCGCACCTCCCCGCGGGTGCACGGCAGGAGGCCGGCCACGATCTTCATGAGGGTGGTCTTGCCGCAGCCGCTCGGCCCCACGATCGACACGAACTCCTCCGCCGCGATCTCCAGCGAGGTCGGGCGCAGCGCCACCTGGGAGCCCGCGCGGGTGGTGTAGCGCTTCTCCACGTCGCGGATCTCGATGAGGGCGGCCATCAGAGCGAGGGCTCGAGCCCCCCCGTCCCGCCCGCCCACGGCATGCAGAGACGCTCCAGCAGCACCACCGCCCCGTAGAGGAGCAGGCCGATCAGCGAGATCAGGAAGATCGCGGCGAGGCCGAGCGCGGTGTCGATCTGGTTGTTGGCGATCACGATGAGGTAGCCCAGGCCGACGTCGGAGCCCACGAACTCACCGATGACCGCCCCGATCACCGCCAGGGTCGAGGCCACGCGCAGGCCCGCGAAGAAGTAGGGCAGCGAGCTGGGGAAGCGGATGCGGAAGAAGACCCACGCCCGCGGGGCTCGGATGGAGCGAGCCAGGTCGAGCAGGTCGGGCTCCACCTGAACCAGCCCCACCGCGGTGTTGACCAGCACCGGGAAGAACGCGATGAGGAAGGCGATGGTGGCGCGTGAGGTGAGCCCGATGCCGAACCACACCAGGATCAGGGGCGCGAAGGCGATCTTGGGCACGATCTGGATCGTGACCAGCAGCGGGGTGATCGCGCGCCGGATGGTGTCCGAGGCCACGATCAGCACCGCGCCCAGCGAGCCCAGGACCACCGCGGCCACGAAGCCCAGCACGATGCCCTCGATGGTGGCCACGATGTGGGTCACCCAGCCGGGGCCGAACGCGATCAGCCGCGCGATGACGCGGTCGACGCCGGGCAGGATGAACGGGGGCGGGCGGAGGATCCACACCGAGGCCTGCCACAGCGCGAGCACCGCCGCGAAGGCGATGGTTGGCGCCAGCGCGCCCCGCAGCCGCTCGCGCATCTACTTGACGGCCCGGAGCGCGGCCTCCACGAAGCGGTTGGTGTAGAGCTGGTCCAGCGGGGGCTCGCTCTTGAGCTTCCAGTACTTCACCACCGTGTCGCGGGTGGCCTGCATCTTGGCCGGATCCAGGATGCCGATGCCCTTGGCCTTCGAGGTCTCGTCCCACATGCCCTCGAGGAGCGTGTCCACCGAGGCCTTCACGTAGTCGGCGTCGAGCTCCGGGTGGAGCTTGCTGGTGATCTTCACCGCCTCCGCCGGATTGGCCACCGTGTACTTGAAGCCACGGAGCAGCGCGGTCACCATCTTCTGCACCATCTCGGGGCGCTTGTCGATGGTGGCCTGGGTCGCGGTGACCCCGATCGAGTACATCGAGATGTACTTGGAGTAGTGGAAGCTCACCATCGTCTTGCCCGCCTGGTCCATCCCCTTCTTGATGAGGATGTCCTTGTCGAAGAAGGTGCCGAGCACCGAGATGCGCCCCGCGGTGAGCATGGCGAGGCGCTGCGGGCCGTCCATCTGCTGCACCTTGATCTTGGCGTAGTCGACGCCGGTCTTCTCGGCCAGGGCCGGCAGCATCATGGTGCAGATGTCGCCCGGCGGCCCGCCGAAGGTCTGGCCCTCGAGGTCCTTGGGCACGCGGACGTTGCCCGCCTCGGCGGCCGAGTACATCGCGCACATCTCCTGGTTGAGATAGCCCATCACGGTGCGGAGGTTGCCCCCCTCCGAGTTGGCGATGATCAGAGGCGCCGGATGATTGAGCCCGATGTCGATGGCGCCGGTGGCGAGCTTTTTCACGGTGTCCCCCGAGCCGTAGCCGCGGCCCAGGGTCACGTCGAGCCCCTCCTCGGTGAAGTAGCCCTTGTCCTGGGCCACGAACCACGGGGCGTGGTAGCCGCTCAGGGTGAAGTCCAGGGCGACCGTGACCTTCTCGGCCGCGCCCGCGTCGATGGGAGCGATGAGCACCGCGAGGATCGTGACGACGAGGGCGAATCTGGCCGGCATGCGTGGTCTCCTGCGCTCGGGGGATCGGGGTGTCGTGCCCGGAGCGTAGCCGACCCGTGGAGGGCGGGTCAAGCCGCCCGGCACGGGCCTTGCCTCTCCCGAGCGGACAGAGGGACAGAACTGCGAATCCGGAGGGGGAACGGGCATGCCGACGAGCCAGAAGACGACCAGGAAAAAGGCCAGGCGGGACGCGGAGAAGAACGCGATCACCCTGCTCGAGGACGATCACGAGCGCGTGCGCAGGCTGCTCGCGGAGCTGGAGCGAACGACCGAGAAGACCGCGATCAGGCGGGAGAAACTCCTCGCCACCATCGAGCAGGAGCTCCGGGTCCACACCAAGATCGAGGAGGACGTGTTCTACCCGGCCTTCTTCGACGCGGCCCGGACCGGCGACGACAAGGAGCTCTACTACGAGGCGGTCGAGGAGCACCACGTGGTCGACCTGGTGCTGCCCGAGATCAAGGGCACGGATCCCAAGGGCGGGCCGTTCGCGGCCAAGGCCAAGGTCCTGAAGGACCTGGTGGAGCACCACGCCGAGGAGGAAGAGAAGGAGATGTTCCCGCGCGCCCGGAAGCTGATGGACCGGGAGCGCCTGATCGAGCTCGGTGAGCAGCTGGCCAAGGCCCGGGAGACGGCACGGACCAGCTTCCTCGAGAGGGTGGCCGGGATGCTCCGGCCCTAGCGCGGCCCCATGTCCACGCCGGCCAGCGTCGCGCGGCACCCGCTCCATCCGATCCTGATCCCGCTGCCCATCGGGCTCTGGGTGTTCTCCCTCGTGGCGGACCTCGTGTTCCTGGCCGGCTGGGGTGGGGCCACGTGGAAGGCCGTCGCCTGGTACACCATGGGCGGCGGCATCGTCGGTGCGGTCCTGGCCGCGGTGCCCGGGCTCATCGACTTCTTCTCGATCACCGATCGACGCGCCGGCCGGGTCGCGCTCCTGCACATGATCTGCAACGGGACCGCGCTGCTGCTGTTCGTGGTCTCGTTCGTCATGCGCTTCCGGGATCCCCTGGGAGCCCTGCCGGTGGTGGTGGCGGCACTCGGCGTGGCCACGCTGGGGATCGGCGGATGGTTCGGAGGGGAGCTCGTGTTCGTGCACGGCATGGGCGTCAAGCCGCCCATCCGACGATGAGGCGCTATCCGATCCGGATCAGCACGTCGGCCGCGTCCAGGGGCGTGGCGCCCATCCCGGTCAGGATCTCCCGCCACTGATCGTCCGTGATCGACTGCGCGGCCTCGGCGTAGTCCCGCAGCCCGCAGACCTCCCACAGGAGCGCCTCGAGCCTCCGGGGATCCAGCTGCATGAGCTTGAGCAGCACGAACCGGGCGCGCTCCGCCCGCGTATTCGACCGCTTGAAGTGCGGCTCGTCCCACCAGTGCTCGACCTCGAAGCCCGCCATCGGTGCTCGGACCCTCCCGGAGCGCCGCGACGTGATGCGGGACGGTGAGATGGCGCGGCCGCTGACCGCACCATATCCCAGCCCTCGGACGCCGTCCACCGACACGGACCGACGCGGTAAGAAGGCCCGGCCCGGGCGCGGGGCGCCGCCCGGGGCCGGCCTCGAGACGCGCGACGCGCGGGGCATGCGCCTTGCTATTCCTGGCCTCGTGATGCGGCGAATCCTGAAGTGGGCGGTCGATCGGTTGCACGACGTCGAAGACATACCCTATACTTCCCGCCGCGACGCGCCCGTCGAGGAGCCGTCGCCTGTCGTGGAGGGGATGATGCGCGTCCGGACGCGGGAGCTCGTGGCCACCGCGGCGATCGCCGCCTATCTCCTGTTCACCGCCGCGCTCATGCTGGCCGTGATGGCGGCCGGCGCCGCGGTCCCGCGTGCGTCCCTGATCGTGGGGCTCCTTGCGGTCTCCCTGCCCGCCCTCGGCGGGTGGCTCTACATCGACTTCACCCGCTGGGTCGGGCGCGAGCTGGTGAGCCGCGTGGTGCGCTGGTCCGCGATGGGCGTCGGGGTTCTCGCGAGCGGCTTCGGCTGCCTGCTCGCGATCTGGAGCTTCTCGCGAGTGGCCGCGCTCGTGGCCCTCGTCGAGGTCTGCGTGCTCTACCTGGCGATCAGCGGCCTCTCGCTGCTGCGCGAGGAGCCGGACTGGCGGCAGTAGCGCGCGCCGGCCTAGTCCTGGTCCACCATGAGCCGGATGGTCACCCGCCGCTTCTTGGCCTCCGAGATGTTGGCCTCGGTGGCGGGTCCCAGGCTCGCCGCGTGGATACGCGCGAGATTGATGCCCCGGTCCATCAGGAACCGGCGCACCGCGTTCACCCGGCGCTGGCTCAGACCGTAGTTGTAGTCGAGGGCGCCGCGCCGGTCGGTGTAGCCGCCCAGCTCGACGGTGAGCGACGGGTTGTCCTCCAGGTCCTTGGCCACGCCCAGCAGCGCAGTCTGGGCCACGTCGTTGAGGTCGCTGCTGTCCTGCGGGAAGAACACCTCGAGGCTGCTGGCCGCCCGCTGGTTGAAGCGATTCGTCCACAGCCGGGTGAGGCGGCTGTCGACCGCGGCGACGCGGCGACTCGCGCGGTCCGCGGTGTCCTGGGCGCGGATCACGCCGCCCTCCACCCCTTCCATTCGCTCGCCGACCGCGTCGATGCGCTTGCTCATCGCGTCGAGGCGGCCCTCCACGCGGGTCACGCGCACGTCCACCGCCTCGCCGGACGTGGAGCCGGGCGAGCCGAACGAGATCCCGTAGGGGCCGCCGCCCGCGCAGCCCGCCAGCAGCAGAGCCCCCACCGCGCAGCCGATCCGTGCTCCGCTCATGTCGTGCCCTCCGGTTCAGCGGCCATGGCCCGCCCGATCCCGGATGGACTGGATGGCCTTGCGCCCCTTGGCGAGTAGGTCCGGGTCGACGCCGTCGGCGGCCTGCAGCCGGCGGTAGACGGCCTCCGCGAACGCGCGGTTCCCGCTCCCGGCGAGACACTCCACCGCCCCGGCGAGCGCCCGCGGCGTCCACCCGGTTGCCACACCGGTCGACGCCGCGGTGAGGTACCAGCTCACCGCCGCGCTCCGCTCGCCGTCGGCTCGCGCGATCTGCGCGAGGCGGAAGGCCGCCTCCGCGAACGGCTCGCCGTCGGTCCCCTGCACCACGGTCTCGAGCAGCGGGCGTGCTTCCTTCGAGCGCCCGAGAGACTGCAGCAGCCGCGCCCGCGGCAGCATGCCTTCCGCCGCCCACTCCGTCCCCGGATAGTCCCGGGCGAGACGCTCGTGCAGCGCCAGCGCCTCCTGTGGTCGGCCGAGGGCCTCCCGGGCGGAGGCCAGCAGGTAGAGGGCCCGCGGGGCCTGCGCGCGATCGGCACCGGCGTCGGCGATCCCGGCCAGCTCGGCCTGGGCGGCGTCGGGGGCACCGGTGCGCAGGAGCGCCTCCGCGAAGTCGAGCCGCGCCTTTCGGTCGAGCGACTCCTCGCGGTAGCGCGCCACGAGCTGACCGTAGAGGTCTCGCGCGACCGGCCACTGCTGGTCGGACGCCGCGCGGGCCGCCACGCGGGCCAGCACCGCCTCCGTGCCCGGGTAGGCCTGGAACGCCTCCACGAGCCGCGAGGAGAGGGTGGCGGCCTCGCTCCAGCGGCCATCGTCGGCCGCGAGCCCCACCAGCCCGCGCAGCACCAGCGGGGTCGTGTCGGGGTCGCCCGCGCCGTCGAGCAGCGGGGCCGCGAAGCGCTCGATCGGGACGGCAGCCACCGGGGCCGTCGCCGGCGGCGCGCAGCCGGCGTGGCTCACCCGCATGAGCGGCTCTCCCCGCCCCGGCTCGGTCATCACGCGGAGCAGCGCGCGACGGGCCCCGGCCGCGCAGACGCGTTCGCCGCGCACCAGCTCGCGCAGGTCGCGGACCGCGTCGTCCTCACGGGACTGGCGCGCGGCCAGCACCGCGCGGCTGAGCCGCGCCACCTCCACCACCGGACCGCCCTCGTAGTCGGCGAGGACCTGGTCGAGCTGGGCCCGGCCGGCCCCCGGATCGCCCGCGCGGATCGCGGCCTCCGCGGCCAGCACCAGCGCGAGCGGAGCACGGTCGTCCAGCGGATAGCGTCGCGCCAGCTGCATCCAGGTGCGACGGGCCCGGTCGACCTGACCGAGCCGGAGCTCGGCCCATCCCAGGGCGAGCGTGGCCTGCGGGGCCTCGATCGCCAGGTCGTACATCGAGAGGAACTCGCGATATCGCTCGCTGGCGCGCGTGTAGGCGCGCAGGCCGTACGCCGCGTCCGCCGACAGCAGCAGCGCGGCAGCGCGCACGCCGGGCGCCGGCGTCTGCCGGAGCACCGTCTCCGCCCGCAGGAGAGCCCGCGAGAAGTCCCGGGCCACCAGGTCCGACTTGGCCTGCTCGAGGGACGCCGTCCACTGCGCGACCGGGCTCGCGGCGGGCACGCGCGCGGTGCTGCCCACACTGCCGCCGCCGGCAGGGCCGGCGCTGCTCGTCCCGCCGTCGCCGCCACCCGCGCTGGCCCCCGCGGCGCCACCACCCGCAGGTCCGGCGCCACCCGCTGCCGCTCCAGCCGCGCCAGCACCGGCCGCACCCCCGGCGCC
>Ga0207689_10000480_pt1 | contig 37691 bp, 35 predicted proteins | sample KBSMisM52_FD_184312 | JGI IMG/M metagenome (GOLD analysis project Ga0207689, IMG submission 184312) | Miscanthus rhizosphere microbial communities from Kellogg Biological Station, Michigan, USA - KBS Miscanthus M5-2 (SPAdes) (version 2) | ecosystem: Host-associated > Plants > Roots >...
ACGGCACGCGAAACTTTGTCAAGCAACCTGGGTAGTTAGCGGGCACCCCCGCCCCCTGCCGGTCACTGCATCAGGTAGAGCGGGGTCCGGAGGGTCTCGAGCGAGGGCAAGACGCGCGACGCGGGCCCCAGGCCCAGCTCGCTGCGGAAGAGATCGCGCAGCGAGAAGCGGCGGCGCGGATAGACCACCCTGGGCTTGCCGGGCAGGCCCGCCATCTTGGCCGCGGCGTCGATGGCGTCATCCAGCCCGCCGAGGTCGTCGACCATCTTGAGGCCCTGGGCCTGGCGGCCGGAGTAGATCCGACCCTCGGCGAAGCTGCGGACCGTCTGCGGGTCGAGGCCCCGGCCCTCCGCCACCGCGCCGATGAACTGGTCGTAGACGTCGTCGAGGAGCGACTGGAGAATGCGCCGCTCCTCCGGGGTCATGGGCCGCGCGAAGTTGCCCACGTCCTTGTAGGCGCCGGCCTTGACCACCACGTACTCGACGCCGACCTTCTTGAGCAGGCCCTCGACGTTGGCCAGCTGCATGACCACGCCGATCGAGCCGGTGAGGGTGCCGGGGCTCGCATAGATGCGGTCCGCGGCCACCGCCACGTAGTAGCCGCCGGAGGCCGCCACCGAGCCCAGCGAGGCCACCACCGGCTTCTTGGCCTCCCGGAGCCGGCGCACCGCGGTGGCGATCTCCTGGGTGGGGGCCACCACGCCGCCGGGGCTGTTGATGCGCAGGACCACCGCGCGGATCGCGGGATCGTCGCGGTACTCGGAGAGAGTCCGCACGATGTCCTCGGTATCGAGGCCCCGCGAGACCTCGGTGCCGATGACTCCCTCGACCTGCACCACCGCGACCTTGGCCCCCCCGGGGAGGCCGTCGTCGGTCACCGCGATGAGCAGCCAGACGGTGGCCGCGAACATGACGAGGACGGCCGCCCCGACGCCGACGGCGATGAGGGCGACGCGCCCGCGTGATGCCACCCGCGACTACTCCTCGTCGTCGTAGTCGTCACCGCCGCGCCGCTTGCGGCCCTTGTGACGACCCCGGCCCTCCGTCTGCGCCGGCTCCTCGATCACCGCGGCCAGCTCCTTCAGCGAGAGCCCGATGCGCCGCTCGTTGGGATCCACCCGGATCACCATGAGGGTCAGCTCGTCGCCCACGTTCAGGATGTCGGCCGGGGTCGCGATGGGCCGGTTGGACATCTGCGAGATGTGCAGCAGGCCGTCGACCCCCGGCTCCAGCTCCACGAAGGCGCCGAAGTCGGTCAGGCGCACCACCTTGCCGGTGACCCGCGAGCCCATCGGGTAGCGAGAGGCCACGCTGTCCCACGGATCGGGCTGGATCTGCTTGAGCCCGAGCGAGATGCGCTTGTTCTCCCGGTCCACGTTCAGGATCTGGGTGTCGATCGGCTGCCCCTTCTTGAGCAGCTCCGACGGGTGCCCGATGTTGCGGGTCCACGACATGTCGGAGATGTGCAGCAGCCCGTCGACCCCCGGCTCCAGCTCCACGAAGGCGCCGAAGTCGGTCAGGTTGCGCACCTTGCCCTGCACTCGCATGCCGGGCTGGTAGCGCTCGGTGATGGTGGCCCACGGGTCGCTCTCCACCTGCTTCATGCCGAGCGAGATCCGCTTGGTGGCCTTGTTGACCTCGAGGACCATGACCTCGACCGGGTCGCCCACGTTGACCAGCTTCGAGGGATGCCGCACCCGGCGCGTCCAGGACATCTCCGAGACGTGCACGAGACCCTCGACGCCGGGCTCGAGCTCCACGAAGGCCCCGTAGTTGGTGAGGCTCACGATCTTGCCGCTGACCTTGGCCCCCATCGGGTAGCGGTCGTCGACGTTGGCCCAGGGGTCGGAGGACTTCTGCTTGTAGCCGAGCGACACCCGCCCGGTCTCCCGGTCGAAGTGCAGCACCACCACCTCGACCTGGTCGCCGATCTGGAAGATCTCGGAGGGGTGCCCCACCCGGCCCCACGACATGTCGGTCACGTGCAGCAGCCCGTCGATGCCGCCCAGGTCGATGAACGCGCCGTAGTCGGTGAGGTTCTTGACGGTGCCGGTGAGGACCATGCCCTCCGCGAGCACCGAGAGGGTGTGCTTCTTCTTCTCTTCCCTCTCCTCCTCCAGCACCGCGCGCCGCGAGAGCACCACGTTGCCGCGCCGCCGGTTGAGCTTGATGACCTTGGCCCGGATGGACTGGCCCACCATCGCGCCCAGGTTCTTCACCGGCCGCAGGTCCACCTGGGAGCCGGGCAGGAACGCCCGCACCCCGACGTCGACCGCGAGGCCGCCCTTGACGACCTCCGCGACCCGGCCTTCCACCGGGGTCCCGGCGTCGTGGGCCTTGCCGATCTGGTCCCACACCTTGATCTTGTCCGCCTTGTCCTTGGAGAGGACGATCAGCCCCTCGTTGTCCTCCTTGGACTCCAGGTAGACCTCGATCTCCTCCCCGACCTTGGGCAGGCTCCCCGCGTGGCGGAACTCCTCGATGGGGATCGTGCCCTCGCTCTTGTAGCCGATGTCGACGAGGATCTCGCTGTCGCGGACCTCGACCACCCGGCCGCGCACCACCTCGCCTTCCTCGACGTCGCTCACGCCACGGTTGAACCAGTACTCCATGCTCTCCTCGGTGGCGTCCACCTCCTTCGATCCGCCGACGAGGGTCCTTGCTTTCCGGTTTTCGGTCTCCATGACTCCACCTCTCCTTAGAATCTATTGTCCGACTTTGCTGCCGACTGCATTTGCTGCTCCCGGAGCTGACCGATCGCCCGCATCATCTCCTGGGCCGCTTCACGATACGCCTCCTTGCGTCCGTCGTCACCCGCTCTCTTGCCCCCCCGGCCGTCCCGCTTGCCCTGCATCTTGAACGTGAGCGGAGGCCCGAACGTCACCCGCACTCGGGTCGGCCGCGGCAGGCTCCGTCCGCGCGGTAGAGCCGCCCCGGTGCCCGACACGTACACCGGCACCACCGGCGCGCCGCTCAGGACCGCGAGCATGCCCACTCCCGCCTTGCCCTCGCGCAGCGGCCGCCCCTCCTCCCCCCGGGTGCCCTCGGGGAACACGAGCAGCGCGTGCCCCTCCTCGAGCTGGGCCAGCGCCGCCTTCAGCGCCCGCGTGTCCGATCCGTCGCGGCGCACCGGCCGCGCGTTCAAGGCCCGGATCAGCCGCCCGAGGAGCGGGATGCGGAACAGCTCCTCCTTGGCCATGAAGTAGAGCGGCCGGGGGGCCGCGCCGCCCACGAACGGCGGGTCGAGAACGCTCACGTGGTTGGAGACGAGGAGCACCGGACCGGTCGCGGGCACCAGTCCCGGGCTCACGACCTCGAGCCGGAAGAACAGGCGCATCAGCGCCACCGCGATCGGCTTCAGGATCGCGTACAGCATCTCGTCTGCTCGACCACCCGCAAGAGCGTGTCCACCACCTCCGCGATCCCCTGCCCGGTGGTGTCCACCACCACCGCGCCCTCCGGCTTCATCAGCGGCGCCAGCGCGCGCTCCGCGTCCTGCCGGTCGCGCTGCGCGATGTCCGCCCGCACCGTCTCCAGGTCGACCCCGAGCCCGCGCGCGGCCAGCTCCGCCCGGCGGCGCCGAGCCCGCGTGTCGAGATCGGCGTCGAGGTAGAACTTCACCTCGGCCTCCGGCCACACCACGCTCCCGGTATCGCGTCCTTCGAGAACGGCGCCCCCGGGCGCGGCCAGACTGCGCTGGATGGGCGTCATCTTATCTCGCACCGGGGCCAGCATCGTCAACCGCGACGTGAGCTGGCTGACCGCGGGGCTGCGGATCTCCGCGGTCACGTCGCGCCCGTTGACCAGCACGCGGCCGGTCTCCAGGCGCACGTCGGTCCGGTCGAGCAGGTGACGCAGCGCGCGACCGTCCTCGATGGGCACGCCCGCCTCGCGCGCGGCCCACGCCAGCCCGCGGTACAGGGCGCCGGTGTCGATCAGCGTGTAGCCGAGGCGTCCCGCGAGCGCGGCGGCCACGGTGGACTTGCCGGCTCCCGCCGGTCCGTCGATGGTGATCACGATCTCGCGACGGCCCGCCCCGCTCACGAGGTGGCGCCTCGCGCGAAGGGGCCGGCGGCTGCCCGGCCCGCTCCGTTCTCGCCGCGCGTCACGGGGGTGACGCGGAGGATCAAGCAGCCCCCTCGCGCACCCGACGGATCCGATCCAGCGCGGCCTCGATGGCGGGCGCGTCGTCGTGCGCGATCAGCCGCTCCAGGTCGTCGAGGGCGGCCCGGAAAGCGGCCAGGGCCTCGGCGAGGCCGGCCCGGTTCTCCTGGAAGATCTCGCGCCACATCCGGGGATCCGAGGCCGCGATGCGGGTGGTGTCCTTGAAACCGCGCCCGGCCACCCCGAAGAAGCGCGGATCCATCCGCACCACCGCGTCGACGAGCGCGTCCGCCACCAGATGCGGCAGGTGGCTGATGGCGGCGGTGGCGCGGTCGTGCGTCACCGGGTCGAGGGTCACCAGCCGACCGCCCAGCGCCTCCCAGAACTCGGCGACCCGCTTCACCGCGTGCGAGTCGGTGCGCTCGGTGGGGGTGATGATCACGGTGGCGCCGCGGAAGAGATCCGCACGCGAGACGCGGTAGCCCGCCTGCTCCGAGCCCGCCATGGGATGGCTGCCCACGAAGGCCAGCGGCCGCGCGGCCGCGAGGCGCTCCGCGGTCTCCACGATGGCGACCTTGGTGCTGCCCACGTCGGTGAGCACCGCGTCCGAGGGCAGCGCGCGCCACACGTCGGGCAGGAGCGCGGAGAGAGTCGCCACCGGGGTCGCGAGCAGACAGAAGTCCACCCCGGCCACGCCCTCCGCTATATCGGTGGACGCGCGGTCGATCGCCCCGTCGCGCAGCGCGGGCTCGAGGCGGGCCCGATCGCGTCCCACCGCCACGATCTCGTCGGCGAGGCCCTGGGCCCGCGCCGCCTTCGCGACCGAGCCACCCAGGAGACCGAGGCCGACCAGACCGAGGCGACGGATCACGCGCTCTTGGCTCCGGCCAGGACCTTCTTGAGCGCCTTCACGAAGCGCCGGTTCTCCTCCGGCGTGCCGATGGTCACCCGCAGGGCGCTCTCCATGCCGAAGCTCGTCATGGGGCGCACGATGACGCCCTCCTTGAGGAGCCAGTGGAACACCTCGCTCGCGCTGCGCCCCACGTCGACCAGGATGAAGTTGGCGCGCGAGGGAGCGTACTTGAGCCCGAGCGCGGTGAACTCCTGGGCCAGGTAGTGGCGGCCGGCCTCGATCGTGCCGAGGCACTCGCGCACGTGGGAATCGTCCTCCAGCGCGGCGAGGGCGGCGGCCTGGGCGACCGAGTTGACGTTGAAGGGCTGGCGGATCCGGTTGAGCAGCGCGATGCAGTCGGGGTCCGCCGCGGCGTAGCCGACCCGGAGGCCGGCCAGGCTCGCGGCCTTGGAGAAGGTGCGAAGCACCGCGACCTTCCGGCCCTGCTTGAGATAGGCCAACGTGTCCGGGAAGTCGGGCCCCTGCGCGAACTCGATGTAGGCCTCGTCGAACACCACGATGACCTTGTCGGGCACCCGGTCCATGAAGTGCTCGACCTCGTCCGCGGTGACGATGGTCGCGGTGGGGTTGTTGGGGTTGGCGATGAACACCATCTTGGTCATGGGGGTGATGGCGCGGGCCATCGCCTCCAGGTCCAGGCGCTGGTCCTTGAGGGTCACCACCACCCGGATGCCGCCGACCGCCTGCACGATCATCGGGTACACCACGAAGGAGGGATGCGGGATCACCGCCTCCTCTCCCGAGCGGAGGAACGCGCGCGCCATCAGCTCGATCAGATCGTTCGAGCCGTTGCCCAGGATGATGTGGTCGCTGGTGAGGCCCTGGCGGCGCGCGATGGCCTGGCGCAGGTAGTGCCCGCTCCCGTCCGGATAGCGGTTGATGTGGCCGAGGGCGTCCTGCATCGCCTTCATCACCCGGTCCGACGGGGGCAGCGGGTTCTCGTTGGAGGCGAGCTTGATGACGTCGTGGATGCCGAGCTCGCGCTCGAGCTCCTCGATGGGCTTGCCGGGCTCGTAGGGCGCGATGCCCAGGATGTGATCGTTGGCGAGGGACTCCCAGGACGCGCTCATGATACTTGCTCCTTCACGCCGCCGGGTAAGAGCCGAGGACCTTCAGGAACTGGCAGCGCTCCCGCACCTCGGCCAGTACGTCCCGGACGTTTTCGGTCTCGCAATGCCCCTCGAAGTCGAGGAAGTTCACATACTCCCAGGGGCGGCGCTTGGTGGGACGGGATTCGATCTTGGTCAGGTTCAGCCGCCGCGTGGCGAACGGCTGGAGGATGCTGAAGAGGACGCCGGGCTCGTTCTTCATCGAGAACAGGATCGACGTCTTGTCGCGCCCGGTGGGCGGCACCGGCCGCCGGCCGATGACGAGGAAGCGGGTCGAGTTCGCGGGGTTGTCCTCGATGCGCCCGCGCAGCACCGGCACCCCGTGGACCGCCGCGGCCATGTCGGAGGCGATGGCGGCCACCGTCGCGTCGTCGCGCGCCCGCTCCACCGCCGCCGCGGTGGACGGGGTCTCCTCGGTCTGGGCCTCCGGCAGATGCGCGGCGAGCCAGGCCCGGCACTGGGCGAGGCCCTGGGGGTGCGAGCAGACCATCTTCACCGCCGCGAGCTCGGTGGCGCGCGAGATCAGGTGCTGCGAGATGTCGAGGGTCATCTCCCCGGTGATCGTCACGTCGGAGTCGATCAGCCGATCGAGCGTCACGTTGACCGCACCCTCGGTGGAGTTCTCCACCGGCACCACCCCGAACTCGGCGCGACTGCGCTCCACCTCGTCGAAGATCTCCGCGATGGTGTGCACCGGGCGGAGCTGCGCGGAGGAGCCGAAACGACGCGTGGCCGCCTGGTGGGTGAAGGTGCCGGGCGGCCCGAGGTACGCCACCGCCAGGGGGTGCTCGAGGGCGAGCGAGGCGGAGAGGATCTCACGCCAGATGACCCGGATCGCGTCGGCCCCGAGCGGGCCCGGGTTCAGCGCGACCAGACGCTCGAGGACCTGCGCCTCGCGCTCGGGAATGAAGTACGGGAGATCCTGCTGCCTCTTGAGCTCGCCGATCCGGAGGGCGGCGGTACCGCGCTGGTTGAGGAGTTTGAGGATTTCGTCGTCGAGCTGGTTGATCCTGGATCGCCAATCGTCCAGGTTCATCGAGGGCTCCTGAAGCACATCGATCCTATGACCCCGGGCAGTATAGGCGAACGCTACCCCCCACGCAAGTTGTCAAGGGCGCTGCGTTCCGCGGCGGTGAGCGCGCGGTGCCCGCCCGGGGCCAGGTCCCCGAGCCGGAGCGGGCCGAACTGCACGCGCTTGAGGCGGCGCACCGGGTGGCCGAGGGCCTTGCAGTACCGTTTCACCTCGCGATAGCGCCCTTCCGCGAACGTGACCGACAGCCACGTGGAGCGCGGCCCCGCCGAGAGGCGGCTGACGCGCTTGGGCACCGCGAGCCCGTCGTCGAGCGCGGCGCCACGGCGCCAGCGTGGCAGGTCCGCCTCCGCCACCCGCCCCTCCACCTCGACCTCGTAGACGCGCGGGATCTCGTAGCGCGGATGCAACAGGCGATTGGCGAGCTCGCCGTCGTTGGTGAGGAGCAGCAGGCCCTCCGCGTCGAAGTCGAGGCGCCCCACCGGGTACACCACCGCGGCGGCGGCGGACGGCAGGAGATCGAGCACCACCGGCCGCCCGTCGGGATCGCGGCGGCTCGTGACGTAGCCGCGTGGCTTGTGGAGCAGCAGGTGCTGGAGCGGCGCGCGCGACGGCAGCGGCCGTCCGTCGAGCGTGATGCGATCGGTCTCGGGATCCGCCTGGGCCCCCGGCTCGAGCCGGACCTGCCCGTTGACGGTGACGCGCCCCGCGGCGAGCAGCGACTCAGCTGCTCGGCGAGACGCGATCCCCGCCTGGGCCAGGATCTTGCTCAGACGAATCGGGGGCAGCGGTGACCTCCTCCTGATCCGGCCCGGGATCGGCGAGCTGCGCGGCGGCGGCCTCCGCGAGCTCGGGCACGATCAGCTCGCCCTCGACCTTGGGCAGGTCGCCGAGATCGCGCAGACCGAAGGCGACCAGGAACTCCCGGGTGGTCTCGTAGAGGAAGGGGCGACCGGGCGATTCCTTGCGGCCCGCGATGCGGATCATGCGGCGCTCGAGCAGGTTGTCGAGCACCGCCTCCGAGTTCACCCCGCGCACCGCGTCCACCTCGGGGCGCGAGACGGGCTGCCGGTAGCCGATGATGGCCAGCGTCTCCAGCGCGGGACGGGAGAGGCGGGAGCGGGTGCGGCTGCGCGCGAGCTTCACGAGCCACGGCGCCACGTCGGGCCGGGTGACAAGGCGGAAGCCGCCGCCCACTTCCATCACCTGCAGCGCGCGGCTCTCGCCGTCGAGGCGGGACCGCAGGCCCTCCACGATCTCGCGGGCCACCGCGGCCGACTCGAGGTCGAGCACTTCCGCGATGCGCTCGGCCTCCACCGGGGTGTCGGAGGCGAACAGCAGGGCTTCGACCACGTCGATGGGCTCAGGCATTCCGGGGCTCCCCTTCCTCGGTTCGGGCTTCGTCGTCCGTCGGGGTCGTCTCCGGCGGCGCGTCCATGGCGGCCTGCGGGGACGCGGTCTCGTCCGGGGCCGGCCGCGGCGACTCTTCCTCCGCCGTCGCGTCGCGGGGCGCCTCCGTCTCCGGCGCCTCCTCGGCGAAGTCGACCTCCCGGATGGGCTCGCGCACGCTCACCGAGTGGCGCTCGATCACGATCTCGCCGAAGAGCTCCGCCTGGCGGGCGCGCGCCTGGCCGAGGCGCACCAGCTCCAGCAAGGCCAGCAGCGTCACCACCCACTCCGCGCGCAGGCGCTCGGCCCCCGCCACCGACGAGAACAGCAGCGACCACGTGCTGCGCAGGAGGTCCGTGATCTCGCCCATGCGCTCGAGCACCGAGAGCGGGTTCGGCTCCACCTGCCGCGGGGTGCGCCGCTTCTGGTCCTCGATCAGCCGCTGCATCGCCCGCTGGAGCAGGTGCACCGAGAGGTCCTCGAGGGGGATGTCCTCCGGCGGCGGCAGCTCCGCGGTCGTGCGGCCGTAGACCAGGCTCTGCTCCGACTCGCGCTCGGAGAGCCAGGCGCCGAGGGCCTTCACCCGCGCGTACTCGCGGAGGCGCTCCTCCAGCTCGCGCTTGAGCAGCTCGCCTTCCTCGTCGAGGGCCTCCTCGGGTTCGTCGGGGTTGGCGGGCAGCAGGAGCTTGGACTTGAGGTAGATCAGCGTCGCGGCCATCACCATGAACGAGCCCGCGGTCTCGAGGTCCTGGAAGCGCACCGCCTCCAGATGCGCGAGGTACTGATCGGTGATGGTGCGCAGCGACAGGCGCGAGAGATCCATCTCGTTCGTGCGGCAGAGATGGAGCAGCAAGTCCAGGGGGCCGACGAACGACTCGACCCGGACGGTGATGCCGGTGTCGGCGGCCTGACTCTGGGCGGACGTCCCCTGGGCGGTTGTTTCCTGCCCGCTCATTTATTTATTCAATGCGGGGGCCCAGAAATGGCCCCCGCACTCCCCCAGCGGCGGACAACCCCAAGGAATGGCGCCCGCACTCCCCCCGCGGGGGACAATCCGAAGAGTGGTCCCGACACTCCTCTGGCCGCGGACTTTGCGTCTGCTTCATGGCTCCAGCTTGATGGCGTCGCGGACTTCGGTCATGGTCGCGACCGCGATCTTCCGCGCCCGCTTGCTGCCCTCGTGGAGGATCTCCACGATCTCGGCCGGCTTGTCGACGTAGCGCTGCCGCCGCTCGCGGATCTGGGCCAGCGGCGGCAGCATGTGCTGGAGCAGCACGCCCTTGCAGTCGAGGCAGCCGATGGCCGCGGTGCGGCATCCCGTCGCGCACTGCTCCCGCGGCCCCTCCGGCGTGAAGATGCGGTGCAGGTCGAACACCGGGCAGATGTCGGGATTGCCGGGATCAGACCGCCGCTTGCGCGCGGGATCGGTGACCATCGGCTTCACCTTGGCGGTGATCTCCTCGGTGGTGTCGGAGAGGTAGATCGCGTTGCCGTACGACTTCGACATCTTCCGGCCGTCGGTGCCCGGCACCTTCGGGATCTGGGTCAGCTTGGCCTGCGGCTCGGGGAACACCGCCTTCCACGTGTGGTTGAACCGGCGCGCCACCTCGCGGGTGAGCTCGATGTGCGGCACCTGGTCCGCGCCCACCGGGACCCACTGGGCCTTGTACATGAGGATGTCGGCCGCCTGCAGCAGCGGGTAGCCGAGGAGGCCGTAGGACGGCGACTCGAGCCCGAGCTGCTCCACCATCTCCTTGTAGGTCGGCACGCGCTCGAGCCAGCCCACCGGGGTGGCCATCGAGAACAGCAGGTGGAGCTCGGCGTGCTCCGGCACCAGCGACTGGATGAAGAGCGTGGAGCGCTGCGGATCGAGGCCCGCCCCGAGCCAGTCCGCCCCCATCTCGATGGTGTCGTTCGGCACCTCCGCGGTGCCGCCGGGATTGGTGGTGAGCACGTGCCAGTTGGCCACGAAGTAGAAGCACTCGAACTGGTCTTGCAGCTTCACCCAGTTCTCGAGCGCACCGAGGAAGTTGCCCAGGTGCAGCTGGCCGGTCGGCCGCATCCCCGACAGCACGCGCTCCCGCGCTGGCGTCATGATCCTCTCTGGTCGCTCCCGCCCGCTGGCGTCATGATCCTCTCTGGTCGCTCCCGCCCGCTGGCGTCATGATCCTCTCTGGTCCGTCCCTCCGGGCTCCTGGGCGCGCCGCGCCTCCCACACCTTGGCCATGCGCAGGAAGACGTACTCGGCATACAGGACGGCGAGCACGAACCCCCGCCAGCCATCCAGGAAGCCTCGCTGAACAATGTACATGGAAAAGAAGCGGCCGAGGGGACGAGTCACCAGGCCCAGGAGGCCCGCCCGCTTGCCGCGCCGCACCCAGTCCTGGGCGGAGAGCGTGGAGTAGCGATTGGAGCGGCGCACGAAGTCCTCGAGGTCGCGGTACGAGTGGTGGAGCAGCGGCTCGGCCAGGGTCTCCACCCGCCCCGCCACCGACACCGACTCGTGCACCGCGTTCTCCACGAAGCGTCCCGCGTGGCGGCGGAAGAGCCGGAGCTGGTAGTCGGGATAGAGCCCCCCGTGCCGCACCCACTCCCCCCAGAAGATGTTCCGGCGGGGGATCGAGTAGCCGTCCGCGGGCCCGTCCTCCTTGAGGACGGCCCGGATGCGCTCGCGCAGCTCGAGGGTCACGCGCTCGTCGGCGTCGAGGGAGAGGATCCACTCCCCGGTGGCCTGCTCGAGGGCGTAGTTCTTCTGGGCCGCGAAGCCCGGCCACACCCGCACCGACACCTTGTCGGTGAACTCGCGCGCGATCTGCGCCGTCTTGTCGACGGACTCCGCATCGACCACCACGATCTCGTCGGCCCACGTCACGCTCTCGAGGCAGGCGCGCAGCCGCTCCTCCTCGTTCCACGCGATCACGGTGACGGTGAGGCGGCTCACCCGTCCCTCCGCGCGGCCAGCAACGCTCGCGCGGCGTCCACCGCGAGGTCGGGGGCAAGGCCGGCCATGGTGCCGTCCGGGCTCTGCACGCCGGTGCAGTGCCGGCCGTAGGGGCCGTTCCGCTCCGCGCGCGTGGGCCCGTAGAGCCCGAGGCTGGGGGTCCCGAGCGCGGCGGCCAGGTGGAGCGGGCCGGTGTCGTTGGCCACCATGAGCGCGGCGCGGCGCAGCAGGGCGCCCAGCTCGTGCAGGGCGGTGGGCGGTGCCAGGATCGCGCGCGCCTGGAGGCCGTCGCGGATCTGCCGCGCCATGTGGACCTCGTCGGGCCCCCACAGGAGCAGGATGCGCGCGTTCGGCTCCTGGGCCAGGCGGTCGGCCAGCGCCCGGAAGTGCGCCACCGGCCACTGCTTGTCCGCGCGCCCCGCGCCGGGGTTGATCGCGATCAGGCAGTCCTGGCTCTTCACGCCCTGCTCGCCGAGGAAGTCCTCCATGCGCCGCTCCGCCGCGGGCAGGAGCGGCACGTGGAACTCGACCGGGCCCGGGGTCACGCCGAGCGGCGCGAGCAGCGAGAGGTACTGGTCGACCACGTGGACCGCGCTGGCGGGCGGGCGCACCCGCCGGTTGGTGAACAGGCAGTTGAGCCGCTCGCGGCAGCGATCCGCGGAGAAGCCGATGCGGACCGGGGCGCCGGTGTACGCGGTCAGGAGCCCGCTCTTCATCAGTCCCTGCAGGTCGATGGCCACGTCGAAGCGCGCGGACCGGACGCGGCGGCGCAGCCGCCGCACCTTGCCCACCACCTGCCGCGCCCCCGCCGGTCGCCAGATCAGCCGTCGCCAGAGCCGCGTGTCGACCGGCACCACGCTGTCGAGGTCGGGATGGCCCGCGAGCAGGGCGTACTCGCGGGCCTCCACGATCCAGGTCAGGTGGATGCCCGACCGCGAGCGGCGCAGGGCGTGGGCCACCGGGAGGGCGTGGATGACGTCGCCCAGCGAGGACAGCTTGACGATGGCGATCTTCAGCAGCGCGGGGCCCGAGATGCGATCCGGCCGCTTCCCGCTCGCGACGGTGGGGCGGGCGCTCATGTCCGGCCGAACCGGGTCAGGATCGTCGTGATGAGGTCCTTGGTGGAGTGGCTCTTGGGATCGCCCGCGATCGCCACCCGTGCGCCCACGGACGCCACGGTCGCTCGCTCGGGCACGCTCTGCTCGGTGTAGTCGGTGCCCTTGGCGTGCACGTCGGGCCGCAGCCGCTCGATCAGAGCGTCGGCGCTGTCCTCCTCGAACACCACCACCGCGTCCACCCCGTGGAGGGCGGCCACCAGCTCGGCGCGCTCGCCGGCGGGCATCACCGGGCGTCCCGGGCCCTTGAGGCGACGCACCGAGGCGTCGGAGTTGAGGCCGACCACGAGCGCGTCCCCGAGCGCCCGCGCGGCCTGCAGGTACCGCACGTGGCCCACGTGGAGGAGATCGAAGCAGCCGTTGGCGAGCACGAGACGCTTGCCCTGCGCCCGCCACCCGGAGGCCAGGCGGCCCGCCTCCTCAACGCTGAGAACGCTCGCCATTGCTCGCCAGCGCGGCGGCCAGCTCGGACGCGGTGACGGTGGCGGTGCCGCGCTTCATGACCACCACCCCGCCCGCCACGTTGGCGAGCCACGCCGCCTCGCCGGGCGCCGCGCCCGCGGCCAGCGCCACCGTGAAGGTGCTGATCACGGTGTCCCCCGCTCCGGTGACGTCGGCGATCTCGTCGCTGCCGTGGATCGGCATGAACGTCACCGGGCCCTCGCGCTCGAAGAGGGCCATCCCGCGGCTGCCCCGCGTGAGCAGGAGCAGGCGCGCGTCGAGGCGCTCGAGCACCATGCGGCCCGCCTTCTCCACCGCGCCCTCGTCGGCCAGCTCCTGTCCGGTGAGCGCCTCGACCTCCGGCTCGTTGGGGGTCGCGGCGGTGGCCCCGCGGAAGCGCGGCAGCTCGTAGCGGCTGTCGACGGTGACCGGCACGCGCCGGGCTCGCGCCAGCTCGAGGACGATCTCGTACACGCGCGGGGTCACGGTGCCGTAGCCGTAGTCGGAGACCAGGAACGCCTGCGCCCCGGTTGCCGCGGCGCGGAGACGATCGATCAGCCGGGCTTCTGCCGCGTCGGCGAGCGAGCCCTCGGGCTCGCGGTCGAGGCGGACCACCTGCTGGCGCGTGGCCTGGTACCCGCCGGCCATGATGCGGGTCTTGACCGGCGTGGGGCGATCCGCCTCGCGCGCGATCCCCTCCGTGGTCATGCCGGCCTGGCGGAAGAGCGCGTCCACCTCGTCGCCCGCGCCGTCGCGCCCGAGCAGGCCCACCGGCAGCACGGTGGCGCCGAGCGCGTGGACATTGTGGGCCGCGTTCGCCGCGCCGCCCAGGCGCATCTCGCGGTCGGTGAAGCGCAGGATGAGCACCGGCGCCTCGCGCGAGATCCGCGCCGGCTTGCCGAACAGGTACTCGTCGGCGATCAGGTCGCCCACCACCACCACGCGGCGGCCGGCCAGCCGGGCCAGCGCCTCCTTGAGCCGCTTGAGCGGGAACATGTCAGGCCCGTGCGTCCGTCGCGGTGCGCGCCAGCGCCCACTCCACCGCGTCGAGGAGGTCCTCGGCCACGTGATCCGGCTTCACGTCGGTGCGCGAGCGCTGGTACTCCCATTCGCCGCGCCCGTAGCCGGTGAGCACGAGGATGCCGGCCGCGCCCACCGTGTGGCCCACCGCCACGTCGGAGAGCTTGTCGCCGACCATCACCGAGGCCGCGAGGTCGAGCCCCAGCTCGGCCGCGGCCCGCCGCAGCAGGCCGGGGCGCGGCTTGCGGCAGTCGCAGTCGGCGCGGTACGGCGGCTGGCCCTCGCTCGGGTGGTGCGTGCAGGTATACGCGCCGTCCAGGCGCGCGCCCGCGGCGGCCAGCGCCTCGTGCAGCCGCGCGTGGGTCGCCTGCAGGGTCTCCTCCGAGAAGTAGCCCCGCGCGATGCCGGCCTGATTGGTGACCATCACCGCGGGGACCCCGGCCCGGTTCAGCCGGGCGATCGCCTCCGCGGTCCGGGGCAGCAGGCGCAGTCGGCTCGGGTGATTGACGTAGCCCACCTCCTCGGTGAGGCAGCCGTCCCGGTCCATGAACACCGCGGGGCGTGGCGCGGGCCGATACGAAGGCATCGACAGACAGTGTAATGCGCCCGGCCACGAATGATCAATGAAAATAGAGGGTTTGGCGCGGCTTACGAGTCAGCGGACCAGGCGGCGGTACACCCCGGTGAAGGCCCGGGCCTGCGCGGCGTACGTGAATCCCTCCACCGAGGCGCGAGCCGGCGCGCTCCAGCCCCCTGCGGGCGCCTCTCGCAGCGCGGCCAGGCCACGCGCGATCGGCTCCGCCGCCACCGCGTCCACGATCCAGCCGTTCGCGCCCGGACGGATGACCTCGGCACCGCCCGCGTGCACGCTGGTCAGCACCGGCACGCCGGAGGCGAGGGCCTCCAGGTGGACGTTGCCGAAGGGCTCGTAGAGCGCGGGCAGCGCGACCGCGTCGGACGCCGCGTAGAGGCGCTCCACCTCCGGCACCGGTCCCATCCACACCACTCGGTCGGCCACGCCCTCGCGCGCGGCCAGTCGCTGGTAGCGCGGCACGTCGCCCTTGCCGGCGACCACCAGGCGATCGCCGGGCCCGCGCCGGCTCGCATCGGGCAGACGCGCGAAGCCCTCGATCAGCGGCCCGAGCCCCTTGCGCTCGAAGCCCGAGCCGACGAAGAGGAGCGTCCACGCGCTCTCCGGGATGCCGAGCGCGGCCCGCGCGGCCGCGCGGTGGCGGGCGCGCTGCTCCGGGTGGAAGCGCTCCAGGTCGACGCCGTTGTAGACCACGGTGAGATCGGCGGACGGCGTCCGGTAGAGCCGCGCGATCTCGTCCCCGCCTCCGCGCGAGATCGCGACCACGTGACGCGAGGCCCGCAGATCGAAGATGCGCCGCTCGAGCGCGCAGACCAGATGGTGGTACGGGTTCGCGCCCGGCCGCCGGCCCATCGCGGCCAGGTAGCCACGGTGGCAGCCCTCCCCCGCCCGGTAGAGATCCTGGCGCAGCACGCGCTCATGACTCTGCACGAGGTCGTAGCCGCGGCGCGCCGCCTCCCGCTGCGCGGCGAGCGCGAAGGAAAGCAGGCGCAGCGTGGAGGGATGGCGCAGCACGCGCACGCGGCGCACCGGCACCTCGGGCACGTCGGGCTGGCGCTCGGTGCTGATCAGCTCGACCGCGTGGCCCTCGCGCGCGAGCGCGCCGAGGAGTCCCGCGGTCGCGGTCTCGATGCCGCCGTGGAAGGAGAACGGGCGGCAGATCAGGCCGATCTTCATCGCCGCGGGGCGCGCGCCCCGCGCACGCGCTCCACGAGCGGGAACAGCGCCCGGCGCCCGGCCTCGAAGCTGTACCTCTCGACGGCCCGCCGTCGCGCCGCCGCGCCGAGGCTCCGCGCCTCGTCGGGCCGATCGAGGAGCCGCTCGATCGCGCGGCCGAGGGCGCCCGCGTCGCCCGGGGCCACGAGGAGGCCGCAGCCCTCGAGGATCTCCGGGATCATCGACACGCGCGTGGAGACGATGGGCCGGCCGAGGGCCATGGCGTCGAAGAGCTTGGCCGGGACCTGGCCACGGGTGTCCGAGCTGTCGCGCTGCGGGACCACCACCACGTGCGCCGCGGCCAGGTAGTCCGGCACCTGCGCGATCGGCACGCGGCCGACCAGCCGGGCGGTGGGGAGCCGGGCCGCCACCGCGCGCCCGGTCTCGGAGGTCGGGTCGGTGCCGACCAGGGCCAGCACCGTGTCGGATCTCCCGAGCCCGGTGACCGCCGTGACCAGATCCTCCACCCCCTTGTAGGCGCGCGGGGTGCCCAGGAACATCACGACCCGCTCCTTGTCGAGGCCGAGGCGCTCCCGGGCCACGGTCGGGTCGCTGCGGTCGGGCGCCCAGCGATCGGTGTCGCGGACGTGGGGGACCAGCACGCCGCCGAAGCGCGCCTCGAGGAAGCGTGACGCCACCGTGACCCCGTCGGCCACCCTGGTCAACCGCTCCATGAGCCAGGTCCACGTAAGGCCCCGTGGATTGGTCAGATTGACCGCACGACCCAGCGTGCCCCAGGAGCCACCGCGCAGGAAGAAGCCGACCTCCCAGTCGTCGATGTCGAGGAGTAGCGGCCGCCGGCTCGCGAGGTGCTTCCAGTAGCCCAGGCCCGCGCTCGTCAGCCGAGGCTTCGAGGCATAGATCAGATCGCCGTCGGCGAGCCGGGCCAGCGCCGGGAGGCGGGTCGCGAAGCCGGGCAGCCGCCCGCCCGGCACCCAGCGGACCGGAATCGGCTCCTCCGCCACTGGCTCCCAGACCGCGGCGCCGAAGCGCGGGCCGACGATCTCCACCGCCCCCAGCGGCTCCAGCAGCCGGGCCAGGAGCCAGGCCCGCCCGAGGGCGTTGTCGGAGACGTCGAAGCAGAGGATCGAAACTTTCACGACCGCGTCGGGCACGAGCGCGAGCGGTAGAGCGCGATGAGGTGCCCGGCCAGGCGCGCGCCGGAGTAGCGCGCCTCCACGAGGCCGAGGCCGGCGTCGCCGATCCGGCGGCGCAGCGGCGCGTCCTCCAGGAGCCGGGCGATCGCGCGTGCGAGCGGCTCCGGCTCCCCGGCGGGGACCAGCAGGCCGGTGACGCCGTCCTCCAGGATCTCGGGCACCACGCCGACGCGGCTCGCCACCACCGGCACGCCCGCCGCGAGATACTCGAAGAGCACGCGCGACATGCCGTCGGATTCGAGCGCCGAGTAGAGTGCCGCGTCGATCCCGGCCATCGTGGCGGGAAGGTCGTCGACGAAGCCCAGCACCGAGGTGCGGGCCCCGAGGCCCGCGGCCTCGATCTGGGCCCGGACCCGCGGCGCGAACGGGCCCTGCCCCACCAGGAGCAGGTGGAACCGCCGGCCCTCGGCGGCCAGGCGCGCGGCCGCCTCGACCACGATCTGGTGGCCCTTCATCACCCGGAAGCCCGAGACCAGCCCCACGATCGGCGTTCCGGACGCCACCCCCAGGCGGCCGCGCAGCCCGGCCGGGTCCGCCGCGCCCGGACGGAAGCGCGCCGCGTCCACCCCGCCCGCCAGCGCGGCCACGCGGTCGGCGTCGACGAGGCCCGCGGCCACGAGCTGGCGCCGGATGGCCTCGGTGACGGTCACGACCTGGTCGGTGGCGCGTCGGTAGAGCCAGCGGTTGAGCGCGTGCGGGCGCACCGGCTGCACGATGTGCCGGGTGCGCACGAGCGGGCGCCGCACGCGCGAGAGGCGGTTGGCCAGCGCGGCCAGCCAGTGCTCCTTGCCGCGGTGCACGTGCAGCACGTCGGCCTGCGGCAGCCATCCCACCAGGCGGCGCAGGTCGCGCGCGTCGGCCAGCGGGTCGACGCCGCTCGCGAGCGCGAGGCTCTCGATCCGGTTGACCCCCGCCTCGCGGGCGCGGCGCATGACCCGCTCCTCGCTCCGGCGCTTGCACACGAGCGTGACGTCCTGGCCGGCGCGCTCCAGCTCCACCGCGGCGCGGGCGGCCCAGTAGGCGTCGGAGGACCAGCCGCGGCACGACACGATCTGGAGGATGGTCACCGCGCGCGCTCGCGCGCCGCCAGCACCCGCCGGTAGACGCGCTCGACCTGCGCGGCGTGCGCGTCGGGGCCGAAGAAGGCGCGCGCGCGGTCGCGCCCCGCTCGACCCATCGCCGCGGCCCGCTCCGGCTCCGCCACCAGCGCGCGCAGCGCCTGCGCCACCGACTCCGGGCGATCGTCGTCGACCAGCAGCCCGGTCACCCCGTGCACCACCGTCTCGGGCAGCGCGCCCACCCGCCGCCCCACCACCGGCCGGCCGGCCGCCATCGCCTCCAGGGCGGCGCGGCACGACTCGTCGGAGCCGGCGCCCATCAGGGCGAAGGCGTCGAGGGCCTGCAGCACCGCGGGCAGGTCCGCGTCGCGATAGCCGGCGAAGAGCACCTCGCGCGTGAGGCCGAGTCCGCTCACCAGGGCCTCGAGGCGGGCCCGCGCCTCGCCCTTGCCCACCAGCAGCAGCCGCGCGTGAGGGTACTCGGGCAAGAGCTGCTGGAAGCCGCGGATGAGCAGCTCGTGCCCGCGCCGTGGGGCCAGGCGGGCCACGCAGCCCAGCACCGGCGCGTGTCCCAGCGCGAACTCGGCGCGGATCGCGGCCCCGTCGCCGGACTCGAAGCGCGCGAGGTCGACGACTCCGTCCACGCGGGAGAGCCGGGCGGGCGGGACGCCCACCCGCCGCAGGCGCTCCTCGATCTCGTGGCTCACCGCCAGGAGGGCGTCGGTACGCCGGTAGAGCCAGGTGGAGGGCCAGTCCCGGCGCGCCGCGCGCGCGTTGTGGAACGAGCGCACGAGGCCGGCGCGGCCGCGGCCGAGCCACCCGAGCCAGTGGTCGTGCGAGTGGTGGGCGTGGACGACGTCGACCGCCTCCGCGCGGATCGCCTGGCGCACCCGCCGCAGGTCCGCGAGCGCGTGAACCGGATTGCCGCGGACCTCGAGCGAGAGGTCCGCGAGCGGCTCGAGGCCGGCCTCGCGCGCCTTCTGCTCGAAGCGGTCGCCCGGGATGAGGCCCAGCAGCACGCGATGGCCGCGGGCGCGCAGCCCGAGGAGGAGCCGGATCACCGGCTCCGCGCTGCCGGTCCACCAGCGGTTGGCCACCAGGTGCAGCACGGTGATCGGCCGGTCGTCGCTCACGCCAGGACCTCGTCGTAGAGCGCGAGCAGCCGGTCCACCGATCGCCCGTGGGAGAAGCGCGCCTCGACCAGCGCGCGGGCCGCGCGGGCACGCTGCGCGGCGCCGACCGGATCCTCCAGCACGCGCTCGATGGCGGCGGCGAGCGGCGGCACCGCCTCGCTCTCCACGAGGAGGCCGGTCTCGCCGTCGGTGACCACCTCCGGGATGCCCCCGATGCGGCTGGCCACCACCGGGACGCCGACCGCGAAGGCCTGCAGCAGCGCCTGCGGCACGCCCTCGGTGCGCGTGGAGGCGAGCGCGAAGCAGTCCATCGCGGCCAGGAGGGCCGGCACGTCGGGGCGGAAGCCGGTGAAGACCACCGCGTCGGCGAGGCCGGCCTCGCGGGCGAGCTGCTCCACCCAGGGGCGGCGGATGCCGTCGCCCACCAGCAGGAGCGAGGCCCGCGGGTGACGCTCGCGCACGCGCGCGAAGGCCTGGAGCAGCTGGGGGTGGCCCTTCGAGCCGCGGAACATCGCCACCGAGCCCACCACCGGCGACCCCAGGCCCAGCTCGCGCTCGATCTCGGGCGCCTTCAGCCCGAACGGAAACGACTCCAGGTTCACCCCCGCCGGGATCGCCACCACCCGCGCGGGCGGCACCCCCGCGGCCAGCACCACGCGCCGGATCGCCTCGCCGCTGGTGATGACCCGGTCGGCCAGCCAGCGGTAGACCGGGTTGGGGCCGCGGCGGATCGCGATCGAGACGTGCCGGGTGCGCACCACCGGCACGCGGCAGAGTCGCGCGGCCATGCCGCCAAGCCAGGCGTCGATCGAGCTGTGGGTGTGCACGAGGCTCACGTGCTCGCGGCGGACGAGCCGGACCAGGGCGGCCAGGCCTCGGGGATCGAGGGGCCCGCGCATGCGCACCGGCCGCGTCTCGACGCCGGCCTCGCGGGCGCGCTCGGCGAGGCGACCGTCCGGCTGGCAGGCGAGCAGCACGCGCCAGCCGCGCTCCGCGGTCCAGCGCGCCTCGTTGAGGGTGCGGACTTCCTGGCCCCCGAGCCCGGGCGAGGCCTCGGTGTGGAGCACGGTCCTCACGCGACCGCGAGCCTCACCTCGTCGAGGACCGCCTCCGGCGGCAGGCGCGTGAGACAGATGTGGTCGATCGGGCACGTGGGCAGGAAGCACGGCGCGCACGGCACCGGCCGATCGAGCGCGCGCGCTCCGGGTCCGCGCGGGGCGGTCAGCCGGCGATCGGTGGGCCCGAAGAGGGTCACGGTGGCCACGCCGACCGCGGCCGCGAGGTGCGCGACGCCGGTGTCGCCGCTCACCAGGCAGCGCAGGCGGCCGAGCAGGCGCGCCAGCACCGCGGGCCGGTCGCGGCCCACCAGCGAGGCTACCGGCACCGCGGCCGCGTCGGCCACCGCCGCGGCGGTGGCCGCGTCGTCGCCGGTGCCGAGCAGCACCGGGCAGAGGCCCTCCGCGTCGAGGGCGCGGGCCAGCCGGCCGAACGCGGCGGGCGGCCAGAGCTTGGAGCTGCCGAAGGCCGCGCCCAGGTGCAGGCCCACCAGGCGGGCGCCCGGCTCGAGACCGGCTTCCGCGAGGAGGCGCGCCACTTCCGCGTCGGCCTCCGCGCTCTCGGGGAGGATGAAGCGTGGAATGGCCGCGGCGCCCGCGACGCCGAGCAGCGCGAGGAGGGCCGCGTACTCGTCGACCTGGTGGAGCCGCGGCGTGGGCAGCTCCACCGCGTCGGTGAGCAGCGGGGTGCGGCCGTCGGTGGCGTAGCCGACGCGCCGCCGCGCCCGCCACCGCACCGCGGCGAGAGCGGACTCGACCGACGAGGGCAGCAGCACCGCCACGTCGGGCCGGTCCGCGGCCAGCGCGCGCGCCAGCCGGCGCCGCGCCGCGAGCGGGCGCGGGTAGCCGAGCAGGACGTCGCCGACGCCCTGCCCGGCCAGCAGCGGGGCCCACCGGCCGACCAGCGTGATGCGCGCGTTGCCCGCTGCGGCGCGCAGCGCGGCCAGCATCGGCTGCGCCATCACGGTGTCGCCGAGCCAGTTCGGGGTGCGCACCACGATGTGCTCGGCGCGCAGCCCGATCGGGGTCGCGCTCACCGGCAGGCTCCTCCGATCGGCGCCGGCGAGAGCACCGATGCGATCAGGCGGCGCCACGTCTCGAGCCCGGTCTCGATCACGAGTCGCACCGGCAGCACCCACAGGGGCAGCGGCGGGGGCGGCAGCTCGCGCATCCGCACCCAGTCCTTCTCGGTGGTGACCAGGCCCTGCGCGCCGGCGGCGCGCGCGTCGCGGGCCAGCTCCGCCACGTCGCCCGGGGTGAACCAGTGGTGGTCGGGGAACTCCACGAAGCCCACCCGGCGGATCCCGGTCGCGTCGACGGTGTCGGCGAAGCCCTCCGGCGAGCCCAGGCCCGCGAAGGCCAGCAGGCGGCGCCCGGCGAGCTCGCGCACCGGTATCCGGCGTCCCCGCAGCGGCTCGCTCGCGTCCTGCAGCTCGTAGCGCGCGGTCAGCACCGGCGCGGTCGCGTGGTGGCGCCGGACCGTGGCGGTCACCTCGGCCACCGTCTCCGGCCCGGCGGGATTGGTGACCAGCACCGCGTGCGCGCGCCGCAGCCCCGCGAGGGGCTCGCGCAGCATGCCGCGCGGGAACACCCGCGCGTTGCCCCACGGCGCGCGGCCCGAGACGACCAGGATCTCGAGGTCCTTGGCGAGGGTGCGGTGCTGGAAGCCGTCGTCGAGCACGAGCGCGGTGGCCCCGCAGCGCTCGACCGCCACCCGCCCCGCCTCGTAGCGGTTCTCGCCCACCACCACCGGCACGCCGGGCAGGCGCTCCGCGAGCAGGCGGGGCTCGTCGCCCCCGGCGTGGGCCTCCGCGAGGATCGCCTCGCGGTCGGCCACCACCTGCACTCCGCGCGTGGTGCGCCCGTAGCCGCGGCTCAGGACCGCGGGGGCGGCGCCGAGCTCCTGGAGCGTGCGGGCGACCAGCTCGACGGTCGGCGTCTTGCCGGTGCCTCCCAGCGTGAGGTTGCCCACCGAGATGACCGGGCACGGCAGCCGGCCGGTGGGCAGGACGCCGAGACGGTAGGCGCGGTCGCGGAGCGCGATGGCCGCACGATAGGCCCAGCTCAGCACCGAGAGGCCCGCAGTCACCACCGGGGTGTCCGGGTCGTTCCAGTAGCGACGCAGCAGCACCTCGGGCGCGCGCCGGGGCGTGGTCACGGGTGGGCCGGTCCGGGCCAGAGGTGGCGGGCGATCAGCTCGACGGTGGCGGGCACCGCGCCCTGCCCGCTCGCGAAGGCGTCGCGGGCCGCCTCGCCCACCCGCCGGGCCAGGTCGCGGTCCTCGAGCAGGCGGGCGAGCTCCCGCTCGAGCTCGAGCCCGTCCTTCACCACGAGGCCCCCGCCGGTCCGCTCGAGCCGCGCCGCGCCGTCACGGAAGTTGCCGGTGTGCGGACCGTAGAGGACCGGCTTGCCGCGCATCGCGGGCTCGAGCATGTTGTGCCCGCCCACCGGCACCAGGCTGCCGCCCACGAACACCACGTCGGCCAGCGCGTAGAGGCCCGCCAGCTCCCCCACCGTGTCGAGGAGGACCACCGCCTCGCGGTCGGCGGGCAGGCGGCTGCGACGCACCGTCGCGAGGCCGCGGGCGCGGACCAGCGCTTCGACCTCGGCCGCGCGCTCCGGATGCCGCGGGGCCAGCAGCAGGGCGAGGCCGGGGCAGCGGGCGCGCGCGCCGAGGAAGGCATCGAGCACCGCCTCCTCTTCACCCCGGTGCGTGCTGCCGGCCACGAAGAGCCGGTCCGCGGCCGCGAGGCCCAGGCGTTCGCGCCAGACCGCTTCCGGCGGATCCGCGGCGGGCACCGCGTCGCCCTTGAGGTTGCCTGTGACGACCACGCGCTCCCGCGGCGCGCCGAGGGCGATGATGCGGCGGGCGTCCTCCTCGCTCTGCATCGCGAACACGGTCACGTCGGCGAGGACCCGCCGCATGAGGCGGCGCACCCGCCGGTAGCGGCGGAACGAGCGGTCGGAGATCCGGCCGTTGGCGATCATGGCGGGCACGCGCCGGCGCGCGAGGGCCCGGAGGAAGTTGGGCCAGAGCTCCGTCTCGATGGCGATGAAGAAGCGCGGGCGCGCGGCGTCGAGGGCGCGACCCACCGCCCCCGGCAGGTCGATGGGGAAGTAGCGGTGCACCGCGACGCCACCCAGGCGATCGGTCACGATGCGCGCCCCGGTGGGGGTGATCGTGCTGACCACGACGCCGAGCTCGGGCCAGCGCCGGCGGATGGCCTCCACCAGTGGCGCGGCGGTGGCCGACTCCCCCACCGACACCGCGTGGATCCAGCAGCGCGGCTCGGGGGGCAGCCCCTCGCCCAGCCGGCCGAAGCGCTGGGCGAGCGCGTGGCCGTAGCCCGCGCGCCGCCGCCTCAGCAGGAACGCGGGCAGGTACGCGGCGAGGCCGATCGCCAGGAGTGCCGAGTAGAGCGCGTACATCAGGCGCGCGCCTCCTCGTCCACCTGCCAGGTCAGTCCGCGCAGGGCGGCCTCCACCTCCTTGCGCGCGGCCTCCTCGGCGGCGCGATCGGCGTCCGCGGGCACGCGGATGGGCTCGCCGAAGCGGATCACGCAGCGGCCGAACGGCTTCGGGATCCGGAACTCGTCCCACGAGTGAAGGCGCCACTCTCGCGAAGCTCCGACCGCCATCGGCACGATCGGCGCGCCGGACAGGCGGGCCAGCGTGATCACCCCCGCCTTGAGGACCTCGCGAGGACCGGTCGGCCCATCGGGCACCACCACCACCTCGTGGCCCTCGCGCAGCGCGCGGGCGAGGCGGCGGAGCGCCTCGCTCCCGCCCCGGGAGGACGAGCCGCGCACCGGCACCAGGCCGAAGCGCGCCATCCACCGCGCGACCAGCTCGCCGTCGCGGGAGCGGCTCGTGAGCACCCGGCAGGCGCGGCGGCCGTACAGCCGGGGGAGCAGCAGGACGCGCCCGTGCCAGATCGCGTAGATGAGGGGGGCGCGCGCAGCCCACAGGGCGGCGATCGCGTCCTCCTCGCGGCGGACGCGGAGGGTGGCCACCAGGGCGCGGAGCGCACCCGCCCCCAGGGCGGGGCCGAGCGCCAGGGCGAGCGCGGGCGGGACCGTCATCGGGCCGGCGCGTGGCGCGCGGTGGCGAGGACGGCGCGCGCGGCGCGCGGGCCGACGCCGGGCTCGCCGAGGCGCGCGCGCAGGTCCTTGAACGCGGCGCGCTGGGCGGTGGCCGCGACCGGGTCGTCGAGCAGGCGCGCGATCTCCTGGGCGAGTCGCTCGCCGGTCACCTGCTCCTGGATCAGCTCCGGGACCACCGCGCGGCCGGCCACCAGGTTCGGCAGGCCGATCCACTCCACCCGGGCCAGCAGCCGCGCGATCAGCTCGGTGGTGCGGGACACGCGGTAGCAGAGCGCCATCGGAGTGCCGAGCAGGGCCGCCTCCAGCGTCGCGGTGCCGGAGGCGATCAGCAGCGCGTCGGCGGCGGCCATGACCTCGTAGGTCCGGCCCTCCACCACCTCGACCGCGGGGCCGGGGCCCGCCTGGCGGAGATGCGCGGCCACCCGCTCGCGCGACACGGTGGGCGCCAGCCCGAGCACGAAGCGGCGTCGCGCGTCCGCCGCGGCGAGCCGGCGCGCCGCCTCCAGCATCGGGGGCAGCAGGCGCTCCACCTCCTCGCGCCGGCTTCCCGGCAGGAGGCCGATCAGCGAGTGGGCCGGGTCCGCGCCCAGGCGCCGGCGCGCGTCGTCTCGAGCAAGATCGAGCGGCAGGGCGTCGAGGAGCGGATGGCCCACGAACTCCACCGGCACCCCGGCCCCCTCGTACAGCGGCGGCTCGAACGGGAACACCGCGAGCACGCGGCTCACTCGATGGGCCATCTGGCGGATGCGGCCACGCCGCCACGCCCAGAGCTGCGGGGGGATGAAGTAGACCACCGGCACGTTCGCCGCGCGAGCCCGGCGCGCGAGGCGCAGATTGAACTCCGGGAAGTCGATGAGCACCAGGGCGCGCGGGCGCTCCGCGACGAGGCGCGCCGCGAGCGTGCGATAGGCGCGGTAGAGGGCCGGGATGCGGCCGATCGCCTCGCTGGTGCCCACCGCCGCGTGCGCGGTGGGATCGAGCAGCACCTCCATGCCCGCGGCCCGCATGTGGCTGCCGCCCATCCCGAGCAGGCGCACGCCGGGCTCGAGCTCCCGCAGCGCTCGGCAGAGGGTCGCCCCGTGCAGGTCGCCGGAGGCCTCGCCGGCGGAGAGCATGATCGGGCCACGCCGGCTCGCGAGGTCAGCCACCGCCATCGTCGCTCACCACCGCGATGCCGGCCTCGTCCGCCATCCGCACGAACGCCTCGCGGTCGACCAGGAGCACGCGGCCGGCGGGAACCGCCAGCGCGGTGGCGCCACCCTCGCGCATCGCCTCGAGGGTGGCGGGACCGACCGTCGGCACGTCGAAGCGATAGTCGTGCGCGGCGGCCACCGTCTTCACCACCACCGCGCCCGGCCCCGCCAGGCGGCCGCCGCGGCGGATGGTCTCGTCGGTGCCCTCGGCGGCCTCCACCGCCACCGTCACCCCGCGGGCGCGCACCACCGTCTGGCCGATACCGTCCTCGGCCAGGCGCCCGGCGAGGCGGAAGCCCTCACGGATCTCCGCGCGCTCCGCATCGGAGGGCGCGCGGGTGGTGAGGGTCCCGGCCGCGAGGAGCCACGGGCCGAGGAACTGGCGCTGGTCGAGCACCTCGATGCTCATGCCGGCGAGGGTCGCGACCACCATCTGGCTCAGCGCGGCGTCGGAAAGGCCGCCGCGCGCCAGGCCGAGGCCGGCCGCGTCGGCCTCATCGTACCGGGAGAACGCGCTCGACTTCCAGAACTTGCCCACGAACACGGCCGCCGCGACGCCCTGGGCGGCGAGGTTTGTGATCACCGCCTGGATATCGGTGATGGCGGAGGGGATGAGGTGATCGGAGGCCTCGGCGAGGCCGGGCGCCTCCTCGAAGGCGAAGGCGACGACTCGCCAGCCGTGACGGCGGGCCTCGTGGGCGGCGCGGCCGGGAAGGGTCCCGGCCCCGGCCATCAGGGCGAGCGAACGCTCCACGGAAGATCCTCCGGCCAGGCGGTCTCACCCCGGCCCTCGCGGATCATCCGCTCGATCTCCAGCGCGACGGCCAGCGATCGCAGATCGTCCGCCTCGGCCAGCTCCACCGGCCCGCCGGCCTCGGCGGCCCGCGCCGCGGAGACCAGGTGGCGGATCTCCAGCTTCAGGGGGTTGTCCTTGTGGACGAGGAGATGCTCCACGAAGGAGGCCTGTCGGTAGCGGATGGACTCGCGGTTGAGGGTGTACTCCTGCGCGGCCCGCCGGTGGATCTGGATGTCCTGGTGCGAGTAGTCGAGCAGGATGTAGGCGTCGGGCTGGGTGATCGCGAGGGTGCGGATCTTCTCCTCGGTGGCGCGGCTCGCGGTGATGGTGGCCATCGCGCCGGAGTCGAAGACGATCTGCACGTTGGCCACGTCGGTCACCCGCGACTGGACCGAGGAGCCGACCGCGGTGATCTTGCGGGGCTCCCCTTCCACCAGGTTCAGCACGATGTCGATGTCGTGGATCATGAGGTCCATCACCACCGAGTCGGTCTGCACCCGCGGCACGAACGGCCCCAGCCGGCGGGACTCGATGAGGATCGGCCGCTCCACGATCTTGCGCAGCTCCTGGACCGCGCCGTTGAACCGCTCCACGTGGCCGACGTGCAGGACGCGGTTCTGCTGCCGGGCGATGCGGAAGAGCTCCTTGGCCTGCTCGAGGGTCGAGGTCATGGGCTTCTCGACCAGCACGTGGGCGCCCGCTTCCAGGAGGTCCCGCGCCACGTCGAAGTGGATCTCGGTGGGTACCGCCACGGCCGCGAAGTCCACCAGCCCCGCGAGCTCGCGATGGTCGCGGAAGGCGCGCGCGCCGTAGGGGGCGGCCACCCGCTGCGCCTTCTCGAAGTCGGTGTCCACCACCCCGACCAGCTCCACGCCCCAGATCTCGGCGAGAGCCAGGATGTGGTACTGGCCCATGTGGCCGGCGCCGACGACCGCGCCGCGGACCTTGGGCTCGGTGCCGTTGGTCACGACATCTCCTCCTCGAGGGCCGCCGCGGGCCGCCGGCCTCCGCGATCCGGTCCGGACACCACGCCCCGCTTCGAGCTCTCCACGAACTCGACGAGGCGATCCACCAGCGGGTGGCCGCCCAGCTCGCGGCGCACGTCCTTGATCGCCGAGCCCGGCGCGATCCCGGCGCGGTAGAGCAGGCGGAAGGCCGCCTTCATCTTGAGGCGCGAGGCCGCGTCGATCCCGCCCCGCCGCATGCCGACGAGGTTCACCGCCCGGGCCACCGCGGGGGCGCCGTCGACCATCATGAAGGGCGGCACGTCCTGGGTGACCTTGGAGCAGCCGCCGATGTAGGCGTAGGTGCCGATCTTGCTGAATGGGTGCACGCCGGTGAGCCCGCCCACCGTCACCCGGTCCTCCACCGTGATGTGTCCGGTGAGGCCCGCGTAGTTGATGAGGATGATGTGATCCCCGAGCACGCAGTCGTGGGCGACGTGGCTGGAGCCCATGATCAGGCAGTGGCGGCCGACCGTGGTGTCGTGGCCCTCGTGGGTGGCGCGGTGGATGGTCACGTACTCGCGGATGACGGTGTCGTCGCCCAGCGTCACGCCGACCGGGGTGCCCTCGCGGAACTTGAGGTCCTGCGGCACGCCGCCGATGATGGCGCCGTGGCCCACGCGGCAGCGGGCGCCCACCCGCACCCGGCCCTCGAGGACCACATGGGCCCCGATCTCGGTCCCCGCGTCGACGCGCACCTCGGGACCGATCACCGAGTAGGGGCCGACGCGCACGTCGGGCGCGAGCTCGGCGCCCCGCTCGACAACGGCGGTGGGGTGGATCACGCCCGCCCCTCTCCGCTCGTCGCTCGTGGCCTCACGCCCGTCGCTCCTCGATGTCCTTGAGCCGCTTCTCCAGCGCGCGCACCCGCTTCATCAGCTCGGGCAGATGGGTCTCGCCGGCCCAGATGCGCTTCTGCTCCGCGGTGGGCCGGCTCGGGGTCCCACTCCAGATCTCGCCCGCCGGCACGTCGCTGGGCACCCCGGACTGGGCGGTGAGGATCGTGCCGGCGCCGATCGTCACGTGATCGGCCACTCCCACCTGGCCGGCCAGCATCGCCCGGTTCCCCACGCGGGAGGAGCCCGCGATGCCGACCTGGGCGACCAGGATCACGTCCTCGCCCACGTCGCAGTTGTGGCCCACCTGGACCAGGTTGTCGATCTTGGTGCCGCGGCGCACGACCGTCTCCCCGAGGGTGGCGCGGTCGATCGCGGTGTTGGCGCCGATCTCCACGTCGTCCTCGATGCGCAGGCGGCCCACCTGCGGGATCTTGCGGTGGGCCCGCCCGTCGAAGGCGTAGCCGAAGCCGTCGGCGCCCAGCACGGTTCCCGCGTGGACGATGACCCGGTCGCCGATGCGCACGTCCGCGAGCACCACCACGTGGGGGTACAGGCGCACGTCCTCCCCCAGCACCGCGCCGCGGCCCACGAAGGCCAGCGCGTCCACCCGGCAGCGCGGGCCGATGACCGCGTCGGCCTCGACCACTGCGAGCGGACCGATCGACGCGGAGGCGTCGACGCGGGCCGTGGGCGCCACGCACGCGGTCGCGTGCACGCCCGGCTCGGTCGCCGGGTCGGGATGAAACAGGGCGAGCAGGGTGATGAGCGCTTGCTGGGGGCGGTCGACCTGCAGGAGGGGGGCGGAGAAACCCGAGACGTCCCGACCGACCAGCAGGGCCCCGGCCCGGCTGGCCTGGGCCTGCCGCCGGTACTTCAAATCGGTGAGGAAGGAGATCTGGTCGGGCCCCGCCGCGTCGAGCGGCGCGACCCCGGTCACCACCCGGCCGGGCTCGCCCTGCAGCGACGCCCCGAGCGCTTCGGCGAGCCGGCCGAGCGTGAACGAGACGCCGTCACTCACTTACTTCGTGGCCTTCTTGGTCTGGTCGTCGTAGGCCTTGAGGACGTCGTCGGTGAGGTCGGCGTCAGCGGAGGCGTAGAGCACGCCCGCGCGCTGCCGCTCGACGACTATCGCGTAGCCCTTCTCCTTGCCCAGGCGCTGGATCAGGCCGGCCACGTCCTGCAGCACCCGCTGCAGCAGGGCGTCCTCCTTCTTCTGGAGCTGGGCCTGGAGGTCGTCGACCAGCCGTCGCACGTCCCGGACCTTGCGCTCGAGCGCCTCCTGCTTGTCCCGCCGGGCGTCGGCGGAGAGGAGCTGGCCCTTCTTCTCCAGCTCGTCGCGCATCTTCTCCAGCTCGACCTTCTGGCCGTCGAGCTGCCGCTGCATGGTCGCCTTGTCCTTCTCGAGCTGCTCGCGGGCCGCCGCGCCCGCCACCGAGCGGGCCAGGATCCGCTGGATGTCCACGATCGCGACCCGCCCGTTCGACGCGGGGGCGGGCGCGGGGGTCTGGGCCTGCGCCCACATCGCGCCGCCCGCGGTCGTCAGGACCGCCAGGCCCGCCCCGATCCACCACGCTGCCAGGTGTTGCCTCATGCGCTGCCTCCTCACGCTAGAACGAGGAGCCGGCCGAGAAGTTGAATTCGCCGAAGCTCTCGCCCTTCCGCTGGTCGAGTTTGATCCCGTAGTCAACCCGGATGGGCCCGAAGGGCGAGTTCCAGCGGAATCCGGCACCGACACCGTGCCGCAGGTCGCTGAGATCGATCTTGGCCCCGCCCTGGATGTCGGGCCCCCACACCTGCCCTACATCGTAGAAGAGGGCGGCCTTGATCCCGAAGAAAAGCGGGATCTGGTACTCGATCGTGCCCAGCAGCTCGCTGTTGCCGCCGATCCGGGTGCCGGTGTTGTCCCGGGGCGAGACCTGCAGGGACTTGAACTGGCGGAGGGAGTTGGAGCCGCCCAGGTAGAAGCGCTCGAACAGGGGGACGGAGTCCTTGTCCCAGCCGAAGGAGTAGCCGGCGGTGAACCGGAAGCTCAGCACGTGCTCCAGCCACGGCAGGGGCTGGAAGTAGGTGGCGGCCGCGACGGAGCGGACGAACTTCTCCCCGAAGCCGACGCCCGCGAAGTCGAGCCCGATCGACGCGGTGCTGCCCCGGGTGGGATCGTAGACGTTGTCCCGCGTGTCGCGGGAGAGGTTCACGCCCACCAGCGAGGTGAGGTGCGTGCCCTCCTGGGAGATCAGCTGGGGGCTGCCCAGCTGGTTCACGTCGCTGATGCGATCCTGACTCACCCGGTACACCGCGTTGATCCGCGAGTACTCTCCGAGCGGATGGCCGAGCCGGATGTCGCCGCCGAGGGACTCGACGGTGTAGTCGGGCAGGATCCGGCGGGTGTTGAAGAGATCGAAGCCGGCCGCGAGGGGCCGGTCGAAGAGCCACGGCTCGGTGAAGCCGATGGTGCCGGTCTGGAGGTTCTCGCCGCCGCGCAGGCGGAGGAACACCTCCCAGCCCTTGCCGAGAAAGTTGCGCTGGGAGAGGTCGAGGGTGCCGAGCACGCCGTCCTGGGAGCTGTAGCCGCCGCCTATCGAGAAGAGGCCGGTGGGCTTCTCGGTCACGTCGATGTTGACGATGATCTTGTCCTTCGCGGAGCCGGGAGCGGTCTTGGCCTCGACCTTGTCGAAGTAGTTCAGGTTGGTGAGGCGCTGCTTGGCCCGGGCCAGCTTCTGGCTCGTGAAGAGGTCGCCCTCCGCCATCGGGATCTCGCGGCGGAGGATCTTCTCCTCGCTCCGGGTGTTGCCCGCGATGTTGATGCGCTCCACGTAGGTCTCGGGACCCTCGTTGATCTCGAACACGATGTTGACCAGGCGCGCCGGGATGTCCTGGAGGGTGTTCGGGGCCACGTCGGCGGAGGCGCGCCCCACCGCGCTGTAGAGGTCGGTGATGCCCTTGACGCTGTCGCGCAGCTTGGAGCGGGAGAACACGTCGCCGGTCTTCAGCTCGATGCGCTTGCGGACCTCCTCGATGGGGAGCACCGCGTTGCCGGTGACGTCGACCCCGCCCACCTTGAACTGGGGCCCCTCCACCACCACCACCCGGACGGTGGCACGGGCCTTCTCGCGGTCGACCTGGATCTCGGAGGACTCGACCCGGGCCTGCACGTACCCGAAGTCGTTGTAGAGCTGGATGATCCGGTCGACGTCCTCGTCCAGCTTCTGCCGCTGGACGGTGCCCCGGAGCACGATGTACTCGCGCTCCTGGGTGTCCATCGCCCCCTTCACCTGCTTGGGGGTGAGCCCCTGGGCCCCCTCGATCACGATCTGGTCGATGCTGATCCGCCGGCCCTCCGCGATGCGGTAGGTGATGGTGACGTCGCCGTCGGCGAGCTTCTCGACCTCGGGGGTGATGCCGACCTCGAAGTACCCCTCCTGCTCGTAGAACTCCTTCAGCTTGTCCGCCCCCCGGTTCACCTCCACCGGGTTGTAGACGCTGCCGAGCTTGAGGTCGATCTTGTCCTGCAGGGTCGCCGCGTCCTCCTTCTTGTTGCCCGCGAAGACGATGTCGCGGACGAAGGGCCGCTCGACCACCATGTAGGTGAGCTTGACGCCGCCCTCGAAGTCCTCGACCTTGACCTGCACGTCGTCGAAGAACCCGAGGCTGAAGATCGCCCGGATGTCCTCCGCGGTGCGGTTGGCCACGAAGGGGCTGCCGATCTTGGCCCCCACGCGGGCCAGGATCACCGCCTCCTGCACTCGGCGGTTGCCCTGGACCGCGATTTCCTTGACGAGGATCTGGCGGTCAGCGGGGGGAGGGGCCTGGGCCAGGGCCGGAACCGACCCTAGAAGGAGCGCAAAAAAAATGAGGAGAGCGCATCTCCCCCGAGCGGTCATGAAGGGCGCAGGTTCGTTCGCTTGGGTTCAGTGTTCCGCCAGCGCCAGACGTGGCTCGGCTACCTGGACCTCGCGGAAGACGAGATCCTGCCCCTGCGCGTCCACCTCGATCCGGGCCCCGTCGCCGAACTGCCCGCGGACGATCGCCTCCGCGAGCGGGTCCTCGACGAGCTTCTGGATCGTGCGCCGGAGCTGCCGAGCCCCATACGTCGCGTCGTACCCCTTCTCGACCAGAAGGTCGAGGGCGGCCTCGGTCGGCTCGAGCTGGATGCTCTTCTCGCCCAGCTGGGTGTTGATCCGGTTGACCATCATCCGGACGATACTCGTGATGTCCTCCTTGCTCAAGGCATGGAAGACGATCGTATCGTCGATGCGGTTGATGAACTCCGGCCGGAACGCCCGCTTGAGCTCGTCGAGGATCCGCTCCTTCATCTTGTCGTGCGTGCTGTCCTCCCCCTCGGGCAGGAAGCCTGGAGACAGGCGCTTGCCGATGAAGCTGGTGCCGAGGTTGGAGGTCATGATCAGGATCGTGTTCTTGAAGTCGACCACGTGGCCCACCGAGTCGGTGAGTCGGCCGTCGTCGAGGACCTGCAGCAGCATGTTGAAGACGTCGGGGTGGGCCTTCTCGATCTCGTCGAAGAGGACCACCGAGTACGGCCGGCGGCGCACCTTCTCGGTGAGGAAGCCGCCCTCCTCGTAGCCCACGTAGCCCGGAGGCGCTCCCAGCAGCCGCGAGACCGAGAACTTCTCCATGTACTCCGACATGTCCACCCGGATCAGGGCGTTCTCGTCGCCGAAGAGGTACTCGGCGAGGGTACGGGCCAGCTCGGTCTTGCCCACGCCGGTGGGGCCCAGGAAGATGAACGAGCCCACCGGGCGCCGGCTGTCCTTGAGGCCGGCGCGGGAGCGCCGGATCGCGCGCGACACCGCGGCCACCGCGTCGCCCTGCCCCACGATGCGCCCGTGGAGGGCCTCCTCCATGCGGGCCAGCTTGGCGGACTCCTTCTCCTCGAGCTTGGACAGCGGGATGCCGGTCCAGCGGGAGACGATGTACTCGATGTCCTCCTCGTTGACCGTCTGCGGGCCCTTGCCCTTCCGCTTGTCCCACTCCCGCTTCATGTCCTCGTCGCGCCCACGGAGGAGCTTTTCCTTCTCTCGAAGGGACGCGGCCTTCTCGAACTCCTGGGCCTCGAGGTACATGTCCTTCTCGCGGACCACCCGCTCGACCTCCTTGCCCAGCTCCTTGATCTCGGGCGGCGGGGTGAGCGCCATCAGCCGGGTGCGCGAGGAAGCCTCGTCGATGACGTCGATGGCCTTGTCGGGCAGCTGCCGGTCGGTGATGTAGCGGTCGGCCAGCTTCACCGCCGCGTCGATGGCCCCGTCGGTGATCTTCACCCGGTGGTGCGCCTCGTACTTGTGGCGCAGCCCCTTGATGATCTCCACCGCCTCGGTGAGCGAGGGGGCGCGGACGATGACGGGCTGGAAGCGGCGCTCGAGCGCCCCGTCCTTCTCGATGTACTTGCGGTACTCGTCGAGGGTCGTGGCCCCGATGGTCTGGATCTCGCCCCGCGACAGCGCCGGCTTCAGCATGTTGGAGGCGTCGATGGCCCCCTCGGCGGCGCCGGCGCCGATCAGGGTGTGGAGCTCGTCCAGGAACAACACCACGTTCTCGGACTGGCGGATCTCCTTCATGACCGCCTTGAGCCGCTCCTCGAACTGGCCGCGGTACTTGGTACCGGCCACCAGGGCGCCCAGGTCGAGCTGCAGCAGGCGCTTCTGGGCCAGCACGTCCGGGACCTCGTGGCCGACGATCCGCTGGGCTAGCCCCTCGACGATGGCGGTCTTGCCCACGCCGGGCTCGCCGATCAGCACCGGGTTGTTCTTGGTCCGGCGGGCCAGGATCTGGATCACCCGCTCGATCTCGGTCTCACGGCCGATGACCGGGTCGAGCTTGCTCTCCCGGGCCAGCTGGGTCAGGTCCCGGGCGAACTCGTCGAGCACCGGGGTCTGGGAGCGCTTCTTCGGGCGGGGGTAGTACTGGTCGCCCAGCAGCGCCAGGGTCTCCTGCCGGACCTCGTCCAGCCGGGCGCCGAGGGACTCGAGGATCTTGGCCGCGATCGACTGGCCTTCCTTCATCAGACCCAGCAGCAGATGCTCGGTCCCGATGTAGTTGTGTCCGAGCTGGCGCGCCTCCTCGATGGACAGCTCGAGCACACGCTTGGCCTGGGGGGTGAACGGCACCTCGCCGAAGGTCAGGGTCTTGGGGAATCCCGCCAGCGCGCGCTCGACCTCCGCCTTGACCGTCTCCAGGCGCAGCCCGAGGCGCTGCAGCACCGCGGTGGCGATGCCCTCGCCGTCGCGGATGAGTCCGAGGAGGATGTGCTCGGTTCCGACGAAGTCATGACGGAACCGCCCTGCCTCTTCTCTGGCCAGGATGATGACCCGACGCGCCCGCTCAGTGAATCTTTCGAACACTGGGTGACCTCGTGCCTTTCTCGAGTTCGGGTTGTCGTTCGTCCCCGGGGATGTGCTCCGAGCCCCGATGCCTGCTAAACCTGCGATCAGTATATGCCTTCGGACCTCGCCCGACTAGGGATTTCTTACCCTGACCGCCGTCACCTCACCGTAACTGCTTGAAAGTGGTGCTCTCAGGGCCACGGTACCGCCCGGCCGTCCACGAGGCGGTAGCCGCGGTCGGCCTTCCGAGCCAGCTCGTGGTTGTGGGTGGCGATCACGAACGCGAGGTGATGCTCGGCCTGCAGGCGCAGGAACAGGTCCCAGATCACCTCGCTGGTCTTCGGATCGAGGTTGCCGGTGGGCTCGTCGGCGAGGATGAGGCGCGGCCGGCCCACGAGAGCACGGGCGATGGCCACGCGCTGCTGCTCGCCCCCCGACAGCTCGCCGGGGCGATGGCTCTGGCGGTCGGCCAGCCCGACCTCTTGCAGGGCGGCGGCGGCGCGCTCGCGCGCCTCGGGAATGCCGGCCCGCTGGATCAGCGCGGGCAGCATGGCGTTCTCGAGCGCGGTCATCTCCCCGAGCAGGTTGTAGAACTGGAAGATGAAGCTCACGTGGGTGCGGCGGAGGCGGGCCAGCGCCGCGTCGCTCCAGCCCGACACGTCCGCGCCGTCCCACAGGACGTGCCCCGCGCTCGGGCGGTCGAGGGTGCCGAGCAGGTGGAGCAGGGTCGACTTCCCCACTCCGGAGGCGCCGATGATCGCGATGCTCTCCCCCGCGTTGACGGCCAGGCTGACCCCCCGCAGGACCCGGACCGGCTCCGGCCCCATCCGGTACTCCCGCTCGAGCTCCTGGGCGACGAGGATCGGCTCACTCATAGCGGAGCACGTCGACCGGATCCATGCGGGCGGCCCGCCGGGCCGGCGAGATCGTGGCCAGGAACGAGATGATCAGGGTCGCCCCCACGATCATCGTGAAGTCGCTCCCGGTGAGCTTCATGGGCAGGTAGCTGATCTGGTACACGTCGCCGGCGAGCCGGATGATCTTGTAGGTGTTCTGCACCCAGATGAGCAGGAGGCCGAAGGCGCTCCCCGCCACCGTGCCCACCACGCCGATCAGCATGCCGGCCACCAGGAAGACCGCGCCGATGCTCCCCGCCCCCGCCCCCATGGCCTTCAGGATACCGATCTCCTTCCGCTTCTCGGCCACCAGCAGCACCAGGTGGCCGATGATGGCGAAGGCGGCCACCAGCACGATGATCGTCACGATCACGAACAGGGCGAGCTTCTCGAGCTGGAGGGCGGCGAACAGGTTGCGGTTCATGTCCATCCAGTCGCGGATCCAGTAGGCTCCGTTCAGCCGGCCGGCGATGGCGGCGCCCACCTCCTTGGCGTCGAACGGATTGGTCAGCTTCACCTCCACTCCGGTGACCCGATCGCCGAGGCCGGCAAACTCCTGGGCCGCGGCCAGGGTGGTGTAGGCGAGCGACACGTCGTACTCGTACATGCCGATCTCCACGTAGCCGGCGACCAGGAAGCGCCGCATCTTGGGCACCAGCCCCACCGCCGTCATGGCCCCCTGGGGGGAGATCACCGTGATGTGGTCGCCGCTGACCACGCCGAGGCTCCGGGCCAGCTCGCGTCCCAGCAGCAGCGCCGGCTCCTTGCCTTCCAGCAAGGGCTTGATGCTGCCGAAGCGCACCTGGGCCGCGAGGGCGTCCCGCACCGCGGGGGTCGCGGTGTCGACCCCGCGGAGGAGGCCGCCGGTGGCGCCGCCGCCCGGAGAGGTGAAGAGCGCCTGCTGCAGCACGAAGGGCGTGGCGGAGAGCACCCCCGGGATCGGCGCGACGCGCTCGGCCAGCGCCCCGCCGTTGGCCACCCCGCGCCCTCCCGCCTCCATGATCAGCACGTGCGGGTTGGCCGCGATGATCTTGTCGCGGATGCCGTCCTGGAAGCCGGTCATCACGGCCAGGACCACGATGAGGGCACTCACTCCGAGGAACACGCCGCCGATCCCGATCCACACGAACAGGGAGAGGTTGGTGCGATGGCCGCGGGCCCGCAGGTAGCGCAGGCCCAGGAAGACCTCGAAGGGCAGCCGGCCGGTCCGCATCAGGACGTGGATTCCTCCTCCTCGTCCTCGGCGGCCTCGGCCCCGCTCCTCTCCGGGCGGAGGTGGGGGAACAGGATCACGTCGCGGATCGAGGCCGAGTCGGTGAAGAGCATCGCGAGCCGGTCGATGCCGATGCCCTCGCCCGCGGTCGGCGGCAGGCCGTACTCGAGCGCCCGCACGAAGTCCTCGTCCATCCAGTGCGCCTCCTCGTCGCCCCGCTCCCGCTCCGCGGCCTGGGCCTCGAAGCGGGCCCGCTGGTCGATGGGGTCGTTGAGCTCGGAGTAGGCATTGGCGATCTCGCGCCGGCACACGTAGAGCTCGAAGCGGTCGACCAGGCGCGGCTGCCCCGCCTTCTGCTTGGAGAGCGGGGAGAGCTCGATGGGGAAGTCGACCACGAAGGTGGGCTGCACCAGCGACGGCTCCACCAGGGTGTCGAAGATCTCCTTCCAGAGCGTCACCGCGCCCTCGTCGCCTCGCAGGATCGCCTGCGTCTTGCGGTCGCTCGCGAAGCCGCCCTGGCGCGCGGCGGCGGCACCGAGGGTGGCCGCGTCGGTGTCGGGGGTGACCGCGGTGCCGAGGGCCTCGCCCAGGCCTTCGAAGAACGGCAGCCGCCGCCACGGCGACCCGAGGCGCACCGTCTCCCCCTGGTAGGTCAGGGTGTCGCGGCCCAGCAGGGTCTGCGCGAGGTGCAGGAAGAGCTCCTCGGTCAGCTCCATCAGGTCGTTGTAGTCGGCGTACGCCTGGTAGAACTCGAGCATCGTGAACTCGGGGTTGTGCTGGGTCGAGACCCCCTCGTTGCGGAAGTTGCGATTGATCTCGTAGACCCGGTCGAGCCCGCCCACCACCAGGCGCTTGAGGTAGAGCTCGGGCGCCACCCGCAGGTAGAGCGGCATGTCGAGCGCGTTGTGGTGGGTCACGAACGGCTTGGCCGCCGCCCCGCCCGGGATCGGCTGCATCATCGGCGTCTCGACCTCGAGGAAGCCCCGCGCGTCGAAGAACGCGCGCAGGGTCGCGATGAGGCGGCTCTTCATCACGAA
>Ga0207689_10000481_pt1 | contig 37621 bp, 40 predicted proteins | sample KBSMisM52_FD_184312 | JGI IMG/M metagenome (GOLD analysis project Ga0207689, IMG submission 184312) | Miscanthus rhizosphere microbial communities from Kellogg Biological Station, Michigan, USA - KBS Miscanthus M5-2 (SPAdes) (version 2) | ecosystem: Host-associated > Plants > Roots >...
ACCCCTGCCCCAGAGCCGGCTGCGCGGAATTCAGTCGCGAGGCGATCAGCAGGCCGGCGATGCCGCAGATGGCACCGCTCAGGGAGTACACGACGATCTTCCAGAAATCGACATTCACGCCGGACAGGCGCACCGCTTCTTCGTTGCTGCCGAGCGCAAAAGTGTAGCGCCCCAGCAGAGTCTTGTTGAGGACGATGCCGGCGGCAATCGCCACCAGAAACAGGATCAACACCGCGTTCGGAATCGGCGCCGCGGGGATGAAGTAGCCGATGAGCGAATCCTGCGAAATGGCCGGAAACTCCGGCGTATCGTTGAAGTAGATGGGCTTGGTGCCGGATATCACCAGCGACAGGCCCTTCAGCAACATCATCATTCCCAGCGTGGCGATGAAAGGCGGAATCTTCAGCTTCGCGATCAGCACCCCTGAAGTGAAACCGCACACACCGCCAAAAAAAATCGCGGCAACGATGCCCACGTAAATCGGCATGCCCCAATAGGTCAGGAAGACACCGGCCATGACCGCGCAGAAAGTCATCAAGGTGCCGACGGAGAGGTCTATCCCTCCGGTGATGATGACGAACGTGCAGGCGATGGCAAGAACGCCGTTTACCGCCGTCGACTGCAGAATGCTGACCATATTGTCGGCCTGCAGGAAATTGTTCGACGCGACGCTGAAGAACAGCATCAGCGCGAGCAGGCTGGCGAACGCCAGCAGCTTTTGCCGCGTGGCCGGGTTGAACAGGGTGCGCTTGAGGATCTCGATCGCACCGGGTCGTGCGGCGGCCAGTTCTGCTGGCTGGGTCGAGCTCATTGTTCGTCCTCGGTCAGGCCGCCTTGGCGGCGTCGCGTTGGGTGGCGAGTTGCATGATCATCTCCTGCGTGGCGCCGCTCCCGGGAAGCTCGCCGGTGATCCGGCCCTCGCACATGACCATGATACGGTGGCTCATGCGCAATATCTCGGGCAGCTCGGAGGAGATCATGACAATCGCCTTGCCCTGTGCCGCCAGCGCGTTGAGCAGCTTGTAGATCTCGCTCTTGGCGCCCACGTCGATGCCGCGCGTGGGCTCGTCGAAAAACAGGATGTCACAGTCTCGCAACAGCCATTTCGCGATGACGATCTTCTGCTGGTTGCCGCCCGACAGCAATCGTACCTGCTGCTCGACCGACGGCGTCTTGATCTGCAGTTGGCCGATAAACCCCTGTGCCGTGCTCCTCGTTGCCTTTGCGTCGACGAACCCGCCCAGCTTCAGGAAGCGCTTCATGCTGGACAGTACGATGTTGGTCTCCACACTCAAGCCGGTGGCGAGGCCGAAGTGCTTGCGATCCTCGGAAAGGTAGCCCACGCGATTGGCCACAGCGTCTTCGGGTGACCTGATCGCGACCACCTTGCCGTGCACGCGGATCTCACCGGAGTCGACGCGATCGGCGCCGAATACGGCGCGAGCCACCTCCGTCCGGCCAGCGCCCATCAACCCGGCGAAGCCCAGAATTTCACCCTTGCGAAGCGAAAAACTCACGTCACGAATCGTGGTCCCCCGATTCAGATGATGCACCTCCAGCGCCAACTCGTTGCGCGAAGTGTCCGGGGCATGATTGGCCGCATCGACGAGTTCGCGGCCCACCATCATGCTGATGATGCGATCGACAGGGGTAGTGGCCATCGGCACCGTGCCGATGTAGCGCCCGTCGCGCATCACGGTCACACGGTCGGCAATCTGTTGCAATTCGTCCATCTTGTGCGATATGTAGACGATGGCGACACCACGCGCTTTGAGCTGGCGGATGATGCGAAACAGATCGGACACTTCGGCATTGTTCAGCGCGGCGGTAGGTTCGTCCATGATCAGCACGCGCGAGTCGAACGACAACGCCTTCGCGATCTCCACCATCTGCTGCTTGGCCACCGACAACGTGCCAACGCGCACCCGCGGATCAAGCTGAAGATGCATGGTCTCGAAGATTCGGCGCGCCTGCTCGTTGAGCGCCTTCTCGTTCAGGAACACGCCCAGTCGTCCGCGCGGCTCGCGGCCGATGAAGATGTTCTGGGCCGCGCTGAGGTGGTTCATCAGGGTCAGTTCCTGATGAATGATCCCGATGCCATGGCTTTGCGCAGCCCGGGGACTGCGGATATCGACCGGATGGCCGTCCAGCAGAATCTCACCGGTGTCTTTCTGGTACACGCCCGCGAGCACCTTCATGAGCGTGGATTTACCCGCGCCGTTCTCGCCCATCAACGCGTGGACTTCTCCCCGCTGCAAGTCGAACTGGCAGTTGTCCAGCGCTTGCACGCCGGCAAACGATTTCGACAGCTGGCGGATCGACACCACAGGATGGACAGAAGATTCGCTCATCGGTTAGGCAACCAAAGAGGGGTTACCGCCTTCATGAAGGAACGATCATGGCATTTTGCGGCCAGATCCTGGAAAAAGGGATCCCTTTTTTTTGCGACCCACAATCCCTATCGCCCGTAAAATTCGGATTTCGGCGCCGTCCAACCAAAGTACTCATCCAGTCCCGGCGCGCCCGGCGCCGAATTCAACCGTCACGTGGATCGTGCACTCCAGAAAAAAGGCAATCCTGAAGTCTATTGGCGGCCTGGTTCAGACCGTGGCCCTGGTCATTCTTGTCGGCCTGATACCTTATTCGGTGTTTGCTGCATATCTGTTGGCTGTCGCCGTTTCGTCGTTGACGGGCAACACGGTGGGTCCGCTCATCTATTGCGTTGCGCGTTTCGTCGCGTGCCTCCTGCTCGTTTACGCGCTATGGCGCCTGCGGCAGGCCGGCTCGCGCTTGCGCAATGACAATTCATCCTAGACGTCAGGGATTGCGCTCTATTCCGTGATGCCTTGCATCCCCTCGATGGCAACTTCCACGAGCGTGACGATACTCTCGCGCAATGCTTCTCCTTCGAGATGGTTTTGCGTCTCGACCCCGCCGGGCGATCCTTTCAGAACGCCGTTCTGGTAGATTCGCGCGTTCCACACCACGCGCTCGCCGGAAGAGTACTCTACGTCGTACTCATATCTTTCTCCGCCGACCTTTCGGGTGTAAGTGTCCTTGATGGTCTGTGTCGTCATGGAAATTCCAGGCGCAAGAGCGATCCTACCACGCGGTGCAGCCCGACCTTGCGCGGCGATCAAGACGCGTCCATCGCAGCACGGTTATGATCGCCCCATGAATAGTTCATTCGCAGCCGCCGTTGCCGTTTGAAGATTGAAGACTATGCCCTGATTGGCGACTGCCAGAGCGCCGCCCTGGTAGGGCGAAACGGTTCGATCGACTGGCTGTGCTGGCCTCGATTTGATTCCGGAGCCTGCTTCGCCGCGTTGCTGGGCACCCGCGAGAACGGGCGCTGGCGCATCGCGCCGCTGGACGCCAACGCGCGCACGCGCCGCGCTTACCGCGACGGCACGCTCATTCTCGAAACCGAATGGGAGACCCGGGATGGCGCTGTCAGCGTGATCGACTTCATGCCGGTGCGCACTAGGCAAGCCGATCTGGTGCGGGTGGTGATCGGCCGCCGCGGGCACGTGGCGATGGACATGGAATTGCTGTTGCGTTTCGACTACGGAGCATCGATTCCCTGGGTCACGCGATTGCCGCAGGGCAATGCGATCTGCGCCATCGCCGGGCCGGACATGGCAATTCTGCGCTCACCGGTCCCACTCGAAGGCCGCGCTTTCGCCCACACCGCCCGTTTCGAAGTCAGGAAAGGCGACCAGTTGCCTTTCGTACTGACGTATGGACCATCGCATCTGGAGATGCCGGCAAAGATCCAACCCCGCGCTGCGCTGACCCAAACCGAAAACTTCTGGCGGGAATGGTGCGAGCGTTGCCCGGTGCAGGGCGAATGGCAGGAACCCGTGCGGCGTTCGCTTATTACGCTCAAGGCACTCACTTATGCTCCGACCGGCGGCATCGTCGCCGCGCCGACCACTTCGCTGCCGGAGAAACTCGGCGGAGTGCGCAACTGGGATTACCGTTACTGCTGGTTGCGCGATGCAACGCTTACCTTGCTGGCGCTGATGAACGGCGGCTATCGCGACGAAGCCGAAGGTTGGAGCAACTGGCTGCTGCGTGCAGTGGCCGGCAGCCCGGCGCAGACGCAGATCATGTACGGTCTGGCGGGCGAGCGGCGACTGAGCGAGCAGACCCTTGCGTGGCTGCCCGGCTTCGCCAACTCTGCGCCGGTTCGTATAGGGAATGCGGCTTCCAACCAATTGCAACTCGACGTCTATGGAGAAGTGATGGATGCCCTCTACCACGCGCGAAAGATCGGCCTTGCCGCAGGCGATGCCGCGTGGAAAGTTCAATGTGCAATGCTGGAACACCTGGAAACCATCTGGCGCGAGCCCGACGCAGGGTTGTGGGAGGTGCGCGGGCCGCCTCGACACTTCACTCACTCGAAAATCATGTGTTGGGTGGCGTTCGACCGCGGCATCAAGGGTGTTGAGGAACATGGCCTGACGGGCCCGGTGGATCGCTGGCGCGAGATTCGCGATGCAATACACGCAGATGTATGCGAGCGCGGGTATGCGAAGACACGCGCTTCGTTCGTGCAAAGCTACGGCTCGGATGACCTCGATGCCAGCCTGCTGCTTGTCTCCGGCACCGGCTTCCTGCCATGGGACGATGCGCGCGTCGTCTCGACGATCGAAGCGATTCGCCGGGAACTCACCGTCGACGGTTTGGTGATGCGCTATCGCACGCATAGTTCGCTCGATGCGCTACCGCCCGGCGAAGGTGTGTTCCTGGCCTGCAGCTTCTGGTTAGCCGACGCGCTCTATATGCAGGGCCAACGGAACGAAGCGCGAGCGCTTTTCGAAAAATTGCTCACCTTGCGCAATGACGTGGGGCTGCTCGCGGAAGAATACGACCCGGTCGCCCGCAGTCATCTGGGTAACTTCCCCCAGGCGTTCTCGCTTGTGGCATTGGTCAATACCGCCATCAACCTGAGCCAGCCCAACAAGCCCATGGAGCAGCGTGCCGGCAATAAGGCCGCCTGATAATGGGCTCGGTCTCTGCATGCGGTTTCACATTCATCTCGGCTGATGTCCGCTGATCGTCCTGATGAACCAACAGCCGCCGTAATCGGCGGCGGCCCAGCCGGATTGATGGCGGCCGAAGTCCTGGTCAATGCCGGCTTGAAGGTCGATATCTACGACGCCATGACCTCCCTCGGACGCAAGTTCCTGATGGCGGGCAAGGGTGGGCTCAATCTGACCCATGCCGAAGGGACCGAGGCTTTTCTGTCGCGCTATGGCTCGCGTCGCGCGAATCTCGAATCCATGCTGACTGCCTTCGACAGGCCTGCGCTGCTCGAGTGGGTGCGTGGTCTGGGAGTTGACACATTTGTCGGCAGTTCCGGCCGCGTATTTCCCACCGGCATGAAAGCCGCTCCCTTGCTTCGTGCGTGGCTTCATCGACAGCGCGCATCCGGCACCCGGATCCATGTGCGCCATCGATGGATGGGATGGACCGATGACGGCGCACTGCGCTTCGTTACGCCGCAAGGCGAGCATTGTGCGCGTGCCGATATCGTCATATTGGCGCTCGGGGGCGGAAGTTGGGCGCGGCTCGGTTCCGACGCCGCGTGGGTCCCGCTACTCGCACAACGCGGGGTGCAGGCGGCGCCGCTGCGGCCGGCCAATTGCGGCTTCGACATCGGCTGGAGCGAATACTTCCGCTCGCGCTTCGCCGGGCAGCCGCTGAAATCCGTGGTGGCCTCGTTCACGGATTCCGCCCGCGTAACGCACCGCCGCCAAGGCGAATGTATCGTCACGGATACCGGCCTCGAGGGCGGCCTGATCTATGCGCTTTGCGCGCCCTTGCGCGATGAGATCGCCGCAACTGGCAGTATCGTCGTCTTGCTCGATCTGTTGCCGGGTCGCGAGCCACGTCGTGTGCTCGACGAAGTTGCTCATCCGCGCGGGGCCAGGTCGCTCTCCACGCATCTGCAAAGCCGCCTCGGCATCAAAGGCGTCAAGGCCGGACTGTTGCACGAGGTGCTCGGCAAGGAAGATTTCGCCGATCCTGTCCGGCTCGCAGCAGCACTCAAGGCGTTGCCGTTGAAATTCGTCGCGACGCGGCCAATCGACGAAGCGATCAGCACAGCGGGGGGCATCGCCTTCGAGATGCTGGATGAGCACCTCATGATTCGCCAATTGCCGGGTGTGTTCTGCGCCGGCGAGATGCTGGATTGGGAGGCACCCACTGGCGGCTATCTGCTCACCGCCTGTTTCGCCAGCGGCCGTGCGGCCGGAACCGGGGCCTTGAGATGGCTTGGCAGCCAGTCCGGGCCCGAATCCACAACATTGGGCAAGCCGGCAAACTAGCCCGGCTAAGGTTTTGTTGCGGGTTGGAGCGTTTCGCCTGCATCATGCTCTTTTGTGCGGGAGCGACCCGGTGAGTTCTTACATCGACGCTGTATTGATCAATGACGAGCGGGTGTTGTATCGCGCCAGGATCAGCATGTGGTCGCTTTGGCCGTATATCCTGTTCGGCGCGTTGCTCATACCGTTGTTCGGGGTAGGCCTGTTGCTCTGGCTGTGGGCCTGGATCGTTTTCGCGACCACCGAACTGGCGATCACCAACAAGCGCGTCATAGCCAAGACCGGCCTGATGCAGCGCCGTACCATCGAAATGTTCCTGGAGAAAATCGAAAGCATTCAGGTGGACCAGAGCGTTCTCGGACGCCTGTTCAATTTCGGCTCGGTCGTCATATCCGGCACGGGCGTGCACAGCGCGCCGTTCAAGAACATTTCCGATCCGCTCGCATTGCGAAGAAATTTCATGATGGCGGCGGACGCCATGCGCGCCACCTAGTACCTTAGCCGCCTTCCCGCAAAAACCGCGGACTACACTACACCTTCAGTCTCACCACGACAGCTTCAGCCGTAAGTGTTCCCTTAAGGCCACGAATACCCTGGCGTTAGCCTGGAGTACCCTTTTAGAACACGAAGAACACGAAGAAGGGCAAAGACAGGTTGATTCTGGACGTTACCCAATCGTTCATGACAAATTGCGGTCCATGTTCATTATAGTAGTGACGTTCGTTTTTTCTTCGTGCTCCTTCGTGTTCTAGAAGGGTACTCCAGGCTAACGCCAGGGTATTCGTGGCCTTCGTGGTGAGATTTAACGATATTGGTATTTGCGTCCTTTGCGTTGAACTCATGTCTCCATTATGAAATCCCCCAATTCCGCTCCAGAAACGTTCCGGGAATTCGAGCATCGCGCCTGGGAAAAGGTCGTCAAGCTGTACGAAGATAATTTCGGCGCGCTGACTGCGCAAAGCATCGAACCTTTGCTCGATGCCGTGGGCGCCAAAGCTGGCGATGCCCTGCTCGACATTGCTACCGGCCCGGGCTATATCGCCGCCGCGGCCGCGCGGCGCGGCGCGCAAGTCACCGCGTTGGATTTTTCCGCGGCGATGATCGCCGAAGCTTCTGCGCTTCATCCACATATCAGCTTCCGCGAAGGGGACGCCGGCAATCTCCCCTTTCCGGATGCAAGCTTCGACGTCGTAGTCATCGGTTTCGGCATCCTGCATTTCCCCGACCCGGATCGCGCGCTACGCGAAGCATGCCGCGTGCTGCGCAGTGGCGGGCGCTTTGGTCTTTCGGTATGGGCCGGTCCCAATGAGGCGGCGGGGTTCGGCATGATCATGCGTGCAGTCGAGCAGCACGGCATTTCCAATGTCGGGCTGCCACCCGGCCCGCCATTCTTCCGCTTCAGCGATCGTGTCCAGTGCACCGCCGCCATCGCTGCTGCCGGATTCGGCACGGTGACAATCTCGCAAGTCCCGCAGGTCTGGCGTTTCCCCTCGCCCGCCGCTTTCTTCGACGGCATCAGTGCCAGCACAGTGCGCACCGCCGCACTGCTGCGCGCGCAATCGCCTCAGAACCTTGGCAGAATCCGCGCACAAGTAGAGCGAGAGGCAAATAATTATGCGAACGCCGACGGTGGCATCGGCATACCCATGCCGGCGCTGATCGCATTCGCCGACAAACCCTGACGGTGACTGTATGCCTGCACCAGCATCGCGTTGGATGAATGCACTGAATTTGAAAACACGATTTGGTCGTTACGTCTGTCATTGCCGCGTCGCCGTGTGGATCGCAGCCGCGGTTGTTACCGGCAGCGCGTATGGCGCCGAAGACGGCGTGCTCAAGGCCACGCTCAACAATGGCCTGCGCGTGATCATTGTGCGCAACGACCTCGCTCCCGTCGTGAGCACGGCCGTGAACTATTTCGTCGGTGCGGATGAAACGCCGCCCGGTTTTCCCGGCACCGCACATGCGATCGAACACATGATGTTCCGCGGAAGTCCGGGCTTGTCGGCAACACAACTCGCGGACATCGGCAGCATCATCGGCGGCAACTTCAACGCCAACACGCAGCAGGCGCTGACGCAGTATCTCTATTCGGTGCCCGCCGACAATCTCGATATCATTCTGCGGATCGAAGCACTGCGCATGCGCGATCTCACGCTCAGCGCGAGTTCGTGGAAGCAGGAGCGAGGCGCGATGTTGCAGGAGATCGCACAGGATCTTTCGAGCCCGTTCTACGTGCTTTCGACCCGGCTGCGTGAAACGCTGTTCGCGGGAACACGCTACGCGCACGACGCGCTCGGCACACGCGAGTCGTTCATGAAGACGACTGCACCGCAGCTCAAGCGTTTTCACCGCACCTGGTATGCGCCCAACAATGCGCTGCTTGTCGTGGTCGGTGACGTGGACCCGCCTGAAGCGCTGAAGGAAATCAAAGCCCGGTTCGAATCCATCGCACCGCGCAAACTTCCGGCGCGAGGCAGCATGCAGCTGCGGCCGGTTACCGCGCGCAACATGGCGCTCGATACCGATCTGCCGTATACCCTGGAGGTCGTTGCGTTGCGCGTGCCGGGTCTGGGCAGCCCGGATTATCCAGCCCTGCAGGTCCTCGCCGACGTGCTCAACAGCCCGCGCGGTCCCCTGTACGCGCTCGTGCCCGAGGATAAAGCGCTCGGCACGCAGTTCGTGCTGGATGCGATGCCGCAAGCGGGCATTGCTTACGCCGTTGCTGCATCGGGGAGTACGCGCGCCGCTTCGGCACTGCAAACCGCGCTGCGCAACGTGCTTGCCGAAGTCGCGAAAAACGGTGTGCAGGCGGAGCTTGTAGAGGCGACGAAGCGGTCGGCGCGGCGCGAGCTCGAGCTGCAGAAGAATTCGATCAACGGTCTCGCCGCAGCGTGGTCTCGCGCAGTCGCCGTTGAGGGGCTCGACAGCCCGAAGGAGGAGTTGCGGCGCATCGAGAGCGTGACCGTCGACGACGTCAACCGTGCGGCGCGCCGCTATCTGGATCTCGATCACGCGATCACAGCCGTGCTTACGCCCACCGGATCCGGAAAACCGATTTCGTCCGGGAAATTCACGCGCGAGGAACGGATCACGCTGGCCGACGCCAAGCCGACGGCCCTGCCGTCCTGGGCACGCAAGGCGATCGAAGATCTCAAGGCGCCACAGTCCAAGGTGCACCCCATCGTGACGCGCCTTTCAAACGGCATCACCCTGCTCGTGCAGCCGGAAACCATCAGCAACACGGTCAGCGTATACGGTCACGTGGATATCCGCCCCGAAATGACGGAGCCGGCCGGCAAGGACGGACTCACGGACATCCTCGAGCAACTCTTCTCGTACGGCACGAAACGGCTCGACCGGCTGGCTTTGCAGGCAGCTTATGACGATCTGGGCGCGGACGCTCGCGCCGGCCGCGACTTTGGGCTTGAGGTGCTTACGGAAGATTTCGCACGTGCAGTAGCCTTGCTTGCAGAAAATGAGCTTGCTCCCGCTTTTCCGGAGGATGCCTTCAAAGTCGTCAAGAAGCAGGTTCTCGAAACCGTCGAGAGCCGCCTCACGAGCCCCGGCTACCTGACTGACCGCGCTCTCGTCGCCGCGCTTTTTCCGAAAGGCGACCCGGCCCTACGCGAGGCTCTGCCCGCGACCGTCGACGCCGTGACGCTGGAAGACGTACGCGCGTATTACCGCTCTGCTTTTCGCCCGGATCTCACGACCATTGTCGTCATCGGCAACGTGACGCCGGAGAATGCACTGGCGGCGATAGAAAAGCATTTCGGCGGCTGGAGTGCGGAAGGCCCGAAGCCGCCCGCCGATCTTCCACCCGTGCCGCCGAATCCCGCCGTGATCATCGCAGTTCCGGACAAGAGCAGGGTGCAGGATCGCGTCACGCTTGCGCAAACCCTCGATCTGGTGCTCGCCAACCCCGATTACTACCCGCTTCAGCTCGGCAACACGGTACTCGGCGGCGGATTTTATTCCTCCCGGCTGTCGCGAGTTGTCCGAATGTCTGCCGGGCTCGTGTACTCGATCGATTCGGCTCTGCAGGCAGGCAAGACGCGCAGTGTGTATTCCGTCGAGTATGCGTCCGATCCGCAAAATGTCTCGCGGGTGCATACGATGATCGAACGAGAGCTGCAGCAGATGCGTACGGTCCCCGTGACTGCGGTCGAGCTGCAGCGCGCAAAGGCACTACTGGTCCACCGCATCCCGCTCGAAGAATCCAGTATCGGCGAGATAGCGCAGCGGCTCATCGGCCGTTCAGTGCTGGAGCTGCCGCTTGACGAGCCGACACATGCGGCGCGCCGCTACCTCGACACGAACGCCGAGCAGGTGAGGGCCGCATTCAACAAGTACGTGGACCCGGAGCGCCTGTCGCGCGTGAGCCAGGGCCCGCCGCCTCAATGAGCGTTGGGCTTTATCCGACGCGATTCCACGCATGAAGATGGCGCAAAAGGCCGAGGAGTGCGCGGGCAGTTCCTCGACGTGGTTGACAGGCCACGGCCCGGCTACCAGACTAATCCTCCTTATGCGGCGGCGTTCTGAAGTCTTGGGTGACTAGCAAGCGAAAGATCTGGAATTTCCAGGATGAACATGAAAAAGTCAGGCGCGAGCCAAGGCCAGTCGGCATCGGAACTCATCTCGAAAAGAATCGTCGAACTCGGGGACTGGCGCGGGAAAACCCTCGGCAGAATGCGCAAGCTCATCAAGGCGGCAGACCCGGACGTCGTCGAGGAATGGAAGTGGATGGGTACTCCGGTTTGGGCGCACGACGGAATCATCTGCACTGGCGAATCCTACAAGGACAAAGTGAAGCTTACGTTCGCCAAGGGGGCGTCTCTGAAGGATCCGGCCTCTCTCTTCAACTCGAGTCTCGACGGAAACGTACGCCGCGCGATCGACATCCACGAGGGAGAGGAAGTTGACGAGTCCGCCTTCAAAGCGCTCGTTCGCGAAGCGGTCGCCCTCAATAGTTCTGGCAAGTCGAAACCATCGAAGAAAGCGAAGTCCTGAGGGATTCCGCCCTGCGCCGGTCCGACATCGGGGCGGTGGAGGTGTCGCTCTGCCGGGCATATCCAGGTTGAAGAGAGTAGAAGTCGCAAAGAGCGAATTGACTATGTCCGTCACAACTGATATCGCAGAAGCACGCTCCCTGCTCGAGAAGGCCGAACGCGAATCCGATCCCGAACAGGAAACTCATCACATCGAAGAGGCCCTGGCCCTTCTCGAGACCGTCGACGACGCGACGACGGCAGAAAAACAGCTCATTTCAAATCTGCGTACTTCATACGCGCGCCGGCTGCTTACCCGGTTGCCGAGACTGGAGTCAGTCCCATTCGATGTGTGGCTGTTTTACTACGGCGTACTGGTGCAACTTGCACGTGAAATTGAGGCTCTGACCGCGGCTGATCCCGTATTGGACGACAGACGCAAGCAGTTCCTGTCGGTCTGGGGGCCCGACATCCTCGCCGGACTGCAGAAGAAGACCAATGCGGACTGACGAGCCGTCGGGACTTTACTGGGCGACCAATTCCTCCAATTTTCTGGCCGACTCAATCAACTCCCGACGGAACACTCGCTTCATCACCCATGGTCCGACGAAGGCCGGGACACTAAATCCCACCAGGAGAGTGGCATCGTACCGAAGCCGGGTACGGTTTATACCTTCTCTTTTGATTTGCCAACGTTCGTTACCCCCCGCAAAGTCGGATCGTTCCGGCACTAGCGTGCTCGCGAAGGAATATCCGCCATCGGCGGTTTCGAGATTCTTGACTTGACGAATAACCTTGCAAAAAAAGCCCGCAACGACGCACGCACGGAACGTGACACCGATTCGTACCGCGCCCGATGGAAACGACTGGATCGACTGAGATTCGATTATCGTGTCAGAGAGTCTGGGCCAATTAACGTAGTTCGCCAGAATATCCCGCGCTTTCTCTGCATCCGCGGCCACAATGACTTCAAAAACCACACTATACGAATCGCCGCTATTTTGAATGTCCAACGCAACCACGTTCACCGCGCCGGCTTGCGAAAAGCTGCTCATGGTCAGGACCACCATCGGCACGACGCGGCTCAAGGCGTTCCATATGGAATCGGCGCCTCTGCATCCCGCCCAATACGCGTAAATAGGATTCTCCCCGCCGGAAGCCATGAACAATCGTTCCCCCTTGATCCTGTTTGCTCATGAGCATGGAGTACGATCCTAGCATGTCGGTTAGTTAGAATTAGGCATGTCAACGAAACGGAGAAATGGAATGCGAATTCGCGTACTCGGTCTATTGGCTTTGATTGTCTTGATGATCAGCGGCTGTGCCGGGACCATACCGATCAAGAATTTGGCGTTGCCACCGGTGAGCGCAATCGAGGGCACCGTCACCGGACTTGAGTCGAATGGGTTTACGCTGACCGACAATTCCGGCTCAATCTTTGTCAGGGCGAAGCTTGCAGACAACAGGACACTGAATCTTTCTGCCGACGAGAAAGTAAAAGTGTATGGAAACCTGCAGGGCGGCCAGGAAAGAATATTCGATGGGTATGTAATTGAAAAGCAGACAGGGGAGCAAATTATTGTAAGCGACCCCTCCCCGCATTTCGGCTTCATCATTCAGAGTTCTTTCAAGTAATGGCCGGTATGCAGATATACGCCGAACCGTCCTGCTCACCCTTCCCGACTCGTCGCAACGCCCAAGCGCGGAGAATCGTTGGAAGCCGAAGGATCTGTTTCCAAGACGAGCCGGCTTCATTTTGAAGCCGACGAGAAATCCGCGCGGCCAACACTGTATTAGGCAGCCTGCATCCACATGGCGATGAATGAAACGTACGCACCGATTGAACCCTCGCGCGCAGAGGTCGACAAGCTCACTGGGCCTTTAATGCTCGAATTTGGCAGCCCCACATGCGGACACTGCCGCGCCATCCAATCACTCCTGGCATCCGCTCTTGCCGACCACCCTCGCGTTCGCCACATCAAGATTGCCGATGCGAGTGGCCGCCGGCTTGGGCGTTCATACAAAGTCAAGCTATGGCCCACGTTGGTGTTCCTGCGCGATGGGCGGGAATCCGCGCGTCTGGTTCGACCTGGCGACGCAAGTGCGATCCGAAAATGCCTCGCCATGATTGACGTCGTAAAATGAAGTCGAGGGTCCGCCGTGTTACGTGACGAACGGGCAGTTCTGCGTTTGAGGATACTTGCATTATGACCGACCAAATCCGCTTCGACGACGGCGCCGCCTACGAACGGTACATGGGAAAGTGGAGCCAGCTCGCTGGTGAAACCTTCCTCGAATGGCTTGCTCCAAAATCAGGATTGCGGTGGCTCGATGTTGGCTGCGGCAACGGCGCCTTTACCGAAATGCTCGTCGAGCGGTGCGCACCTGTCTCGGTAGAGGGAATAGACCCGTCTGAGCGACAGCTTGCCTATGCTCGCACGCGACCCGCGGCGCGCGTCGCACAATTTCGTCAGGGCGATGCAATGGCACAGCCTTTCCCCGACGACACATTCGACGCGGCTGTCATGCCGCTGGTGATTTTCTTCGTTCCAGATCCGGCCAAGGGTGTTGCCGAAATGGCGCGAGTGGTCTGCCCCGGTGGCATCGTCACAGCCTACGCGTGGGACATGTCCGGCGGTGGATTTCCGTACGAGGCGTTGCAGGTTGAAATGCGCGCACTGGGCGTTGCAGTTCCGGTTCCACCGAGCCCTGGCGCGTCTCGAATAGACGCATTGCGGGACTTGTGGACTGGTGCGGGTTTGGATGCCGTCGAGACCCGGCAGATCACCGTGCAACGGACATTCACCGATTTCGACGACTATTGGAAGACCATCCTCGGGGGACCGAGCGTCGGTCCCAAGCTCGCAGCGATGACGTCCGAGCAGCTTGAACTTCTCAGAGCACGTATGCGTGCGCGCCTGCCGACGGACGCCGCTGGCCGTATTACTTACGGTGCCCGGGCTAACGCAGTAAAGGGTCGCGTACCAAATTAATTTCAGGAGCTGCCGGCAATCCTGGCGTCCCGATCAAAAATCGTCGAGGGTCGGTCAAAACTTTAAGCGTTGCCTCGTAGACAATTCCGGATCGTGCACTGCTCATTCGACCCAGGAGACTCAACATGGAAGCCAGCACCTTTCGTTCGACCCAGGCCCCGCTCAGGGATCTCTACAGCAAAGACGCGAAGTCCGCCTTCCTGACCCTGAGAGCCAGAGGAATCGCCGGCGACAGCACTGTCACGTGCAAAGTCGAAACCGGACGCGGACTCGCCACCGCAGGGATACATCCAAAAGCGGGAGGCTCGGGGCTGGAACTTTGCTCGGGCGACATGCTGCTTGAGGCCCTCGTCGCCTGTGCCGGCGTCTCGTTGAGAGCGGCCGCCACGATGCTCGATGTTCCGCTCAAGTCGGCCGTCGTGTCGGCCGAAGGGGACGTCGATCTTCGCGGTACACTCGGTGTCGCGGAGGACGTGCCGGTGGGCTTCAAGGAAATCCGCCTGCGTTTCGATGTCGACACCGACGCACCGCAGGCGAAACGCGATCAGTTGCTGGACTTGGTCGAGCGCTATTGCGTGGTGTTCCAGACGATCCAGAATAGCCCGAAAACCGATGTACGCCTGAATATCGCCAAGAACTGAAACGACTGGAAGGCGGCTTAGGAATTCGCCGGTACGGGGATGTTAGAACTCTATGAGCATCGAAGGCGTAAGCCACATCACATTCATCGTTCGCGACCTTGAGCGAATGGCCGCGTTTCTCTGTGATGGTCTCGGCGCGACGGAGGTCTACGACAGCAAGGCAAGGAACTTCTCCGTATCCAGAGAGAAGTTCTTTGTCCTTGGTGGACTCTGGCTGGCCGCGATGGAAGGAGTTCCACCATCCGAACGTTCTTACCGGCACCTTGCCTTTAAAGTCGCAGAATCCGAGTTGCCTGGATTCGAACAGCGACTTCGAAGACTGGGCGTCGAGATCATGCCGCCAAGACCGAGAGTTGATGGTGAAGGGATGTCCCTCTACTTTTACGATTTCGACAATCACCTGTACGAGCTTCATACCGGAACGCTGGAGCAACGTCTCGAGCTATACCAGAAATCCGGGTAGGCGAGAAATGTAATGTCGAAACTCCGCGTCCACAGTTTTGCGATTTCGATCGACGGCTATGGTGCCGGACCGAAGCAGGACCTGCAGAATCCGCTCGGAGTCAGGGGACCCGAGTTGATGGATTGGTTCTTCCACACTCGTCTATGGCGCAAGATGCACGGCCACACCGATGGAGAGGCGGGAGTCGATAACGGCATCGCGGAGCAAGGCTTTGACGGAATCGGCTCCTGGATTCTCGGTCGCAACATGTTCGGTCCCGTCCGGGGTCCGTGGCCGGACGACAACTGGAAAGGCTGGTGGGGCGACGAGCCGCCGTATCACACGCCCGTCTTCGTGCTGACGCATCATCCCCGGGCGCCGCTCAGGATGGCGGGAGGCACGGAATTCCGCTTTGTCACGGAAGGCATTCACGCTGCTTTGGAGCAGGCGGCCGCCGCAGCGGGCGCCCGAGACGTGCGCCTCGGCGGCGGCGCATCCACTATCCGGCAGTATTTACGCGCCGCCCTGATTGACTAGCTGCATCTGGCCATTCGGCCTGTATTACTCGGTTCCGGGGAGCATCTGTTGAAGGACATCGATGTGCATGCTTTGGGCTACGAATGCGAGAAGCATGTTGCAGGCGAGCGTGCGACCCACGTCTTTCTGCGCAAGCGTGCGTGACCTGCGCGGGTCGCCCCATGCTCTCAATCCAGCCAAAGTCGCGGGCGCGTGCCTGCTAGTCGCGATGAAGTCATGTGCTAAATTTTGCAAGCAGTTCTTTGTGCAGCGTGGTGGAGGAACCTCGTGACGATACAACTCGATCACACGATAGTGCCATCGCACAACAGGGATGTGTCAGCGAAGCGTTTGGCTGAACTTCTTGGCGTTGCGTGCGGGCCGGCGAGAGAAGGCCCCTTCTTTGCCGTCTACGTCAACGAGAACCTCACACTCGACTTCATCGAGACGGACGAGGAGTTCCCTGTCTACCACTTTTGCTTCCGCGTCGGAGACGAAGAATTCAATCAAATTCTTCGCCGCATCCAGGCAGCCGGCATCAAGTATCGCAGCACGGTGCGGGGCCCGGTCGACATGCAGATAAACACCGGCTACGGCGGAAAAATGATTTACTGGAACGAACCCGACGGACATCAATGGGAAATTCTCACCGTCAGCTATGCCCGCCAGCGCAACTAGCCCGAATATTTTCACCGAGCCATCCGCGAGGGGCTGGCGATGAGGAATGGGGAATGGCCGCCACTCTGGGCGGTCTGGTGCTGACCTCGATTGCCGTCTTCGTGATCGATCGCGCGTTCAACAAGGTGGCGATTTTCGCCACTATCGGCGCGGCCTTCACGTTCTTCGGGTTCATGCACGGGGAAGCGATCGGCTTCGCCAATCGCCAGTGGTCGCGCTCGCCTATCTCGGTGTGGCGGGCGTGATGTTCGGTTGCGCCAGGTACGCGGCGGCAACCCCTTATGCGGCGCAGCTTCATTCCCAGCGCGGGCCGGTGGGCCAACTGGCCACCTGACCAGCAGAGACGCTCAGTCCGGCATTTGCGCCGGCATTTCGCCGGGCGCAATGTTTTTGCATTGGCGAGAAAATGCAGTATCTTTCGCATTTTCTTGCGGACCGATCCACCCATGAACGAGAACGAATCCCTCCGAATGATTCGCGTACTCGAGGAGTTGCGCGACGGCCAGAAACTTCAGCTGGAGCGCCAGCAGGAGGCGCTGCAGGTGCAGCGAGAGCAGTTTGCACTCGTCCAGAAACAATTCGAACGCACGGAGCGCATCCAGGACCGCGCCGAAAAACTTCAGGCGAAGAGCGCAGATATCGTCGGCATCGCCCGCAAGATTCTCCTGGTGATCGTACCGGTCGTCATCGCCCTGATCGTCTACGTTTCCTGGCTGATATTCAGAAGATAAGGCGTCGCCCCGACATTGCAGCGCCCGTCGTTCCGACGTTGACCGCCGTCATTCCAGTTTGAAAATGATTTCCTGATCGGCCTGGTAGCTGGTGCCGTCGCGCTTAAAGATGTACTGAACAACCGCTTCCATGACCGCGGCGTCGAACACGCCCGGCGGATCCGCAGCGAGGATCTTTGCCTCGCTCACGCTGCCGTTGACCTCGACCGTCAGGCGCACGCGCACCCTTCCTTCTATATGCTTTGCCTCCGCCTCTGGCGGATACTTCGGTTTTATTTTCTTGACCGGCTTCACGTCGCGGAACACGGTCGGCAGCGGGGGAGCCTCTGGCTTTGGCTCGGGCACCGGCTCGGGCGGCTTTTCTTCTTCCTTCGGTTTTGGCTCGGGCTTCGGTTTCGGTTCCGCTTTGGGCAAGACGACCTTGGCCTGCACCTCGTTGGGCAGCGGCTTCGGCGTCACGATCGGGATCTGCTTGATTTCGCGCTCGGGCTTGGGTTTGCGCTTCTTCGGCGGCTCGGGCGGAGGCGGTTCCTCCTGGGGCTGATCGAGGCGCACCGACATGACCGGCTCCGGCGGGGGCTCCTGCCAGAATTGCAATGCGGACCAGTTCACGCCCAACAGCAGAAACGGCAGGATGATTTCCATGCCGAGCGCGATCAGCAATGCGCGCCACAGCGGCAGCGTCTGCTGTTCGGTGTCGCCGGGCTGCGCCCACAAAGGGCCCCGGCTGACGAGCGCCGCGCTCACCGGGATTGCCCGTCCGCCGAAATCACTTCTTTTCAGCCTTTGCCGCGATGCCTACGGATGAAATGCCCGCGCCGCGGATGGAGTCCATCACCTGTAACAGCGATTGCAGCGGTACGTCTTTGTCGCCGGCCAGCACGACGTCGACGGGTTTTTGCTTCTTCAGCGCCACAAGCTTCGCCTTCAGCTCTTCCTGCGTAACCGGCTTGCCGTCGATGACGGTCTCGCCGGTTTTGGTGATACCGACAGTCACCGTGGAGGATTTGATCGACTGCGTTGTTTTCGAGCTTGGGATTTCCATCGGCACCCCGGTGCCCGCGATCATGCGCAGCGAGATCACGACGAAGAAGACCAGCAGGAACATCATGATGTCGATCATCGGAATGACTTCCACGCGCGGCTTGGATGCCTCGAAATAACCGGTGCGGGCTCGTGTGCTCATGACGCCCTCCCGCGAATCTTGGCAACCGCACTGCTGTGCGCATCGCGCACCGACATGCCCTGGTGCGTCGAACCGCCGCCGTAGAGCCGGTTCAGCACCATCACCTTGAGCAGTTCCATCTGGTGCACAGCCAGGCGCACGCGCTTGTTGAAATGATTCAGGAACAGCACCGCGAAAATGGCAATGAACAGGCCCGCGCCCGTGGCGACCAGCGCTTCGGCAATGCCGCCCGTCACCATCTGCGTCGCTGCACCGCTCGAACCGGCGGTGCCGAGGATGTCGAAAGCGTGGACCATGCCGATGATCGTGCCGAGAAGTCCCATCAGCGGAGCAAGGGTAACCGAGGTATCGAGCACCCAGATCAGGCGGTCTATTTTCGGCAGTTGCCACATGATCGCTTCGTCTATGTGGCGATCCATTGTGTCCGGATCCTTGCCGCGCGAAGCGAGTGCCGACGAAATGATGGAGCGCTGCAGCGATCCGTCGTAGTGCGCGGCCAGTTGCTCGAGCTTCTCCCAGTTCTGATACTCGACCAGTTGCAGGTCGTGCTCCATGGCATGGCCGGACTTCAGAACCTTGAAGAAGAAGTAAGAGCGCTCCACGATCACCGCCAGGGTGATCAGCAACAGCACGCCCATCAGCGGCAGCAGCCCGCCCGACATCACACTCAGTTGAATCAGCTTGTCCATTATTTTTACTCTCTCTCCCGCTGGTCGTTCGAGTAGTGAGCGCTGAACTGGTGAATAGTAAATGGTGAACGGTGAACGGAAAAATTCTTCAACCAGTACGCCATTCGCTCCTCACTATTCACTGTTCACTATTCACTGTTCACCGTCCACTATTCACTGTTCACCGTTCACTATTCACCGTTCACCGTTCCCTGTTCACCATTCACCGTTCGCCATTCACTGCTGCGGACTGTTCGGTGCGCCGGCCTCGATCGGCGGATAAAAGGGCACACCGTAGCGCTCGGAAATGCGTTTGGTCTCCCCGCTCTTGAGCATCGCGGCGAATTCGTCGTCGATGAACTTGAGCAGCTCGACCTCCTTTTCCTTGATGCCCCAGGCATTGTCGAAGCGCATTTCGTCCGGCGGCTGATAGCCCTTCACCATTTCGAATTCGGCTTCCGGGTGCTCGAGCTTGGCCTGCGAAATCGATCCCGACCAGATCATCGCGGCATTGATCTTGCCACTGATCAGCGCATCGATGACCTGATAGTTCTGGAAGAAAGTCGAGTGCGGGATATCGTGGTCTTCGGCATATTCGCTCATGGGCGAGTAAGCCGGAACACCGACCGTAATGTTTTGCGCCTTGGCGTCGTCCAGGGTCTTCACATCGGCTGCCGCACCCTGGGTCACCAGCACATAGCCCGTGCTCATGAACGGTTTGGTGAAAGCCATCCTGTGCCGGGGCATGTGGTGATCGTCATTGGTGATCGTGAGCCCCATGAAAATATCGCAAATGCCCTTATCGACGGACGTGCCGAAGGTGACACCGACGCCGAAACGCATTCCCGTGTTGACCCAGGCAATGCTGACGTCCCATCCGTGTCTTTTGGCGATGGCCTGCAGGATCTCGATTTCGATGCCCGCCGGTTCGTTGTTGTGCGCGGTACGCGAAAACGGCCAGAACCAGGCATCGGCACAGGCCAGGATGCGCTTCATCTTTTCCACGCGCTCCATCGCCGGCACCGTCTTCAGTTCATCGGGAATCGCGGTTGGCGCGTAGTTGCGGTAGCCGGATTGATAGAGGCGGTCCGACAGCGGATCGAACACCTCAGGCTTGCGATAGCCGATCTGCGGCCTGCGATCCCTGCCGTAAACGTACTCGGGTTCGAGTTCGAACACCTTGCCGGAACTCTCTTCTGCATGCACCCGTGCGGTAACGACGGTCATGGCCGCAGCCGCCAGCAGCATGGCGACGCAGCGAACGGGAATTCGCATAAATATTCTTGCTCGGAAACGCCTGCCGGTTGCATGGCGACGCGGATCGCCAGCGGAACAGCACACGCTCGTTTTCTGTTAAGCACCGTAAAACCGGCGGGCGAAACCGGAATGCTATCCGGCAGTCGCCGCCCAATGGATGCGCGGGTTATGTTGTCTTGCCGTAATCCTATAGTAAATGGACGGGATGCGGCCCACATTGTGGCGGCAGGGCGTGCTGCCGGCTGATTTTCACGATCTGGAGCTGGGACGGCACCGCTGGGCAGGTCGAGGGCTGGGCAAGAGGAGGTGGACTGTGCCGCTCATGGGCTGATGTCCTGCATAATCCGCTTTACGGAACTGTGTAACGGCGCACGGGGCAGCAATCTTTGGCAGCGGCCGAGCTTCAGACAATTGCCCGACCCGGGAACGCGAGAGGCATGGAATGAGACCCTACGTATCGATGGTCTGGACGCTCTGCGCCCTGCTTGGGGCGTGCGCGTCGCAGCCGAAGGAACCCCCACGGATTGTCATGCAGGGATTCTCCATCTCAGCCCCCAGCGACAAGGAAAAGACCTGGATCGTTGCCAAGCAGGACCCGGATCTTACTGTTATCGGCAAACAGGGGCGCTTTTCGGGAGAGACATTCACGATGCAGGCAATCATCATCAAACTGCCGGCCTTCCAGTCCGTCGATGCATTGGTGCGGCACGTGGAATCCACCCAGCGCAAGGAAATCGATCTCAAGCGCTACCGATTATTCAAACTCGAAGTGGTCCCGCAGAAAATCCATGACCAGGACTGCGCGCTGTCACGGCTGGATGTGGCTGAGCGCACGAAAAGCGAGGACACCAGTTCGCCGGTCAACACGATGATCGAATCCATGACGCTGATCTGCCCGCACCCCAAGGACCCCTTGCGCGCAATCAGCATGGCCTACTCGCACCGGCACTATCCAGAAGACGTCGATCCGCAGTTTGTGCAGGACGGCGCCCTGTTTATGGAAACCCTGAAATTCGAACCGCTGTGAGCGCGCACGCTGCTGACCAGAGAATCGCCGGCGTGGAATAATCGGCATGGAGCACGTCACTGACATCAGCCGCATCATCCAATTGGCCGTGGCGCCCGTATTTCTTCTCACCGCCATCGGCACCATCCTGTCGGCCCTCAACAACCGGCTCGGCCGGATCGTCGACCGCCGCCGGGTGCTGGAAGACCGCGTGCGCAAAGCGCCCACAGCGGGCGAGCAGGCCGCCCAGGAGGATGTTTCGGAACTGGAATTGCTGGCCCGCCGCATCAGCCTGATCTACCACGCGATTGTCCTGGCCATCGTATGTGCCTTGTTCATCTGCATGCTGGTTGCCAGTATCTTTCTCGGCGTATTCGTCGCCGTGGATCTCGCCCGCCTGGTCGGCACATTGTTCATCCTGGCCATGTTCGCGCTCATCGGCTCGTTGTGGATGTTACTGAGGGAAGTCTTCATCGCGGTGAAGGTCGGCCACCACGATATCCTGGTGAAGAACCTGCTGCGCTAGCCTGGTTGATTCATGTAGGACACGTCATCGCCCGCTTGGATCACGGCGCGCGAAACGATAGACTGTCAATTGTTGATCCGTGAAAATTCCGACCCCGGACGGCGGGCGCAAGGTCAAACCGCTCACCGTCGAGGCCGCTGTGGCAAAGGTTCCGACATGATTGCTCACGTATTCGCGCCCCGATTCGTTCTGCTCTACCTTTACGTTCTGTCCGCCGCTTTCGTCCACTTTCGCGGCAGAATCCGGCACCGCTTCACGCGACAGTTGACTGATCACTCGACGATCCTCGCGCCGCTGAACGCGCTCCTCTACGCCTTTTCCGCCGTTCCCAACCAGCCCCTGCTCGATGTGCGCCGGTTTCCCGAACTGGAAAGACTGCGTGAGAACTGGCAGACCATACGCAATGAGGGCCTGAGGCTGTTCGACGAAGGCCATATCCGCGCCGCGGAAAAGTACAACGATCTGGGCTTCAATTCTTTCTTTCGCACCGGCTGGAAGCGCTTCTATCTGAAGTGGTACGACAATCCCCTGCCATCGGCGCGGGCGCTATGCCCCAGGACCGTGGATCTGGTGCAATCCGTCCCAACAATCCATGGTGCGATGTTCGCGCTGCTGCCGCCGGGCGGCAGACTGGTGACCCATCGCGATCCGTATGCCGGGTCGCTGCGCTACCATCTCGGCCTGGTGACGCCCAACTCCGAGACCTGCAGAATTTTTATCGACGGCGAACCTTACGTCTGGAAGGATGGCGAAGACGTGCTTTTCGACGAAACATACATTCATTACGCGGAGAACAAGAGCGACGCGACCCGCCTTATCCTGTTCTGCGACGTCGAACGTCCGATGACCAATCGCTTCATGACCCGTTTCAACCGGTTCATGGCGAATACGTTGGTGCGTGCCAGCAAGACGCAGAACGTCGAGGGCGAACCGGTCGGCCTGCTGAACCGGATCTTCGGTTACGCGTACCAGATACGGCTGGCCGGCAAGCGACTGAAGGCGAAAAGCCAGATTGCCTATTACGCGGTCAAGTATGTCCTGATGGGCGGCTTGTTCTACTGGATATTCCTGTCGTGACAGGATCCGCCGCAGGCAGCATCGCGTTCGATCTTGCAGCCGAAGCGGATGCGCTCGGCATCGCGCGGATGTCGCGCGACCTGATCGAAACCGGGTTGGGTTGGTCGTGGACAGCGACACGCGTGTTACGATCGATCCGTGATACGGAAACGGTGGTCCTGGTGGCGCGCCAGGGCAGGCTTATCATCGGCTTCGCCATCATGGACTTTGGCGAAGAATCTGCGCATCTCGCGCTGCTGGCGGTCGATCCGGCGCATCGCCGCCGTGGCGTCGGCCGCCGGCTTTTCGAATGGCTCAAGTTGAGCGCCCAAACTGCGGGCATCGCCGTGGTCAAACTGGAATTGCGGGCAGGCAACATGGAAGCGCAGCATTTCTATCGCGACCTCGGCTTCGAGGAAGTTGGCTGGACAGTCGGTTACTATCGCCGCCGCGAAACAGCGTTGCGCATGGCACTGCGCCTGCGCGACCCGTCAGCCGGCAACCCGCAATCGACCCGCTGAATACTTGGCCAGATAAAACCTTTGTCTCACCTCTCGACCACTCGCGTCGGGCGTGAATGAAGGGATTCGGCGGATGAGACCACGGCACGCAATCACACACGGCGGCCGCCGGAGATGCTTGTGATGCCAACTCTGACCCGCAAGATCGCCTTGGGCCCGGCGGAAACGATGCTCGATCGCCGCAGCGACGGCACCATTCTGCTTCGTTCGCCGCATGAACTGGGGTCTTACCCTGTCAAACTCGGCGAGCGGCTCGTGCACTGGGCAAACGAAACACCCGGACAGATTTTTCTCGCCAAGCGCGATGTTTCCGGGAATTGGCGCACGCTTGCCTACGCACAGACGCTTGCCCTGGTGCGCATCCTGGGCCAGGCATTGCTCGATCGTGGCTTGAACGCCGAGCGACCGTTGGCGATCCTGTCTGGAAACGATTTGGAGCACGCTCTGCTCGCGCTGGCGGCCCTGCACGTGGGCGTGCCGTATGCGCCCATCTCCCCAGCTTACTCGCTGGTTTCGACGGACTACCTGAAGCTGCGCTACATCCTCGATCTGCTGGAACCCGGCCTGGTGTTCGCTGCAAACGGGGAACGCTTCGCTCGTGCCGTCGCAGCCGCGTTGCCCCGAGCTTGCGAACTTGTGGTAAGCGAGGCAGCGCCCCGCAATCGCGATGCAACGTCGTTCGACACTCTGCTGGCCCAGCCAGCCGGCAAGAGCGTGGACGACGCATTTGCCGCAGTAAATGGGGACACCGTCGCCAAGATCCTGTTCACCTCCGGATCGACCGGACAGCCCAAGGGGGTCATCAATACGCAGCGCATGCTCTGCAGCAACCAGGAAATGCTTGCGACTACACTGCCCTGCCTGCGCCAGGAACCGCCCGTGCTGATGGACTGGCTGCCGTGGAATCACACGTTTGGAGGCAATCACAACGTCGGACTCGTGCTCTACAACGGCGGCTCGCTCTATATCGACGATGGCCGGCCACTGCCGGGTGAGTTCGAAAAATCCGCGGCCAACCTGCGCGAGATTGCCCCCACCGTCTATTTCAATGTGCCGCGCGGCTACGAGGAACTGGCCGGTTATCTGAAGCGCGAGCCGGCGCTGCGCGACAAGTTTTTCAGCCGCGTGCGCATGCTTTTTTATTCCGGCGCGGGGTTGCCGCAACCGGTATGGGACGCGTTCGACGACCTCGCGCTGCAAACCTGCGGCGAGCGCATCGTCTGGATCACCGGACTCGGCGCAACCGAAACCGCTCCGCTCGCCACCTGCGCCAACTGGGAATCCGGCCGTGCCGGAATGATCGGCCTGCCTGTAGTCGGCCAGGAAATGAAGCTCGCGCCGGCAGGCGATAAATTTGAGGCGCGCTTTCGCGGCCCGAACATAACGCCCGGATACTGGAAGCAACCTGAACTCACGGCACAGGCCTTCGACGAGGAAGGCTACTACCGCATGGGCGATGCAGTGCGCTTCGATGATCCCGTCCATCCGGAAAAAGGATTGATGTTCGACGGACGGTTGGTCGAGGATTTCAAACTCTCCAGCGGCACCTGGGTCAGCGTAGGCCCGTTGCGCGCGCGTTTTATCGCGGCATGCGCGCCGCTGGTCCAGGACGTGGTGATCGCGGGGCACGACCGTGAATATCTGTCGGTACTGATATTTCCTCGCATGGAAGACTGCCGAGGCGTTTGCGGTTTGCCAACGTCGGCTCCAGCGGCCGAAGTCCTGGCTCACGCCGCAATCCGCCAGCGTTTTCAGGAACTGCTCGATCGCATGAGACGGGAAGCCAGCGGCGGCAGCACGCGCATTGTCCGCGCCTTGCTGCTCGACACCCCGCCCTCGATCGATGCAGCGGAAGTCACCGACAAGGGTTCTATCAATCAGCGCGCGGTGCTCGAGCGCCGCGCGATGTTGGTCGACGAACTCTACCGCGACGCGCCTTCTGCACGAACGCTCTGCGCGGGCGACTGCTGAATCTCAGGATTTCTGGGTGGCCGCATAAGGTTCCAGCGCTTCGACCAGCAGCTTCGGCACTTCCACGGACTTTCCGCTGGTGCGGCTGACGGCAACGATGACGAGATAACATTCGGCGGCGAGCTGGCCGTCCGCCTTTTTCATTGCCAGTTCGAACCGGATCGAGCTGCGTCCCATGCGTGCCACCCAGATTTCGACATCCAGCAGGTCGTCCAGCCGGACCGGGCTGCGATAGTCGATATGGAACTGCACGCGCGGCAGCCAGATGTCCAGACTTTCCCACAGCGAGCCATAAGGGAAACCGGCTGCACGGAACAGTTCCGTCTCCGCCATCTCAACGAGGCGCGTATAGGCGCTCCACAGAATGATGCCGCTCGAATCGATGTCGCTCCAGCGCACGCGCTCCTGAAGCCGGTGGCGTTTCACCTCTGCCTGGGAAGAATTCATAGACCTGCATCATACCGAAGCCCCGGCATCACCCCGAAGCCCGTACTTCACATCGCAGCCTTGGCCCGCGCCGAAGTTCGCGCAGAATTCCCGCCCCAGCGTCTTGCTGGCAGGGGTGGCGGCATCTTGACGCCCTTGAGTGCCTTTCGATCCGGAAAAACAAATGACCGGTCGGCACGCTTGAGGCCAAGCTTGTGCATCAAGCGGTCTGCGTCGAACGGCGCGCGGACTTTCACGTCGTTATCGAAGTAGGCATAGACGTCGCGTCTTTTTAGCGAAAGTGGCTTCGCAGTCGAAAGCCGATTGGCATCGCGCGGCTGGCCGCCCGTCGCCCACTGCTGAATACGCCGACGCCACCGCTCGAGCGCAGTGTCGCTGTAGCCGCTTGCATAGAGTTTCTTGTCCCCATGCAACCGGAGGTACATGAAATCGGCCGTGACATCTTCCAGATAAGGCCATTTTCCCGCGGTATCGGCGACGACCAGTGCAATGCCGTGACGCCGCAACAATGCGACGAACGATTCCGTCGCGAAACTTTCGTGCCGGACTTCGATCGCGTGCCGCATCGGCCGGTTGCGATCGATTGCGAGCCGTGCACGCCCATGCATGCGCGCTTCGCGTCCCCTCGCGATGGCAAGTGCCTGAACTGTGTCTCGCGGCAACAGCGAGAAGAATCGATCGAAGCGTTCCTCTTCGTAGCGGAAGAACGGCGGGAATTGCCAGAGGAAGGGGCCCAGTTTTTCCCTGAGGTTGAAAATGCCGGAAGCGAAAAAATTGGCGAGCGGCGCTTCGATTTCCTTCAGCCTGCGCACATGCGTGATGTAGCGTGGTCCCTTGACGCTAAAAACGAAATCATCCGGTGTTTCGTCATACCAGCGCGCATAGCTCTGTGGAGTCTGCAGCGAATAAAATGACCCGTTCAGTTCGATGCTGTTAAAGGCACTGGACGCAAATTCCAGTTCACGTTTTTGCGCAAGATCCTTCGGATAGAAAATCCCGCGCCAGGGTTCGTAACGCCAACCGGAAATGCCGATGCGGATCATGCCGATTCATGTGTAAGAAGAGACTAAGATTGGACGCGCAGGCACCACCGGAGTTCGCCCGGCTCGCGAAAGCGATCCTGACGCCTCCGACGCTCCTTCCCCTTCAAGGGGAAGGTTGGGATGGGGACGGGTCAGATCTCGTTCTCGCTTTTCCTCCCCTTGAATGGGAGGCAGAAAAGATTCCGACGTATAATGGATACGAGCAGAAAGTAGTTACTATCTGGCGGCTTGCTACGGCCTGCCTTCGATTCAGGACTGATAACCGGACTTCTCCCGCATGTCCCTCGACAACCCGGGCCTCAAGCTCGCCCGCGTCGTCGCCGAGTTGCGCGCCCAGCGCGAACGTTGGCGCAACGCCGTAAAACGATCGCGCGAGCCTGGCGGCCGGGAACTTCCCTCGCGTGAAGCGCTAGCGCTGATCGTAGACGGCCTGCGCGGCGCCCTCTTTCCCATGCGCCTCGGCCCTCCCGAACTGCGGCAGGGCGAGGAGAGCGAAGACTATTACGTCGGTCACACCCTCGAAACGGTGCTGTTTTCCTTGCTGGTGCAAGTGCGTCTGGAGTTGCGCTATTACGCCCGCCAACAAGGTCATGCCGACACCAATGTCGAGCCGAAAGCCCAGGCTATAGTCAGCACGTTTGCTTCTTCCCTGCCCCATATTCGGGAATTGCTCGATACCGACGTGCAGGCTGCCTATCACGGCGATCCCGCCGCGCGCAGCGTGGACGAAGTGCTGATTTGCTATCCCGGAATCGAGGCCATGATCCATCACAGGCTGGCTCACCAGCTCTACAGTTTGGGCGTACCACTGCTGGCGCGAATCGTCGCCGAAAAAGCGCACGGCCAGACCGGAATCGATATTCATCCTGGCGCGCAGATCGGCCCCGGCTTCTTCATCGACCACGGCACCGGCGTCGTCATCGGGGAGACCGCGGTCCTCGGCGAACGCGTGCGGATGTATCAGGGCGTCACGCTGGGCGCCAAACGATTCCCGGCCGACGAAAAGGGACACCTGGAAAAGGGCCTGCCACGCCATCCTATCGTCGAGGACGATGTGGTGATCTACGCGGGCGCGACGATCCTCGGGCGCGTGACCATCGGCCGCGGCTCAATCATCGGCGGCAACGTCTGGCTAACGCGCAGCGTGCCGGCGGGAAGCCACGTCTTGCAGGCCAGCAGCCATCACGAATTGGTAGACCCAAACAAATAACCGCGACAGCAGCTTTTTCTCCGCACGATTCACAAGTAGCCTATTCGAGCGAGAGCACGCCGCTGCGTTCAAGCAGTTCCGCCTGCTCGGGTGAAGCGCGCTCCCGAATGAACATCACGTGTGGGAACGCGGAACACCATTCGTTTTCCTCGGCGATCGAAAGACGCAGCAAGCGCACGGTACCGAGCATGTCGCCTTTCAAGAAAGCCGCCTGCGCAGCGAGTCCGAAATAAGTGGTTTTGGCACCACCGGCTCGGCTGGCGCGCTCCTCCAGCACCTTTAAGGAAACGCGGCCTTGCTCCACCAACTCGATGAGGTCGGGTGTGAGTCCAACTTCGCTCGCGTACTCGAAAATCGCGTCCCCATCGAGGCCCAGCGCCGTCAGGCGGCCGACGATATCGCGCATTCTCAGATAGAACAGGTCTTCGGGAATGAAGCGCATCAGGCCGCTCCAGCGCTCCGAGGACGGCGACCTGGCAAATTCGGCGAGCGCTTCATCCCAGCCTGCTGGCGGGGAAGAAAGGTCGGCGAACACCGACCTCAGTTTTTCCGCGTCGGGACAATCCGGCTTGGCCAGTGCCAATCGCGCAAGGGTTGCCGCCTCGATCTTCGCACCTCTCGACGCCAGAAGTTCCACGACCGGCAGCGCACTGCTGCCGGCCATCCAACGCTTTCGCAGTACGCGTACCTCGGGATCGTCGTCGATGTCCATGCTTGGTATCGAAAAAAGGAAATTTGGACAGGAGATATCTGAGGTAACAGAGATAATGAAGCGTTGAAAATTTACCTTATCTTCTGTTCACTTCTCTCTTTGTGTTCATGTTAGTTCCAGACTAACAGAGACTGGAGAGATAAAAAGAATTGGCGATTCCCATCGTCGCCTGCTAACAGCAGAGGATTTATTTCTATCTCTGTTACCTCCGTTATCTCCTGTTCATTCTCATCTTTCAAATGCCAATCCCCCATCCCCATCCCAACCCTCCCCTTGAATGGGAGGGAGAAACCAAGTAATACCACGGCGCGATTCGACAAGACCGCTTTTCAGGTGGCTCCGAGCCATTCTCGTAAGGCGCGATTGACTTCCTCCGGCCGCTCCAGCGTCGACATGTGACCGCATTCCTCGATGACTGCCAGCTTGGCGTTCGGTATTGCGGCCACCATCTGTTCGCTGTTGTCGAGCGAGGTCAACCGGTCCTGCCTGCCGCACAGCACGAGCGTCGGGCTCGCTATCGTCGGTAACAATGGCCGGTAGTCTGGTCGCGCAATAATCGCGTTCTGCTGGCGGATATAAGCTTCAATGCCGGTGCGCTCGGCCATTTCCCGGATGACTTTGACCAGCGGCGCGTCCTTCACACGGGATGGATGCACCAGCAGGGGCAGCATGCGACTGGTAACCGGCGTGAAATTGCGACCGCTTTGCGCGAGCTTCATCAGCGCCTTGCGGCGTTCGGTTTCCTCCGGCAATTCAGCGCGGGATCGCGTGTCCAGCAGCGCTAGCTTCTTCACGCGCTGCGGCGCCTGGCGCACGATTTCCTGCGCGACATAGCCGCCCATCGACAAGCCGGCAAGCGTGAATTCTTTCCATGGTGAATCGCGCAGAACTGACGCAGCCATGTCCCCAATGGACTCGTGTCCGGTCACATCGACAACGAAAAAATCGGCGATATCGGCAAGGTCCGACAGTTGTGGTTGCCACAACGCAGAGTCGCACAGCAAACCGGGGATAAGGACCAGCGTGTGCTTCAATGGCTTACGATCTCTAGGGAACCAGGCGCCGCGCGTGCAGAGCATCCCAGCTCGTCAGCGCGGGCTTTGCAATGAAGTTGCTGTCGGTCACCCCGATGCTTACGAACAGAGGGAGATTCGGCGGAACCGGCGGCGGGAGTGATGCCAGGTCGATATCGGCGAACAACAACTGGATCAAGCCGCGAGCGCGCACCGCGTCGAGCAATTGCGCGTGGCGCGTGATGTAGCGTGCCTGAAGCTCGGGCGATGACTGGATCGTTCCTGCAGCCGCGCTCGTCCAACCGCCCTCGACGACCATCACCGGCAGCGGACGCCCGTTGAGCAGCCGGCTGTAGTAGTCCGCCGGAAGGTCCTCCGGCTGGCTGAAAGCAAAGTAGGGATACGAAGACAGGCCGAGCACTTGTGTAAACGGAAAATCGTTGAAGTCCTGCTCGACTCCCACATAGCCGGAATTGCCGCCAAGCACGCCCCACGCAGTTTCCACCTGCACGCTGTAGATCAGCGTTGCGGCGCTATTCACTGCGCGCAAGTCAGCCGCCGCGTCATTGGCTGCCTGCACCACGGCTGGATAAAGCAAGGGGTCCGTAGCGGCGGCGCGAATAAGATTGGTCTCAGCCGCCAGGCCGATGATTTCGGGATGCAGCTTGCGTTCCACCGCAAGCAGATAGTCACGATAGACCTGGCGAACTGCAGGCTCCTTCAAGCTGCGATTTAGCGCGACCAGTTGTGGCGCCTCTTTTTCGCGTGCCAGACCGTCGGTCAAATCAGCCATGAAATACAATTTGAGGCCCTTGCCGCGCAGATAGTTGACGAGCTGGACCTTGTCGCGATCGAGAATCGCATCGGGCGACATGCCCGCCAGCAGGTCCCTCCACGGCAACTCCTCGTGGATGGCCGCAATCTCGGCGCGTTGATTCCACAGATCGATGCCCTGCAGAACTGCCGCAGTGGTCAATCGCGGCGGAACAACCGAAAAGCCCATTTGCCAGGTGCGCGTCGACTCCGCCGGAGGCGGCGAGGAGGAATGACTGCACGCACACGTCAGGACCAGCGCAGCGGCGCAGACCAAAAGCGTCGAGAGATTTGCCCGGCACTCACTCACGTCGGTATATCTGTGCTTATCGTTCTTCGCGCCCGGTCGTGCGAGAACTGCCGCTGACACGTTCAAGCCTGTTACTATGCGTGGACCGCCCGTGGTTGAGGGATGCGCTCCTCACCGACGCCGACAGAACGCGCTGTCTCGAGCAGAAATTTCCAGGTTTCCTCGGCCACCGGTACGCCTTCGCTCAACCGCTCACGGCGGGATCGTTCCTCGGGTTCCCCCGGCACCAGGATCTCGTTATCCGGAATGGCGGATTTCGCACCTTTAACGTAGGCGAGATAGCGCGTCACTTCTTCAGGGAACAGGCCTTCAGGATCCACGCGCCCCGGATCGACATACAAGGAAAACATTCCGTTGGAGAAACGCCTATCTGGCCCGGTGCAACCGTTGCCGGTGAGCGCTCCGCCGAGGATTTCGCACATGAGCGCCAGTCCCGACCCTTTGTGTGCGCCGAAGGCGCGCAGCGCACCGAGTCCCTTGCGGATGTCTCTGCGTTCGCCGGTGCGGTATTCGCCGTAAAGCAATCGGGGATCATCGCTGGTGATCCCATCCGGACCGATCAGCGCATCGGCGGGTATCGGCCGCCCACCCTGGCTTGCCACGAGGACCTTGCCCTCCGCAACCGTTGAAGTTGCAAAATCCAGCAACAGCGGCGCGCGTCCCGGCAGGGGGACGCCGATGCAATATGGCGCTGTGGAAAATCGCCGGTTGACGCCTCCGAACGGCGCAACCAGCATGCCGGCCGCGGCATTGACGAAATGGATGGACACGAGCCCTTGTGCGGCAGCCATTTCGGCCCAGTCTGCAACGCGCCCGACATGACCGGCACGACGCAAGGCCACGGCCGAGAGACCCATCTGCTTGCATTTTGCAATTCCCAATTCGACCGCCTGCGGCGCCACGGTCTGCCCGAAACCATACTTTCCGTCAACGACTGCAAGGACCGGCGTGTCGACCAGCACCTCGACTTCCTGGTCGGCGTGCACCAAACCTTCTTGCTTCATCTGGATATAGCGCGGTACCCGCACGACGCCGTGACTATCGTGCCCGGTCAGGTTTGCGCCGACCAGATAATGCGCAATGCGTTCCGACTCTTTGCGCGAACAGCCTGCTTTCTCGAAGATTGCAGCGACCAATCCCGCGAGATCAGGCGCCATCACAGATAAGGACGCTGTCTTCATGTCTTGTTGAAACTTGTCAGCAATTTTTTCACGATTTTTCTTCGGGATCCCCGGAAAATCTTATACTCCTTCCGGGGTCAATGCCACGAATCGGCCGCGCCAGTGGCGCAATATGGCGGGCGACGCACACATGACGGACGACGGGTCGGGGTGGTCAACTAACTTCCTGGAGAGACTGTGAGACAGAACAAGGTCAAATCGATTTGGCAAAGCGGCGGTGCCGTGATCAACGGCTGGCTGGGAATCCCCAGTTCCATCTCGGCCGAGAACATGGCGCAGGCCGGCTGGGATTCGCTCACGGTGGATCTGCAGCACGGTCACGTGGACTATCAGACCGCTGTGACTATGCTTCAAGCCGTGAGCACCACGCCGACGACACCGTTTGCGCGCGTGCCTTGGCTCGAGCCCGGCACCATCATGAAGATGCTCGATGCGGGCGCCTTTGGAATCATCTGCCCCATGATCAACAGCCGGGCCGAGTGCGAAGCATTCGTCGGCGCCTGCCGGTACGCGCCCGCAGGCTACCGCAGTTTCGGTCCGGTGCGTGCCACATGGTATGGCGGCGCAGACTATTTCAAACACGCCAACGATACGGTCATCGCGATGGCGATGATCGAGACCAAACAGGCGGTGGAAAATCTCGACGAGATCCTGAGCGTACCGGGACTCGATGCCCTCTACATCGGCCCGAACGATCTGGCGATCACGCTCGGCTGCGCACCCTCGGGCGTGCCCACCGATCCGATCGTGCTGAACGCGATCAAGACAATCGTGGCCGGCGGCAAGCGCCACGGCATCTACGCCGGTATTCACTGCGGCTCGACCGCGATGGCAAAGCAGATGATCGCGCTTGGCTTTCAGTTCGTGACGCTGCTCGCAGACAACGCCTTTCTGGCGACTGCCGCCAAGAATGCGGTGGCGGAGATGCGCGAAGATGGCGCCGTGGCGGGCAAGGCGACTGGATCGTATTAGGGAGCGTCCACTATTTGCGTTAGCGCTGCAAGGTTCAGGCGGGCGGCGGTAGCTTGTCGAGCGCTGTGTCCACCGCCTTGCAAGCTGTGATGAGATCCGCAAGCAGACGTTCATCGACGTTCAGATCGCCTTCGTACTCTCCGACATTCCGTATGGTATGGCACTTCGCAAGTACGCCCCACACAGATGGACCAAGACCAAGTGTGTGAGGCAACACCTGGAAAACGATATACCGGTTGGTCGCACGAAAGCCGAGCCGTCGCAATGCCGCAAGACACACTGCGTGCGCGGCGTTGTAGGCCATATCGAAGCGGCCTTCCATCGAAACGCCGGGATTCTGGGCATCCGCAAGCCGCGTTCGTCCCGAGCGAACGAGCCCTCTGAACTCCTTTGCGTCGGGCGGCTCCTGTCGTAGGGGTTTCCCCGGACCACAAAGGTTTTCAAGCGGCGAAGTCATTTTCGCTACCGACAAGCCAGATCTTGGGCTGAGCCAACACTCGGGTCACGAAGGCATTGCCCTGTTTCACGCGCTTTGCCAGTTCCTGCTGCGAGTAAAGCGTCGGATTCACTTTGCGCCCAAGCCGTTCCGAAGCCTCCTCCAGCGCGGAGAACAAATCGGCGTATGTCAAACTCGCGCTTATCACCATCAAGTCAATGTCGCTCGTCGCGGTGTCTTGTTTCTTGGCGACGGAACCATAGACGAATGCCGCAGAAATACGCTTGGCCAACGGTTTCAGCGCCGTTCGCAGGGGCTCGGCCAGTCCGACAGTTTTTTTTGCGATGGCGCAAAGCTCGGAGAATATGGGCGACTTCGGATTCGCCTGATAGTGCTTCTGCGTTCCCAACCGCGAAACCGATACCAGACCGCTATCCTCCAGCCGCGCAAGTTCGCGCTGCACCGCGCCCGACCCGCCGCCGGCAAGCCTAATGAGCTCGGTGGCGAAGAAGCTGCGCTCAGGCTGGCCAAAGAGATAGGCCAGCACCCGCTGCTGTGTCGACGAAAAAAGCGCATCGGCGAGGCTTGTGCCTTCGCGGCCGCGATAGACCGCGGGTTTTTCTTTCATACCCATATTGGGCATATTAATGCCCATTTTGGGTATGTTCAAGTGCTATTTCTTTTAACTCCCTCTCCCCTTTTGTGGGAGAGGGCCGGGGAGAGGGGCAAAAAAAGCGCCCGCAAGCGGGCGCCGATCCTTCCTACAAGGTTTATTGTTTTTTCTTTTTGTTTATTTCTTACGCGATCTGTCTTTGCGACTGGCTGGCGACCTGCGGCTCTTTGTGGAACTGGCCGTCCTTCATGATCATCAGCAGCTTGCTGGCATCCTGCAGCAACCTGACGTTGGCCACGGGGTTGCCGTCGACCAGAATCAGGTCGGCCAGATAACCCGGTTTGACCTGTCCCATTTCATTACCCGCCTTCATGATTTCGCCACCCATCTTCGTGGCGGAAATAATCGCATCCATGGGCGAGAAGCCGAGCAGGTTGACGAAGTGCTCGATGTCACGTGCGTTGGTGCCGATGGGATTCCACGCGAAACCATAGTCGCCGCCCGGCAGAACGCGTACGCCGCGCTTCTTGAGTTCCTTCATGTTCTTGATGCCGGCATCGAGTTCGATGCGCATGCCCATGCTTTCGGCGACCTGAGGCGTGATGCCCCACTTGGCCGCTTCGTTCAGCGTGGTGTAGTTGATTCCCAGAGTCGGCGCGACGAAGCACCAGTCCTTGGCCGCTTCCAGCGCGTCGCATGCCGCTTCGTCCACCAGGGTGGCGTGATAGATAACCGCGACACCGTGCTTCAGACAAAGCTTGACCGACTCGGCGCTGCGCGCATGCGCGGCCATGCGCTTGCCATGAGCATGACCGACGTCGCAGACCGCGGCGATTTCAGCCTCGGTCATCACGGTCTGGTGCGCGCGTGCGTGCGGAATGAATTCGTCGCCGGAAGGATTGATTTTCAGCGTGTCCACGCCCTCGCGCACCATCAGCCGCGACATCTTGCGGAATTCTTCCGCGCCGTCGCAAATGACCGCGAAGGTCTCCCGGTGCATGTGCATCATCCGCACATCGCCGAGTCCCGAAGTCACCGTCATTTCCGGACTCGCTGCCAAAGTGCGTGGCCCGGGAAAATCGCCGGCGTTGATCGCATTGCGCAGCACCACGTCCAGCCGGGGCTTGGCACTTGCCGCGCTGTTGCAGGCGGTGAATCCCTGGTCGAGCATTTTCTTCGCGTTCTTCACCGTGCGAAGCATGTGCTCCTCGGGCGGAACGAAACCAAGGCCTTCGAGATCGGGCGTATCGAGGAAGGTGATGTGGGAATGCGATTCCACCAGGCCAGGCATCAATGTCGCGCCTCCGCCATCCACCACCTTCGCGCCCTCGCTCGGAATCGTCGAACCTTGCGGCGCAACGGATTTGATGCGGTTGCCTTCCACCAGCACCTGGCCGGCATACGGCGGCGCCCCGGTACAGTCCAGCACATTGACGTTCTTGAACAGAATCTTAGCCATTGATCGCCTCCTCGCGATAGAACAGATTTACGCCGCTGCTGGCGTCAAACAAATGCAGCTTTTCGCGTTTGAATGAGAACCGCACCGCAGCATCGATAGCGATATCCAGGCGTGCCGGCACGGTCGCCTTGAGCAGGCAATCGTCCACACGCAGCGTCACCACCTTCTCCACGCCCTGATTTTCCACTCCATGCACGCGCGCTTCAACTGTTTCCTTCGGTCCCACCACTATATCCTCAGAGCGCGCGCCCAGCATCACGGTATCCGCCGCCCTGTCCGCACCGCCTCCCAGGCCGTCCAATGGCACTTCCAGCTTGCCCGGGACGACGATCGCACGGCCCCCCGCCACAAGAGCCTTATGCAGGTTCATCGCTGGCGACCCCACGAACGTCGCCACGAACGTATCGTGCGGACGGTTATAGATCTGCTGCGGCGTGCCTACCTGGATGATGCGTCCCTGGTTGAGCACGCCGACTTTGTCGCCCATCGACATGGCTTCCACCTGGTCGTGCGTCACATAAAGGAACGTGGCGCCCAATTTCATCTGCAGGTCTTTAAGCTCCGCGCGCAGGATTTCGCGCAGCTTCGCATCCAGATTCGATAGCGGCTCGTCCATCAGGAACACTCTGGGCTCCCGCACGATCGCGCGGCCGATGGATACGCGCTGCATTTCGCCGCCTGACAGTCGGTCGGTCTTGCGTTCGAGCAGGTGCTCGATGCGCAGCGTCTTCGAGGCCTTGGCGACGCGCTGGTCGATGTCGGCCTGCGACATGCGCCGCACTTTCGACTTCAGCGGAAATTCGAGGTTCTGGCGAACCGTGTAATGCGGATACAGCGAGTAGTACTGGAATACCAGCGCAACATCACGCTCGGCGGCGCTCCAGTCGGATACATCCTGTTCGTCGATCGAAATGCTGCCGCCATTAGGCTTGTCGAGCCCGGCGATGAGCCGCAGTGTTGTGGTCTTGCCGGCGCCGGTGGGTCCCAGCAGCACGAAGAATTCTCCGCTGGCGATTTCCAGGTCCAGCGCGTTCAACGCGGTGTGGCTGCCGAATTTCTTGCTGACGTCGTGGAGTTTTACGCTAGCCATGTGAGAAATGCGAGCTCATAACCGGATGTGCAGCGATTCCCCGGTGCGGGTGCTGAAGAAATGGGTCTGGGATTCATCGAGCTTCGCCCAGACAGTGTCGCCGGCCTTTGCCACGTAACCCGAGGGTGTGCGCGCGCGCAGCATGCGCGGGCCGAACTTGAGGTCGACTATGTCGAACGGACCGAGCGGCTCGATGATGTGCGCTTCCACCGCGATGTAACCGGCAGCCTCGCTGCGCGACACGAGTACCCCTTCGGGACGCACACCGATGGAGAGTTCGTCTTCGGCGTGCTTCTTTTCGACCACCAGATGATGCAGTTTCTGTGGAAAGTCCAGGGTGGCATCGTTGTCGCCCAGGATAACCGTGGTGCTGCTGTCGGCTGGGCGCACGACCGCATTGACGACGTTCATGATCGGGCTGCCGATGAATTGCGCCACGAATAAATTGGCCGGATGGCTGTAGACCTCGGTCGGTGTGCCGACTTGTTGCAGCACACCGTCGTTCATGATCGCGATCCTGTCGGCCATCGACATGGCTTCCACTTGATCGTGCGTCACATAGACCGTGGTCGCGCCGTTCTCGATGTGCAGGCGCTTGAGTTCGGTACGCATCTCCTCGCGCAGCTTCGCATCGAGCGCGCCGATGGGTTCATCCATGAGCAGTGCCTTTGGCCGCCGCACCAACGCGCGGCCGATAGCCACCCGCTGCAAGTCCCCCCCCGAGAGCGCGCCGGGCCGCTTGCCGAGCAGGTGCTCTATCTTCAGCGCCTTGGCTGCTTCCCGCACCCGCTTGTCGACTGTTTCTTT
>Ga0207689_10000483_pt1 | contig 37602 bp, 32 predicted proteins | sample KBSMisM52_FD_184312 | JGI IMG/M metagenome (GOLD analysis project Ga0207689, IMG submission 184312) | Miscanthus rhizosphere microbial communities from Kellogg Biological Station, Michigan, USA - KBS Miscanthus M5-2 (SPAdes) (version 2) | ecosystem: Host-associated > Plants > Roots >...
ATGAGACGGGTGGGTTTGGTGGGTTGGCGGGGTATGGTCGGCTCCGTGCTGATGCAACGCATGCAGCAAGAGGGGGATTTCGACCATATCGATCCGGTGTTTTTCACGACATCGCAGATTGGCGGCGAAGGCCCTGCAATCGGCAAGAGCGTCTGCGCGCTGAAGGATGCCCGCAACGTCCAGGAACTGAAGGCGATGGAAATCATCATCTCCTGCCAGGGCGCTGACTACACCAATGAGATTTTCCCCAGGCTGCGCGCCGAGGGATGGGCCGGCTATTGGATAGACGCCGCTTCCGCGCTGCGCATGCAGAAAGACGCCGTGATCATTCTCGATCCGGTCAATCGCGACGTGATCGATTCCGCGCTCAAGGCCGGCGTAAAGAATTTCATCGGCGGCAATTGCACGGTGAGTCTCATGCTGATGGGTATGCACGGGCTGTTCAAGGCCGGCCTCGTGGAGTGGATGACGGCGATGACGTATCAGGCTGCTTCCGGGGCCGGTGCGCAAAACATGCGCGAGCTAGTGTCGCAAATGGGTCAGTTACACGACGCGGCGAAATCGTTGCTGGACGACCCGCTATCCTCGATCCTGGATATCGACCGCACGGTGGCCAAGGTGCAACGCAGTACGGCCCTTGCGAAGGAACATTTTGGCGTGCCGCTGGCGGGGAGTCTTATCCCCTGGATAGACAGGGATCTCGGTAATGGCCAGAGCAAGGAGGAATGGAAAGCCCAGGCAGAAGGCAACAAGATACTTGGACGCGAGAAGAATCCCATACCGATTGATGGTGTATGCGTGCGCATCGGTGCCATGCGCTGTCATAGCCAGGCGCTGACTATCAAGCTCACGCGCGATCTGCCGATTGAAGAAATCGAATCGGTGCTGGCTACCGCAAATCAATGGGTAAAAGTAATTCCGAACCGAAAGGAAGAGTCAATCGCTGAATTGACGCCGGCCTTCGTCACCGGGACCCTCGCCGTGCCGGTGGGGCGCCTGCGCAAACTCCCCATGGGCGGAACATACCTTACGGCCTTCACCGTGGGCGACCAGTTGTTGTGGGGCGCCGCGGAACCCCTGCGGCGGATGCTGGGAATATTGCAAAAGCGCCAGTAAGGGGATCGTTTTTTCGGTGCAAGACGTTAAAAATGCCGGACTTGGAGCGGAATGTGAGGCGAAAGATGAGCTTGCATCTCTAAATCCATGATGTTATTTTAATTACCTCAAACTAAAAACGGTCAGGGTGAGCGCTTTGGGCATCACGTCTGTTCGCGCGTGGATACTTGCCGCTTCGTTGCTTTCGGTCTGCCCAGTTTCGTACGCGGCAGGTCTCGGAAAGCTAAACGTCATGTCGGCACTCGGCGAACCGCTGAAGGCGGAGGTCGAACTCGTCGCAGAGAAAAACGAGGTGGGTTCGCTGGCTGTGCATCTGGCCAGTCGGGAGGCGTTCGAACGCGCCGGATTGGCGTATGCGCCGCTGTTGGCCGACGTGAAGGTCAGCATCGAAAAGCGCGCTGGCGGCGAACCGTATGTGAAGATCGCGTCGAGTAAGCCGGCAACCGAGCCCTTCGTTGATCTGCTCATCGACTTAAGCTGGTCCTCGGGTCGAATAAGCCGCGAATTCACCGCGCTGCTCGACCCACCCTCGCTGATCGCCGAGCGCGAAAAACAAAAAGCTGCCGCGCCTGAAGTGCGGGCAGCCCCGACCGCCCCTCAACCCAAGGTTGAGCCGGTTCCGGCACCGGAAGCCCCCAAACCCGACGAAGCGAAACCCGAGGAACCTGTCGCACAGGCAACGGAGCCTGCTCAAGCGACCGCTACCGAGGCCAAGCCCGCTACCGAGGACAAGCCTTCAACCGAGCCGCCCGTCGAGGCGAAACCGGTGCCGGCCCCTCCGGTGGAAACCATAGGTGGTACCCAGCCGACGCTCCTCAGCGAAGGGAGCGCCTTACCCAGCGCGACGAGTGGGGCAGCCAGACCCGACGCCTATGGGCCCGTCAAAAGCGGCGACACCCTGGGCAAGATTGCAACTGCGACCAAGCCGCCTGAAATCAGCCTGGAACAGATGCTCGTGCTATTGCTGCGAGGTAATCCCGACGCTTTCTCCGGCAAGAACATGAACCGGTTGAAAACCGGAAAGATTCTTCAGCTGCCCACAGCAGATCAATTTGCAAATGTCAGCGACGCCGATGCCCGCAAGGAAGTGAAGCTTCAGGCGCGAAACTGGCGTGCCTACCGGGAGCAGCTGGCCGCCTCTGCCGGTCAAGCGGCTCCGGTGGAGCAACCGGCAACACAATCTGCGTCAGGCAAGGTGGATGCGACGGTTCAGGATAAGGCAGCTCCTGCCAGTGAGCAGCCCAAGGAAGTTCTCAAGCTTTCGAAGAACGAGCCCGCTGCCGGTAGTGCGGTGGCCGATGCAAGATCTGCGGCCCGGGTTCAAGCACTGGAGGAAGAAGTGGTGGCCCGTAACAGGGCTGTCAAAGAATCCAACGATCGCGTAGCCAAGCTGGAAAAGCAGATCAAGGATCTGCAGTCCCTGCTGGAAATGAAGAGCAAGGGCCCGGCGGATCTTCAAAAGCCTGCCGCCACGCCTGCTGCCCCAACGCAAACTCCCGCTCAGAAACCATCGCAGGCCGTGACACCGCCACCGGCTCCTCCCTCTGCAGAAGTAAAGCCGGCTACTCCGGCCCCTGCTGCGCCGACGACGCCTGCGCCCCCTTCGCCGACGACCGAGAATGGCCCCGCGCCGTCACAACCGGCGCCGGTGCAGCCGAAACCGGCACCCGTCAGGCCAGCCGCTGTACCGGCTCCGGCACCCAGTTTGGTTGATCAGGTGCTCGATCAGCCGGCTTATCTCGGCGCGGGAATCGGTTTGCTGATCATCATCGGGGCGCTGGCGGTGCGTGCCGTCAAACGCCGCCGCGAGTCGAAGTCCGACGCCGAAGAAGCTGGCCCTGCGAGGGCTTCTGCCGATAACCCCGAGTTTGCTTACGCCGTCGCCCCTGTAGCCGCGGCCAAAACAACAGATGCGCGATCCGAAGCGGCCAGAGAAAGTTCCGACGAGGTCGATCCGGTAGCCGAAGCGGAAATCTTTCTGGCATACGGACGGGATGCACAGGCCGAAGAATTGCTGAAGGAAGCGCTGGAGCGTTCCCCCAAACGTCACGAAGTCTCCTTGAAACTGTTGCAGATCTACGCCAATCGAAAGGACGTGAAATCTTTCGAAAAAGTGGCCCGCGATCTGCAACAGGCTACGGGCGGTTCCGGAGAGATCTGGGAACAGGCGGTCGTCCTGGGCTACCAGGTCGACCCGGACAATGCGCGTTACGCCGCCGGCAAGTCCGCCGCCGGCTATGTGCCAGCAGCAGTTGCTGCGGCAGGCACCGGCGCGGAAAACGTCGATTTCAACATCGGATCCGAGGATTCGACCGCCGCTACCGCGACCGATATCGACCTGGGCGACCCCGGCGGCACGCTGGAAAGAACCCAGAGTATCGATATTGCGGCCGGACCGGCGCACGACGATACGATCGCGTTCGAGGGCGAGCAAGTGCCAGCGATGGACTTCAACGTTGACGTACCCGCTGCGGAGCTTCCCGCGTCGCAAGCGGCGGCCGCCCGCACGGCCAGTTCGTCGGGCCTTGACTTCGATATCGATCTGAATTCGCTGACTGCGTCCCCGGGAACGAACACAGGCCGCCCGGTTGAACCGTCCGCGGCAGCACTGGATTTCGACATGAGCGGACTGTCGGTGGAAACACCCAGCGAGCCGCGCATGGAAAATTCTCCGGCACCACCGGAAATAGATTTGTCCGGTATCAGCCTGGACCTTGGAACCGATACAGCTCCAACTGGTTTGCCAGGTGGCAAGGACGACCATTGGTACGACGTGCAGACCAAGTTCGATCTGGCCAAGGCGTATCAGGAAATGGGCGACAAGGACGGGGCACGCGAGATCCTCAAGGAAGTTCTCGCGGAAGGCGACGCCGAGCAAAAAACTGCCGCCAAGTCGGTGCTGTCCAGCCTGGATTCCTGACCTCGCGCCGGCAGGGTGTTTTGCCTCTGCTGGCGCTTGCTGCACAATCCCGTTTTTAAGCAACTTGCAGCGGCATGCTGCAAGCTTGCGCCTTTGTGGAGCATGGCTTGAGAATCGTCCTTGGCGTGGAATACGACGGCAGTGCCTTCCGCGGATGGCAAAGCCAACCCCACGCGTGTGGCGTGCAGGATGTTCTTGATAGCGCTCTGACGGAGATCTCGGGGGAGCGTGTGGTTACCTCATGCGCGGGACGCACGGATGCAGGCGTGCATGCTCTGGCCCAGGTAGTGCATTTCGATACCGCAGCGCGGCGTCCCCTGAGCGCCTGGACCCGGGGCGCAAATGCACTGCTGCCCGCAGCGATGGCGGTGAACTGGGCGAAGCAGGTTCCCGAGGAATTTCATGCACGCTTTTCTGCGACCGGCAGGCGCTACATCTACTGGCTGCTCAACCGGTCGCAACGACCGGGGCTTATGCATGATCGCGTAGGCTGGTTCCACCAGACGCTCGATGTCGATGCCATGGGCCAGGCCGCCTCCACCATCATTGGAGAGCACGATTTCAGCGCGTTCCGTGCCGCCGAGTGCCAGGCCAAGACGCCTTTAAAGGTGCTCCGGGAACTGAACATATCCCGTCGCGGCGATATCCTGCGTTTCGAGTTTGCTGCCGATGCTTTCCTGCAGCACATGGTGCGCAACATCGTCGGCAGCCTCGTTTATATAGGTGCTGGGCGCCAATCGTCCGAATGGCTTGGTGAACTCATGCAAGGCAGGGACCGCACCCGTGCCGCGCCAACTTTTTCTCCCGCGGGACTTTACCTTGCGTCGGTGGAGTACGACGGGGTTTGGGGGTTGCCGCCGCAGCCCGATGTGAGTGCCTTCGAGGAGGCGGTGCTGGCGGGCGTGCGTGTCGCATGAGACCGAAAATCGCCACCGCCGTCAAAATCTGCGGCATAACACGCGTGGAGGATGCGCTTGCCGCCGCGCATAGCGGCGCCCATGCAATCGGATTGATATTTCATGCCGGCAGTCCGCGTCTGGTGTCGCATGACATGGCGCGCAGCATAGTAGATGCACTTCCCGCGTTCATTACGCCAGTGGCGTTGTTCGTCGATGCCAGGCCAGAGGACATCGAGCGCGTCATCGCCACGGTCAAACCGCAACTACTGCAATTTCATGGCGACGAGAGCCCGGAGTTCTGCAGCAGGTTCGCCCTGCCCTACATCAAGGCGATCAAGGTTCGGCCGGGAGTGGATTTGTTACAATACGCGCGCCATTACAGGACGGCCAAAGGGCTCTTGCTTGACGCATTCGTGGATGGCAGCCATGGCGGTACGGGATCCACGTTCGATTGGGCGCTGATTCCGGATCAACTCCCCCTGCCGCTCATTCTTGCAGGCGGCCTGCATCAGGACAATGTGGCCGAAGCGATTCGTCGCGTTCGCCCGTGGGCGGTCGATGTCAGCAGCGGCGTCGAGGCGGCAAAAGGCATAAAGGATGCGGCCAAGGTAGCCGCTTTCATCCGAGGAGCGAGAAATGCAGATGTATGAGGCGCTGAAGGCGTACAACCTTCCCGACGAACACGGCCATTTTGGCTCCTATGGCGGTGTCTTTGTCGCGGAAACGCTGATGCACGCCCTCGATGAACTGCGCACGCAATACGAACTGATGCGCGCCGATCCAGAGTTTGTAGCGGAATTCGAATCGGAGTTGAAGCACTACGTGGGGCGCCCCAGTCCGGTCTATCACGCCAAGCGTCTTTCGGAGCATTGCGGTGGCGCACAGATCTGGCTCAAGCGCGAAGACCTCAACCATACCGGCGCGCACAAGATCAACAACACCATCGGTCAGGCGCTGCTCGCAAAACGCATGGGCAAGAAACGCATAATCGCGGAAACCGGCGCGGGGCAACATGGCGTCGCATCAGCCACCGTAGCTGCGCGCTTCGGCATGGAATGCGTCGTGTACATGGGTTCGGAAGACGTCAAGCGGCAGTCGATGAATGTGTTCCGCATGAAGCTGCTCGGTGCCACGGTGGTGCCTGTTGAAAGCGGCTCGAAGACATTGAAGGACGCGCTCAACGAAGCCATGCGCGACTGGGTGACCAATGTCGAGAGCACTTTCTACATCATAGGCACCGTGGCCGGTCCGCATCCTTATCCGATGATGGTGCGCGATTTCAACTCCGTCGTGGGTCGCGAGTTGCGAACGCAAATGCCGGAGGCGATCGGGCGTCAACCCGATGCCATTCTCGCCTGCGTGGGTGGAGGGTCGAATGCGATCGGCGCGTTCTATCCCTATATCGAAGACAAGGACGTGCGCCTGATCGGAGTGGAGGCCGGCGGACTCGGGCTTGCCTCGGGCAAACATGCGGCAACGCTATGCGCCGGAAAACCTGGCGTTCTGCACGGTAACCGGACCTATCTGATCCAGGATGAAAATGGCCAGATCATCGAGACTCATTCGATTTCGGCGGGACTGGATTATCCCGGCGTGGGCCCCGAGCACGCATGGCTCAAGGATTCAGGCCGGGCGGAGTACGTTGCCATTACCGATGACGAGGCGCTTGACGCCTTTCACGCGCTGACGCGCATGGAAGGCATCATGCCGGCGCTTGAATCGGCGCACGCCGTCGCGTATGCCATGAAGCTTGCGCCGACGCTGTCCCGAACCAAAGTGTTGCTGGTCAATCTTTCCGGCCGCGGCGACAAGGATATGAATACCGTTGCCGAACGCTCCGGCATGAAGTTGTAAAAACGTGAGGGGTGAGGCGTGAGGAGCGAGGCGTTGAAGCGAATCCGCCAGGGAAGCGATTGCTTCCTTTCGCGCCTGAAACCCATGCCCCTCACCCCTCACCCCTCACGCCTCACGCCTCACCCATAGAGCATGTCCCGCATCGCGGCAACGTTCAGCAAGCTGCAGGCCCGGAAAAAAAAGGCGCTGATTCCCTTCATCACGGCGGGCGATCCCACGCCGGCCATGACTGTGCCGATAATGCGCGCGATGGTTGCCGCCGGCGCCGACATTCTGGAACTCGGTGTCCCGTTCTCCGATCCGATGGCCGATGGCCCGACCATCCAGCGCTCGAGCGAACGCGCTTTGAAACACGGCGTCGGGCTGAAGGACGTGCTCGGATTCGTGCACGAATTTCGCACCTCGAACGCGACCACGCCGGTGGTGTTGATGGGATATGCGAATCCCATCGAGGCAATGGGATATGAATCTTTCGCGATATCTTCGCAAGAGGCTGGCGTGGATGGTGTGCTGGTCGTCGACTATCCGCCGGAAGAGAGCGGGCAGCTCGTCGAATTGCTGAAGAAGCGGTCCATCGATTCGATCTTCTTATTGTCGCCGACTTCGCAAGACGGCCGCATCAAGCAAGTCGGCCGCATGGCAAGTGGTTATATATACTACGTATCGCTCAAGGGAGTGACCGGAGCTGCCAACATCGATCTGCAGGAAGTGACCAGTAAGCTCCCCCAGATCCGCTCACACATCAAGTTGCCAATCGGGGTAGGCTTCGGTATTCGCGACGCGCAGACCGCCAAGGCCATCGCCTCGGTGGCGGATGCCGTGGTCATCGGCAGCAGACTGGTGCAGGAGATCGAATCCTCCAGTCCCGATCGCGTGATTGGCAACCTGTCTACTCTGCTCGGCAGCATTCGCCAGGCGATGGACGAAGTCTGATGCTCGAAGACGTCGAAAGCTTTTCAGGTCAACGCAGCCGGATTGAGCTGAATCGGTTGAAGTGTGCTCGTCAGCCCTCGAGGACCACCGGATGAGCTGGTTACAGAAACTCCTGCCGCCAAAAATAAAACGCACCGCGGGCGCGGTCAAGAAGGCTGTGCCCGAAGGCTTGTGGAGCAAGTGCGAAATCTGCGAGACCGTACTCTATCGAGCGGATCTCGACAAGAATCTGAACGTATGTCCCAAATGCGGACATCACAACCGGCTTACCGCACGCGAGCGCATAGACCTGACACTCGATCCCGAAGGCCAGTTCGAAATCGGCGCCGAAGTCGAGGCGATCGATTTCCTGAAATTCGTGGACAGCAAGAGATACACCGAACGCCTCGAGCAGGCGAAGGCGGAAACCGGGGAAGACGATGCGCTGGTGGTCGTGCAGGGGTCGATCAAGAATGTCCCGCTGATGATCGCGGCGTTCGAGTTTCGCTTTCTCGGCGGGTCCATGGGTTCGGTCGTCGGCGAACGCTTCGTGCGCGGTGTGCAGAGTTGTTGTGAGCAGAACCTGCCCTTTGTCTGCTTTACGGCCAGCGGCGGCGCGCGAATGCAGGAAGGCTTGATGTCGCTGATGCAGATGTCAAAGACCACTGCCGCGCTAACGCAGCTGGCGCGCGCCCGCCTTCCTTTCATTTCGGTGCTCACCGATCCGACCATGGGCGGCGTCTCGGCAAGTTTCGCTTTTCTCGGTGACGTGGTGATCGCGGAGCCAAATGCACTGATCGGTTTTGCGGGTCCGCGGGTAATCGAACAGACCGTGCGGCAGACGCTTCCGGAAGGATTTCAGAGGGCCGAGTTCCTGCTCGAGCATGGCGCGATCGATATGATCGTCGATCGCCGGCAAATGCGGGACAAACTGGTCAGTCTGATCACGCTGTTGATGCGAGCTCCGGCCGTCTGAGGTTTTCCTGATCCTCGCCGCTCAGGCGTTGGAGAAAGTATCCATTGTCCGCTGATCGCGTCATCGCGCCTCAGTCGCTCGCAGACTGGCTTGCCTATCTAGAGCGCATCCATCCTTCGGCCATCGACCTTGGCCTGGGCCGCGTGTCTGCAGTGCGCGACCGGCTTGACCTGGCGCCCGCTTTTCCAATCATTACCGTTGGCGGAACCAACGGCAAAGGTTCAGTGTGCGCCATGATAGAGGCCGTTCTGTCCAGTGCCGGCTATCACGTCGGCCTCTATACCTCGCCCCATCTTCTGCGCTACAACGAGCGTATACGGGTTGCCCGTCGTGAAGTGGACGACGGCGCGCTTGCGCTGTCATTCGGTCGCGTCGAAAGTGCGCGTGCGCCGGATTCGCTGACGTATTTCGAGTTCGGCACACTGGCTGCAATGGACATCTTCATACGCTCAAACGTGGATGTAGCGGTGCTTGAAGTTGGATTGGGCGGGCGGCTCGATGCAGTGAACGTATTCGATGCTGACTGTACGGTGGTGAACACCGTGGATTTCGACCACATGGAGTATCTCGGCCCCGACCGGGAAAGCATCGGACGTGAAAAGGCGGGCATCTTCCGCGCTCATGTGCCGGCTGTGTGCGGCGACGAAGATCCCCCGGCAAGCCTTACCGCGCATGCCGCAGACATCGGTGCGCCGCTGTTTTTAAGAGGACGTGACTACGGATTCAACGCGGGCCACGGCCAGTGGCAATACTGGAGTTTGCAGGGCAAACGATCCGCGCTGCCCTACCCGGCACTGCGCGGCGCGTATCAACTTGCCAATGCCGCGACTGCCTTGGCGGCGCTCGATCAGATCAAGGATCGCTTGCCGGTGGACATGGGCGCGATCCGCCGCGGCCTCGTGGAGGTCGATCTGCCCGGACGATTTCAGGTCATGCCAGGAAGGCCATTGGTGATCCTGGACGTTGGCCACAATCCCCATGCTGCGCGCGGTTTGGCCGAGAGTTTGCGCGCGCTACCGACGGGCGGGCGCGTGATCGCCGTATTTGCAATGCTCAAAGACAAAGATATAGCCGGGGTCGCGCAACCGTTGCAAAACCAGGTCGACGAGTGGCTGGTCGCCGGGTTGCCGGGCCCGCGCGGGGCAGATGCCCGGCGCATGGAGCAGGCGTTAACCTCGATCGGAGTCACGACGCCCATTACTTGTTTCGCGTCTCCCGCTGATGCCTATCATCAGGCGGTAAGGTCGGCCGGACAAAATGATAAGATTTTGGTATTCGGTTCCTTTTACACGGTGGGAGCGGTAGTGCAGTGTCGTTCATGAGACTGCCTGCGGCTTCCGCAATCGACGGCCCCGCGGAATTCATGGCGAAAGCGATCAGCGACGAAGAGCTTCAACTCAAGAAACGAGCACGCCGGAGGTTGGTAGGGGCGATAGCCCTGGTCCTTCTCATCGTCGTCTTCCTGCCCATGGTGCTGGACAACGAGCCCAAGCCGCTGAACCAGGACGTTGCGATAACCATCCCGCCGATTCCCAAGCCGGAATCGATCCCGCAAAATCCTGCGCCCATACAGACTGCCCCCGCGGCGCCACCCCATGTGGCGGGCCTGCCAGAGGGACCGACCGCGGCGGTGTCCGAGCCGAACACCGATGCACCGAAGAGCGATTCGGTCAAGTCCGAAGTCAAGCCGGCAGGCAAGTCCGAAGAGAAGCACGACCTCAAACCTGCGGCCACCGGTCGCGCCGGCAGCGAGGAAAGTTTTGTCGTGCAACTCGGCGCGTTCTCCAACGCGGCAAACGCCAAGTCTTTGCAGAAGAAGTTGCAGGAGAACAAATTCAAAGCCTACACCGATACCGTCAAGAACGCGGGCGGCAACCGCGTGCGCGTGCGTGTGGGTCCCTATCCGTCGCGCGAAGCCGCAGAAAAGGCGCGAGATCGCCTGAAGGCCATGCGGCTCATCATTGGCGAGTCGGCTGTCGTCCGGCGCACCGAAAGCCCCTAGGCATTCGATGCCGAGTCCGTTCTTGAAATCCCCGCCGCCGGCCCCAACCTGTCTTCAAGCTGGGACGCGCCGCAGCGAATGACGGTATTCGACCTCGTCGTGATAGTGGTGGTTGTAATCTCGATTGGGTTCAGCATCTGGCGCGGTTTGGTCAGGGAAGTGCTCTCCCTGCTGTCATGGGTCGCGGCGTTCTGGCTGGCGAAGCTGTTTGCCGCTGTCGTCGCCGGTTGGTTGCCTTCTTCATGGAGCCACCAGGGGTTGCGTATCGCGATCGGATTCGTCGCTGTCATGCTGGTGAGCTGGCTGGTCCTGAGTCTGGTGTCTGCGTTGGTCGTGCATCTGGTGAAGGTGGCCGGCTTGACCGCTTCGGACCGGATGCTGGGTGCCCTATTCGGTTTGGTGCGCGGATTGCTCATTGTCGTGATTCTGGTGCTTCTAGGCGGCATGACTTCGGAGCCCCGTGAGCCTTATTGGCGCAACGCGCTGTTTTCGTCTCCGCTGCAGAAAATGGCTTCCTGGGCGAAACCATGGCTGCCCGAGGACATTTCGCGCCGGGTCAGCTTCGAATGACTTATACTTGCGCCTGCAAATTCCCGGCTGCCGGGCCGGTGCAAATGGGCGTGGAGATCTGAGCCATGTGTGGAATCCTCGGCGTAGTCGCCAAATCACCGGTCAATCAACTGCTCTACGACGGGCTGCTGGTCCTGCAGCACCGGGGTCAGGATGCCGCGGGTATCGTTACCGCCGACGGGAGCAAGTTCCAGATGCACAAGGGCGGTGGCCTGGTGCGAGACGTTTTTCGCACCCGCGACATGCGGCATCTTGTCGGCAACATGGGTATTGCCCACTGCCGGTATCCGACCGCCGGTTCAGCCTCCTCTTTCGCCGAAGCCCAGCCCCTGTATGTCAATTCGCCATTCGGCATTGTGCTCGGGCACAACGGCAACCTTACGAACGCTGACCAGTTGAAACGCGATCTTTTCCTGCAGGATCAGCGTCACGTCAATACCAACTCCGATTCCGAAGTGCTGCTCAATGTTCTGGCTCACGAACTGCAGGAGGCTGCCACCGGCTATCAGCTCGATCCGCCGGCGATCTTCCGAGCGGTTGCGGGCGTCCATAGGCGCTGTCGCGGCGCCTACGCCGTCGTGGCGATGATTGCCGGCTACGGACTGCTTGCGTTCCGTGATGCGCACGGCATCCGTCCGCTCGTTGTCGGCGAGTCGAAAACAGACAAAGGTGCCGAGTACCTGGTGGCTTCGGAGAGCGTCGCGCTCGACACGCTTGGTTTCGATCTGGTGCGCGATGTCGAGCCGGGCGAAGCCATATTCATCGACCAGGAAGGCAATTTCTACAGTCGCCAGTGCGCGGCCAATCCGCAGCACAATCCCTGCATATTCGAGTTCGTCTATCTGGCACGACCCGACTCCGTCATCGATGGAATCTCCGTCTACGAAACCCGCATGCGCATGGGCAAAAGCCTGGCAGACAAGATCAAGCGCGATTACAGCGATCTCGCGATCGACGTGGTGATTCCGATTCCTGATTCCAGCCGGCCCTCCGCCATGGAGCTGGCCGACAAACTTGGCTTGCCCTATCGCGAAGGCTTCATCAAAAACCGCTACATAGGGCGCACCTTCATCATGCCGGGGCATGAGGTGCGGCGCAAATCGGTAAGGCAAAAGCTCAATGCGATCGGCATGGAGTTCAAAGGCAAGAACGTCCTGCTGGTGGACGACTCGATCGTGCGCGGGACGACGAGCCGCGAGATCGTGCAAATGGCGCGCGATGCGGGTGCCCGCAAGGTTTACTTTGCTTCAGCCGCTCCCCCGGTACGCTATCCCAACGTGTACGGCATAGACATGCCGACATCGCGCGAGTTGATCGCCACGGGCCGCAACGACCGCGAGATTGCCCGAGAGATTGGTGCCGACAAATTGATCTACCAGGATCTGGATGCGCTGGTCGACGATGTGAGCTCAGTCAATCCGGAGATCTCCCAATTCGAGACTTCGTGTTTCAACGGCGTCTATGTCACCGGCGACATCACGGCGGAATATCTGGCCGGCGTCGAGGCCCAGCGCAACGACGACGAGCTGTCTAGGGGTGAAGCCAACGTAACCCAGCTGGATCTGAACCTGGCCACAACCGAATAGTCCGTACCGGCGGCATCAATTGACAGTGCATGGCCCCGGGAGTAGCGTGCGTACTTCGCGCCGATTTGACGACAGCTTGCGGGCGCGTAACAAATACTGCTAAAGCGCGCGTCGAATCCGGACCCGCTTGGCGAAAGCTCAAGCGGGTTTTTTATTGATCACGCGCACGGCCAGGTCGCCGTGAAGGCCGAAAGGCGACATGGAGAAGCAAACCGGAGATGGGGCAATGAGGTGGGACGAACTGGAACTCGAGACACTGGCGGTGCGCTCTGGCATCCATCGCAGCCAGTTCAACGAGCATTCCGAAGCGCTGTACCTGACGTCGAGCTTTGTGTTCAAGAACGCAGCCGAAGCGGCGGCGCGTTTTTCCGGCGAGGACCCCGGCATGGTGTATTCGCGCTACACCAACCCGACAGTCGCCGCTCTGCAGGAACGCCTCGCCGCCATGGAGGGCGCGGAATGCTGTATCGCCACGGCCTCGGGCATGTCCGCCATTCTGGCTTGCGTAATGGGATTGATGAAGGGCGGCGAGCATATCGTTGCCTCGCAAAGCATCTTTGGCGCAACCGTGCAGTTGTTCAACAACATCCTGAAGCGCTTCGGTGTCGAAACCACATTCGTTTCCGCCACCGACGCGGAGGCTTGGCGACGGGCGATCAAGCCGAATACCCGGATGCTGTTTCTGGAAACGCCATCGAATCCGCTCACCGAAATCTCCGACGTCGCCGAGCTGGCGAAGACAGCGCACGAATCTGGCGCGCTGCTCGTGGTCGACAATTGTTTCTGCACGCCGATCCTGCAACGGCCGCTCGACCTGGGCGCCGACATTGTCATTCATTCCGCGACCAAATATCTCGATGGCCAGGGTCGGGTGCTCGGGGGCGCAGTGCTCGGCCGGCGGGATGTAATCTTCGAAGGCTTGAACGGCTTCCTGCGCAGCGGCGGCCCGACCCTGTCCCCGTTCAACGCATGGGTGATCTTAAAGGGACTGGAAACGCTCGGGCTACGCATGCGGGCACACTCGCAAACGGCCCTCGAACTCGCACATTGGCTGGAAGGGCACCCGGGCGTGGAACGTGTGTACTATCCGGGCCTGGCGTCACACCCGCAGCATGCGTTGGCAAAGCGTCAGCAGAAGGCTGGCGGAGGTATCGTGTCTTTCGACGTAAAAGGCGGCCGCAGCGCGGCATGGAAGGTGGTCGACGCGACACAATTGATTTCCATCACTGCAAATCTTGGCGATACCAAGACCACGATCACGCACCCGGCCAGCACTACGCACGGACGATTGTCTGCAGAAGCGCGTGCGGCGGCCGGTCTTGGTGAAGGCTTGCTGCGCGTCGCGGCTGGCCTTGAGGCGTTGAGTGATATCAAGGCCGATCTGGCCCGCGGACTCGCGAAACTTTAGGGTTGTGGGGCTAGCCGCAGACGCCCTGCATCAGGCCAGGGATTGAGTCCGGCAACCGCTGGCGTCACACAGAAGATAAGAGCCGTGGTCGTACCAATCGGCCAGCACCCAGCGTTCACAGTCGCGTCCGTCGACATTGTGTTCGTGGCGTGCCGGCCGGTGGGTGTGGCCATGAATCAAGCGCGCGTACTCGTGGGTGCGGAACGCATTGTCGACAGTCGCCGGCGCAACATCCATGATCGTCATGTTTTTGACTTGCTTGGCGCTCTCGCTCATACCTCGCACTTCCCGGGCCATACGCACGCGTTCAGCAAGCGGTTTCGCAAGGAAATCCCGCTGCCAGGCGGGATTGCGCACCATGGCGCGAAACTTCTGATATTCGATGTCGCCGCTGCACAACGTGTCGCCGTGCATTAGCAAGGTGCGCGTGCCATACAAATCAACGACGGCGGGGTCAGTCAACAGTTTCATGCCGCTCGCAAGCGCGAAACGTTCGCCGATCAGAAAATCGCGATTGCCGTGCATGAAATAGGCCGGCACGTCGCCCTCTGCCAATGCGCGAAGGGCCTTCGCGATGTCTTCTGCATAGGGCTGCGCAAGGCCTTCGTCGCCTATCCAATATTCGAACAGGTCGCCGAGAACATAGAGCGCATCAGCAGCGGGAGCGGTTTCGCGCAGGAAGCGCAGCAGCGTGTTCGTTGCCTCGGGAGTATCCGGCGACAGATGTAGATCTGAAATGAACAAGGTATGCGGCATTGATAGAATGGCCTTGCGTCAGGCCGGCTGACGGTCTTCTGCAGTTACTCGTTCCCTATGGGCGAAGCCCGGTTATGGTCGAAGACCGGTCCCACGGAATCCAGCGAGGTCGGGCGACCCTCAGACGACTTCCGCCTTCTTGATCACGACGTCATCAGTCGGCACGTCCTGATGGAAGCCGCGATTGCCGGTCGGAACCGCTTTGATCTTGTCGATCACCTCGCGCCCTTGCACGACATTGCCGAACACACAATAACCAAAGCCGTCGGCATTGGCGGCGCGGAAATTCAGGAAATTATTGTTGACGACGTTGAAGAAGAATTGCGCGGTGGCGGAATGCGGATCCGATGTACGCGCCATCGCTACGGTGTACGCATCGTTTTTGACCCCATTGGCCGCCTCGTTCTCGATTGGCGCGCGCACTGGTTTCTGCTTGAGCCCCGGCTCGAAACCGCCGCCCTGCACCATGAAACCGTTGATCACGCGATGAAAGACCGTATTGTCGTAAAAACCGTCTCGCACGTACTGAAGAAAATTCTCCGCGGTCACTGGCGCCTTCTCGGTGTCGAGCTCGATGACTATGTCGCCCATCGAGGTCTGTAATTTGACTTTGGTCATTTTGCCTCCACTACTCTGATGTGCTCGATCACGACTTGTTGCTGCGGCACATCTCGCGGGAAAGCTCCGCCTGCCCCGGTGGGCAATCTGGCGATATTTTCGACCACGTCCATGCCCTTTATCACCTTGCCAAACACCGTGTAACCATATCCGCGCACGGTCGGCGCGGAGTAATTCAGAAACGCATTGTCGGCCAGGTTGATGAAAAACTGTGAGGTTGCAGAATTCGGATCCTGGGTGCGCGCCATCGCAATGGTGCCGGTGTCATTCTTCAAACCGTTGCTCGACTCGATGCCGACCGGATCGCGCGTGGGCTTTTGCTCCATTGCCTTGCTGAATCCGCCACCCTGGATCATGAATCCCGCAATGACACGGTGGAAGATGGAGTCCTTGTAAAATCCGCTCTTTACATAGTGCAGGAAATTTTCAACCGTTTTCGGCGCCTTCTCGGGATAAAGCTCGACCATGATGCTGCCAATACTTGTCTTGATTTCCACTTCCGGATTGGCGGCGAATGCGCCGGCGCTAAACAGCAGCGCGCAGACGAGGCAAAACAATTTCTTCATCGGATTTCCTTGCGATTCTGGTTGTTGAGGTTGCGCCGGCCCCGAACAAGTACTCGCCGGCCCGGTGGCGTCATGAAAACGAGGATTTGTGAAAGACGAATGCTACGTTCGGAATCCTTCTTTGTTTAGGCTGCGCCTTCGAACACGATACGCCATTTGCTGTTCTCCCTGATCCAGTACTGGCGCTTCATCATGCGATGGGAGAGATTGCTGCTGGCGTAATCCTGGTCGAAAGTCGCAACGGCCATCTCCTCCTTGCCCGGATAGAGCAGGAGCGACATATCGGAGACCTTGATCCGGATCCAGCTTTTCGCCGAATTGACCTGGTATTTCTGTGCTGACCACTGCGTAATATTCAAGCCATTGGAGGTGAATTTCCGCGCATAGTGACGCAGGTACGCATCGGTATTGCGGCTTTCCCAGTCGTGGCGCCAGTCCTCGATTGCGGATGCGAGCTCGGAACGAATCGATTCGACTTCCGCGGGTTTTGCCCAATCGATCGAGTCGGCAATCACAATTGGCGTCGAGCCTATCTGCAGTCTCGCCGCAAGCGTTTCCAGGTCCTGATTGGTCAGCACGATGCATCCGTCGCTTGCGCGCGGTGGCCTGCTGTAAGTATCGCGTGGCGTGCCGTGCAGCCAGATACCGTGACCGTCGCGTCCCCGCATCAGGTCCCACTCGTTCGGATAGCTGATGGGATAGGCGCCGCTGCCGTAAAAATCCGTGAGTTTGTCTTTCGGCAGCCGGCTGACGACGCGATACACCCCTACCGGTGTTTTCTTGTCGCCCTCGCGCAACTTCTCCATCCCATTCTTGCCAATGGTGACGTAGTAATCGGCGACGTAGCGGGGGATCTTGCCCGTGTTCTCGAATACGAACAACGTCGACTTGGTCGAATCGAGCACCAGCGCGAGCTTTTGACTCTCCGGCAACTGCAACAGGTATCGCGGTGCCAGTTCCGGCGAAGGGGCGATCTGCGAACGCACGAGCCGCGCGCGCGCTTCGTCACGCAACCCCGCAACCTGCTCGGCGGACCCTCCTGACGCGTTGCCGATGGATTTGATCGGTCGCGTGCGCGAAAGCAGCAGGTCGCCCTTGACCAGTTGTGCCAGCCGGAAATTCGGATTGGCCGTAATCAGGCTGTCGATGTGATCGAATGCCGATGAGAATTTGCTGTCGCTGATATCGAGCAGCGCGCGCACCAGCATCGCTTCAGGCGCGGAGACATGGCGCGAAACCGGGGCAGGCGTAATGTTCATCGCCCAGGCGTAAGAGGCGCCGGCAGCCATGATCGCGACCAGCGCCTGGATCAACGTCTGGCGTGAACCTGCCTGATGGCTGCGCGTCGAGCCCTGCATTAGTTCATTCTCTCTTGGACGATCTGCCAGCGATCGTTGTTCTTAACCAGCGTGAGTATCTTGGCGCCGGACGTGTTCAATGCGTCGGACTTGTAGCCTTGGCGGAATTTGACAACCGCGCGCCCGGTTGCATCGAAAGAGACCCTGGGTGAACCAACCGTCACCTGTATCAGCTTGGGCTTGATGATTCGATCACGCCTGGTGGCCTCCCAGTTCGCGCGCGCTTCTCCCCCCGGTACCTGAAAATCCGGCGCATAGTAGGCCAGATAAGCATCGGCATTCTTGCTCGACCAAGCCTGGGCCCATCCGTTGACTGCGGCGAGCACGGCATCGGTATCCGCACCGGTGCCTGCTGCGGGCTTGGCGGCCGTTGGCTTCTCAGCGCCCGCTGATGTCGTCGCACTGGCAGTGGCGGATTCAGTCGTATCCCTGCCCCCCTTGCCTGGCACCACGCTGCCAGTGAACAGGTCCTTGATCATCGCCAGCTTGGTCTGGGCTGCAGCATTGCTCCGGTCCAGTTGCAGCGCCTTGTCGTACGCTTCGCTCGCCATCTTGGCATAGACGTCGCCGAGATTTTCATGCGCGATGGCATAGCTTGGATGGGTACGGATGGCCATTTCCAATGAGTTGCGCGCCTTGTCGTATTGGCCCTGAGAGGCGTACAGCACGGCGAGGTTGTTATAGGGTTCTGGTAGTTCAGGATAGTCTTCGGTCAATGACGTGAATACCTTGATCGCTTCCACGGGTTTATTTTGCTCGGTATAGATCAGGCCCTTCAGGAAGCGCGCTCGCGCATCGCGCGGATTGGCGGCAATGACCGTTTCGATCCGCTCCAACGCCCCGGCATAGTTGCCTTGCTTGAACAACCTGCTGGCGTCTTCGTAACTGTTGGCGGCAAAAACCGGCTGAACCTGCAACACCATCAGCAGAGCGCCAGCCAACGCCAAAAGTGGAATCCGGCTCATGTGTTAAGCTTTACCTCAATAAAAAACGGTAGGCTCTTGTAATCAATAGCAGATTCTACCAGTAGCACGCCCCCTCTACAATCTGAAAATGGCGCTGCCTTCAGGCTTTGCTTACGCCCTTCGCCAGACGATCTGACTGCCCACAATTGAAGATATACAACACGCTGACACGCAAAAAAGAGCCCTTTGTGCCGATCGTGCCCGGCAAGGTTGGCATGTACGTGTGCGGCATAACGGCTTACGACTACTGTCATGTCGGCCATGCGCGCTTCATGGTGGTCTTCGATCTCGTCCGTCGCTGGCTCGCAGCCTCAGGCTTCGCCGTGACTTACGTGCGCAATATTACGGACATCGACGACAAAATCATCAAACGGGCCGCTGAAAACCACGAGTCGATCGACGCCCTCACCAACCGCTTCGTCCGAGCCATGGACGAGGACGCCGGGGCGCTCGGTGTGCTCAAGCCGGATTTCGAGCCGCGCGCCACCGATAACGTCCCGCAGATGATCGCGCTGATCCAGCAACTCGTCGACAAGGGTATCGCCTATCAGGCGCGCAATGGCGACGTTTACTATTCGGTACGCAGGTTTCCCGGCTACGGCAAGCTTTCCGGCAAATCGCTCGACGAATTGCAGGCCGGCGAACGTGTGGAAGTGGATGTTAGCAAGCGCGATCCTCTGGACTTCGTGTTGTGGAAATCTGCCAAGCCGGAAGAGCCTGCATGGGACTCACCCTGGGGCAAGGGCCGGCCAGGCTGGCACATCGAGTGCTCGGCCATGAGCGAGCGTTATCTCGGCGAACATTTCGACATCCACGGCGGTGGCCAGGATTTGCAGTTCCCGCACCACGAAAACGAAATCGCACAATCAGAAGGCGCTCACGGACATGCGTTCGTGAACTATTGGATGCACAACGGCTTCGTGCAGCGGGACAACGAAAAGATGTCGAAATCGCTCGGCAATTTTTTCACTGTGCGAGAGGTGTTGGAGAAGTACAGGCCTGAGGTAGTCCGCTTCTTCATCGCGCGCGCGCACTATCGTAGCCCGCTCAATTACTCGGATCAGCATCTCGATGATGCCAACAGCGCGTTGACGAGTTTGTATACGGCGCTAAAGGCGGTGCCGGCCAAAGCTGCGGCCATTGACTGGAATTTTCCGCAAGCCAGGCGCTTCCGCGATGCCATGGACGACGATTTCAATACACCGGAAGCCTTCGCGGTGCTGTTCGAACTCGCCAATGAAGTGAATCGAAGCCGCTCCGTAACGGCGGCTTCGTTGCTGAGGTCGCTGGGCGGGGTGCTTGGCTTGCTGGATGACGATCAATTCCTGCAACGTGCGGCAGGCGCCAGGTTGAAGGAAGGATCGGACACATCGCAGGGCTCCGCGACGGTCGCTTACACGCCTGAGACGATCGAGGGTCTGATTGCAGCGCGCAATGCGGCACGCAAGGGAAAGAATTTCGCCGAGTCAGACCGCATCCGGGACGAGTTGCTTGCGGCCGGCATCATTCTCGAGGACGCGCCCGCCGGTACGACCTGGCGCCGCCGCTAACCTGCCGGAGTGCCGGACCGCCCTTGGTACGGCGATTGCTGGCACCAACGATGTACTTGTGCCTCGTCGCAGTCGATCGGCTCATGGAGTGATCGGACGCGGGCAAGGTTGGGCTGCTTTAATCGGGCACGTTGCCTGAACAACAAAAGTGCGATGGCTCGGGAGGATATCTGTCCATGGACTGGAAAAGGTATCCGCGATGCGTAAATTCGTTGTACTTCTCACCCTGCTTTGGCCGCCGGTCTTTCCGGCTGGCGCAGTCGATTACGCGGCGTACGGCAAAGTAGCACCCAGCGTGGTCCGGGTTGTCGCGAAGCTGCAAGGCACCAATAGCAGTTCCTTCGGCTCGGGCGTCATCCTTTCGGATGGCCGCGTCGTTACCAACTGCCATGTCATTCCCGGCGCTGGACCGGTGATCGTTATGGAAGGTGCAGTGGGCATTGAAGTCGAGCGCGGTCCAAGTGACCTAACCGCTGATCTGTGCGTTTTGAACGCTCTCTCGATAAGCGCCCACCGCGCGCAAATTGCTGCAGCCCATGCGTTACAGGTCGGGGATGAAGTCGTGGCCATTGGTTTTGGCGGCGGAGGCGGGCGCAGCATATCCTCTGGCCGCGTAACCGCGCTCTTCCCGTACCGCAATGGCCGGGTAATTCAGACCAGCGCCGCGTTTCGTCAGGGCGCCTCCGGCGGCGGACTGTTCGACCGCCGCGGACAACTGGTCGGCATCACCACTTTCTTCAGGCGCAACGGGACGGAATCGGCATTCTTTGCGATTCCCGTCGAGTGGATTGACGCGCTGAACTCGCCCGCTGCCGGTATGCAATCCGATTCGAGACCATTCTGGATGCGGGCGCAAGGCGATCAACCGCTGTTTTTGCAGGTCGCCGGTTATGAGGCGGATGGTAAATGGACGGAAATGCAGGCGGCTGCCCGGCTGTGGACCCTGGAAGAACCAGACCGCGCGCAATCCTGGGAGGCGCTCAGTCGCGCTTCAATGGCGCTAGGTGATGTGGTGGAAGGCAGAGAAGCCCGGTCCAGGGCACAGCGCGCCTCCGGACTTGTTGGGGCGACCAAGTAGTGCGCAAAATCACCAATAAAGAGCACACAAGCAAAATTTTGCCATAGGTGCTGATTCCCGCCTAGGTGTCGAAGAATTCGCGGACCTTGTCCAACCAGCTCCGGGCGCGCGGATTGTGGCGTCCTCCGTCGTGCTCGTTGATTTCCTCGAGTTCATGCAGCAATTCCTTTTGCCGGGACGTGAGATTCACCGGTGTCTCCACAACGACGTGGCATAGCAGGTCGCCAAACGACTGGCTGCGTACGCCCTTGATGCCCTTGCCACGCAACCTGAATACTTTGCCTGACTGCGTTTCCGTCGGAATCTTGATCTTGGCGTAACCGTCGAGCGTCGGGATTTCGATTTCGCCGCCGAGGGCCGCCTTGGTGAAACTGACGGGCATTTCGCAGTGAAGATCATTGCCTTCCCGCGTGAACACGTCATGCGGCCGGATATGCATTACCACGTACAGGTCGCCAGGCGGTCCGCCGTTGACCCCAGCCTCGCCTTCGCCGGTCAGGCGGATGCGATCGCCTTCGTCCACGCCGGGCGGAATTTTGACCGACAACGTTTTCTGTTTTTTCAAACGTCCTGCGCCGCTGCACGTCGCGCAGGGGTTCTGCACCACTTTTCCGCCTCCATGGCATTTCGGGCAGGTTTGCTGAATGGAGAAGAATCCCTGCGTCATACGCACTTGACCCTGGCCGTTGCAGGTCGGACAGGTAGTCGGTTGACTCCCCGGCTTCGCGCCCGTCCCCTTGCAGGTCTCGCATTGCTCCATGGTGGGGATGCGGATGCGTGTCTCGGTGCCGCGCGCAGCCTCTTCCAGTGCGATTTCGAGGTTGTAGCGCAAGTCTGCGCCGCGATAGACGTTGGAACGGCCGCGACCGCCGCCGCCGAAGATGTCGCCGAAGATGTCGCCGAAGGCGTCAGCGAAACCGCCGAAGCCCGCTGCGCCGGCGCCCATCCCGGCGTGGGAATCGACCCCGGCGTGGCCGTACTGGTCATAGGCGGCGCGTTTGCCGGAATCGCAAAGAACCTCGTAGGCTTCCTTGGCCTCCTTGAACAGCTCCTCTGATTTCGGATTGTCCGGATTGCGGTCCGGATGGTGTTTCATCGCCAGCTTGCGATAAGCCTTCTTGATGTCTTCTTCTGAAGCATCGCGATTGACGCCAAGCACTTCGTAAAAGTCGCGTTTCGCCATTTATGGATTCTTTCGCTGCAAAGTCGCCGCCTTGCTTTCCAAACGACACAAAGGGGTGGGCCGGCTGTCCGGCTCACCCCTCATGCTCGTACCGCACCGCCGTCAGGCGGACTTCTTGTCCTTTACTTCCTCGAACTCGGCGTCCACTACGTTGCCATCGTCGGCTTTGCTGCTGCCCCCGCCCGCCTCCGGCTGCGGTGCAGCGCCACCGGCCTCCGGCTGCTGTGCATACATCTTCTCGGCCAGCTTGTGCGAGGCTTCCGTCAGCGCCTTGGTCTTGGCTTCGATCGCATCCTTGTCGGAACCCTTGATGGCTTCCTCCACGTCCTTGATCGCGGCCTCGATTCGGGATTTCTCGCCGGCATCGATCTTGTCGCCATGTTCAGCCAGCGACTTCTTCATTGCATGGGTGAGCGTATCAGCCTGATTGCGCGCGTCAACAAGCTCGCGGGCTTTGCGGTCTTCATCCGCATGCTCCTCGGCGTCGCGCACCATGCGCTTGATCTCGTCTTCCTTCAGACCGGAATTCGCCTGGATCTTGATCTTGTTTTCCTTGCCGGTGGCTTTGTCCTTGGCCGACACATGCAGGATGCCGTTGGCGTCGATGTCGAACGTGACTTCGATCTGCGGCAGTCCTCGCGGCGACGGCGGAATCTCGGACAGGTTGAACTGTCCGAGGCTCTTGTTTCCGGAGGCCATCTCGCGCTCTCCCTGCAGCACATGGATAGTCACCGCGGTCTGATTATCGTCGGCGGTGGAGAACACCTGCTGTGCCTTGGTCGGGATCGTCGTGTTCTTCTGGATTAGCTTGGTCATGACGCCGCCGAGCGTTTCGATGCCGAGCGACAGTGGTGTCACGTCAAGCAGCAACACGTCCTTGACTTCGCCCTGCAGTACGCCGGCCTGGATTGCTGCGCCGATGGCGACCGCTTCGTCCGGATTGACGTCCTTGCGCGGCTCCTTGCCGAAGATCTCCTTGACCTTGTCCTGTACCTTGGGCATGCGGGTCATACCGCCGACCAGAATCACATCCGAGATGTCGTCGAGTTTGACCCCGGCATCTTTGATCGCCGTGCGGCAGGGTTCGACGGTCTTCTGGATCAATTCCTCGACCAGGCTTTCGAATTTGGCGCGCGTGATCTTGATCGCCAGATGCTTCGGCCCCGCGGCATCCGCCGTGATATAGGGAAGATTCACCTCGGTCTGCTGGCTGGAAGACAACTCGATCTTGGCCTTCTCGGCAGCTTCCTTCAGCCGCTGCAGCGCGAGCACGTCATTGCGCAGGTCGATACCCTGATCCTTCTTGAACTCGTCGGCCAGATAGTCCATCAGCCGCTGGTCGAAGTCCTCGCCGCCGAGAAAGGTGTCGCCGTTCGTGGAAAGCACTTCGAACTGGTGTTCCTTGTCGACCACCGCGATTTCGATGATGGACACGTCGAATGTGCCTCCGCCGAGGTCATAGACCGCGATCTTGCGGTCGCCTTCCTTCTTGTCCATGCCGAAGGCGAGCGCGGCCGCAGTCGGCTCGTTGATGATGCGTTTGACCTCCAGCCCGGCGATGCGGCCAGCGTCCTTGGTGGCCTGGCGTTGCGAATCGTTGAAGTATGCGGGTACGGTGATCACCGCCTCGGTGACAGGTTCGCCGAGGTAGTCTTCGGCCGTTTTCTTCATTTTGATCAGAACCTGCGCGGAGACTTCGGGCGGTGCAATCTTCTTGCCGCGCACTTCGATCCAGGCGTCGCTATTGCTGTTCTGCACGATCTTGTAGGGCATCAGGTCGATGTCCTTCTGCACTTCTTTCTCGGTGAAACGCCGGCCAATAAGCCGTTTGACCGCGAATAGCGTGTTCTTGGGATTGGTGACTGCCTGCCGCTTGGCCGGCGCACCAACCAGGATTTCAGCATCGTCCATGTAGGCCACGATCGAAGGCGTCGTGCGTGCACCCTCGGAATTCTCGATGACCTTGGGCTGGCCGTTTTCCATGACGGCCACGCAGGAGTTTGTGGTGCCGAGGTCAATACCGATGATTTTTGCCATGCTGGTTCCTTTGTTCGAAAGTAGAAATACCTTTGTCTTCGAAGGTTTGGTCTGTGCGCCTGAAAATCAAGCCGAAGCCCTCGGTTTGGCGATGCTGACAAGCGCCGGGCGCAGTATCCGGTCATTCAGGCTGTAGCCCTTCTGCAGGACGCCGACCACGGTATTGGGCTCGGCATCCGACTCGACCATGTTGATGCTCTGGTGTTTGTGAGGATCAAATTTTTCACCTAAGGGATTGATTTCGCGTATAGAAAATTTCTCGAACGCACCCGTCAACTGTTTCAACGTGAGCTCGACGCCGCTTTTCAGGGCCTCCGGTGTCGCATTGCGCGTGGTAAGGGCAGCTTCGAGGCTGTCGCGTACCGGGACCAGTTCGGCTGAAAAATTCTCCAACGCATACTTGTGGGCGTTCGCCAGATCGCTTTGCGCCCGCTTGCGGATGTTATCGGCATCGGCTTTGGCGCGCAGCCAGGCGTCCCGATGTTCCTGAGCCGCCGTCTCGGCCTTTTCCAGCAATGCCTCCAGGCCCGATTCCGCCGGGTCATTCGCGGCCGGCTCTGCATGCGGGGACCCTTCCGAAAGCTCGGTCTCCTGCGGAGAAGCGGTTTTGTTCTGGTCCTGCATCGATTTTTTCCTCCTAAGACGAACCGAAATTGATCTTGGGGCATCCATACCGGTTTCAACCCCTTTGGCCGAAAAAACGGGCGCTATACTAAGTCACTAGGTGTGCGGTGCGAATCCGGCCGATCTAGACCCTGAGGAATGCAAGAATGCGCAGAGTTTTGTTCGCGTGTGCCGTGCCGATCTCCATGCTGACCGTGCCGGTTGGCGCCGAACCGGTGATACGCATCCATACCAGCTATTACTACATCGACGGGCCGTCTGCCACCGTGCTCGCGGCTCAACTCGACCAGAACGGACCCGTCGGCTCCGACGGCAAGCACTACGCCGGCAGGACCCGCTGGGACATTCAATGGAAATTCAGGCCCCAGCAGCAGGGAACCCAATGCTCGATGAAGGAGGTGGCGGTGGCGGTGGGCATTGCCCAGACCCTGCCGCGTTGGCGCGGGGAAAGCAAAGGGGCGGCAGGCCTCAAGTCGCGCTGGACCCAATTTATCGATGCGTTGCAGCGTCATGAAGATGGGCACAAGGAACACGGCGTGAAAGCCGGCAAGGAGATCGAGGCGGCCGTGCTCTCCGGCAAACCGGCCAGCAATTGCGAAGACCTGGAATCGGCCGCCAATGCAGCGGCGCAGGCGATCGTGGCGAAATATCAGGCGCTGGACGAAGCATACGATCGCAAAACCGATCACGGCCGCAACCAGGGCGCGGCTCTGCTTTAGGTTAGCGACGTTAGCGCTTCAGTTTTTGGCTCCCAGTGCCAGTGCGCGGGCGCGCCCCGCAGCGGCGCCGCGCAGAGCCGAGCCCGCGTCCCATTCCGTTGAGACCCAGCCTTGCAGATTTTCCGCAGCAATGCGTGCGAGCGCCTGGATCCATTCATGGCGTTCGTTCAGGCATGGGATGTAATGGAATTCGCCGCCCCCAGCCTTGAGGTATGCGGCTTTGTTCTCCATGCCGATTTCTTCCAGCGTCTCCAGGCAATCCGACACGAATCCAGGACAGATCACATCGAGCCTTCCGGTTTTGCGCTTGCCGAGTTCTTTGACTGTCTGCATCGTGTAGGGCTGTAACCATTTGGCGCGACCGAAACGCGACTGGAACGAAACCTGAAAACGTTCGGGCGCAAGACCGAGTTCCTCTGCGAGCAATCGCGAGGTCTTCTGGCACTCGCAATGATAGGGATCGCCGCGATCGAGCGCGAAGCGCGGCACGCCATGAAAGCTCATCAGCAGTTTGTCGGGGCGGCCGTTGGTCATCCAGTACTCGTTGACGCTTTTCGCGAGCGCGGCTATGTAAGCGGAATGATCGTGATAGTGCTTGATCAGCCGCAGCGCAGGCACGTTGCGCATTTGCCTCGTCGTGGCGAACACCGCATCGAAGGCGCTGCCCGTAGTGCTCGCCGAGTACTGCGGATAAAGCGGCAACACCAGAACGCGATCACATCCCTGATCGCGCAATTCAAGCATGGCCTTTTGCACGGAAGGCTGGCCGTAACGCATGGCCCACACCACCAAGTGAGGCGTCCTGATGCGCTCTCCGAGGTAGCCTTTCAGCAACGTTGCTTGCTTCGCCGTGTGCACCGCCAGGGGCGAACCTTCCTTGGTCCAGATCAGCGCGTACTTGGCCGCCGATTTGCGTGGACGCGTGCGCAACACCAGGCCATTGAGAATCAACCACCATAGCGGCCGCGAAATTTCCACTACCCGCGGATCGGAAAGAAACTCCCGCAAATACGGGCGCACGGCGGCGGCGGTGGGAGCTTGTGGCGTGCCGAGATTGATCAGCAGGATGCCGGTCTTGGCGATGCCGCCGTGTTTGTATCGGGCTTCCGGGGGGAAAGGCATGTCCAGTACGGCGTGAACGATGAATGTGGAATTCAGTGAATGGTAATCAGTGAACCGTGATCAGTGTCCCCCAAGGGGATACCCGCCGATGGCCATGGACGATGGACCGTCTCTTACTTTGCACCGGGTACTGCTTACCGTTCACCGTATTCAATGCTGCGAAAGCGCACTGGAGAGCAGTTTGGCAGTGATATCGACAATCGGGATTACGCGCTCGTAAGCCATGCGGGTCGGGCCGACCACGCCGACGGTGCCCACTACCTGTCCGTCGACCTCGTACGGTGCAGTGACTACGCTGCATTCGTCCAGCGGCACCAAACCGGATTCGCCGCCAATGAAAATCTGCACGCCCTCGGCCCGGCTGCTGATGTCGAGCAACTGCAGCAGGCTGGTTTTCTGCTCGAACATGTCGAAGAGCTTGCGCAAGTTCACCATGTTCGACGACAGGTCCTGGACATGCAGCAGGTTGTGCCCGCCGGACAAAACGTAATCCTCGGAGTGTTGTCCCATGAATTCGTCGCCCGCTTCCAGTGCGATGGTCATCAGCTGCGTCATCTCCTCGCGCAGCTGCCGCAGTTCCTCATGGACGCGTCGCTTGATCTCGTCGAATGTCAGGCCCGCGAAGTTCTGGTTCAGGAAATTTCCCGCTTCGATCAACTCCGAGGATTTGTAAACCTTGTCCGTGACGATAATCCGGTTCTGCACGTCGCCGTCCGGTGCAACGATGATCAGCAGAATGCGTTTCTCGGACAGGCTCAGGAATTCGATGTGGCGGAAGGCCGCTGTCCTGCGCTTTGGAGTCATGACCACGCCGGCAAAACGGGTAAGATCGGACAGCAGATGCGACGCCTGGGTCACGAGTTTCTGTGTATTGTCCGGCTGCAACTGCCCTTCCAACTGGTTGATCTCAACCTGATCCAGGGGCCGGACCTTGAGCAGGGTATCGACAAAAAACCGGTAGCCGCGCGGAGTCGGAATCCGGCCCGCCGAAGTATGTGGGCTCGCGATGAAACCGAGTTCTTCCAGATCGGCCATAACGTTGCGAATGCTCGCCGGGCTCAGTTCCAGGCCGGAAAACCGGGCGAGTGCGCGCGAGCCGACCGGCTGCCCATCGGAGATATAGCGCTCGACCAGCATCTTCAGAAGTCGCTGCGCGCGTTCGCTGGGAAAAGCATCGCCTGTGGCCATGCCGCCATTCTACCGTGCCCGGGTCGCGACATGTCGCCTGCTGATGGGAGCCGCACGGGCAAATGTGCTTTAATCGGCGCATGCCCAAGCCATTCAACACCATCGCGCTGATCGGGAAATACAAAAGTCCGGAGATCGCCGAGCCCGTACTGCGCCTCGCGCAGTTTCTGCAAGAGCGCGGCGTCCGGGTGTTGCTCGATCCGCTGACGGCCGCTCACGTCGGCAAAAACAGCTACTCCGTACTGCCATTGGACGACGTCGGGCGGGCCGCGGAACTCGCCATAGTGATAGGGGGTGACGGCACGATGCTCAATATCGCCCGCACGTTCGCCCCCTTCGATGTGGCGCTGGTCGGCATCAACCAGGGTCGCCTGGGTTTTCTGACCGATTTGTCGATGAACGGGATGTTCGAAGCGATGGCGGCGATCCTGGAGGGAAAATTCGTCGAGGAATCCCGCATGTTGCTCCAGGCCGAGGTGTGGAGCGCGGAACAGCGGGTGCTGGATGTCGTGGCATTCAACGATATTTCGGTCAACAAGGGCGCCGAAGGCAGCCTGATCGAATTGGAGGTGCGCATCGACGGCAAGTTTGTCTACAACCTGCGCTCGGACGGTTTGATCGTGACCTCTCCGACCGGTTCCACGGCTTATGCGTTGTCTTCCGGCGGTCCGATATTGCATCCCAGCCTGAGCGTCATCGGGCTGGTGCCTGTGTGTCCGCATACCCTGTCGAATCGGCCGATCGTGGTGAGCAGCGAGTCTCAGATAGAGATCATGGTCCTCAAGGCAGCCGCCGCGCGCGCGCATTTCGACAGCCATTCCCATCAAGAACTAAAAGAGCGAGACAGAATTCTGGTCAGGCGCTGTCCCCACACGATCCGTCTGCTGCATCCCCTGGGACACAACTACTATCACATGCTCCGGGAAAAACTGCACTGGAGCGAGACGCTCTAAAAGCCGCGGGCCGAGTTCCGGGCAGGTGTCCATGCTACGCACCCTCACCATCCGTGATTTTGTCATCGTCGACCGGCTCGACCTGGAGTTCGAGCCAGGATTCACCGTGCTGACGGGCGAGACGGGGGCGGGCAAGTCGATCCTTATAGATGCCCTGGCTGCTGTGCTCGGCGAGCGTGCCGAGGCCGGGCTGGTTCGCCAGGGAAAAGAAAAAGCCGAAGTAAGCGCAGCGTTTACGGCGGCGCATATCCCCGCTCTGGCGCGCTACCTCGATGAAAACGATCTGGCCGGGGATGACGCAGAATGCCTGCTGCGCAGAGTCATCGAAAGCTCGGGGCGCTCTCGCGCATACGTCAACGGGCGTCCCGCGACAGTCCAGCAGCTCAAGGATATTGGCGAGCACTTGATCGATATTCACGGTCAGCACGCCCACCAGTCTTTGTTGCGGGCAGCGGCGCAACGCGATCTGCTCGACGGTTATGCCGGGGCGGCCGAACTTGCGGTGCAAGTCGCGCAGAATTTTCGCCAATGGCAGGAGATCCGCCGCCAACTGGTGGCACTTGAAACCGACGCGCAGATGCTGGCCTCCGAGCGTGAACAGCTCGACTGGCAGGCAAAGGAACTCGAAGCGCTGGCCTTCCGCGCGGAGGAATGGGACGAACTGCAGGCCGAACACAAGCGCCTCACGCACGCCGCCAGCCTCATCGAGGCCGTGCAATTCGGACTCGACGTGCTCTCGGAAGCAGACGGGGCCACTCTGACAACGGTGCGATCGGTGCTCTCGCGCCTGCAGAGCCTGGTGGATTTTGATCCGAGGCTCAAGGAGATTGTCGATCTGCTGGAGCCGGCACAGATTCAGCTGCAGGAAACCGTTTATGGCCTGCGTCACTATCAGCAGCGGCTTGACCTGGATCCGCAGCGCCTTCGCGAAGTCGAAACGCGGCTCGACGCGGTGCATACCGCGGCACGCAAGTTCAAGCTGCAGATAGCGGATATCCCCGTGCGCCTGCAGACAATCAAGGCGCGGCTTGCCGAGCTCGCCGCGGGTTTCGATGCAGACGCATTGCGCCAGCGCGAGACGCAGGCGCAGAAGGCTTACCGGGACGCTGCAGGCAAGCTTTCCTCGGCCCGCAGGAAAGGCGTCATCGATCTGGCGAAAAAAGTCACGGCAGCAATGCAGACTCTGGCAATGGCGGGAGGAACGTTCGAGATTTCTCTCGCCCCGTTAGCCGAAGGTCATGCGCACGGATTGGAGCAGATCGAGTTTCTGGTTGCCGGCCATGCCGGCACGACGCCGCGATCTTTGGCGAAAGTTGCATCAGGGGGTGAGTTGTCGCGCGTAAGCCTGGCAATCCAGACGGTGACAAGCCAGGTGGCAGCGGTCCCGAGCCTGATTTTTGACGAGGTGGACGCGGGTATCGGCGGCCGGGTTGCGGAAATCGTCGGCGTCATGCTCAATACCCTGGGCCACAAACACCAGGTCATGTGCGTGACGCATCTGCCCCAAGTGGCCGCCGCGGCCGACCATCAATGGCAGGTGAGCAAGGCGGCGGTGAATGGCACGGCGACGAGCGCAGTGACGGTGCTGGACCGTGATGCCAGAGTGGAAGAGATTGCCCGCATGTTGGGGGGGGTGAAAATCACTGAGACGACCCGCCGGCATGCGGCCGAAATGCTGGAAATAGTTCGTGGAAATGCGGTGAAGAGCAAGCGCTGAGCGGAAGCGGCGCCGAACGCCACCCTCAAGCGCTCGTCACGCCTTGGGCTTGTTGGGACAGTCGTGCTTGATGCAATCGGCGTAAATCTGCAGCGAGTGCTCGTGAATGGTGAAGCCGCGTTCCTTGGCGATTTTCGTCTGCCGCCGCTCGATCTCGGCATCGACGAATTCTTCCACCTGGCCACACTGCAGACAAACCAGGTGATCGTGGTGAGCGCCCTGATTCAATTCGAATACCGCCTTGCCGGACTCGAAATGGTGACGGATGAGAATGCCGGCCTGCTCGAACTGGGTCAGCACCCGATATATCGTCGCCAGCCCGATCTCCATGCCTTCGTTTAGCAGGATCTTGTATACGTCTTCTGCCGTCAGGTGCCGCACGTCGCTGTTCTCGAACAGGTCGAGGATTTTCAGCCGGGGCAGGGTCGCTTTCAGCCCGATATTCTTCAGATCGTGAGGTTTGCTCATGGCGGGACTGACACGGAGGGAAGGGTGAATTATGATAGCGGCTTTCATTCTGGTTGGAAACCGCGCGCCGTCATCGTGCCGCTGCGCGTCAGAGAACAATAATGCGTCTTCTATTTTTGATACCACTGCTGCTTTGCGGTTGCATGCTGGCCGCGCACAAGATCGACATTCAGCAGGGCAACTACATCGACCAGGCAATGGTAGCGAAGCTCAAGCCGGAGATGACGCGTTCGCAAGTGCGTTTCGTTCTCGGGACGCCACTTATCGCCGACGCTTTCCATCCCTACCGCTGGGATTATGTTTATCTCACGGGCAAGGCGAATAACGTTCACACGCACCACAAGATCACGGTGGTCTTCGACGGCGACAAGCTCGCGCACGTGGAAGGCGACCTTGTGCCTGCCGATACACTGTCGCAGGCGTCTTCGGCTACCCGCCGGCGTTGAATGCTGTTCCAGGTTTGCCTGCGCGCCACGCGCCACCACCTCGCCAGATGAGCATCCAGCAGATCGCAGTTGCCGGCAGTTCCGGGCGCATGGGAAGGGCGTTGATCGAGGCCATTGCCCAGTCGGCCGATTTTCGCATCAAGGCGGCCCTGGAATTGCCCGGCAATCCTTACCTTGGCAAGGATGCGGGAGAACTAGTGGGTGCGCCGTGCGGCGTGCGCATCAGCGATGACCTCGAGGGCGCCCTTGCCGGTTGCGACGTGCTGGTGGACTTCACCCGCCCGGAGGGTACGCTTGCTCACGTGCAGGTGTGCCGCAAACGCGGCATTCATATGGTCATCGGTACGACCGGATTTCAGGCGGCGCAGAAAACCTCGATCGTGGCGGCAACCCAGGAGATTCCGATTGTGATGGCTCCGAACATGAGCGTTGGCGTAAATCTCACGTTCAAGCTTGTCGAACTGGCTGCAAAGGTCCTGGGTGAAGGTTACGACGTGGAAATCATCGAAGCGCACCACCGCCACAAAGTGGACGCCCCCTCGGGTACGGCGCTGCGCTTGGGCGAAGTGATCGCCGCGGCGCTGGGGCGCGACCTCGCGCAGGATGCGGTTTACGCCCGCGAGGGCGTGACCGGAGAACGCAAGGCGTCAACGATCGGATTCGCCACTGTACGAGGTGGCGACATCGTCGGCGATCATACGGCGTTGTTTGCCGGTATTGGAGAGCGCGTGGAAATAACGCACAGAGCGGCGAGTCGCGCGACCTTTGCGCTGGGCGCGCTGCGCGCCGCGCGCTTTCTGGCAGGCAAGAAATCGGGCCTTTTCGACATGCAGGACGTGCTGGGCCTGAAATAGGAGCAACGCACGCGTGCCACCACACGCACGGCCGTGCATTGAATGATCGGCATCATTCAACTATAATCGCGGCTCAATGAAGCGGGAGAGGCGAGTGCCTCTCCCGCTTTCCATGTGTACCGCTGCAAGCGCATTTCCCGGGAGCCTGTCTTGCCTGCCCACGCCCGTCAGCCCGCCATACTCGTGCTCGCCGATGGCACGGTATTTCGGGGGATTTCGATAGGGGCGCAGACCCATGCATGCGGGGAAGTCGTATTCAACACCGCGATGACCGGTTATCAGGAAATCCTGACTGATCCGTCCTATTGCAGGCAGATCGTGACGTTGACCTATCCGCACATCGGCAATGTCGGCATCAATCCGGAAGACACGGAGTCCAACAAAGTGTTTGCCGCCGGGTTGGTCATCCGTGACCTGCCGCTTCGCGCGAGCAACTTCCGCATGAGTCAGAACCTGGACGGATACCTGCACGATCAGAATATTCCGGCCATTGCCGGAATCGATACCCGCAGGCTCACTCGCATCCTGCGCGACAAAGGCGCACAAAGCGGCTGCCTCATGGCTGGCAATGTGGACGAGACCTTTGCGCTCGAACAGGCGCGTGCCTTTCCCGGCCTCGCAGGCATGGACCTCGCGAAAGTGGTCAGTTGCGATAGTCCCTATCAATGGAATCAATCGGAGTGGGCGCTGAGCAAGGGCTACACGGCGCCGCCGCCGTCGAAGTATCACGTCGTCGCCTACGACTACGGCGTCAAGCACAACATCCTGCGCATGCTCGCGAGCCGAGGCTGCAAGCTTACTGTCCTGCCGGCGCAGAGCACGGCCGAGCAAGCGCTCGCGCTAGGGCCCGACGGCGTGTTCCTGTCGAACGGTCCGGGCGACCCCGAGCCTTGCGACTACGCGATCAGGGCTATCGGTAAATTGCTCGATGCCGCCGTGCCGACCTTTGGCATTTGTCTGGGCCACCAGTTGCTTGGGCTGGCCAGCGGGGGCCGAACGCTTAAGATGAAATTCGGTCACCATGGCGCGAATCATCCGGTACAGGATCTAGAGACCCGGCGGGTCATGATCACCAGCCAGAACCATGGATTCGCGGTGGACGCGGCAACGCTGCCGGCAAATGTGAAAGTTACTCACGTTTCGCTGTTTGACGGAAGCCTCCAGGGTTTTACCCGGACCGACAAGCCGGCATTTTGTTTTCAAGGGCATCCGGAAGCAAGTCCCGGACCGCATGACGTCGGTTATTTGTTCGACCGTTTCATTGGAATGATGGAACGGCACAAGGCGCATCGCTGACTCTCGCGCTGAAACAAACATGCCCAAGCGCACCGACATCAAGAGCGTCCTGATCATCGGCGCCGGACCAATCATCATCGGCCAGGCCTGCGAGTTCGATTACTCGGGTGCGCAGGCCTGCAAGGCGCTGCGCGAAGAGGGTTATCGCGTCGTGCTGGTCAATTCCAATCCGGCCACGATCATGACGGATCCGGAGATGGCGGACGTTACCTACATCGAGCCGATCACCTGGCAGATGGTGGAAAAGATCATCGCAGCCGAGCGTCCGGACGCCTTGTTGCCAACCATGGGCGGGCAGACCGCACTGAATTGCGCGCTGGATCTCGCGAGGCACGGTGTTCTCGAAAAATTTGCCGTGGAACTGATCGGCGCATCCAGGGAAGCCATCGACAAAGCCGAGGATCGCGAGAAGTTCAAGAAGGCGATGACCCGGATCGGACTGGCAAGCCCGCGATCCTCCATCGCGCACAGCCTGGAAGAAGCATTGCAGGTTCAGGCCATGGTCGGCTTCCCCACCATTATCCGTCCTTCCTTTACGCTCGGCGGAACGGGAGGCGGGATCGCCTATAACAAGGAAGAGTTCGTCGCCATCTGCGAACGCGGACTCGATGCTTCGCCGACGCACGAATTGCTGATCGAGGAATCGGTAATCGGCTGGAAAGAATTCGAGATGGAGGTCGTGCGCGACCGCAAGGACAATTGCATCATTGTCTGTTCGATCGAAAATCTCGATCCAATGGGCATCCATACCGGCGATTCGATCACGGTAGCCCCGGCGCAGACGCTGACCGACAAGGAATATCAGATCATGCGCGACGCATCGATCGCGTGCCTGCGCGAGATCGGCGTCGATACCGGAGGCTCCAACGTTCAATTTGGGATCAATCCGGCGGACGGGCGCATGGTCGTCATCGAGATGAATCCACGTGTTTCGCGTTCGTCGGCGCTGGCGTCGAAGGCAACGGGCTTCCCCATCGCCAAAGTCGCCGCCAAGCTGGCGATTGGCTATACGCTGGATGAACTCAGGAACGACATCACGGGCGGCGCCACACCTGCGTCATTCGAACCCACCATCGATTACGTCGTCACCAAGCTGCCGCGGTTCGCGTTCGAAAAATTTCCGCAGGCCGATTCGCGTCTGACCACGCAGATGAAATCGGTGGGGGAGGTCATGGCCATGGGCCGGACTTTCCAGGAATCGCTGCACAAGGCGTTGCGTGGGCTAGAAACCGGTATCGACGGCTTCGACGAGAAGACCGAGGATCGAGAACTGATCGAGACTGAATTAGCCGACGCCGGACCGGATCGCATCCTGTTCCTCGCCGACGCCTTCCGCATCGGCATGAATCTGGAGGAGGTGCAGCAGCTTACCCACATTGACCCGTGGTTCCTGTCGCAGATCGAGGACATCGTACGCCAGGAGAGCGCGCTCGCAGGCAAACGCGTGGGAGATCTTGACCGCACTGCGCTGCTAGAACTGAAGCGAGCGGGATTTTCCGACCGCAGGCTGGCGAAATTGCTCAATGCCACTCAGGATGCGGTGCGCGCCAAACGCTGGGAACTCGATGTCAGGCCGGTCTACAAACGCGTGGATACCTGCGCCGCCGAGTTCGATACCCGCACCGCTTACATGTATTCGACCTACGAGGAAGAGTGCGAGTCGCGGCCGACCGATCGAAAGAAAGTCATGGTGCTGGGCGGAGGCCCGAACCGGATCGGCCAGGGCATCGAGTTCGATTATTGCTGCGTGCATGCGGCGCTGGCCCTGCGAGAGGATGGCTACGAGACCATCATGGTCAACTGCAATCCGGAAACGGTTTCCACAGACTACGATACCTCCGACCGGCTGTACTTCGAACCGTTGACGCTGGAGGATGTGCTGGAGATCGTCGCAGTCGAGAAACCTTTCGGTGTGATCGTGCAATACGGCGGCCAGACACCGCTAAAGCTCGCTCAGGATCTCGACGCCAACGGCGTGCCGATCATCGGCACCAATCCGGACATGATCGACTGTGCCGAAGACCGCGAACGTTTCCAGAAAATGTTGCACGAGCTCAAGCTAAAACAGCCACCCAACCGCACGGCGCGCAACCCGGAAGCCGCCCTGGTGCTCGCGCAGGAAATCGGCTATCCGCTGGTTGTGCGCCCGTCCTACGTGCTGGGTGGGCGGGCCATGGAAATCGTGCATGAACAGCGTGACCTGGAACGCTACATGCGCGAAGCGGTTAAAGTATCAAACGATTCGCCTGTTCTGCTCGACCGTTTCCTGAATGATGCCATCGAAGTCGATGTGGATGCCATTTGCGACGGGGAAAACGTGCTGATCGGCGGAATCATGGAGCACATTGAACAGGCTGGAGTTCATTCCGGCGATTCGGCCTGTTCGCTGCCGCCGTTCAGCCTGTCCAGCGACCTGCAGGATGAACTGCGCCGGCAGACCGTGTCGATGGCCAAAGCATTGCAGGTGGTGGGGTTGATGAACGTCCAGTTTGCGATCCAGAACGACGTGGTGTTCGTGCTGGAAGTCAATCCGCGGGCATCCCGTACCGTGCCCTACGTCTCGAAGGCGACCGGCATGGCGCTGGCAAAAATGGCTGCGCGTTGCATGGTCGGCCAGACTCTGCACAGCCAGCGCGTCGGCGGGGAGGTGATTCCGCCGTACTTCTCGGTGAAGGAGGCAGTGTTTCCGTTCATCAAGTTCCCCGGAGTGGACACCATTCTGGGGCCGGAAATGAAGTCGACCGGCGAAGTAATGGGCGTAGGTACTACGTTCGCTGAGGCGTTCGTGAAATCGCAACTCGCCGCAGGTGTAAAGTTGCCCGCGAGCGGCAAGGTGTTCATCAGCGTGCGCAACTCCGACAAGCCCAAGGTTCTCGAAATCGCCCGCACCTTGGCAAAGCTGGGCTTTACGCTCCTTGCGACGCGCGGCACTGCGACGGCGTTGGCGGAGGCGGGCTTGCAAGTTGCGCCGATCAACAAAGTCGCAGAAGGCCGCCCGCATGTCGTGGACATGATCAAGAATGGCGAGATCGTGATGATCGTCAATACGGTGGAAGACCGCCGCAGCGCCATCCAGGATTCCTACTCGATCCGGCGCTCCGCGCTGCAGGGACGGGTGACTTATTTCACGACCATCGCCGGCGCGCGGGCTGCCTGCACCGGCATGCAGCACATGCAAGAACTGAGCGTCTACTCGGTGCAGGACTTGCACGCCCGACTCCATTAGCGAGCCGGGTCATCAACAATCATTCCAGGACTCCGATGATGAACAAGGTTCCGTTGACGGTCAAAGGCGCCGAGTTGTTGCGCATTGAATTGCATCAGCTCAAGACAGTGGAACGTCCGAAGGTCATTGCCTCCATCCAGGAGGCGCGTTCACACGGCGACCTGTCCGAGAATGCCGAATACGATGCTGCCAAGGAACGGCAGAGTTTCATCGAGGGTCGCATTGTCGAAGTGGAAAGCAAGCTCGCCAACGCCCAGATCATCGATCCCGCCCACCTCGACGCCGACGGTCGCTGCGTATTCGGTGCCACGGTGGATCTGGAAGAAGTCGACAGCCGCGAAACCGTTACCTACCAGATCGTCGGCGACGACGAGGCGGACATCAAGAACAACAAGATTTCGATCAGCTCGCCCATAGCGCGCGCATTGATTGGCAAATATTCCGGCGATATCGCCGAGGTCAAGGCTCCCGGCGGCATCAAGGAGTACGAGATTCTGGATGTAAAGTACCTGTAGGACGAGGGGAAAAAAGCTTATTTGAACCTCTGAACCGCGGAACCAATTAGTACCGGATTATTCCTACCCTCGACCCTCGACCCTCGACCCTCGACCCTCGACCCTCGACCCTCGACCCTC
>Ga0207689_10000484_pt1 | contig 37596 bp, 25 predicted proteins | sample KBSMisM52_FD_184312 | JGI IMG/M metagenome (GOLD analysis project Ga0207689, IMG submission 184312) | Miscanthus rhizosphere microbial communities from Kellogg Biological Station, Michigan, USA - KBS Miscanthus M5-2 (SPAdes) (version 2) | ecosystem: Host-associated > Plants > Roots >...
CTTCGTCCCTAGCGCAAGGGGACGAGCCTAAGTTCACTCACGAGCTTAAACCCGCCCTCCTCACCGCTGCGGATTCCGATGATCGAACCGCTGCCGCCCGTTTCAAATTCGGCATCGAGAAAGACGCGGATTTAGGAGGGACGGCAACCCATCTATTCGCGAACACTCAGGGAACCGTTGCGTGGGAAAGCCGTATCAACTCCGATAATATGACTGCAGAGGTTGGTGGCGGTGTTTGGCGACGCTTTGGCGGCACGGTAGCTCTTGATCTCGAAGATCCAGTCGATCCGACTGCGCCAAATCCTCTCCCTGGCAACGTGGCCGGTGCCCATGATTATGCTGTGAGCTTTGACCTCAAACTCGGGTTTGAGACGGATCAGCGTTTCGAGAACACCCAATTAGCCTATGGACCGCGTATCGGGTTTGTTCATACTGAAAATGACGGCTGGTGGCCTTTATTGCCCTCCGTGGACGTATCCTTCCTGCGCATTAATGTCCTTGAGTCTGAATTTCTCTCGGCAAATGGCGTGCCTGAGCACGATTTTTGGCGTCTTGGAATAGATCTGTCATGGAAATGGCGTCCATTCGAGCAGATCAATGTCGGTCCTCGCTGGCTAAAGCCGGTAGGGTTGCACGCCGACGTGCGCTATTTTCGGGCATACGACTTGCCCACCCAAGCCAAACCGTTGGACATCGAGGACTCCCTTTACACCGCCGGAACGGTCAGCTACGGAACCTCGAACCTCGGGCTAAAATACCTACAGGAGGTCTATCTGACCGTGTCGCACGGCCGCCTGCCGCCATCAACAAAAGACGAAACGCTGATTTTCATCGGCATCTCTTTGCTAAAATAGGAACAACTCCTGACCAAATGGGCCGGAACTCTCTGCCTCGATTGGCCTAAACTAGGCCAGGCCGGAATCGTCGCTGCGATACCGCTACCGCAGTCAGATGAGCGGAATTAATGGCCGACCACGGCCCCAAGCCTGAGGGCGAAGGCCAGGTAAAAGCTCCCGGCGGCGCCAATGGAGATGGATCCGTAGCGCAGAACCGAATGCCTGGTTCCAGGCGGACTGCGTGAGGCCAACCGGTGAAGCACGCCAAAGACCGGCAGGACCACCGCCTGATGTCCGATTTCCACACCGAGACTGAAGGCCGCAATAGCCAGTCCAACGGCGAGACCGGACATACCCGACATAGCCTCAAGCAAACCGCCCGCGAAGCCCAGGCCGTGGAAAAGTCCGAAGAAGAAAGCCATGGCCAGGCGACCCGCTCCGCGGCTGCGCTCTGGGGCAAACACGTTTTGCACGGCCACGACGACGATACTGGCCGCGATCATCGGCTCAACGATTCGTCCCGGCAGCCGGACGACATCCAGGACGGAGAGGGTCAGGGTGAGCGAATGGGCGAGCGTGAACGCGCTGATCACTTTGACCAGGTCCCACCAGGTCGCCACCGCTAGGACCAGCGCGGTGATAAACAGGAGGTGGTCGTAGCCGGTGAGGATGTGTAGGATGCCGTGCAGGACGTAATCCCTGGCCAGTCTCGTCTTATCCAGGCGGTCGGCCGGGGATCCTGTATCCGGCTCCTTGTGACACTCGAACATCACCGGGTGGGCGTTGGTCAGCAGCAGTCCTTCCGCCGCGGGTCCGGCGTCGATGGCGATGCGCACCAGATAGGTGGCCTCCCAGGGATTTCCGGGAGCGAATAAGAACTCGCGCAACGCGTCCTGTCGCAGTTCGACGCGGGCGGGACTGCCGGCGGGCAGAGCATAAGCCAGCGTATATACGGGCCTGCCCGTATCGGTGGTGGCAGCCTTGATGACGCGGCCCTCCAGCCTCTGTCCGTCCGCCTCGATACGGAGATGGTCGTGCACATAATCCCCGTGCCGGCGCGCCGCCTCGGCATAGATCGCGGGCACGCGTCCGCCTTGGGTGGCCGCGACCAGCACCTCTTCATTGGAAACGACGGCTTGCACCTCCACCCGGTCGCGATGGATGACAACGTCGAGCGCCCCTTGCGCCACGGGATGCGCCCACGCCGGGGCCGCGAGGACAAGGACCAGTGCGTAAGAAAAAAACCTACCGATGGACATGGAAGGAATCGGCGTAGCGTGGGTTCAGCGCGGCGACCTGCTCGAGGAAACGCCGGCCCTCGTCGGCCTGGCCGCTGGCGAAGCCGATCATGGCCGCGTGATAGAAGACGTGGGCGTCCCGCACTCCGGAGGCGAGGGCCGTCTCGATCGCGGAACGGGCCTCGGCGAATTTTCCGCTTCGAAACAGAGCCCAGGCCAGGCTGTCGCGGGCGGCGAAATTCGACCGGAGCTCCAAATCACGGCGCGCCCATTTCACGGCTTCCGGCCCGTCCTGGCGCACATCGGCATAAAAGCCCGCGAGGTGATGAAAATACTGCACTTCTCCGCGGGCCGCCGAAGCGAGATAACCCGAAAGCGCCTGATCATGCCAGAGCTGCGCCTGATCGGGCCGGCCCATGTAAACATAGAGATCGCCGAGCGCCTGCTGGATCTCGGGACGGGGCGTGCGCGCAAGGATCTTTTCGTAGAGGGCGATCGCCTCGGGGAACCGGCGTTGGGCACCGAGGATCTCCGCGAGATGCTCCTCGACGAACCAATGGCCGGAATAAGCCTGGTCGGCGCGACGATAATGGCCCTCGGCTTCGGCAAGCCGGCCGTGATTGAGGGCGAGCAACCCGCTTTGCACCTCTATCCAGGCGTAGGCGCGCATCTGTTTCGCGGTGAGCTCGTCGCCGGCCTGGGCATAGAGGGAGCCGGCCCGGGCGGTCTCTCCGACGAGGGCGTGCAGGCTGGCGAGGCGTGCGAGCGCGTCCCAGCGAGGGCCGGATTTAAGCAAAGCTTCGCAACTGCGACGGGCCTCGTCGTAACGGCCTTCCTGCAGGGCGAGGTCGGCTTGCAGGTTTTGGATGTCCGGCGAGAGGTCGGCGATGGCGAGGTGCTCGATGTCGCGCCGGGCCTCCGGCAGGCGGTGTTGTTGCAGGCAGAGCTGTGCGTGGAGACAGATGAGACTGACCGGGGGCGAGGGATCGCGGAGCGCGGCGGCCACGCCCGTTTCGACCCGGCGGAAATCATCGGGCGCCCCGGTCAGCATCGCACGGGCGTAAAGCAGCGAGAGGAGGCTTTCGTCGGGTCGGGCTGAAGCGAGGCGGGCAATCGACGCGTCGAGCCTGGCGAGGTCCCTGGAAAAGGCGGTGGGAGTCTCCTCCGCGAGAGCGACGAGAGCGGCGCCCATAACCAGGATGCCGGCCGCCAGAAGACGGGCGGCCGGCATCAGGGGGCGCACGGAGACACCGCGGCTCAGTAGCCCGGCTCCCATGGTGCGGCGAGATACGGGAATTCCTTGAGGAACTCCTTGTCGTTTTTGAGCGGGTTGGGCGGGGTCTTGGGCTCGATGGGGGCCTGATCCCAGAGAGCCTGACTGGCGAGGGTCTCGATGTTGTATTTCTTGCCGCCGATCTCGGCATTCATGTCGAGGAACAGGGAGAGAAAGCGGGTCGCGACCTGGTCCTCCGGACGGCGGCCGTAGGGCCAGGTGCCGGTGGTGTCCATGTCGATGGCGCAGACGTTGGGAACGAATATCTCGAGGGATCGCTTGAGGGGAATGGGCAAGCCGCGCTTGTTCCAGCTGCCGTCGGGCATGTTGAGCTGCTGAAAGATGACTTTGCGGGCGCGGGGAAACGCGGCGACCGGGCTGGTGTAGGTCTTGTAAACGGACACGGGCGAGTGGTCGTGGTCGAAGGAGGTCTCGAGCCCGAGCGCGCTGATCGAGGGTCCGAAGCCCCAGCCGAGGTGCGCGAGGCGGGTGACGAAGCCGGGGCCGAGCCAGATGTTATAGGCGCCGAGCTGGCGGTTGTCGTCGCGTTCGTTGAGGGCGGCGTCGGCGAAAGGCTGGCCGTCGGTGTCAACGAGCTTGTAACGGCGGAGCTGTTCGTCGAGTTCGGCCGGGCGCTTGGCCAGGTCGGGCTTTTGACGGGCGATCTGGCCGGCGATGACGCCGCCTGTCGCGCCCAGGACGATCACAAGGGCTCCGGCGGCGATGCGGAGCGCCGGCCACAAGGGAATGCGGCCCGCACGGGAGCGGGCACGCCAGGCGCGAACCCCGTAAACGACGAGAACCGCGCCCAGCAGAAGGACAACGCCGGGAAGCACCCAAGGATGCCGCAGCACGAACGGGACGCGCACAGGCGCACGGTCGTCGGCGATGTTGGGCACCTTGTGCGTGGCTTTGAGGACCCAGCTCTCCCCCCACGTGTTGACGATACGATCGACGGCGGGCGACGGGGTGACAAAGGCGAGCGGCAGCTCGAGGATGACGGCATTGATGTTTTTGCCGGCCTGCGCGTCCTTGCCGCTGTAAACGAAGCGGAAGTTGCCCTTCGCGTCCCGATGGAACTTGTCGCCGTGCCAGACCAGCGGACCGGAAGGGAGATCGAGTTTCACCCCCTGCCCGTGCTCCGGGTTGTTGGGGTCGAAGTTGAAGAGCGTGTTGCCTTCGAGTTCGATCAACGTCTTGGGAATCTTCAGTTCGCGATCGGCGGTCATCGCGTGAGGGACGTGATAAAACTGGGGCGCGTAATTGATGGAACGGAAGAAGCCGGGCAGGTCGTTGAAGAACGCGTCGTCGCGTCCGCCGATGAAGACCTTGAGCTTATGGCCGCCGGGAGACTCCACAGTGACTGACTTGTTCATCTCCACAACGCGGGAGAAGTCGCCGCCGGGGAAACGCAGAAAAGCGACAGTCGCACGCCCCTCGGCATTCGTGGTGACACGGACTTCGGCGGGCTTCAGGTGGACGTATTTTTCTTTCACCGCCTCGATGTGCTTGAGGACGGCACCAAGGCTCTGATCGTCGGGATTGATGGGGGCGGGGCGCGGTTCGGGCGAGACCAGGATGCGATAAAGGAGATCCGGATCAAAAACGCCGGCCTTCGGCACGGCGGCGAAGGTCAGCGCGAGAACCACCTTTTCACCGCCTGTCGTGTCGTCGCTCGGGAAACCGAAGAAGTCGTAAAGGTCGGCGGCATCGATCGGAACATCGGAGAAGATCGAGTTAACCGCGTTGGGATCGTTGTGGTCGGCGGCCGAGACGCGGGTGGACGCGAGGGCAAGGGAGAACAAGGCGACCGCGAGTGAGGCGGACGCCAAGGCGGAACGCTGTTTAAGAAATGAGAAGTTCATGGGTGGAAAACCAAATGAGGGTAAACGGAGAACGGCCTCGCGCTTGATGAGGCCCGCGAGGCCGTGGAGGACGATTTGACGGGCTTATTTGAGCACCTTCAGAGCGATGTGCTCGCCGAGGCGGCGGTAGGATTCCCACTGGGACTCGTCGTAGCTTTGGTCGCTGATCGGGTCGTTGGGGAACTCCGGGTGAAGGATGTTGCGGGACAGGACGTCGAGGGATTCGTCGCCGGTGAGGCCAGACTTGAGCATCAGCAGCCAGCCCTGGCCGTCGGGGCCGTCGCCGGCGTAGGACACGCGGGCGAGCGCGGCATGGCGTCCGCCCGGACGGCTGATGTCAGTGAGCGCACCGACCGCGGAGGGGTCGATCCAGGCCTTGATCCACTCTGGAATGGAGCCCGCGTGGGCACCAAACGCGTCCCAGCCCGAGCCGGTCGCGTGATCGGGAACGAGGAACTCGATCTCCGCGCCGAAATCGATGCGGGCGAGCCGCACGAGCTCGGCGGTATTCTCGAACGAGAAGTTCGTTTCCGCGCCGGCGTCGGCCGCGATGATGAACGGCACGCGGCGGCGGATGAGCTCGTAGAGCGCCGAGTTGTCGAAGTGGCCGCCGTCGGAGAGATACCAGAGGCGGTTGTTGGGGCCGACGAAGCGCGCCTGGAATTCCTTGAGGAGCATCGTCTGCACCCGGAAGAGACGCGAAGGCAGGCGCTTCAACGACTCCCAGAGATTCGGCCAGCGTTCGCGGCGGGCGGCGCGGTTTTTCGGGTCGGTGTCCCACCAGTAGCCAAGGCGGGCGTTGGTGAGGCCGGCGAGCAACGCGCGGGCCGGCGAGGTTCCGCGGCCGATTCCAGTGGAAACCGCCGCCCCGGAGATCGCGGTCCAGTCGCCCAGCGAGAGCGATTCGACCGGCAGCGGACCGCCGTCCTTGCTGCGAAACGCATGGAAGGAACCGACGCTCGATTCGATGAAGTTGAGCGCGCTCGGCTTCACCGGATCCCAAAGCGCGTGCATACGCCGGCCGACAGTCACCCCGCAGGGACCGACCGCAAGCATCAGGCCCTGGCGGCTGCGCAGGTCGCGCAACGAAGCGTAGTCCACCGTCTCGTTGAGGCAGGTGCCGATGAGATGGAGCGGACCGCCCTGTTTTTCCGGGTGATAGTCGCTGAGCGGCATATCGTCGTCAGGGTGCGACAGCTTGATGTCGGCGGACACGCCCTGGGCGTTGCGGAAAATGCGCAGCGGGTTGGACGCGCCGAGGAAGGTGCGGGTGAGACGCGCCGCGTAGGTAGCATGCAGCGAGGAGAGATTCACAAACGCGAAGCCGCGCGCCGCCAGCAAGGAGAACGCCGCCGCCGCGAGCGCGGCCAGCCAGCCGTAGGCGCTGCGGTCGAAGACCGAGTGGATGGCGGTATCCAGCCCGAACAGCAACAGACCCACCGCCGCAAGCGCCAGGGCCGCGGTGGCCGCGACGAGGGTGAACTTCGACTCCTGCGGTTTTTTACCGTCCTCGGCATTGCGCCGGCGGACCCATCCGCCGACGAAGGACGTGATCATGAAGAGTGAACCCACAAACGATACGACGCCCGTCCACAGACGGCGCAACTCGTCGGGTTGGTCGCTGTAGAACGACAGTGTGCGCGCGGCGGTGTCGATGATCACAAAGCCCACCGTGACGGCGAACATCACCAGTGCCTCGCCCAAGGCGCGCGTCAGGCGGTTGCGGATGACCAGACCGGCCGGCATCGAAAGATCGGGCTGGCCGAGCCGCCATGACGGCAGCAGCGAACCAAACCGGGCAAACTCGATCCAGAGCAGCGACAGCGTCACCACGGCGATCACGCCCAGCCACGGTCCGGATAGAACGGGCCGCGCAAAGGCGTAGGCCGAGCCGATCAACAGACCGAGCGCGACCAGCAGCGTGACGGGATTGAACGCCTCTTGCTTTCCATTACGCGGCGTCGCCCAGTAGCCGAGGCCGAGCGGCACGATTCCGAAGACCAGAACGACCACCGGCACGATCCACCATGGCGAAAGCAGGTCAGCCGAGATGCCGAAGACCTCGGAGGACGGGAGCAAGCCATGCTCGACCAACCAGTCGGCGGCAAAACGCAGACCGCCGAAAATCGCGATGAAGAACACGCCCAGAATCAGGTGGATCGTGAGCAGATTGCGCAGGTAAACCGCGAGGTTTTGGCGGTCGTCGGACGGACCGGACGCGTTGATATAGTCGGCCTGCGAACGCAGCCAGCGCACCGGGGCGGATGCGCTGTCGCGCAGCACTTGTTCGACCGCGATGGCCGGATTGTGCTGAACCGTGACGAGCTTGCGATGGAACAACCGGCCGAGGAACGAGCCGATGTAACCGCCACCCGATGCCGTGGTGAGCATATCCACCTGGCGCAGCCGGCGCAAACGCGCGAGACCCTGAAGAATGCCGAGGCAGACGGTCGCCGAGCGGATGCCGCCACCGGAGAGAGCGAGCCCGATGGTGTCGCGAGGCAGCTTGCCCTCGACGCCGGCGTTGAGCGCAGGCGCGGCAGGCGAGGAGGGATCGACCTGCGGCCGAGCCGCGGGATCGGCCGCGGGCGGCGGCGGAGTCGGAGTCACTGCGACCGCGGCAAATGGTGGCGCGGTGCGGGCGGCCCAGGGCAGATCTCCGTCAAAGTCGGCCCGCGTAGCGATGGCGCGACGCTCCGCGATGGCGGCGGCCTCAGCGCTTTCCAACTCCCGCGGATACAGCTCGAAGTCGGCGAGGATGTCGTCGGCCGCCTTCTCGCTGGCGCAGTAGATCGGCGTGACGATAAAGTAGCCGGGGATCTTCGGGAAGATCGACGCGTCAACGATGCGCAGGCCGCGAACCCCGTGGACGCGGAAGCGGCTGTCGATGACCGCATTCGTGTCCTCAAGTTCGGCCGGATTGGGTTGCCAGGCATCGGAACCGATGCGGCAGGTGCCGGAGGGGTGATGGCCCCATGCCTCGTGACGAATCCACTCCTGCAGCTCGGCCGAACCGTCGGCGGCCTGTGCGCCGGGCCAGAGTTCGGATTTCTGGATGTTGCCGAGACGGGCGTTGAGTGAACGCGCGAACTTCACGCCGGCGACGAGCGCATCCATGTCGGCCTGCGCACCCACCGCGGCGGGCGAACCCGCGGGCGAGCCTTCGGCGAAATTGTGATGAGTGATGATCGGCGTGGCGAACGGATCGGCCGAACGCAGGCGCACGGTGCCGGTGTCGTTGGTGGCTCGCGCCTTCAGGATCACCCACGAAAGCTGGTTGCGGCGATCGGGAGTATCGGGCGTCTCGCCCGGCGCGGAACCGTGACGGGGACGGCGCAGGAGGTCGCTTGCCCAACCCGGGTAGTAGCCACGGAACATGGCCGGCGCGGCGAACATGAAGATGTCCGGGTATTCGAGGTCGGGTTTCGATTTTTTAAGGATGGCGACCGCGCCGCCGTTGCTGCCGTAGAGGCTCTCGGGATCGTGGTTGCGCCACTTGGCGAGCTGCGGGTCCTGGGTGTCGGCGGGATCGAAATTCACTCCCTGCAGCGTCTTGAACTCCTCGGCGAGTTCGCTGACGACGCACACCTCGTAACGATCCTGGAGATTGCGCCCCACGCCGGGCAGATCGACGCGTGTCGGGATGCCCATCTCGGCCAGATGCTCCTTCGGGCCGATGCCGCTGAGCATGAGTATCTGGGGCGTGTTGAACGACCCGCCGGCAAGGATGACCTCGCGACGAGCATAGTAGTGGCCGGACTCGCCGGCCTTGCTCTCGGCGTGGAGCGGGCTGGCCTTGTAGAGATGGCGACCGGCGGTCCAGGCGACGCCGGTGATGCGCGGCGCGAGTTCGGCAGCGATTTTACTTTCGGAAAACAGCAGCTTGGTGACATGCGTCGAGGTGGCGAAGACCAACCGGCCGGGGTAACGCGCCGCGACATCGAGCAGGCGCTCGCGCACGCCGTGACGGCGGCCGTCCTTCACACCAAGCGGAATGAGGCGCACGCCCTCAGCGGTATTTTCGCGCCAGAGGCCGGCGTCGTTTACATCAAGGTATTTGTCGAGTTTGGCCTTGAGGATGGCCTCGGCGAGCGCGGCAGGCTTGGCGATGCCGGCGCGCTTGGCACCCTTGAACGCGCCCGCAAGCACGCCGAGGAGCTGGTGGTCGCCGAGGGCGGACTTGGGATCGGTGACGATGGTGTTGAGCCAGCCGCCCTGCCCGTGTCCGCCCTGCAGCACAGCCTGCGGACGCAGCGCGAAGAACGCGAGGATGCGGCGCCAGAGCAGGCCGATCCCGGTGAACGGCTTCCGATACTCGCAGTTCTCGATGCGCTGGAAATACTGCCGCATGCGAGACGGATGCCAGCTCTCGTCACCGGTAAGCTGGCGGAGATTTTCCCAAGCGTCGTCGCAACCATACGCGGTGATCATCGCGTGATGGGCGGTGCAGCCGCCGAGGGCGGCGGTGCGAGGCTTGTTGATCGCGGGACGGCGGTCGGGCGACTCGGGATCGGGCACCGACTTGGTGTCGAGCGCCTGGACCTTGGAATCGGCGAAGTGGCGCACGCGGAAATCCCACTGGATGGCGGGATCCTCCACGGATTTTCCATGAAGCAGCGGGGCCTCCAGATCGGTGGCGGCGACGGTGCCTGATTGGCGTTCGGTGAGTTCGTCGGTGCCGGCCTCGACGACGAGGACGCGGCAGCCTTCTTCGGCGAGGCGGGCGGCGAGCGGACCGCCGCCGGCGCCGGAGCCGATGACGATGTAGTCAAACGGCGTGGTCTGCGGATCGCGGGCGGCCTGGAGCAGTTCCGAGGGAGTCATGGCGGGCATGGTTGAAACGGAGGAGGCGGGACGTGGTGAAGGGACGACGGCCGGGAGGAGTAAAAGCCTCCCGGCCGTATGCAGACGCGGCGCGAACTCAGAGCGTGCGGAGGAAGGCGATCAGCGCCTCCTTCTCCGGATCGGTGAGCGCCTCGCCGAACCAGTGGCCCCGGTCGAGGACGTAGTCGGGCGCCTTGCTGGCGCGCACCAGCGCGGGACCGGCCAGGCGCTCGAACTCGGCCAGCGCCTTCTCGGGATCGTCGCGGTGCCTGTCGGCAGCGCGCATGCCCTTGAACGTCGCGGCGATGGCGTCGATGCGCAGGTTGGACGGCGAGTCGGGATTGAGGTTCAGCAGCAGACTGATCGGCGTGCCGCGCGGGAACGGACCGACGCGCAGGTCGCCGAACTTGCCGTCAAGGAACGCATGCACCCCGATCGCTCCCGCGAGCACCACGGCGGCGCTCACGAAGTGGATGACGCGCGCGATCTTCACGGAGCGCAGCCAGAGGACGAGCGCGCCGCCGACCGCGAACAGACCGGCCGGCACGAGCCAAGCGGGGAACGAGGTGATCGCGCCAAAGCCCATTCCGTAGAACACGTAGGCCACGACCGCGCCGATCACGATGAGCACAAGACCGGGCAGATGCGCTGGCAGCACCCGACCGGTGATGAATCCGGCGATGAGCAGCACGAGCGCGAGGCCGAAGATTGCGAATTCGATGACCCTGAGGACGGTCGGCCCGACCACGGAGCCGACGAGCTGGCGGAGGAACTTGCCCGGGAACTTAAGATCGGTCGTCTCGGTGGTGCGATACACCCAGCCGGCGGCGTCGGCACGGCGCCAGGCCTCGGGCTGGCCGTCGGCGCGGAGCACGCCGTTCGGGGTGGCCTCGCGCTTGGAGTTCCAAAGAAGCTTGCGAATGCCGTCCTCGAAGATGTCGAGGCGCCCCGCGATGGAGATGTCACCGGTGAACTTGCCGAGCGAATTGTTGTGCAGATACGGACCGGTCGCCCAGAGACTGATGAGCGTGGCGGGGCGGTAATAGCCGGGGCCTTCGCCGGGCGGATCGTAGTGATCGTTGTTGCCGAACTTGTCGGACTCGGCGTGGTCGCCGCGATAGGGATTGTAGGTTCGCACCGAACCAACGGCCGGCAGCGACTTGTAATCCTCAGAGGTGAAGTTGTCCCACACGTGTCCGCGAAGACCGTTGGTGGCGGCGGCGCGGCCGGAGTTGGTGCCGACGAGCGTGATCGGAATACGAACTTCGTTGGAAAGGAAGTTGTCCTTCAGGAAGGCGTCGTCCTGGCCGGCGGCAGGCGCAGGGCTGGCGAGCGTGACGATCTTCTGGACATAGGCCTGATAGGCGGGGCTGCGCTTGAAGGTATCCCACTGGAGATAGTCCTTGGGCAGCGTGAGCGGCCAGCCGGAGTCAGGCGTCTTGGAGGTTTCCCAACCGGCTCCGCCGCCGACAGGCTTGTCCGCAAAGGAGAGGTCGAAGCCGTCCGGTTGTTTGCTGGAATGACAGATCGCGCAGTTTTTGAGGAACACCTCGCGACCGGTGACGACGGCGGCGGCGGGCGCGGAGGCCAGAGCGGCCTTCGCGGCGGTGCGATGGGGTTCGAGGTTGCCGCGGGCGACGTCGGCGAGCTTGAGCGGCGCGGTGCTGAGCGGGTGCGTGAAATAGGCCGCAAGATACCCGGTGCGGTATTTCTCGTTCACCTGCCAATAGACGGAGTTGGACTGGATGGTCGCGAGTTTGAACGGCTTCTGCGGACGGAAACCGATGATGGGATTCTGCACGCGGTTCCACTCCTCGTAGAAGGTGCCGATGTTGAGGTAAACGCGGGCGAGCGCGCCGAACGCGCCAATGCTGTCGGAACCGTCCAGCAGAACGCGCGGGGTGTGGCGCGGGTTAACCGTGGCGGCGCCTTCCTCGATACTCGGAACGAGGAGGTTGGCGGCGCTCTGGTGCTCGGGCGTATTGGCCAACGCACGCTTGAGGCGGGCGGGGATGTCGAACACGGCGTTCATCGTGTTCGCGTTGTTGATGTTGTCGGTCGCGGTAAGCGACGTGTCGATCGTGCCGGGCTGCTGCGAACGCAGGTAGTGGTAGATCAGATTGTCGGAGGTGAGCAGGTTGCCGAAGACCTCCTGGGGCTTGAGGTATTGCGAGCCGATGTTGGATGAGAGGTTTTCCCACTTGGGATTCTCGGGATCGGCGGCGGGGTTGAGCGGATGCGGACCGACGTGGCAGACGCCGCAGGACATGCCGACGCGGAGAGGACGGACCAGCTTCGGGTCGAGGAAGTAGGACGGATCGTTGTAGTAGCGGTCGGGATTCCACCTCTTCTGCTCGGCCGGGGTGAAATCGGGATTGGGAAACAGGCGGATGCCGACCACGCCGCTCGGATAGCCGTAGACTCGCGGATCGACGCCGTCGCTCTTGAGCGTGCGGCCCGCGCCGTCGTCATACACCAGCTGGGGCTCGCCCTTGTAGTTAAGGCCGCCGTTGGTGTTGGGCAGGGCCGTCTCCAACTGGTCGATATGCAGCCCCCACGGGCCGAGACCCGCGCGCGGCGTCATGCCGGGCTGATTGATGAGTCCGGTTTTCCTGAAGCGATCGGCGCGATTGCGGGAATCGACGAGCTTCAGGAAGTCGGCGAAGCCGTAGCCCTCCTGTTGCAGCCAGCTCCAGAACGTTTCGTTGCCGCCGCACCAGAGAATCCAGGTGTTGCGCCCTCGGATCTGGTCGCGGTTGAGCTGCAGCGGAGTGAGGCTGCCGTCGGGACCGTAATGCTGGTCCATCAACGTGAACACATCGCGGCTTTCGGCCGGAAAGTCATCTACCCCGCGCTTGGGCACCGGATTTCCCGCCGCTGTGAACCCACCCAACGGCTCGTCAAGTGGGGCGGAGGGATCGGGAACGAGCGCCTGCGTGGGGCTGCTGTGATAGGAATAGGATTGGCCCAGCAGTCGGACACTCAGCAATCCGGAGAGAAGCACCAGACGGAGACTAATCAGTTTCATAGAGTAAGGAATTTACAGACCGAACCTACCGCCCCCTCGATAATGCAAATAATAATCCGCCAATCGGTTGCGGATTTTTCTGCATTATAGAATGAGGCGAATAGGAACTACTTAACCATTTTTCATAAATAGTGTAAGTAAATCGCATTAGCTTCTGCAAATGCCAAGCCATAATGCGAGCCCGTTCTTTCAAATTACTTTATTTTACATTATCTTATTATCCGTAAGATGATTATGATAGAATTTGATCCATAGCCGAATCTATCCACTAGATAATTTCAGATCAGGCTCATAGTTATTATCTTATGACATTTTAAAGGTAAGTGCGCAGATAAAATAGGAACGACTCCTGACCTAGCCGGAACTCGCTGCCTCGATTGACCGAAACTCCCTCACCCGTCGCGTAGCAGACGACGGTGCCGACGGGAGCCGCCGTGGGTTCAGGGGCATCTGGTGGGGGGCGGGCACGCAGACGGGCAATGGTTAACAGCGTTCGGAAATAGCCATTAGATGAAAGCGTGAGGGGCTCTAGTCGGCTTAATGCAATGACTTATCCCATATCCATCGTTAGAGTAGAATAACTTATTCTCTCGCCATTTATTGGCTTTAATTTGATTGCCCATGAAATTCTGCCACAGGCTTGCGCGTGGGCCAAGCCTTCCCAGCAGTCAAATCGAGTTAAGATGGGAGGCATGGCAACCAGCCGCGGTGATCGAAACCGTTTTGGCCCAGTAAAGCCTTTGATCGGAGTTCAACTGCGTCTCGTCCGATTTTCCCTCCCATGAAAACACCGACTTCTCTCTGGCGGCTGCCGATTTTCCTGGCGGCCTTGATCTGCGCGACGCTCGCCCAGGCTGGCGACACCTCCTCGGGCTATGTGCAATCGGTCGTTGGCGATTCCGCCCACTGGGGCGGCACCAGTTGGACCACGGCCGACCTAGATCAGTTCGCCGGCGAACCGGAAACAGTCACCACGTCCACGACCAGCCTGCTGCTGCGCTACTCCTACTTCACCTCCAACTACGATACGGCGAAAATGTCCCCCATCTGGGTCGCACACATCGACACGGCCAACTCCGCAAAGGCCGCAGCCACGCGGAAGGGCGGAATATGGGACAGGGGTAAGTATAAGTTCCACCCGGATGCCAACGTGGTTGAATTTGACCGGCAGCATCAGCTCGATTGGGTGACGGACGCCGACTACACGAACGCCAACCCGTCTATCTTTCGCCCGGTGACAGCGAAGAACCGGATCACCCGGGGGCATATGGCGAGCAATTTGGAGATGAAAGGTAATGGCTCCGACGATGACGCCGGCATGCTCTCCCAGAAGGAGTCCTTTTCCTTCGCCAACGTCTGTCCGCAGATGCAGGGGCATAACGCTCCCCTGTGGTCTACCCTGGAAGGCGACTGCCTGATGCTCGCTGGCAAGCTAGGGCGAGTGGCGGTGATCACGGGACCGATTTACGAGAAACCGAAACGAATTCAACGGCAAGGCGGCCGTCGAGTGGCTATGATCACGGGACCCATAGCGCAATTGCCAACCACCGCCGCGCCTACGGGCAAGTGCGCCATTCCCATCCCGACCCATTTTTTTAAGGTCATCATTGCCACCGTGGACGGCCACACCGAGGCCTTGGCATTTTTGATTCCCCACGTCCCCAATCTGACGGCCGACCAGCTTCTGGACTACGCGGTTTCGGTGCGCGAAGTCGAGAAGGCGACCGGCATCAACTTCATGCCGAAGCTGGGCCGGAACGACGACGTCGAGGATCACCCGAGCGATCAGCTATTGGATATTCTCCAGAAGGTAGACTGACCCCGCCATGAGCACAGAGCCAAAAAGCATCTTCGCGACCCTGGGCACCGGATTCTTTCTCGTGCTAATGTTCCCGTTGGCCTGGAAAATACCGGCGGGCTACAATCTGATCGCCGTTTTTGGGGCGTTCGTCGCCATCTTGCTAGTATTGGGAGTATCCATCGTTCGCACCCCATTGGGCGTATTCGTGACTGAACTCAACGTGATGAGCCTTTCCCGCGTTCAATTAGGCGCATGGACGGCCGTCGTTCTTTCATCCTACTTCACCTTCGTCATTACGCGCGCCCGCCTTGGCATTCCCGACCCGCTTCAAGTCTCCTTCGACTGGCACCTGTGGGCGCTCATGGGAATCAGCACAAGTTCTCTGGTTGGATCGTCTTTGGTCACGAGTATCAAAAAAGAGAAGGAGCCGACATCAGGCGCCGTGGAGCGAGCGGAAAGCACCATTCAGGACGCCGCTGGAGTGGTAAAGGCAAACATGCAGGGCACCCTCTATGCGAACTCCCGCAAGTCCGACGCTCGTTTCACAGACCTTTTTCAAGGCGATGAACTCGTGAACACCACTCACATCGATCTGGCCAAGGTGCAGATGTTCTTTTTCACCGCCGTCAGTTTAGCCACCTACGGATTCATGGTCGCGAAGGAACTCCGCCACCCTTCCGATCCGAGTTTTTCCCACCTGCCCGGACTACCCGAAGGTCTCATCGCCGTTCTGGGTATCAGCCACGCTGGTTATCTCGGCAACAAGTCCATCACACACACACCTGTCCAGCCATAGGGATCAACAATGCAGACCTCGAGAGCGCTGACTCGTGCTTTCAGGGTCTTTGGCTGGAATCCGCCATCTATTCAACGGCTCGCCCGAGTCTTCGCAAAATAGTTTGAGCCAAATCAACCGGTGAGCGCTCCCTGAGCTGCATGTAATGCACGGTTGAACGGATTCCTGGCACCGGGGTGTCATCAAATCTTGCCGGTAGAATATAATCTCGCGGGTCCATCAACGCTCGCTCCAAAGCAGTGCGTCGCTCGTGGCGGGTCCACATACTTTCGACGTATTGAGCCGAGATAAACATCACGCAATAACGTCCGCTTTGGCTATAGATGGTGCTGAAGTGCTCAACCAAATCTCTGCCCCATAAGTTTACTTGCTCATATTCATCATAGAACACGCGAACGCGCCGATCACGCAGATAACTCGCCACCTCCGAAACATAGGTCCTGTTCGCGCCTGCAAAGGAAAACACAACATCGTAAGTCGGAATCAGGCGTTCCATCATACCGCTCGGGATGCCGGCCTCTTTCACCGCCCAGTGGGTCCGGTTAGCCCATATATCTAGCCGATCTTCAAACTCTGCCAGTGTCGCACGCGAGAAACGTCCTTCTTCAATGAAACGAAACGCGACGGATGAACCATCTCGATGGACATCGCGGACTGTGCCATATCGGATGATATCCGCCGTCGGTTCGCGAATGCACTGCTCGTAGAAGAGGAGCGTTGGAATGCCCTCCACCAATGCGAGACTCGCCGGTGAGCTAAGGCTCACACGTGCTGCCTCTGGGCCACCGCTACTGCCACGCTCCATAAAACGATCTGCGGTCATGCGCATCAGTTGATCCGTCTCCCATGCAGTGGTGTTTGAGGAAACGATGACGTTAAACATGTTCGGACAATTTCAGAGCTTAGCTGCCATTTCGTCAATCACCGCCGAAGGAGCAACGGCTCCACTGCCATCCATCAGATCAGCGGGGGACATGATGCTCGCTGAGTTCGAACTCTTCTAGCTCTGCCCTTTCCGCTAGCGGCCCATTTTATGACCGGTCATTTGTCAGGCATTCGGCTTGAGCGATTGAAAAGCAAAGGTAGAATCAATTGAAGCGTGGAAACTTGGAATAAAGCCCGTTTGCTAGCACTGATCAGCGACAAAATCGAGGAGGGCTCGACGCTGGACTACAAGGCAGCCGATGCATTGGACGGCAGCGACAAAAAGAAGAATGAGATCACCAAGGACGTTTCTGCGTTCGCAAACTCGGGTGGAGGCACGATTATCTACGGCATTCGCGAGCACGATGAGGCCGGCTTGGGACATCTACCCAAAGAGTTGAATCCCGTGAAGGCCGCGGAATTTTCAAAGGAGCGGCTCGACCAAATCATCCAATCGGTTCGACCGAAAATTGAGGGAGTCAGAATTTCTTCCGTGCAGGTCGACGAAATCGGCACCGACGTTTGTTACGTGGTTGAGATTCCTCAAAGCACCACTGCGCATCAAGCGCGAGATTTTCGGTATTACCGACGTCGCAACTTCGTCTCGGAACCGATGGAAGATTACGAAATTCGAGATGTGATGATGCGCCAAAAGCATCCTGTGATCGGCATCGATTTCTTTTTGGCGACATCGGGCAACATGTGCGGACTCCGAATCGTGTTGTCGAACCACGGCATGGTTGTCGCGCACCATGTATGTGCCTACGTCCGGCTACCCGGTTACCTGAGAATCGACACCAAGATTAAGGACGATTTTAAGCTCAAAATGGAGGAGGGCCAAATCTACTACGAAGCCTTCATTCGTAACGTGCACAAGGATCTGATCCGCACGGAACCGGACCCCCATGCGCCGTTTCCTGGACCGCGAAGCGATGCTGGTGTGCCGGAAAAGCGTTTTTATATCTCACGTAGCGATCCGATCCTGCCGAGGATGACGGAAACTCACGCTTATGGCTTGGACGTAACGGCCGAGGTAGCTCGAAAGGATGACGAAGTGATCACTTGGGCGGTCTATGCGGATAGTGCGCCAGTCGTTTCGGGTTCCACGCCGCTTGCGGGACTCAAGGCCTACTGACAGTCACACCAAGTTTATGGGATGAAGTGCAGTAAATTTTGGTGCGTTGAAGACGGGTTTCCTCAAGACAAGGAGGAGTTTGATGAATAATTCCTCCGCACTGGTTATCGATAATTTCATCCTTCAGCAAGTAGGCGAGACATTGAAGGTTGGCCTCACCAATGACAGCCGGGTCGAAATCGCTGCTTCTGAAGAAAAAGGTTACGAGACGCGAACCGTGCCATCACCGGGAGTGCAGGTCGAAGAGTTACTGCAACTGCTCAATGCCATCGTTCTGAGCGATGAACTCGTGGTGGACGCCACTGCCACATCGTCTTGGGAAGACGTTGCATCGTTCTTCACACCATTGCGTGAAGCTCGGATTTTGGTAACCAAACCTTTTTCCGAGATCCGCTCTGAGTGGGTGCCTATCCGAGATGTTGTCCAGGAAGCTCTCTGCTTCTCGCCCCAACTCACGGCGGACTTCGCTGAATTCCGCGCCAACTGGAAACCGGGTATCAATCACCCGATTTTCTCGACACTGATGTGGGGCACTGCCGGCATGATTGCCCGGAGCCAATATCTTCGGACGCCTTATCTTAGTCATCCCACTCGTAGTCGTCTGATCGACCTTGGTCGTTTCGCTCCACATCGATCAAACGCGCAGGAAATCGTGGAGCGATTTGTGTCCACCGAGCGCGTGAAGCTGTTTGATCGAGTTACCGCAGGCCAAAAAACTCGATCCGCGACGCTAAGTCTTCCCTCGCTGGGCCTCGAAGTGATAGCCGAAAGCCGAGATCGTAGCGCTCTAATCCCTGTCGCGATCCAAATGAGGGATAAATATCGAAAGCTCCGTGAGTGGATCCACGAATACCAGCGAGCCTTGGAGAATTCACCCAAGGCTGCCGCTAAAAAGATGGCCACTCTCGAAGCTGCTGCTGCCGATATCGAGCGTTTATTTGCCGGCTCATGGTGGAGTAAGATATCGGTCAGTGTCGGTATGAGTCTTTCTGACCTGATTCCGGCGATTCCCGCTGGGGCCGTGATCCAAAGAGCCCTCCCTGGAAGCATCCGTTCTGCGGTCACCAAGATAATCCAACGTCCTTGGGACGAAGGCACCTTGGAAAAACTCTTCACGATGTTAGGCACCGATGCCCCTAAACTTCGCGCTCAAGCAATTCAACATCTGCAGGGGTCAAGATAGCCTAGGCTCCAAATGGGACATGGATGCCGCAGTTTTTGGCTGGTGCCGCCACATTCCATGTCATTCGACAGTTTGAGTCCCCTCCACCCCGCTATTATGAAAACCTCATTCTCGCAGGTCCTTGCCCTGCGAGTGCACTCAGTGTGGTATCGCGCATAAGGTCTCACATGCCCCATCACCCTAGGAGAAATGATCTTTTTGCGCTCGTTTGTGCTGCCGTCGTTGAAGGCCTTGGGACAGTTGCACAGCACGTGAGCGAAAAGAAATTTGTCGGGAATTATTATCGGTTTCCGAAACTGGGAAAATTTGATTCGGGGTTTCCGCAGTTTAGCGAAACGTTTTTCAATGAGGGACCGCTCGATTACGAAGGACTTTTTCGCGACGATGAAAAAGCGCCGATTCATCGGCTGTCGCTGGCTACTTGGAAAAACTACGCCGAAAAAATTGAGTCCGATGCCGAACTGGTTCGATACTTCACGCTCAACGAACCGGAAGACTATCCCCACTTTTCCGACTGGAAGACGTTCCACCGGAACTACTATTTGTTCAGTCCGCTCGGCCACTTTGTTTCCCGCTACATACATCTAACTGGGAGCATGGTGTTCGATGAGGCAGCGTTCCTGCCGATTTATCTCGAATGGGAAACCTCTCTTTCCGCTGAGCGGCTGCCGATTTCCATTTGGATTCCCATCCTGCTTGCCAAATTCAATTTTGAATCGGTCACCTTGGGCGCCGGCGCCTCGATCACGAAGATACCGGACGATCTTCAGCTTGCTCGGAATAAACAGCGGACGCACAATGATTCGAGCCATGAAACCGTCGTGGGCGCGGCGACGCACGCGTTGATCCTGCGCGGCTGGGAGATCCCGAATTCCACACAGCGTGACCGCGTCAATCTCCTGGCAGAGTTCACCGCGTTTTCGCCGGCCGTTGAAACTATCGACAAGTTTTTCGCGGCGTTGCGGGCGGTCACCGGGGTCTCCACGGGTTATAGCCAACTGGTGATCGTCCCGGAAGGATGGGGCCATGCTTGGAAGGCTTATTTGCGGCCGGTCTCCGTGGTATCCACGCGCGCTTACCCGGACCACTTCGAGAAGTTTGGGTGGTTAAAGGACACAGTTCCTGTGGAAGCGCTGGCCGCGGAGGAAATCGGGTGGTTATTTTCGAAGCTGAGAACGGCGAAGGAACACAAGCTGGCGATCGCCACCCGTCGTTTGAACACAGCTTACCTGCGGCGGGACGACAGCGATTCGATCCTAGATTTGGCCATCGGGCTGGAGTCTCTCTTGGTTGGAGATTCAAACTCGGAAATCACGCACAAACTCGCCTTGCGCGTGGCCGCATTGAGCGCTCTAGATTCCTGGCCAGAGGGCAGCCCGGTCGAAATCTTCGGGTTCGTCAAAAAAATCTATGCCTACCGCTCGGCTGTCGTGCATGGGACGGGAGATGCGGAGAAGAAAAGAGTGATCCTCGCCGGGAAGGAAAAAAAGCATGACGCCGTCGAACTAGGGCTGGCACTCCTCCGGCACACCCTCACGTCATTGGCGAAGCATCCAGAATTCCTCGTGCCATCGGCGTTGGACGAGCGTCTTCTCACCTTATCTTCGTCTGCTCAGTCGGGTGCCGCCGGTCCCGCGGAACTACTCCCGCGCAGCTAATCGGCCCGTGGATGAAAGGTTGCCAAGCGCTCGGACATGCTCACATGCAACATTCGATCGACGAGCATCTCGACAAGCCACGCGCAACCGCCGTTCTTTCATTCATGCCCATTGAACGGCCTTCGTTTCAGGACTGGCTCGGTGCGCAGGTGCACCGAGAGGATATGATCGGTTCGATTGCTCGCCAGAAGGTGACGCAAATCGAGAAGGTGAAGGCGCTCGGTTTCGATTGCTGGCTCGCTGGACTGGTGGCGGGTGGTGTGTTAGGGCTTGTGGTTGATGACGCTCGCAGGGAATACGCGAGATGTTTGGAGGAACTGATGGCCAGTGGTCACTCGGAAAGCTGGCCATTATCCTTGCACAACCAGCCAAATGACGAGGAGCAGTCCGCGCGATGGGAAAAGCACCGCACAGAACCGCATGTCTCATTCGAAAAATTTCATCACGAGCTACACAAGGCGCTTCGGAAACGAGTTGAACGAGTATGTCGCCTGTATCTCGACACGTGTCATTGGGTGCGGCTCAGGGACGTGATCTTGGGGCGCCCGGCGGCTCCCGTTTACGTAGCCCTCTTGGCGAAACTGCGCGAGTTGAAGGCCTCCGACAAGATTTTGTGTCCCCTGAGCTATCCAATGTATCACGAACTAGCCAAGCAGTCGGACGATAAGACGCGGCGGACGATGGCGAGATTGATGGATGAACTATCAGAAGGTATCTGCATTCAACCGCCGAACCAGCTCGAGCGGATCGAGCTGAAGCGACAGATGCTAAGGGCGGTGTTGGGGCCAGGTGCACCGGATGTCGGTGAGTGGCTTTGGGTGAAAGCTTCTGGAGTATTCGGGGAAATGATACCTATCCCGAAGGCGAACTGGACGCCGGAGGAAGTGACGTTGATTCAGAAGGTGGTCTTTGAAGGCTTGTGGAATCTTCCGATCTCGGCCGTGGCGGAGTTCTATCAAGAGAAGACAGCTGCGAACGACCTGACGTCCCTCGCCGAGGCCTACAATACCGACGCGCGGAAGTATCGAGAGCAGAAGGTGCCGTTCGAGCGTGTGTGGCACGAGGAGATGGCCAACCTATTCCAACTCTTGCGCAAGAATCACTTCGTGAACACGGCCAAAGAGGTTTGGGATCAATTTCCAGACGAGTGTGCGATGGTGCACGACAAAGGGATGTCCATGCAGCCAGACCCCATGTGCCTGGCGACGCTGCAAATCAAGGCACGACTGCATGCCGCTTTTTTCGTTTCCAGCGGGGCTATGAAGTTCGAATCGAACGATCTGATTGATGCGCTCCACGCCTCGGTATCGCTGCCGTATTTTGACGCTGTGCTCTTGGAAAGACCTCTGGCGATTCGGTTGAAGACAAAACCGCTGGAGCTGGACAAAGCTTATAGCGCAAAGATCATGTGGGACCCGTCGGAATTGCTGCAGTGGCTGACGACGAAATAAGGCGCCGCGCCTTCGGTTATCTGGGTCGTGCCGCGAATCAACAGGGCGTGCGCTCAGTTCGACCGGAATATCAGGCTATCAAGACGGATGCCCAGTGCGGAGGTTATGCACCTTCTGGGCTACGAGTTTGGCATGACCGAGCAGGATGAGATCGAGGGGGGAAGGCTTTTGGCCATACACCTCGGGGAAGTCGTGATTGGGGCGGTTGAGCCAGGCACGAAGCTTGATCTCGCTGCCGCCGCACCAACCGAGGGCTTGGGCGACATCTTCAAGAGACTGAAGCTTGGCCTGAATACCGGAGCTTGCGGGGCTTTGATTGAGGCGCTGCATGGACACCCCGCAGAGTCGGGCCATGTTGACGCGAGAGATTCCGAGTAAATCTGCGATGCGATTCGCATCGAGCCGGCCGGTGAGGGGATCGCGGAGGCGAGAATTAACCACGCCAATACGTGATCGATTCATTCTCTGGGAAATCAAATAGAGGTAATGCAGCGACCTTAACGTCGGTTTTTCTGTGAACCTCGATCAGTCCGAGCTTGAGCTGCCACATCATGAAAAGCCCGACAAGCTCAGTGGCGCCAACCGATAGTTGTCGGCCAGGCGTTCCGCCGATTTTTTCGAGCTGTTTCTGACAGTAACCAAACGTGAAAATCGATAAGTAGGTGCTGGAAGGCTCCAGGTCATCCTCATGGTTATACGACCAAGTTTCCAGCAGTTCCTCAGGCACATCATGGGTCGTCGCTGAAGGGTTTTTTCGAATCCACAACGCGCTCTGATCAAAACTCGGACTTGGTCTTTTTTTCATGCCAATCTCTACGATGTAATTGTGAGGTGAATACGTTTACTGATTCAGCAGTCACAGGGTAAATATTACCCCACGGCTGCGACTATGCCGGCGATTAAAAATAGTTGGTGGTTAGTCCTTGAGTGGACTCTCACGGGTGAAGTCCACCCACATACGAGATTTATATCGGATAAAGTCAACGGGTGAAATCCACCCGTCGCTCATGAAAAAGACCGCGAACCTAAGCGGTCGGAACCTCATCGGCCCAAAACTGCGCAAGTTGCGACTAGCGAAAACTCCGCAGATCACTCTTGAGGACCTAGCGGGGCGATTAGCTGCTCGTGGCGTGCACCTAGATCGATCTGCGATAGGCAGGATTGAAAATCAAAAACGCTACGTTCTCGATTACGAATTGAAGGCAATTGCTGATGCACTCCGACTATCTGCCGTAGATTTATTTTAACGCCATGGTCACCGTCGAACTCTCAATCCAAGCGACGAATGGGAAGTGGATGTTCAAAGAAATCGTTTGTCTCCGCCCCAACGTTGGTGACGACATTTTGGAGAACGGTGAGGTGTTCGAGGTTCACGCAATCGCCCTTCAGGCGTATGAAAGCAAAGTGCTCGCTAAGGTCCGGCATGACAGCGGTAAACGACTGACCATGGCTGCCCTTAAAAAGAGGGGGTTTCTCATCACCAAGTAACGCTTGGGAAATCACGCGACCAATAGGTCTGCCGACATGGATTGTCGGCCGATTTCCAAACGTCCAGTCCCGTGATCGATAAGACGACTTCCAGATGTTTCACCTGGGGTATCTAGTTTTAATGCTGAATTTTAGCCCAAACCACCATTGCCAAGCTTAGGCAGTTAGGAAAGCGTTTCGCTCGCATGCAATGGATCGCTCCCTCGGAGAAAGACACCGTCTCCGCCACTCTTGAGAAGCAGCTTTGGGCCGCCGCCGACCAGCTCCGCGCCAACTCCGGACTGAAGTAGCGTAACTCCCGATATTCAATGCCACGAGGGAAACGAGATTGTGGGATTAAGTTCCGTCGGGATCTGTGCTAAATGCACAATGAATTGCGCTTTCGATACACTATTCGACGGAAAAGATGAGGACGGAATTCCCGTCCAAAGTGAAGAGTTTCTGCGGATACTTCGACTGAACGAAAACAAACATAGACACCTAATGTCGTTGATCCTCGACGATGAATTAAATCGCGAAGCCAAAGGACTGTGTGGCTTTCCGAAAGAGATGGTCGAAGCTAGACTCACCTGGACGATTCCCTCCTGTGATTACGTTGAGGCAAAAGACGAAGGTGTTCATTTTTTCTGCTCAGATGAGCTGGCCATAATCAATCTCTATAAGTCCCGCGCGCGCAAGGAGGGCTACCTTGATGAGGACTATATTGATTTTATTACCCAAGGAAGAACACTCCCCTCATTCATGGTTTGTTTAAATCCTACAATGAGTAGAGATAAACAGTTTAAACAGCTGAAAAAATGGTTCCAGCTATGGAGCAAAGAAAATCCAGCTATCAAGCGATCTGGCCGCATAGTAAGCCCTAAGGCATCACTCATTAATTTAGCGTGTTGGCGCCTTTGGCGAAAAAGCAGGTGGTTAAAAAGCGACAATACGGAAAGCGAATTTGCACGGAACGTTGGCATTCGGATCAACGAAATGTTGCCGGCGACAGAAAGGAGCAAAAATATGTTCGAAAAAAGAGAGATTGCGAGAAGGTGTCGGAGGATTTGGCCACTCATTTCCGAACGCTTAAAATTAATTTCTTAAGTTTTTCGCAGGGAAACCCAATTACCTAGGGGAATTGTTTTTCACCCTATTTCCCGAAGGCTGAATTACAGTTCGGCATGCCATGTAGTGGCGAACTAAAAACTAAATCGTGCAAATGCGTGCCGACGGCTTCCAGCAACGGCCAGTGCATCGGTGTATCGAAGATCACCAAGATTTACTGTGATTCAGGTCCTCCCCTTGAGTTACCAGTTTTATTCTTCGATGGGTGTGCACCTCTGGAGCCATTGCTACGTTACCAATTAACACACCGACGGCGGGCGTTAAGCTGGCACCGGCGAGTGGTTATGTCCGTCAAGCTGTTGTTGGATTACGCGGCGGCTAATCCGGAGCTATGTGCGACTCCGCAATACTTGTTTGAGAACTTCACGTCGCGGATAGCCTTAGGGACTGTGGACAGTGGGCTAGATCCAAGTGGTCTCTTTTGGCAGGCTAGAAGACCGAGTGATGCTATGAGTATATGCCGGGAACTGACTTCGTTTTCCGCGTTTATGTGTAGCCAGTATAACGCGAACGAACTCAATCCTATGCGCGAAGCGAATTGGAGTGAACGAATATGCACGTATGCGGGACGTCGTTATAAGAGTAAAAATAGCTTCCTTACCCATTTACATCCGCGCGCGAGGAGTTGGTCGGAATCGAAATTCGTGCCGAACAACAACTCTTTAACGGTGAGGCCTCCTAAAGTTGAAGCTGGCACTAGCACGCAATTTCCAAGTGAGCGGTTTGGGGATCTAATTCTTAAGGGTTTCGCGGTCAACCCGCACGTGGCTAATCCGTGGCTTCGTCTGAATGTGCGCGATGTATTGCTTACATTGCTCCTTCACGGAGGCGGACTTCGCTGCTCAGAGCCCTTTCATATGTTCATCACAGATGTGACCACGGATCCCGTTGATCCCAGAAGTGCATTGGTCCGCATCGGACATCCGAGTTTGGGTGAAATCTCATGGAGGGACGTCGATGGAGCCTTAGAACGAACGACACGCGCGGAGTATCTTATGAAGCACGGTTTGCCGCAGCGTCAATACGTTGCGGGGCCAATGCATGCTGGTTGGAAAAACCCAGTTCTCGATGGGAAATACTATCTGCAAGTTCGGTGGGCTACTCCGGAATACGGGCATCTCTTTTTGTCGCTTTGGCGGATATACCACCACTTATATCTCCGATTGCGGTGTCGCCCCCGTCATCCGTGGGCATGGGTGTCGTTTGGGAAAGGTCGCGAGGGTGAACCGTTGAAGCTCGGTCGCTTCATCAAGGCTCATGACAGAGCTGTGCGGCGAATTGGACTGGAACCTGAGCGGCACTTGGGAACCAAGCCACATGGCCACCGCCACGCTTATGCCAAATGGCTACTCAGTCTGGGTCTTTCGCGCGAGATCATTCGCCGCTTCCTGCACCATGCGTCGATCAGTTCCCAAGATGTTTATACTAGGTTCGATGAAGGAGAATTAAACGAAGCCATGAGTGCTGGCATCGACCGACTAAATACGAAGGATGAACCACGCATATTTCAGGAAAGCGTAGGAGCGGAATTCGGGTTTGAAGGCATCGATCCAGAGCGAGGGGAGCTGTTCAATGCTGGTGCTCAATTGAAACGAATTTGGGAGGCGCAGAAAAACACTACCGTTCCGTAAGCATTTCTTTCATCCAGTCTGAATAATGAATAACATTAAATCCCAGTCTAAGGTCAGCGCCAAAAAGAAGAATAAAGTGCCGTCAGGCTATAGCACAGATGCAAAATTCCAATGGGCTACGGTCGACTTTGGGGAAAAGGCCGCCGATTGGGCCGAACTTGCCACTCAATATATGGAGTTTTGCAGTAAGTCGAGGGGAGGGGCTTATGGGCCTAAGCTGCATGGGATCAGTATTTTTATACGGCGTTATATCGCTGCGCATGGCTTGTGGGATCCAGCTGCTATTCTTATAGGAAAGAGAGAAGAGAATCTACCTGTTATATTGGGGGACTCAAAACCTGCATTATACCCGATCAAAATGGGTTCGATCGTTTTCAAAAATCGTATCATAGAATTCTTAGATTGGATTATCGAAAATGATCCGCGAAAAAGATTTGGAACATGGGATGACGGACAGTTTTTGAAAAGAAAAGATTGTAGAAATCCTTTCAGCAAAGGGGATTTTGCCGGCATTCCTAAATTTCTTGAGACCGATAAGACTCCTCTACCTTGGAAAATTCTTTGTGATCTTAGGGAAAAATTGGTGCCAGGCCTCCATTTTAGTGACTGGGAATGGGCGATTAAGCTTCGTGGTGTGAATGGAGGCACTCAATCTGGAGATTGGTTCGAGGTGACCGATCGAGAAATAATCAAACTGATAGACTTGAAGCCGGGAGATTCCGGCTATGATCCAGATCTGGTGATGCGTCGCAGGATGGCACCAGTATACACGGCGTCGGGTTATGCGAAGGAAAAATGGGATCGTATAACTAAAAAGAGCTACACTGTTAAGCGTGAGATTGTAGAAATATGGTCTCCTATGCGAACGCTCGCGATATACACAAAGTTGGAGATCTGTGCGCGCACCTTTCAGGTGAGAACACTGAATAGCGGTGAAACGGATCTAGAGAGAGTCGAACTGGTTGATAATATCATCGATGGAAAGCCGCATCCTAAGTTTGTTTGGCGAGCAAATCCTCATAGGGATAGACTCTTAAAAAAACTGAGTGAGCATGAGCGTAAGCAGGTTCTGGGGAGCCTTGGGGTGTTTCGCTCTTTCACGGATCGTTTCGCTGAGGACCGGCTTACTGGTCTTTTTTTTACATCCAATAAGACGGGCGATATAGGAAAGGATCCGGCCAGTCGCGGTTATTTTATGCCTTGGCAGAACGACACGTTACTGCGCTGGCTAATCAAGGGCCGTAACTGGCAGGAGAAATATAATCCTGTGGAAGGGCCTGTGCGATGGGAAGTGGGCACCCATAGGCACTATGGCTATAAGATCAATCCTGCTGATCTTAAATCATTTCCTCCAACATGTTTTCTCTTTCGAGACGCGAGTGCACTTAATCCGCCCGCCATCAGCGCATCATCTCAGCGATGGACGAAAGATGACCACGCTTTACCGATCTCTAAACAAGCATTGGACAAAGCGTGGGCGAAACTCCTTATCGCTTATCAGCGTGAGCTAAAAGCTCAAGGTGTTAAGTGTGGAGGTAGGCCTATCGATTTCATTAAAAAATATCATAAGAAAGAGTCGGGAGCTACAACGAGGCACCCACTGCATTCTTTGCGGGTTTCGCTAATAAGCGCTTGGGCTATGGAGGGAAACGTCCCGTTGGCCGTTTTGCAAAAAATCGCAGGCCATGCGTGCCTGAAGATGACTCTACATTATACTAAAATAAACGAGTCCTTCGCCAATAACGAATTGAGGAAGGCGATTGAGAAACTGGATCGAGATAAGAATGAGCATTACATAAATTGGCTAGCGAATGCTTCAGTTAGTGAGATTTCCTCGCGATTGGTGCCGCTTGATGATGCATCGATGCGAACAGTGATGGATGAAGATCCGGCGCGACGTAGCCCCTATGCTTGGCTATTGGTCCATGACGGTTGGTGTCTTGCAGGCGGAAATACCACACCCAGCGTGGGGGCCAATCATAAGATGCCTGGGTGCTATAACGGCGGGAAGCTTCTGGCAGGATCAGGAACAAAATCCATGGATATTCATGAAGCAATCCCTCCCCGCAAGTGCGCGGAATGTCGGTGTCGGTGGTTGGTGACGGGCCCCTCATTTCTTGAAGCTTTGCGAGCAAAATTCGACTCCAAGGGTAGAATTCTGGGCGAACTTGAAGGCCTTAAAAAGCTTACTGAGGAAAAATTGAACGGGATTAAGGACGCACGTTACGACACACAGAAACTTGGCCTCCCATTTGATGATAAAGAATTAATTCGCACCCAGACATTGCTCGAGCGGCAGGAAGTTGACGCAATGCGAGCGCTTGATGAGGTCAGTAGTGTTGCATATGTTGTTGGAAGGTGTCTTGAGGTTTTAGAGACGCAAAAGCAGGATGCCTCTGCTGCCCAGCAACTATTGTCCTTGGGAACCAGCGCCGACGTAAAAGTGGCGATCGAAGGTCTCGATTCTGAATTACTGGCGGTGTCTGGAATTTGTATGGATGCTGAAATATATCCTGAACTAGAAGGTGATGCGACATCGGCAATTTACCGGCGTAGTCAGCTCTTTGACCAATTGCTCAGTCGGGAAAAAGGTCAGATTCCTCTGATGACTTTTGATCGTGCCTTGCAGCTAAAGATCGGGAATAAATATACGGAACAGATTATCATCGCGCAAGAAGCACAACTAACTTTTGCGAAAAAAACGGTGCCCCAAGGGGCGACAGCAATTCTTAATATTGCTATTTTTGCCGCCGAGGAGGCGCTCAAGCGGAAAGAACGAATTCCTGTTTACCTGCGTGAAGCGCTAAAGGTTGCTGACGCCCAATTGTGTTTGTCCGCGAACGGACGCCAGGCGTTATTGAAATGAAAAAAATACATCCAGATGTGATTCTAGGTCAGTTGAAACAAGGCAGAGAAAGCCCACGGCTGCTCCGTAACTTCGAAGTCATACATGAGATCTGTCGCGAATTGAGTGAAACGTCTGGAGCGAAGACATACACTCCTGCGGCCGTGGGACGAATTAGCGAAGCGCGAGGTGGGCCCAGCCTGAACACATTGTATTCTCCGAAAGGAAAACACTTTCGAGAGTTGATGACTGCTTGGGACGAGTGGAGTGCCGAGAAGCCCAAAGAATCTTCGGAAAAAACAGAATCTCCGCTCGGGCGGGATAATGACGTCTTAGAGAAAATCGATGACATCGTTCTTCGCTCGTATGTGGGCATTGTTATGGCAGATCGGCGTCGTCTGAGAGGCGAAGTCAGGGCTCTGCGTTCGTTGTCAACGGGTGTGCCCGTGATCGATGTGCGTCCAAGACTAGTGGAGGTTGGGGCGAAATTTTTGGAGACCCGTTCCGAGCTTACCGACGATGAGAAAGAGGCTCTTCTGAGCATAAGCACTGGCAGTTGGTTGGCGACGAAGAATCTAAAAGAGGGTTTGCGCGGTGAGGTGCTCACTGATGACGGAAAGATTATTTTCCCTCGTGGAACTTTGCCCGCTATACGGAAACTTTTTACGGATCAAGCTGGGGACTAGTGCCCGTATATCTCCTGCCTGCGGCGGAACGCCACGCCTCCGCCTTCGAGTATTTTGAGCACGGCGGCCTTCGTCTCGGTCTTATCTATAGCGCCGCGGTCGAACGCCTGCCCGCCATCGTCCGCGCGCCGCATCGGGAGCAACAGCTCCGCGTCCCCGAGCACCGCGATGTTTGCGTTGTGCGTGACGAGCACCACCTGCCGCCTTTCCTTAATCGCACGCAGGACCTTCACGACGGCCGAGAAGATGAAGGCATTGTCGAGATCGTCCTCCGGCTGGTCAATGATGAGCGGGATATTGGACTCCGCGAGCATCGCAATCGTGAGCATGATCGTGTGCTTCTGGCCGTCGGAAAGCTGGTTTACGGGGATGGTCTTAACCGCCGTGCCCTTGGTCTTTACCGTAATGACCGGGCAAGGGGCCTTCCACATCGCTTCGAGAGCGTGCAGCTTGTCGTAAAAGAAAAGTTTTTTACATAATTCCTGAGCCCATGCCGCATCCATGCCTCCGGCGGCGGTGATCGCCACCTGGTCTTGATTCCAGACAAGCTTTGCCAAGTCGGAGGGAAACATCTTCGAACAGAGCGCCGCTGCAGCGTCCTCCCTGAAGTGGGTGCCCTGCATCGCGTCCAAGATAAATTCCTTGAACTCGTCGATGATGCCGGACGGCTCGTAGTGAACGTAGACGAGGTAGTCCTGAATGGTCTTGCTCAGGTTCTGATTGATTGACGCCAACTGGGCCTTTCGCCGCTGGGTTATCTCCCCTCGGACTGCCGCTAGGGAATCTAAGTAGTCCGTGCGGTCTTTGCGCAGCTGTTTAAGCTGTGGGGACTGCCCGTTGATCTTAGTGATCTCGAGCGCGAGCGCGGTCTTCTGCTTGAGGAGCGCGTTAAGCTCCACGATATTTCCCGCGAGGCCCTTCTTCTGGAGGTCGATTATCTTCCCATTTAGTTTTGCCTCTAGAGCCGATTGCGCGGTCCTCAGCTCGGCGAGCGCCGCGGTAACGGCGTCAGATTCCGTCTTCAGGGCGGCATTGATCTCCTTTGCCTTCACCGCGAGCATGGCGTTAACTCTGTCTATCGTTTCCTTCACCTTGAGGAGCGCCGCGGCGCTCTCCGGCGAAGCAGTTATCGGCTTCGCGACGGCCTCAATAGCCGCGTAGTCACGCTCAAGGACTGAAAGCGAGATTCCCAGCTTGTAGCTGTCCCGCACCTCGGCCAGCGATGTGCCTAGGCTCTTCTCGCCCGTGAGCTGGCCCTGCTCGGCGGCGATTTCTTTGAGCTTTCCCTCCTCCGCAATCGCAAGCTTCTTGTTAACCTCGCCAAGTAGCCGGTTCTTCTCCTTCAGCTGTGCCGAACTCCCTTCAAGCGGGATGAGCTGCGCGCTATTCTGTGCGAGCGCCGCTACCAGTTGGGTTTCCTTGCTGAGCAAATCCGATAGGGTGAGGTGTCGGTCTAGGAACTCCTGCAGGAGAAGCGGGTTTTTTAACGGGTTGTCGGCGACCTCGGCCAGTTCGCCCTGCCGGTAATACTCAACCCTGAATGCATCTAGGGGCACATCGACGATGGTGCCCTCGTCCTTTGCCTTAACGATAGGCCGCCCACCTTGCACGCGTTCGTAACGGTAACGAGTATCGTTCTCGTCTTCGCAATACACGACGACCGTCCCCGGACAGTTGTCGTGTTCCTCCAGCTCGTCGTCGATACCGAGGCCGTGAGCCAGCGTCTTGAGAGCAGAGGACTTTCCGGTGCCCCGTCCTCCGATGAAGCAATTGAGGTTGTTGCTGAAGTGATATGTTTCTCCGTCGAGGAATCCGCCCGAGACGTGCATGCCGAGGATGCGCGGCAAGGATCTTGGGATCGTAGCAACTGCGCGAACGCGCGCGTCGGGGTCTATCAGCGCGATGCGGAACGCGTCGAAAGTCAGCTCGTTCAGCTTGAACCGGGTGAGTAGCTTGCCAGCGCGGCCGGCGACGAATGCATTAAGCGAATGCGCGTCTGATCCTTGGACATGGGCGAGTTCGGGGCGTCCCATCGTGGCGGAAGACTCTACACGGGCGGCACAGAGCTTTCTCCGATTCGCGCCCTCATCGGTTGCCTCGTCTGTGTCGGAATACCAGCAGAGATGCGCCGCGTCGTCGCATTCGAGCCCGTAGAGGCCCGGGCTAAGCAGCACGTCTTTCTTCCAATTCTGGTAGCCTGGCGTGAACATCTCGAAGCCGCTCTTCGCGCGGTCAATGTGCGCCGCGATTGAGATACAGCCGAGGTGAGCCGCTTCCTTGATTACGTCTGCCATCGACATCGCCGTGTGCGCGTCTTGATCGCCTGGTTTTCCCACGAGGTTGATTTTCCCTAGCAGGTTCCGTATCGCGATTGCCTTGTCGGGCGCAGCGTAAACGAGCAAATGGCCGTTCGCCGTGGAAATCTCTACGCCTGCTAACACCAAAAGTTGGCCGGAATATTTCTGCGCGTATTCTATGGACTTCTGCGTATTCGTGTCGGCGTTGTGATCGGTGATGGCGAGAATGCTTATCCCTAGCTTAACCGCTCCGTCCACAATCGCCTCGATGGTCATCGTGGCGTCTTTCACGTCGTGGGAGCCGCCTAAAGAATGGACATGTAGATCGGCGTTAAAGAACTGAGCTCCGTTGTCGGCCTTTTCGATGTCCTTAAACGTGATTGGCATAGGGTGATGCCAATAGCTTGAGTTGCTGCTGATCTTTTGGCCATCAAATCTCGCTCTCACCATCCGGGCCTCTCGATCATGTTGTATAAGGGACGGTGTGATTCATGGTTAAATGGGTCGGGTTCCCCCACCTTTTGCGGACATATTTAACCTGTCCTGCCGGACAAGTTATGTGTCACTCGCTACACGGGGGTTCGCCTCGTGCGAATGTGTCCAAGCACAAAAAACCCGGGGTGCTTAAGCCCCGGGTCTAATGCTGCGGAATGGTCGACCGCGGTATTTGTTACCGCAATCTTATCACTCGGATTCTCCAGTTACGGTCGTGCCGCCGGTGACAGTGACCTTTTCCAAAATTGCCTTTTGGAGTTCTGCGGCAAGTTCCGGTTTTTCGCGCACAGCTTGCTTGGCGGCATCGCGACCTTGGCCGATGAGATTGCCTTGGTAGGAAATCCAGGCGCCTTTTTTCTCGAGGATCTTGTGCTCTATGCCGAGGTCGATGATCGAGCCAGAGGCCGAGATGCCCTCGTCATACATGATGTCGAACTCGCACTCGGTGAAGGGCGGAGCGACTTTATTTTTGACAATCTTGATTTTGGTGCGGTTGCCAATGACCTTCCCGTCCGGGGTCTTGATCTGGTCCTTGCGACGGATGTCGATACGAACCGAGGAAAAGAACTTGAGGGCACGGCCGCCGGAGGTGGTTTCAGGGCTGCCGAACATGACGCCAATTTTTTCGCGAATCTGGTTCGTGAAAATGCAAACACACTTGGTCTTGCTGACTACAGCGGTGAGGCGACGCATCGCTTGAGACATCAAGCGGGCTTGGCTGCCCATGGTCATGTCTCCCATCTGACCGTCGAGTTCGGCCTTGGTGATCAAGGCAGCGACAGAGTCGAGGACGATCACACTAACCGCATTGGAGCGGATGAGTGTTTCCATGATGTTGAGTGCGTCTTCACCGGAGTCGGGTTGGGAGACAAGGAGATCATCGAGCTTAACTCCGACGACGCGCGCGTATTTGGGGTCCAAGGCGTGCTCAACGTCGATAAAGGCTGCGAGTCCGCCGCGGCGTTGTGCCTCCGCAATGACGCTCAAGCAAAAGGTTGTTTTTCCGGAACTTTCCGGACCAAAACACTCGACTATGCGTCCGATCGGAAGGCCGCCAACGCCGAGACAAAGGTCAATGGCCAGCGATCCGGTAGAAAGCGTTTCCACTTTCATCTTAGAGTTATCGCCCAATCGCATGATTGAGCCATCGCCGAATTGTTTGGTGATGGCGCTAACGGCGAGCTCAACATTTTTATCGCGCACGGCTGTCTGGTTTGGAGTGCCGACGGCCGAAGAAGACTTGGTGTCGATGGTTTTTGTGGGAGTGGCTTTGGACATTTTTTAAAGGCTTTAAGTCTGGGATAGGTGAGTTTTCGCACTCACTTATTATAAGTGTGAGGTATGGGCTCTTAGTTATGGCATACCACCACCGACTCGTAGGGATTCTTTGCCCAAGTATGGATTTTGGGGGCTAATTTGATCTCGATGATGCGGCCGCGGGGCAGTCCGCCGCCGCCGAGGCACAGGTCGATGGCGAGGGAGCCGGTGGAGACGGTTTCGACGGCGAGCTTGTTGTTGTCGCCAAGGCGCATGATGGAGCCTTCGCCGAACTGTTTGGTGATGGAGCTCAGGGCGAGCTCGACGTTTTTGCGGGCGGCGGCGTCGGGGGCGATGACGGCGGGGGCGGCGGAGGCGGTCTTGGCGGGAGCGGCTTTGGACATGATGCGATGGGAGCTGACGGTGTTATTTTAGTGTTTGAGGAAGCGGGGCGATCGCCCCGCTGCTGAGGGCGCCAACGTGAAGGGCGCCCGTTGGCGGAAGCAAGCCAAGCGTGGGGAATGCGGCGATTTTTACAGGGACGCATGCTGTGAATTGTGTCGAACTCGCAGGGACGCTTATAATTAGGCGTCTTGTTTCGATTTGAAGGGTCGATGCTCGACTATTTTCCACGAGGCTTGTTGCTAGCGGATGTCGCCCGAGGACGGCGGATGGTCGCGGGCGGATTTCAACCCCCAGCATTCACACATATGGCCCTGATCATTCTTTTCACCGTGCTCTCGATCGTCGCGCTTGGCGCCTCGTTCTTGGTGGCTTTGCCGGCCGCGGGTCGCGCAGCCTTGATGACATTGGCGGCGTCGTTTTTCGTGTTCGGTTTGGTCGTCGGATCATCCGTGGTGATTGATGAGAACGAGGTCGGCATCGTGCACCGACAGTTTTTCGGCAATCCGCTTCCCACGGGCCAGATTATCGCGCGCGACGGTGAGATGGGTCCGCAGGCCGAGATTCTCGGCCCGGGCTGGCACTTCGGTTACTATCCGTTCACCTATCAGGTGCGCATCGACCGTGTCATCACAGTGCCGGCGGGCCAAGTGGGCTTCGTCACCGCACGGGACGGCCAGTCGCTGCCCGAAAACGAGATGTTCGCGCCTGCATGGGACAGCGCCCAGGACATGCTCAATCCCACGACCTTTCTGGCCAAGGGAGGCCGTCGCGGTCCGCAGACGACCATCCTCACGCCCGGCACTTATCGCTACAACACGGCCCTTCACGAGGTGACCGCGATCCCGGCGCTGCAGGTGGCGGCCGGCACCGTGGTGGTCATCAAGAGCAACTCCGGCCTGCGTTCGACCCCCGGCGAAGGCCGGGTTGATCTGGTGAACGGCGTGCCGCTCGTGCCCCGGGACCATATCGGCGTCTGGGCCGAGCCGCTCATGCCCGGCGGGTATTATCTGAACAGTTACGCCTACGTCCCGACCGTGGTCAAAACGACCCAGCGCACCTACACGTATCAGGCGTCCTCCTCCGGCAAGCCGCCGGCTGCCGTGCGCGCCGCCAAAAACGCCCCCGCCGCGGCCTCCGGCTCGGACGACTGGTCGGTGTCGGTTCGTTCCAAGGACGGGTTCTCATTCCCCGTCGATGTGCGCGTGGCCTGCGCGGTGGAGGCGAAGAACGCCCCTTATCTGGTCGCGTTGCTCGGCAACCCCGACGCCGTGGTCCAGGACGAACAGGAGGATGAAAAACTGGAGGTGCTGGAGGCCCGCATCATTCTGCCCGCCGTGCGCGCCATCTTCCGCAACGTTGCCGAGACGATGAACGCCCTTGAGTTCGTCAACCGCCGCAGCGAGATCGAGGCCATCGCCACCCAGCGCATCACCGCCGAGCTCGCCCGCTACCGGGTGACGTGCGACGGTGTTTACGTGGGCAACATCCACCTCGATGCCAGCCCGGCCGGCCAGCAGCTCCTCGCCACGCAGACGGATCGCGAGGTCGCGCTGAACCAGCAAAAGCTCTATGAGCAGCAGAAGCAGGCGGAGGTCTCCCGTGCGCAGTTCGTGCGCGCCCAGGAGGAGGCCGAGCAGCAGCGGCAGCTCGCCGCCGCGGAATACAAGGTTCGGGTCGAGGGCGAGAACGCCAAGTCCCAGGTCGCGCGCGCGAAGGGTGAGGCCGAGTCGCAGGTCATCATCGGCGAGGGCCGGGCCAAGGCTTACAAGCTGCTGGTGGAGACGCTCGGCCAGCAACAGGTCGCGCAGCTCGAGATCCTCAAGCTCGTCGTTGACGGCAAAGTGCAGATCACCCCGCAGGTCATGGTCTCGACGCCGGGCGGCGGAGGCGCCATGGATGCGCTTGCCGGGACGATTCTTCGCCAGGCGGTGACGCCGGCCCAGCCTTCCGTGACCAAGTAACCTTTTTCTCCCCATCCATCATGCGCCTACTCCTCTTCGTTTCGGTCTTGGGCATCCTTGTCAGCATAGCCGTGCTGATCATTGTCATCATCAAGGCCAAAAAAGACACCGACGCCCCCAAGAGCCCGAAGGACAAGTAGTCTTGGCTGTCCGGCGACGGTCTTCGTGATCGTTCGCCGAGGGGGCAGGGCGGGGCGGGTGGCTTTGGCCTCGCCCTGTGTGGGCGCTCAGTGTCCCCCGGGAGGCACGCCGCTGCCGGGCTTGAAGGCGGTGGCGAAGTAGATCGCGCCGATGATGAAGGCGAAGCTCACCGCGTAGTTCCACGTGAGTTTTTCCTTCAGGACCAGCCACGCGAAGCCGACGAAGACGCTCAGCGTGATCGCCTCCTGGATGATCTTGAGTTGGTAGCCGGTGAACGTGCCGCTCAGGTAGCCCATGCGGTTGGCCGGCACCATCAGGCAGTATTCGAAGAACGCGACTCCCCAGGAAAACAGGATGATCCAGAGCACGGATTTGCCTTCGAGAAACTTGAACTTCAGGTGCCCATACCAGGCGAGCGTCATGAAGATGTTGGAAGCCACCAGTAGGAGAATGGTTTTCATGAGAAACAGGTGTCGCGACGCCGGCCAGTGGAGCCGTGCGGGCGGCGGTTGCAACTGTTACGCGCAAACCGCCCGCCCTGCGCAACCTTTCGCTTGAACGGCTGCAAACGCGTCGTAATGGTTGCCAAGTCTTTCCCCCTAAATTTGCTCAAAGCATGAAAATCAAAGCTTACCTGAAGCCGTCCTGCGGCTGGTCCAACGGTGTCCGCACCATCATGCGCAAATACAACCTGCCGTATGAGGACATCGACATCATCAACAACCGTAACAACTACGCGGAGATGGTGGCGAAGTCCGGCCAGCCCCTGTCGCCCTGCGTCGAGATCGACGGCGTGATGCTGGCCGACATCTCCGGCGAAGAGGTTGAGAACTACCTTCTTTCCAACGATCTGGTGAAGCCCACCGACCGCCCCGTCGATGCGCCGACCAACGCCGGCTGTTCCGACGAGGAGCATGCCAAGATGGCCACCAAGACCGTCCGCTTCTTCTGAAGCGTTTCTTCGCCCCCGATTTTTTCGACATCAAGCGACCTCACCAACGAGGTCGCTTTTTTTTACCCCGGTCCGTCCGTCTCCACTAGTCCCCATCGGCCTGGCTAATAAACCAAGCCGCCCGTCCGAATTCCTTTTCCACCCCGCCTGCCTCGTTTGCTTAACTGAGTCCGCATTACGTCGTGAATAATCCCGCTTCTTCCGCCTCCTCCCTGTCTCCTCGCAAACCTGCCGCCGGCCGTCCCGCCAAACAGGGACTCTACGATCCGTGGTTCGAGCACGACGCGTGCGGCGTCGGCTTCGTCGCCGACCTCAAGGG
>Ga0207689_10000489_pt1 | contig 37464 bp, 38 predicted proteins | sample KBSMisM52_FD_184312 | JGI IMG/M metagenome (GOLD analysis project Ga0207689, IMG submission 184312) | Miscanthus rhizosphere microbial communities from Kellogg Biological Station, Michigan, USA - KBS Miscanthus M5-2 (SPAdes) (version 2) | ecosystem: Host-associated > Plants > Roots >...
CTGGTTCCTACGTCACCTCGCTCGACATGACCGGCTGCTCCATCACCCTCACCGCAGTCGATCCCGGCATGCTCGCTTTGTGGGACGCACCTGTGCACACGCCGGCACTGCGATGGGGGATCTAGGAGAAAACAATCGGGCCTGTACCCTGAACTCGATTGCGCGCTGGTATGTCAAGCGATCGTCTGCCAGGTCAACCCAATATTTCGGAACATGATTCGCGTCAGGATCGATAACGAAATTCACTACCACGTACTCCAACCCAGCGACTTCGTCTTCAACATCGAGGCGGCAGTAAAACCAGTACCAACGGATCATTGACGAAACGCTTTCGTTCGATCCCCCGCTTGCGTACCAGCAGTTTACCGGCCCGGTACTTGAAAACCGGTTTGTACGCATCCGTGCCAATCCGGGTGTGCTGAAAGTGACCTACCGCGCGACGGTAGGGCTGGATTACATGGTGAATGATCCTGCGTTGATCCAGGAATCGCCAATTGCGATACTGCCGATGGAAACCATTCCTTTCATATTTCCCAGCCGCTACTGCCAGTAGGATATTCTGATGCGCATGGCGCAGCGGGAATTCGGTGCCATGGCGCCAGGTTATTCCAGGGTTGTGGCCATCTGCCGATGGATACGCAAACATATCCAGTACCAGATCGGCAGTTCCAATCCCAATACGTCGGCAGCCGACGTCGTGGTACAGCGCGCCGGCGTATGCCGGGATTTAGCGCATCTCGCGATTGCCTTCTGTCGGGCGCTCAATATTCCGGCTCGTTTCATTGCAAGCTATTCCGATTTTCCGGATCCGCCACCCGATTTTCATGCCCTGTTCGAGGCTTTCCTCGATGAGCGCTGGTATCTGTTCGATCCGACCGAGTTGGCGCCGCGCAATCAGGTGATTCGCATCGGCACCGGCCGCGATGCAACCGACGTGGCCTTTGCCACGATCTTCGGCACCGCGCTGATGACGCGGCTCAGCCCGCTTGTGAAAATTCTGGAAGAAGGCGTTGAGGATGTAACGGTGGCCATTGCAACGAGCTGAGCTGCGCCAGTCCGGCACTGTCCTACAAGACCTTCTGGCGCAAAACCTGGCGACAACTCAGCTTATGTACGAAACCGCACATAGCAAGGTTTCGACGGCGTATACTCGCTTCCCCAACGCGCCCGGCGTCAAGACCGGTACGCACGCGCTGGATCGGAGGCGCGCCATGGTTACCAATCTTTTTTCACCGAAAAGGCATCCCCCCAAGGACAATGGTTTGCTCGCCGCCTTGCCCGTGGAAGTTTTTCAACGGCTGTTACCTCATCTCGAGTCCTTTGCGCTTCCGCTCGGCTGGCCGGTGTATGAGGCCGGCAGCCGGATGGCTCATGTGTTTTTCCCTACGGCGGGCATCGTGTCGCTGCTCACGGTAACGAAGAGCGGCGCCTCGTCGGAAATCGCGATCACCGGCAAAGAAGGGTTGGTCGGAATTTCCCTGTTCATGGGGAGCGAAAGCACGACCAGCCGGGCAGTCGTGCAAAGCGCGGGTCAGGCGTATCGGCTCCGGGCCGACTTTCTGAGGGCGGAATTCAATCGAGGCGGCGAATTACAGCGCATTCTGTTGCGCTTCACCCAGGCATTGATCACGCAGATGGCTCAGACCGCGGTCTGCAACCGGCATCATACGGTGGAGCAACATCTCTGCCGCTGGTTGCTGCTGAGTCTGGATCGTCTACCCTCCAATGTATTGAACATGACCCATGACCTGGTCGCGAACATGCTGGGCATGCACCGAGATGGAGTGACCGAAGCCGTTCGGCTGCTGGAGGAGGCGGGATTGATCGAATACAGCCGTGGCCACTTCACCGTACCGGATCGCTCGAAACTCGAACAACGAGTATGCGAGTGCTACGCCGTGGTCAAACACGAAGCCGACCGATTGCTGCACTAGAACTGGAAAAGGCGGTTCAGGCAGCTGTCCGGGCCTCACCCGTGTGTTTATTCGGCAAGCGGGCCAACATTGCCGTCAGTGCTCCGTACTCCACGGGCTTGACGAGGTGGCCATCGAAGCCGGCATCGGCGCTTTCTTTGCGGTCCTCATCCCGGCCGAGGCCGGTCACGGCTACGAGCGTTATTGCTTTTCCCCATGGCTGTTCGCGTATCTGGCGGGCGGCACCGTAACCATTGAGTTTCGGCATGCCGATGTCCATCAGGATCACATCCGGCCTGAGTTTTTCCGCCGCTTCCACGGCCTCAACGCCGTCGAAGGCCACGTGCGTCTCGTTGCCTGAGAGTTGCAGCAACATCGACAGGATATTCGCGGCATCCTCATTGTCGTCCACGACGAGGATGCGCTGCGCTGACGGAGCCACTGGCGCGCTGACCGTGGGAGCCGGCAGCGCCGCAGTCTTCTCGCTCAGCGGCAGACGCACAACGAGCTGGCTGCCCTTGTCCAGTCCTGCGCTGAACGCCTGTACCGAACCATCGTGCAGGGTGACCAGGCGGCGTACCAGCGTAAGGCCAATGCCGAGGCCACTCTGGGAGCGCTCCAGTGTCTGATCGCCCTGAGTGAACATTTCAAATATTTTAGGCAGCATGTCGGCAGAGATTCCGATACCCGAATCCTTGACAGTAACCACGACGACGCGCCCCTGTTGCTCGGCGTTCAGCGAAATATGGCCTCCCGGCCTGGTGAATTTGCAGGCGTTCTGCAGCAGATTGCCGAACACCTGCGTCAACCGCGCAGAATCCGCGTGCAAGTACAAAGCCTGCGGTGGAAGGGTTACGGAAAGCTCCAGTTGTCCAACCTCGCAGACAGAACGAAAGGTTTCGGCTACGTCGCGAATGAGCGGCGCGAGTTCGATGTCTTCCTGGCGAAGAAGGAGCTTGTCCCTGGTAATGCGGCTCACATCGAGCAGGTCATCGATGAGCCGGGTCATCTGTCCCACTTGCCGCTCTATCATGTCCAAGCCGGGTTTGATCAGATCGCCCTTGCCCTCTGCGCGCTTCATGATTTCGACCATATAGCGGATCGGGGCAAGGGGATTTCGCAACTCGTGCGCCAGCATCGCCAGAAACTGGTTTTTGCGCAGGTCGAGCTTCTTGGCCTCGGCAGTCAATGCGTCGGCGGATTCGGCAAGTTCGTGCTGGCGCACCGAGCCGAGTATCAATGCCTCGTTCATCTCAACGGTCTTTTCGCGCTGCTGGGTGTTCTCGGTCACTTGCACGATGACTCCCGCCGGGCGTTCATCCAGCATGACGGGCCACATCGTATAAGACCAGAAAACGGGGGGCGTTCCGAAATGTTGCTCCTGATCGTGGGTTTCGGGCTCGCCCGAGTGCAGAACACGGTCAAGCACCGCCTCGCTTTCGTCCTCTCCCGGCAGTATTTCGCGGAACGGTTTTCCGACGAGTTCCTTCCTGGGTCTGGCCAGCAAGCGGCAAAACGCGGGATTGACGGAACGCACGATGTGGGCGGGGCCTTCCACGGTGGCCATCGGCAGGGGCGCCCACTCGGTCGCCGCCTGAAAAAAGGCCAACATATCGCGGGGCCGCTCGCTGTCTGAGATTGTGCTCACCTCGTCGCCTTCGGCTCCGGAGCCGTTTCTTCTTCTTGCGCCCTGCGCGGGCCGGTGCGCGTGGGAATGCCCGTTGACAGGCCGTGGTAATCCGTGCGCCGCGGATGGATGACCACCACACCCTTGTCGGTGATGACATATTCGCGGATGTCCTTGCTGTGATTGCCGCCGCGCATCTTGATGACCACCAGCGTCTTGCGAAGCTGGCCGTCGATTTCCACATAACGCAAGCGGATGATGTCGTCGGTGAGAAACGAAATCGCGTAGTGACTGAACTGCAGCGAGGTGAATGAATCCTCCACTTCGACCGTGCTCATAATCGTGATCCCGGCGCCCGTCAATGCTCCGATCATGCGGTAGAGCGATTCACGAAAATCGGCGCGGTAACCTGGCGCCAATGCCATTTCGAAACCGACCAGGGAATCGATCACGAGCCGTTTTGCCTTGACTCTTTTGATGGCATCCAGGATCGCCTGCATCGTTTCATCCACGGACAGGTCGAGCGGTCGAAGGTACAGGGTTTCGAGCATGCCCTTCTGCTCTGCGGCCTTCAAATTCAGGCCGAAACTCCCCGCGCGCTGCGTATAACCGTCCGGGCGTTCTTCAAAAATTGCCATGATTCCGGGCTCGCCCCTGCGCAATCCTTCAGCGATGAATTGTGTCGCCAGAGCCGACTTGCCTGTGCCCGATGGTCCAGTCACCAGGACGCTATCTCCCTCGATAATGCCGCCGCCGAGCATCTTGTCCAATTCCGCAATGCCGGTGGACATCTGTTTGCGATTGGACGGCTTGGTCTTGGTAGCGACCAGTCCCAGCGTGCGCGAGAAGGCTTCCACCCCGTGAGCACCAATACGCATGGTATGCAGCCCTGGCACCGACGCCTGCCCGCGCAGCTTGATGACCTGAAGTTTGCGCACCACTGAGTTCCTTTCCGATACCTGCGAGAGCCAGAAAATGCCGTCGACCATGGTAAACAGCGGATTGTCCCTGATCTCCTCTTCGACGTACTCTCCGACCAGGAACGCGGTGGCTTCCCAACTGGCCAGAAACTGCGCGAGGCGGTGAATGAAAGATTGCACCTCCACTGCGTCCACATAGCTGGACGCTTTGGGGGCGAGGGTACGGAAGGAATCGATGACCACGACGCCCGCATTGGCCGTCGTGACTTGCCTGACGATTTCCTCCAGAACCGCGTTCAGACTTTGGTCGAGCGCCAATTCGGACAGATTGACGAAGCGCACGGCTTTGCCCACCTTCGATTCGTCGAAGAAGGAGAACTGCTGTTGATAGCGCAGCATCTTGAGCACGGGTTCGCCAAGGACGGTGAAATAAAGCGCCGGTTTCTTGGGCGTTCCATTGCTGAAAGCCACTTGCTGGGCCATCGTGGTTTTACCGCAACCCGGCGTGCCCGCAATGATGTTGAAGGAGAATTCCGAAATGCCTCCACCCAGGATTTCGTCGAGACCGGGCACGCCGGTCGGCAGTTTGTGAATCGTCACATTGGGCGGTCTTCTCAAGGCCTTGAGTTGCGCGTTGCGCTGGACCTTTTTGGCGCGCTTTTTCATTTGGGTCTCCTGCTTAAATCCGTGTGCTCAAACACCAGACTTGGCCATATCTCGAGCGTCAATCGCATCGTTAAATCCTCCCCTATGAAAGCGACCAGCAATCCAAGCAACTGGGCGAGCAAAACAATCCGGCCCTCCGCAATCTCCTGCGGGCCAAGCTGTCTATCGAGTTCGGCCAACCCTTCAAAGGAACCGTCCGCATTTACGCGCACCGACTTGAGCCACGGAACCTCTCCCTGCGCCAACAAGAGAGCGCGCGACATGAGTGCATGGAATCCAGCGTTTCCCATGAGGGTCGCCAGAGGTGGCCGCAACTTCTCGCACACATAGAAGCCCGCCAGGGGTCTCGTCCTGGAGGCCCTGTGCGCTTTTTCCTCAACCGCAATGAGGCTCTTGGCAAAATCCCGCATATGCGGCGTGGCCCGATTCACTTGGGCACTTCGTCGAAAGCGAGCTCGCATACGCAGGCGATCATGCCAACGATCGGGCACGCACTCGCATCCCAGGCGCCGACATGCATGGCATCATCGACGCCTGTTTCCGGCAAGCGGGCCATGCCCCCCCCCCGCGAGAACGGGCTCACTCTCTTTCAACATGATCGCGCCCTTCATCTGGGTGATATGACTTACGTCTGTGGTTTCCTTGCGGATATGCTGCGGGGAGGGCAATTCATTAGTACTATCAGCGACTCACGCGAGTTCTTCGTAACTGAAACGGAGCACGGCGAGTATGCCTCTCATATGCACCGGTTCTCTGTACGCTACCGAACTTAGTGGACGCGGTGCCTCGCCTGGGCAACGGCGCCAGGCAACTACTCCCGCGAAGGACAAGAAACAACAAAAGGGGAATGCGGCGCGGGCGAGCCGCGAGACGTTCCGGCAAAGCGGCCCCGCGGTTGCGTTATTCGAACTTCGCCCGAGGGCGCAACCTGTCTAACCTGTGAGGTGCCGTACCGCGAAAATGAAAAGTCCGGCCGGCGTCATGGAACCAAGCCGGAACATGGGGTGGCTAGAGGCACTCGAACGCAACCCCATGTGTCTGCGCGCGCCGTCGGGATTCGAACGGCGACGCCATCGTCGTCAGGGCTTGAACACATCCACTGCGATCACCATTACCGGTTTGTCGCTCTTGTTCTCCGCCCAGTGGGTGGTATTGTGATCTTCCGTCCATGATTCGCCTTGCTGGCGTTCGTGCACCTCGCCGCTCTCGAGATGCTCCGTCAGCGTGCCCTGCAGCGCGTAGGCCACGGCAGGACGTCCTTTATGACTGTGCATGGCCACTGCACCGCCCGGCTCGATCGTGACCACACGCATCCGTAACTGCCGTCCGGCAATGTCGTCGACTTCGTTGGCAAGGTTCAGAAATGTCGGCGCGCCGACTTTGACACCTTTGTTCTCCGCAGGCGGTGTATTTTGTCCAACAGCCACACCGACTGCGAATGCCAATGCCACTGCCGGTACTGCCACGATCGCGACGCGCTTCTGAAGCATGACTAATTCCTCCCATGGTGAACTAACAAGGCGCCGGATTGCGGTCGGCGGCGCGCACGTTTGGACCGCACGCCAATTCCCCTTGCATGCGGTTGGCATCAGTGTAGTACTTTTCCCAGCCCAGGACGCCGGCATGGCAATGTCCTACGGGCTCGTAGAAGTTGCCCTACCGCGTGCCTCTAATTTGCCGATAAAACATCTTGGCGGAAATCACTAGATTCCGAGATTTCGGCTGTTGATACATCCAACAATTCAACCGATTTGCTTTCGCTTAAGAATCCGTAAAGGACGAGACAGGATACTCGAGAGTAAAGATCCACAGCACCGCAAACAATAACAAGACACCCTGACTGGGGACGGTAGCAAGGGAGGCAATGCAATGGGGTGGTATTGCGTGCATATTCAACGCTCGCGCACCTACGAGGCGTCGAACAGGACCTTTCTCAGCATGCTCCATGCTGAGAACCGCATCGCCCACGTGCCTCCAGTCGAACACCCCGTCTACGGCGCGCCTGCAAACGACGGAGATGGCGTGTGTTATTTTTTCTCGCCGCACGCTGCCGAACAATTCAAATCGCTGGTGAAGTTTTGGGGCGGTTTTCCATTCGAGGAACCGCGGCATCTGAAGTTCATGAAACGCGTCGTATGAAGCGGCGTAACTGAATCGTCTGCTCGGGCGCAAAAATCTTTGTGGCCGCACCCCTGTCGTTGTTGAGCACGTAACGTTCATACGGCTTAACTTTTTGCCATGCTCATGGCTTAATGACGCCGGATCAAGACTTTCCGACAAACCTGTAAATCAAGACAAGCCCGGCTATGTATCTGACGGTCGACAGCAAGAAAATCTACGCCTATACCGCCAATCGCGCCTTCGAGGCGAACAAGCGCACGGTCGTCTTCATTCACGGTGCCGCCCACGACCACAGCGTATGGTCGCTGCAAAGCCGTTATTTTGCCTATCACGGCTGGAATGCCCTTGCGCTGGATTTGCCTGGCCACGGCAAGTCTGCTTCTTCGCCTTGTAGTTCGATCGGCGAAGCGGCGGACTGGCTGGTGCGGCTGCTCGATTCAGCCGGCGCGCGACAGGCGACCCTGGTAGGCCACAGCATGGGGTCGCTGGTCGCGTTGGACGCTGCCGCGCATCATCCGGCACGCATATCAAGCGTGGCATTGATCGGTTCCGTCGTTCCCATGCCCGTGTCGCAACCGCTGTTGAACGCCTCCAAGGCCAACGATCACGTCGCCTATGACATGATCAACGTGTTTTCGCATAGCGCGGCCGCACAAATCGGCGGCAACCGCGTGCCGGGCATGTGGATGATGGGCTCGGGAATACGGCTGCTGGAGCGCGCCGCCCCCGGTGTCTTGCATGCCGACTTCAGTGCCTGCAACGATTACCTGGCCGGCCTGCAGGCCGCGCAGAACGTGAAATGTCCGGTACTGATGATCCTCGGCAAACGCGACCTGATGACGCCCATGAAAATCGCCGGTGAGCTCATTGCGAAATTGCCCGACGTCGAAGTGGTTACCCTCGAGGGCAGCGGTCACGCGCTGATGGCGGAAAAGCCCGACGAGGTTCTCGACGCCCTGATCGCTTTCCTCGCCTGATCCGCCGCGTGGTCAATCCGCATCCCGTCATCCTGCATCACTTCGAGAAATCACCGTTCTCCGAAAAAGTGCGCATCGTGTTCGGCATCAAGCGGCTCGCCTGGAGCTCGGTGTTGATCCCGCGCATCATGCCACGTCCGGACCTGATGCCGATGACCGGCGGTTACCGGCGCACTCCGGTACTGCAGATCGGGGCCGATGTCTATTGCGACACCCAGATCATCATCCGTGAACTCGAACGCCGCTTCCCGCTTCCCACTCTTTTCCCCGACGCCAGCGGCGGTCTCGGATGGAGCCTTGGCATGTGGAGCGATCGCACTTTTTTTCAGAACACCGTGAATCTCGTGTTCGGCACTCTCGCCGACCAGGTGCCGAAAGACTTCCGCGAGGACCGCGAGCAATTGCGCGGATCCAAATTCGACGTCGAAGCCATGAAAGCAGCGATTCCACAGATGCGCGACCAATTGCGCGCGCATGCCGACTGGATCGACATCCAGCTCGGTGATGGCAGGCCGTGGCTTCTCGGCAAACAGCCGGGCCTGGGCGACGTTAACGCCTACATGAACATCTGGTATGTGCGCTCGAATCTGCCTGACTCGACCAAGCTGTTCGAACGCTTCCCGAAAATGCTGTTGTGGGAGGAGCGCATGAAGGGCATCGGCCATGGCACGCGGGAGCGCGAGCTGAGTTCTGCCGAGGCGCTCGAGATCGCGCGCAAGTCCACGCCGCAAACCCCGGCCGCGGGAGACGACGGCGACCCCAACGGCCGCAAACCCGGCGATCATGTCACGGTGACTCCGGATGATTACGGCAAGATTCCGGTGGAAGGAACGATCGTGTCCTTGTCCGCCCAGCACATCGCGATCCGGCGCCGGGACGAACGCGCCGGGGAAGTCGTGGTACATTTTCCCCGCGCGGGTTTTCTGGTCACGCCTGTTTCCTGATCCTTCCGACTTGAAGCCCGCGGACTCTGCGTTCAAACAGAACGCGTGGGCAGAACATCATGGATTTCATCCGATGGATCTCGATTCCTTCGTTGACGGCGGCGCTCGCCATTGCCGCCGCACCGATCCGCGCCGCTGACGATCCAGATGCGGCGCCCGATCATTCCCGCATGCATCACGGCATGACCGGAATGTATGGCCCCTACCCGATGACCCGCGAATCATCCGGCACCAGTTGGCAACCCGACTCGTCACCACACGAAGGCATCATGGACACGCAAGGCGACTGGTCGACGATGATCCACGGCAACGTCTACCTGGTGCACGATGACCAGGGCGGACCCAGAGGCGACAGCAAAACATTCAGTTCCAGCATGTTGATGTTGATGGGACAGCGGTCGCTGCAGACAGGTACTTTAGGCTTGCGCGGCATGGTGTCAGCCGATGCGCTGATGGGCAAGGACGGCTATCCGCTGCTGCTGCAAACGGGCGAGACGGCTGACGGTCAAACGCCGCTGATCGATCGACAGCATCCGCATGATCTGTTCATGGAACTGGCGGCCAGCTACAGCCTGCCGCTGTCTGCAACCAGTTCCGTGTTTGGCTACGCGGGTCTGCCAGGCGAGCCGGCGCTCGGACCGCCTGCTTTCATGCACCGCGCTTCCGGCGAGGACAATCCCGAAGCGCCGATTTCGCACCATTGGCTCGATTCGACGCATATCGCTTTCGGCGTCGTGACGCTCGGCTACGTCCTCGGCGGATTCAAGCTCGAAGGATCGGTATTCCGCGGCCGCGAACCCGACCAGTACCGCTACAACATCGAGACCGGCAAACTGGACTCGGCGTCCGTGCGCCTATCCTACAATCCGGCGCGCGATTGGGCCGTGCAATTCAGCCGCGGCCACATCACCAGCCCGGAAGCACTGGAGCCCGATGTGAATGTAAATCGCACCACGGCCTCAGTGATCTACAACCACGCGCTGCCCCCGGGCAACTGGCAGACCACGCTGGCGTGGGGCCGCAACGAGCCCAGCAGCGGCGCCGCGACGGATGCCTATCTGCTGGAGTCGGCGTTCTCCTTTCCCCGTGGCCATACCGTCTTCGGGCGCATCGAGCGAGCGGACAAGAACGAATTGTTCGAACCCGGCTCCGCGCTGGCCGACCAGGTCTTTCAGGTCGGCAAGCTAAGCCTGGGGTACATCTACGATTTTGCGGCAACCCTTCATTTCAAATACAGCATCGGAGCCCTGGTCAGCAAGTATTCAATGCCCACCGCACTCGAATCGTCTTACGGATCCGATCCGACCTCGTACATGGTATTCGCGCGCGTGAAGATCCGCTGACGCGAAACTGAAGCATAGGACAACTCTCACCGCGGAGGACGCAGAGGACGCGGAGGAAGGGCAAAAAAAAGCGACTGGAGCTTACGGCTTTCGTCAGCTGACGATCCCTACGCAAAATTGTCGCCAGGGGCTCGCGATCAGGCACCTTGAACTCCATTTACATTTGGTTTGTCTTTCCTCTGCGTCCTCCGCGCCCTCTGCGGTGATTGCGCTTTTAAGGAATGTACTGGGTCACCTTCTCGGCCTGTTTGAGCAAGGTTTCCGCATCGCTCACCTCGAACTTGCCGGGCTGCTCGACGTTCAACGACTTGACCACGCCGTCCACGACCAGCATCGAGTAGCGTGCCGAGCGCACGCCCATGCCTCGCTGGACCAGATCCATTTCCAAACCCAGCGACTTGGAATACAGCCCGCTGCCATCGGCCATCATGCGCACCTTGCCTTTGGCTCCCTGCTCCTTGCCCCAGGCGCCCATCACGAAGGCGTCATTGACCGATACGCACCAGACCTCGTCTACCTTTTTTTCGCGGAATTTTCCGGCCGCCTGGATGAATCCGGGCAGATGCTTGGCTGAGCATGTGGGAGTGAAAGCACCCGGCAAGCCGAAGACCGCGATGCGTTTTCCGCGAACCATATCTTCGACCTTGAATGCGTTCGGACCGATGGTGCAGCCGGGGGTCTCGTCTTCGATGAATTCGTACAGCGTGCCGGCCGGAAGCTTGTCGCCTACCTTGATAGTCATCTCTCCTCCAGTTCCTGGTTTGTGTGGTCGGTTGAAATGAGACAATCACAATTGTACAACTGTCACGACCATCCCTATGAGCAAAGGAATTAACACGGAAAACGAGCAGGACGACGAGGATGAGCATGCCGATGCGTCGCCGTTGCCTGCGGGCCTGAGGAACTACATCACGCCCGCGGGATTCGCGCGACTCAAGGCTGAAGCGCTGCACTTGCTCGACAGGGAGCGCCCGGATCTCGTGAAGGTCATCCACTGGGCAGCCTCGAACGGAGACCGCTCGGAGAACGCCGACTACATTTACGGGAAGCGCCGCTTGCGCGAGATCGATCGCCGCATCCGCTTCCTGACCAAGCGCCTGGATGCCGCGGTGGTGGTCGATCCTTCCACGCGCGACGATACGGACCAGATTTTCTTCGGGGCGACCGTAACCCTCAACGACGAATCCGGCGAGGAAAAAAAATACAGCATCGTGGGTATCGACGAAGCCGACGTTTCGCGCGGCCGCATCTCGTGGATATCCCCGCTCGCCAAGGCGCTGATCAAGGCGCGCGAGGGCGACACAGTCACGGTCAAGACGCCCGGAGGGGACGAAAGGCTCGAAGTGGTGGGAATCGAATACGTCGCGATCGATTAGAAATGCCGGGGACGAGGGTTGCCTACGGGATACCGGCCTTCGCCCCTGCTTCCCAGGCCTTGCTCAGCATTTCCACCAGTGGTCCCAACTTGGGCGGGCTCGCTTCGAGACTCACTCTCACGCCCGCCGCTTTGAGCGCATAGCTGCAGACTGGGCCGATCGACGCCACCACCACCGAATTCAGTTGCCGGCGAAGCCGATCTGCGCCTTCGCTCTGCTCCGCCACGACAAACAGATTGCGTACCTGCGACGCACTGGTAAACACGGCCGCATCGATCTGTCCTTGACCAAGTGCGTCGAGCAGCTGTCTGAGCGGGCCGGTATCGGCCGGCAATGCCCAGCGATAGGTCGGCACTTCGACAACGTCAGCTCCGCGAGCTTCGAGGCCCTCTTCGAGTCCCAGGTTGGATTCACCGTAACGTTGCACGAGCACACGTTCGCCGGACAGGTTCACACCGCGGATCGCCTCCAGTACTTCGACAGTCGTGTAAGGTCCCCGCGCGCTTAGGTCGATGCGCACGCTTCGCCCGCGCAGCATTGCGGTGGGTTTGGGTCCGCGCACAGCGACAATGCACTGCGCGAGGAGTGCGAGCAACCTGTCTGAGAGACCCAGCCGGTCCGTGGCCTCGAACAAAGCCCGCGTACCCACGCCGGTCTGAAAGATCGCCAGCTTGATCGGGCAGGCTGTCCATTCCTCGATTATCTTGGCAATTGCCACCGGATCGAGGTCGGCTTCCTCCGCCAGGGCCGGCGCACGAAACGCGATTGCGCCCTGCTTCTCCAGCAGGCCTGCCAGATGCTCACCAAAGCGGCTTTCCAGGACAGCGATCGTCTTGTCTTTCATGCGTTCACTTTACGAAAGCGCTTTCCGAGGCGGAACAAGCCGCGGGCATCGACCCATCGACCGGCATGCGCGAAATACGGCGCAACTTCGCACGAACCTCCCAACAAAAAGCAGGTTTGTTCCATGCCAACCATTCATATGGCAATAACGGACTAAAACCCGGCAACCGCTTGCAATCATCAGCTACCGCAGGAAGCCATGATGCATCCCACGGATCAGGCAGTTTCACTTAAGTCGACAGGTTGCCCGATCGGACGAATTTCCGCAGGAAAACGTTTATAGAGGAGAAATCATGAACACTGTTTCGAAACTGATGTTGGCCGGTGCGGTTTCCTCGATGTTCGCTGTCGGCGGCGCGTATGCCGATGGCACGAAGATCATGACCCGCAGTCCGGAGGCCGCGCAAGCCGACCTGGTGCGTGACTGGAATTACAAAGGCGGCGGAACCGCTGTTCAAGTGCGCGAACGCACGAAAGCCGAAATGCAGGCGGATCTGGTGCGCGACTGGAACGGTCCTTCGAAGGCCTCGGTCGATGCTGAAGGCAAGAGCTACCCGCAGACCAGAACCGCGCAACAAGCCTACGACGATCTGGTACGCAACTGGAACTAAGCTGTTCTTTGCAGCACGGGGGCGGTCGGTTGACCGCCCTTTTTCATTTGTGTTTGAGTTTCCGGCGTTTCAACAGTGCAAATCGCCAGGTGTGGCGGCCTAGCGGCGCACAGTCGCGGCGTTCTGCCCGAACAACACTTTCCTGGATTCTTCGTCGACCGTCGGTCTGACATTCACGGCCTTGCCTTTCTCGTATGCGCGCACAACCGCAGGCCGCGCGCGGATCGCCTCGAACCAGCGCTTCAGGTCCGGAAAATCGTCGAGATTCTGTCTCTGGCGTTCGTATGGAACGATCCACGGATACACCGCCATGTCTGCGATCGAATAATCTCCCGCAACGTATTCACGGTCGGCCAGACGCTTGTCCAGTACCGCATAGAGCCGCGATGTTTCATTCACGTAGCGGTCGATCGCGTAGTCCAGTTTCTCCGGTGCGTACTGGGTGAAATGGTGGTTCTGACCTGCCATCGGGCCGAGGCCGCCCATTTGCCAGAACAACCATTGCAGCACTTCGACCCAGGCGCGCGTGTCGCGCGGGAAGTAGCGTCCGGTTTTGGCCGCCAGGTACACCAGGATCGCCCCGGACTCGAACACCGAAATCGCTTCACCCCCGTCAGCGGGCGTGTGATCAACGATGGCAGGCATGCGGTTGTTAGGAGCAATTTTCAGGAAATCCGCCCGAAACTGATCTCCCTTGCCGATGTTGACCGGGACAATGGTGTAAGGCGTGCCGGTCTCTTCCAGGAAAATTGTGATTTTGTGTCCGTTGGGCGTAGGCCAGTAATGGAGATCGATCATGTGTGAAGGCTGAACAGGAAATGGTGAACGGTAAACGCCGCAAAGTACATGCTGCACGCTGGCGGCCGATACTACCAGCCTTCGCCTTGCCTTGGTGTTATTCGACCGCAGAATAAGTCCTCGAGCGCTGCGACGACCCGGGTGTCGCGTTTTTTGAGTTCGCTATACTCTCCATCCGCGCATTTCCAAACTCTGCGGAATGAATAGGCACTTCGATCTCCTCACCATCGGTGGCGGCAGCGGCGGCGTTGCAATCTCCAATCGCGCAGCAAGCTACGGCGCGAAGTGCGCGCTGGTGGAAGCGGGCCGCATCGGCGGCACATGCGTGAATGTCGGCTGCGTGCCGAAGAAGGTCATGTGGAACGGCGCCAACCTCGCCCATGCGCTGGATGAAGCACCGGACTACGGTTTTTCCGTTCCAGCGCATACCTTCGACTGGAGTATTCTCAAACGACAGCGCGACCAGCATGTGCTCGACCTGAAGGGAGCCCATGAGCGCACGCTGACAAAAAACGGCGTGGCCATCGTGCGGGGTTGGGCGCGCTTCGTCGGCCCGAAGACAGTCAAGGTCGGTGCCGACACGTTCACGGCCGAGCACGTTGTCATCGCGGTCGGCGGTCGCCCTCTCGTGCCTGACCTGCCCGGGGCAGCGTTCGGCATCACGTCCGATGGCTTCTTTGAATTGGAGCAGCAGCCGAAGGACATCGCAGTCGTCGGCGGAGGCTATGTCTCCGTCGAATTGGCTGGTTTGCTGCGGGCGCTCGGTAGCAAGGTGACGATGATGATCCGTCGTGCGCACTTCCTGAATGATTTTGACATCATGTTGCGTCGGGAACTGATGGCGCAAATGATCGCGGACGGAGTGCGCGTAATCGACAGTAGCAAAATCGCAAAAGTAGAAAAAGAACCCGCAGGCCTTCGCGTTACGTTCGAAAATGGCGAAGCGGTAGACGGCATGGACGGCTTGATATGGGCAGTCGGAAGACGCACCAATACCGACCGCCTGGATCTGCGGGCGACGGGGGTGACCGCCGACGCGCACGGCAATATCGTGACCGACGCCTATCAATCCACCAACATACCCGGCATCTATGCAATCGGCGATGTCATCGGCCGCATAGATCTGACGCCGGTCGCGATCGCCGCCGGTAGGCGTCTCGCCGACCGCCTTTTCGGAGGCATGACGGATCGCAAGCTTGTCTACGAAAACATCGCGTCTGTGCTGTTTACCCATCCTCCGATCGGCACCGTCGGCCTTACTGAAGAACGCGCCGTCGATGTTTACGGTGCCGGCGAAGTCAAGGTGTACGAGACTCGCTTCACGCCCGGCTTTCATGCCTTCACGCGGCGCAAAGTCGATTGCTCGATGAAATTGGTGGTAACCGGCCCGCAGGAAAAGATCGTGGGCTGCCACGTCATCGGCCCCGGCGCCGATGAATTGATACAAGGCTTCGCCGTGGCGGTCCGCATGGGCGCCACCAAGCGCGACTTCGACGATACGGTCGCCATCCATCCGACCGTCGCCGAGGAACTGGTGACGATGCGCGAGTCGCGGCCTGCGGTCCCTTAGGGACGAGGGGCGAGGGGCGAGGGAACAGCAGAAAGCTCCGTGCATTTGTTCTTCCCCTCACCCCTCGCCCCTCGTCCCTCTCCCCTTACTTTTCGTGCTACCTTATTCCAATGGTCTGCATCATTCGTGTATGGCCACGGATGATCAAACGCCCGCAGAGGCGTTACAACTACTGAAAAACAAAATTGGGGGAGAAGACCATGATTGACCGCGTCCGTCAGGATGAGGCCCGTGAAGTACAGAAGGGCCATTTCGATCCATACCAGCTCGACCCGTCCCACGTTCTCGAACCGCCGACATCCTTCGGCGAAATCATGCGCAAGACGGGACCAGGCATGGTGCTGGCCGCGTCGATCGTCGGCTCCGGCGAATTGATCCTGACCACGACTCTGGGCGCAAAAGTCGGATACACCATGATGTGGCTGATTATTCTTTCCTGCCTGATCAAAGCGGTAGTGCAGGCCTTTCTCGGCCGCTACACCATCGCGATGGCGGAGACAGGGCTCGATGCCGTCAATCGAGTGCCCGGACCGCGCTTCAGGGTGGGCTGGGTGGTCTGGGCTTGGGCGGCCATGGTGTTCGTGTCGCTGTTCCAGATCACGGGGATGTTCATTGGCATATCGCAGACCATGAACAGCATTGTCACCGGAATTCCCGTGACCGCATGGGTCATCATCTTTCTTGCGATCACGCTGGTGCTGTTGCTGGGGGGTGCCTACAGCCGCATCGAAAAACTGGCCATGATCAAGGTCGGGATATTTACCCTCATCACCCTGATGTCCGCCGTGCTGCTGCTGCTTTCACCGGACTTCCATGCGGTCGAGCTCGCGCAAGGCTTCACGTTCCAGATACCGGAGGGAGGCCTCGCCATCGCGGTTGCGGTGTTCGGCATTACCGGCGTGGGAGCCACTGAACTTTATATATATACCTACTGGTGTGTGGAAAAAGGCTACGCCCGCTACACCGGCCCGCGTGAGGACAGCGAAGCCTGGCGCCGGCGCGCGCGTGGCTGGGTTCATGTCATGAATTACGACGTGATCGGTTCGATGATCATTTACACCATCGCGACTGTCGCGTTCTATCTGCTCGGAGCGGGCATCCTCAACAAGATGGGATTGGTGCCGGAAGGCAAGGCAATGATCGCCACGCTGACCAACATCTACACCCGGACCTACGGCGAGTGGGCGAAATGGCTGTTCTATCTCGGCGCGATCGTCATCCTGTTCGGTACCATCATCGCCGCCACCGCCGGGCATTCGCGCATGTTCGCCGACTTCATGCGGCTGCAAGGTACGTTCAGAAAAGACGACTTCAAGGCGCGCACGCGCTGGCGCGACATTTTCATCGTAGTGCTGGTGCTGATCCCGGTCATTTTCTACTTCATCTTCGGTCAGGCGCCAGTACAATTGGTTGTCTGGGGCGCGATCGCGCAGGCGATCATGCTGCCGATCATCTCCTTCGCGACCGTCTACCTGGTGCAGCGCCACTTGCCGCCGGAACTCAAGGCGCCGGGCTGGCTCACGGGGTTATTGTGGCTGGCCGCCATCGTGATAACCGGGTTCGTGGTGCCCTCGCTGCTCACCGAACTCAAGAAGCTGTTCTGATTTTTTCAATACATAAGGAAAAAAACATGAGCATCAAACGACTTCACGTCGGCCCGCGGCTTTCACAGGTCGCGGTTCACGGAGATACGGTCTATACGGCGGGAATCGTCGCCGACGACAACAATGTCGACGTCGCCGGGCAGACCGGCCAGATCCTCGACAAGATTGATCAGTACCTGAAGGAAACCGGAACGGACAAAACGAAAATCATTTCGGCCACAATCTGGCTCTCCGACATCAAGGATTTCGCGCAAATGAACTCGGTCTGGGACCAGTGGGTACCCAAGGGCAACACGCCGCCGCGCGCCTGCGTCGAATCGAAGCTCGCAAATCCGGCTTACAAGGTCGAGATCCGGGTGATCGCGGCCAAATAGCGGTCAGTCTCGACAGCATAAGGGCCGCGACGGCCGATCGCGGCCTTTTTCTTTTCACGCCCGCGCCATAGAATCGGGCCGTCAGTCTTTTCGGTCCACTCCCTAAATGAATCTGCTCAGCGAAGCCGCCATCTTCCTTGCCGCCGCCGTCGTAACAGTGCCTTTGTTCCGCCGTTTCAAATTGAGCGCGGTGCTGGGCTATCTGGCGGCCGGGGTGCTCATCGGTCCGTTCGGACTCAAGTTCGTCAGCGCCGTCGACAACGTCATGCACTTCGCGGAACTCGGCGTCGTCCTGTTGCTGTTCATCATCGGCCTGGAATTGCAGCCTTCGCGACTTTGGGTCCTGCGCCGCTCGGTCTTCGGGCTCGGTTCGGCACAGGTGCTCATCACAGGTGCCGTTCTGGGCATCATCGCGTTTGCACTCGGCTTGAATCTCGCTAGCGCGCTGGTCATCGGCCTGGGCCTCGCGATGTCGTCCACTGCATTCGTTCTGCAGATCCTCGCCGAGAAAGGCCAGCTTACGCAGCGCCACGGGCGCTCCTCCTTCGCCATCTTGCTATTCCAGGATCTGGCGGTGATTCCCCTGCTCGCGCTGATCCCGCTCTTGGGAGCGGGCGATCCGCAAGCGGCTGGCGGCAGCGCATGGTTGGACGCGATCAAGGCGATCGGCGTGATCGTTGCCGTCATAGTCGGGGGCCGCTACCTGTTGCGCCCCGTGCTGCATGCCATCGCCCTGGCCGGCATCCAGGAAATTTTCACGGCGGCCGCACTTCTGGTCGTGATCGGCACCTCGCTGCTAATGACTTCGGTGGGCCTGTCCATGTCGCTGGGCGCTTTTCTTGCCGGCGTGCTTCTGGCCGATTCGGAATACCGGCATGAACTCGAAGCCGATATCGAACCGTTCAAAGGCCTGCTGCTCGCTCTTTTCTTCATCTCAGTGGGCATGTCTGCCGACTTAAGCCTGATCTTCGCCCACCCGCTTGCAATCGTCGGCGCCACCCTGGGCCTGATGGTCATCAAGGCGGTGATCCTTCTCGGACTTAGCCGGATGTCAGGGCATAGCTGGGATTCTTCGCGCGGTCTGGCGGTTGCGCTCTCACAGGGCGGCGAATTCGCTTTCGTGTTGTTCGGCTTGGCCGCTGGAAACGGCATTCTCGGGCATACGCTCACCGACTCGTTGGTCATCGTGGTTACGCTGTCGATGGCCCTGACTCCGCTCGCTTTCGTACTCAACGATCTGGTGATCGCGAAGTGGCTGAAGAAACCGGCGGAGGAAAAATTCGACGAGATCGATGCGCAAGACAACAAGGTCATCATCGCTGGTTTCGGCCGTGTCGGTCAGATCGTTGCACGGCTGTTGCGCGCCAAGAAAATCCCGTTCACCGCTCTGGACAAAAGCGCCGAGCAGATCGACACGGTGCGCCGATTCGGCAGCCGCGCCTATTATGGCGATGCCTCGCGCCTTGATCTGTTGCGCGCCTCGAAAGCGGAATCGGCCGAGATCCTGGTGCTCGCGATAGACGACATCGAAGCTTCCGTGCGAACGGTGGAGACGGTCAAGAAGCATTTCCCGAAGCTAAAGATCTATGCGCGCGCGCGCAACCGCTTCCACGCCTACCGCCTGCTGGATCTCGGTGTCGACTATTTGATGCGGGAAACCTATCTGTCGTCTCTGGAACTTGGCAAGCAGGTGCTTTTGGGCCTCGGCTTCGCGGAATGGGACGCCCGCGACACCCTCTCCACTTTCCACGAACACGATGAGCGTTCATTGCTGCGGCAGCACGCCGTCTACCATGACGAAACCAAGCTCATCCAGAGTTCCAAGGACGCAGCGAAAGAACTCGAGGAGATATTCGAGGCCGACACCGAGAGCAACAGCCACAATCCACCGCCGCTCGCCAGACCATTGTTCAGTCCCAGCGATATTCGATGACGCGAGGGGCGAGAGGCGAGGAAAATAGGTCTGAAACTTTTTCGTTATTCCCTCATCCCTCGCCCCTCGCCCCTCGTCCCTCGCCCCTGCCCTACTCGATCGCCGTCTCCGGCTCTTCGCGTGGCTTGAATCGATGGCCGAGTGCTACATAGAGGCCGCTGCCGACGATGATGACCATGCCGATCACCGAATACAAATCCGGAAGGTCGCCGAAGGCCAGGAATCCGAACAGGATCACCCACAGAAGCTGGATATACCCGAGCGGCGACAGGAACGACGCGTTCTCCAGTTCCAGCGCCTTGATCAGCATGAAGTGGCCGAAGCCCGCAACCAACCCCAGCAGGATCAAAAGCGGTACATGACGCATATCGGGCGTTTTCCAGAACAACGGCACAACAAAACTCATCAGCACGCAACCGACCGCCGCGGTGTAGAACAGGGTAGTGAATGGATTCTCGGTTTCGCTGAACTTGCGTGTCATGATCTGATATGCGCTGTAGCAAAGCGCCGAGCCCACCGCCAGCAACGCCGGCCACTGGATCATGGCGCTGCCGGGCCGGACGATGAACAGCACTCCAAGGAACCCGATCACCACCGCCAGCCAGCGAGTCCGGCTAACCTCCTCGCGAAGCCACCAGACCGCGAGCACGGTCACCAGCAAAGGGGAAATGAAACTGACCGCCTTGACCTCCGCCATCGGCAGGAAACTCAACGCACCGAAGTAGCAGGAAGTCGATCCCATCAACAGCGCGGCGCGGAAAACCTGCCCGCCCACCTGCGTCGTCCTCAACAGCGCGACGCCGAGCCTCGGTGCAAACAAAATCAGCATGAAGACCAAATGCGCCGTATACCGGCACCACACAAGCATTGGCACCGGATAGAAGCGGCTCAGATACTTGGCGGTCGTCTCCAGAATGGAGAAACACACCACCATGACCATCATGAACAGGATCGCGCGGGTACTGGGACGAAACGCCCGGAATCGGGCAAGTGGAGCGGCAATCAAAAGTTACGCATCGAAGCGGAAGGAACCGGAAACGAATTCTAGCCCGGATATTTCATCAGGACGCGGAATTATGGCGGTGGACTGGGCGAGACAGATCGGGCGATGGGCGATGGGCGATGGGTGATGGGCGATGGGTGAGGGCTATTGCCCATTCCTCATTACCCATTGCTCATCACTCATTCCCGATTCCCCATTCCTCATTCCCATTCCAAGACGGGCATGCCCGATATGGCCGGCCAGAACCCGCCAGAATCCGCGTAAACCCCAAATGCAATTTTGGCGAAAACCAAACGGCTTTGGATTGGCTGCACAGACGCACCTGCCAGCAACCAGGGTGGCCTGACGAAATATCCGGGCTAGCCGAAGCCAGCGATGTCCGGCGTGCTTGCGTCGGCGGGGACAAGACTCGCGGGATACCGCCTGCTGCCGCTATAATTGCGGCTTCCCGCGAAATGCATGGAGCGGAAGTCCGCCCCGTCCCTCGCTCCAGGAGATTTTCCATGCGCATGGAAGCCCATATTCACGGCACAGTGCTGCTTCGTGCCGGCACAACGACTACCCAGATCGAGGAGGCTTTGCGCCCCTGGCTCGAATATATCGACGAGGACAACATGGCGGACGCCAAGAGCGTCCATCCCGACGAGCCGGGCCTGGTATTCGATCGCCGCCGCCGCGTGCTCGAAGTGTGCTGGACCGGCGACGTCGGCCGCAGCTTCCATCAGACGGTGGCTGATGCGCTTGCGGCACTCAATCCCTTTTCCGAAGAAGCCACCGCCTTCGAAGTCAGTTATTACCTCGAAGACGGCAAGGACGAGTTCAGTCTGGTCTTCGTGGGTCCGACACAAGAGGCGATTCTGGAAGCGCAACGCGGACTGATGCTCGAGGACGTGCGCAACCTGCTTTCGCGCCAGTTCAGCGATCCGGAGATTGCCCAGGTCGTGGCACTCGTCAACCAGTTGTTCGAACGCAACGTGAAATCCGGCACTTCGAATACCCAAACTTCGACCAGCCCGTCCGAGCCGATGCCGATGCCGGCGGGAAGGAAGCATCTGCACTGAGATTCGGTGAACAGTGATGAGTGAACGGTGAAGGGATAAAAGCGTCACTTCATTAGCGTGCGCCCGGGACCGGCCCGGGCGCTTTTTTTTCAGACCCAAATGACCGATCTCGCGCAACCCTCGTCCGCCCGACTACCCGCCGTCAAATTCGACCCGCAAGGCCGGCGGCGCGTCGACCTGCGGGCGGTCATCGCGCTGGCATTGCCGCTGTTCATTAACAGCAGCATCCAGGCGCTGCTGAACCTGACCGACACCTGGTTCATCGGCCGTCTCTCAACCGACGCCACCGCAGCCGTCGGGGCATCGTACTGGTTCGTCATCGTCGCCATTCTGTTCTTCGGCGGCCCCGGCTTGGCCGTGCAAACGTTGGCGGCGCAGGCTTTTGGCGCCGGGGACAACCGTTCGGCCTCTCGCGCCGCGTGGGCGGGAGTGCGCGGCACGCTGCTGGTCGCGCCGGCATTCGTCGTGATTGCCCTGCTCGGCCCAAGCCTGATCGGCGTGCTGAGGATCGATCCTCACGTCGCACAACTCGCGGGCGAGTTCTGGCTTCCCCGCTTGCTGGGCGGCGCGTTCGCGGTCGGAATCTGGGGCACCACGGGTTTTTTCAACGGCATCGGCCGCACCCGCATCACGCTCGCGCTGATGACATTCGTCGCGCTGCTGAATGCCGTACTCAACCAGCTCTTCATTTTTGAGTTGGGCTGGGGCATAGCTGGCAGCGGCTGGGCAACCACGGCCGCCATGGCCGCCGGGCTGCTGGTGTCTATTGTGCTGATTACGCGGCGCGGCATCGACATTGAATTCGGTTCCCGCAGCACCTGGCGAGAGAGCCGCGCCGAACTGGGCAGATTGTTCAACGTCGGTTTTCCGATCGGCCTGTTTCCGGCCATCGATGTCGCCGGACTCGCCGCTTTTCAGGCCATGCAGGTTGCGGCGGGTGCCGTGGACGGCGCCTCGACGCAAATCGTGATGATGCTGACCTCGATTGCCTATCTGCCAACGATGGGATTCGCCCTTGCCGGCACCACGCTGGTCGGCCAGTCCATTGGCGCGGGCGACAAGGACTGGGCCAACAAAGTCGGCAACGCCACGATCAAGCTGGCGGTGGGTTACATGGGATTCGTTACGGTATTCCTCGCCGTTATCGGACCCTGGCTGATTCCGCTGTTCGTGAATGCGTCCGATCCGCATGCCGAGGCGGTGATTGTGCTCGGCCGCACGCTGTTGTGGTTTGCCGCTGGGTACCAGATTTTCGATGGCCTGAATCTCGGCGCTGGTTTTTGCCTGCGGGGTGCCGGCGACATGCGCGTGCCCACACTCGCCATCATTTTTCTGTCCTGGTTCGGTTTCGTGCCCTTCACCCACATGTTCACGTTCGCGCCGGGCCAGGGCTGGGTTGATTTTCTGCCGCAGTACGGTTATGGCGCGATCGGGGGCTGGGCCGTCGCGCTGGTGTACTGCTGCATTCTCGGCAGCCTGCTCTGGCTGCGCTGGCGCTCCGGGGCATGGCGCAAGATAAACCTGCGCTAAGATACGCACCACAATTCGACGTCCTGCCGCCCCGGCGGACGCACCATCGGGAGGATCGCCATGCCATTCGTTTTGCGTCGCCTTTGCTGTTTCATGCTGGCCGGCGCTGCGCTCATTCAGGTCGGGCTTGCGCAAGGCGCTCCTTTACCGCAAGCGAGTCCGGAAGAAGTCGGTCTGTCCTTGCAGCGTCTGGGCCGTCTCGATGCCGCCATGCAGAAAGCGGTCGACTCCGGCGAACTGCCAGGCGCGGTCGTGTTCATTGCGCGAGACGGTCAGCTGGTCTATGCGAAGAGCTTCGGCTGGCAGGACCGGGTGAAGAAAATCCCCATGCGCACCGATTCGATCTTTCGCCTCTACTCGATGACCAAGCCGGTGGTCAGTGTCGCCGCGATGATTCTGGTGGAGGAAGGCAAGCTCGGCCTGCAGGAACCTCTCTCGAAGTTCATTCCCGAGTTCAAAGACATGAAAGTCGGCGTCGAATCCAAGGACGCCGAGGGCAAACCAGTGCTCACGCTGGTCGATGCGAAGCGCCAGATCACGATACAGGATCTGTTGCGCCATACTTCGGGTCTCACCTACGGCGTGCTCGGCGCGCCGAATGCGGTCAAGAAAACCTACCTCGATGCCGAAATTTTTTCGCAGAAATGGGTCCTCGCGGATTTCGTCAAGGCGCTTGCCAAGCTGCCGCTGCAATTTCAACCCGGCACGACGTGGGAATACAGCCATGCCACCGACGTGCTCGGGCGCGTGGTCGAAGTCGTTTCCGGTCAGACACTGGATGTTTTTCTCGCCAAGCGCATCTTCGAACCCCTGAAAATGGTCGATACCGCCTTTCAGGTGCCACCCGACAAGCAAGACCGCGTCGCGCAGCCGATGCCGGATGTCTATTCCGGCAAGACACCTGAGCTCATCGACTTCAGCAAGCCGCAGACGTTCTTTGCCGGCGGCCACGGCCTGGTATCCACCGCGGGCGACTACCTGCGTTTCGCGCAGATGCTGGCTAACGGCGGTGAACTCGAAGGCGCGCGCATTCTCGGACCGCGTACTGTCGAATACATGACCTCCAACCATGTCAACCCGCAAATCGACAAGGGCCCCACCTATCTTCCCGGCCCCGGCTACGGCTTCGGCCTGGGTTTCGGCACGCGCATCGATCGCGGCCAGTCGGAGTGGCCCGGTTCGCCAGGCGATTTCTATTGGGGCGGCTACGCCGGCACTTATTTCTGGGTTGATCCGGAACAGGAACTGGTGCCCGTACTGATGACCCAGGAACCGATGCGGCGCGCGTACTATCGCACTCAGTTACGTAACCTCGTCTACCAGGCCATCGTGAAGTAAAACCGCAACGGGGCGTCGCGCTGTCGGATGAACAGATTCATCGTCACGCTGAGCTTGCTCGCTGTCACCGGTTGGCTGATGACGGGCTTCGCGCACGCGCAAGCGGAAAAGGAACGCACCTTCCTGCTGGTGGCGCAACCCGGCATGATCGATCCGACTTTCAGCAGGACTGTCGTGCTTACCATGAGGCCGGACGACGGCGGCCCGATTGGCGTGATCCTGAACCGCCCGAGCACACTGGAACTGCGTTCGCTGTATCCCGAGCGGGCCGACCTGGCGAATCGACGCGATCTGCTGTTTCTCGGAGGCCCGGTCGAACCCGACGCGCTGCTGTTCGCATTTCGCTCGCGTGCCAAACCGTCCAAAGGGCTGTTCGTTGCCGATGACATCTATATCAGCGGCTTCAGCGAAGTGCTGATGGAAATCCTGCGGCATCCTGAAAATGCCAGCCAGCAGCGATTCTTCACTGGCTTCTCCGGATGGGCTGTGGATCAATTGGAGGACGAAATTGCGCGAGGCGGCTGGTACGTTCTGCCTTTCGACGGCAGAATCGTTTTCGACATGAATCCTTTGACCATGTACGAGGAAATGGTCAAACGCGCAACCGTTCCACGCATCGAGGCCGCGCGCGAATATCGCGTGGCGCACACCGGCCTGCACTGACCCGAGGGATTCGCCTCGCCATGTTGACCGCTCCGCGCCTTGTCCCAATGGGCGATCAGGCGTTGATCGTCGAATTCGGCGAGCGCATCGACCCTGCTCTTAGTGCGCAGATCGTCGCACTCGCGCAAAGATTGCGCGAATCGCACCCGATCGGGGTGGTAGATATCGTTCCCGCATATGCGACGCTTGCTCTGCATTACGACTCCGCGGCGGTGGGAGCAGGCACGTCTCCGTACGAAGCGCTGAGCGAAATCATCAGTGCCTGGCTGAAAACCCAATCCGTCGAGCCGGTGAATGCCGGTCGCCTGGTCGAGATCCCGTGCTGCTATGGCGGCGCCTTCGGCGAAGATCTGGAGGCGCTCGCAAATATTCGCGGCCTGTCGGTGGACGAAGTCATTGCGATTCACAGTGGTGCCACTTACCACGTTCACATGCTCGGGTTCGTTCCGGGTTTCGCCTATCTCGGCGGGCTGGACCAGCGGCTCGCGACACCGCGACGGGATACGCCGCGACCTCGCGTCCCCGCAGGCAGCGTGGCCATCGCCGGAGAGCAAACAGCCGTCTACCCTCTGGATACCCCGGGCGGCTGGCAAATCATCGGCCGAACTCCCCTGCAGCTGTTCAGACCGACTGCGTCGCCCCCGAGCTTGCTGAATGCAGGCGATGCCGTGCGTTTCGTGCCGATCTCCGCGCACGAATTCGACAAGCAAACGAAAGCCCAGCAAACGTGAGCGTGACGGTCATCAAGTCCGGCATGCTGACCACGCTGCAGGATCGCGGCCGCTACGGATTCCAGCATTACGGCGTTCCGGTGTCGGGCGCAATGGACTTGTTTTCGCATCGCATCGCCAACATCCTGACCGCCAATGACGCTGACGAAGCAACCCTCGAGATCACGTTGCGCGGCCCGCGTCTGCGATTCGAAGACGATTCCCTGATCGCGATGTGCGGCGCGGATTTATCTCCTGTCATTGACGGTATGCCGGTGCCAGAAGGCAAAGCGGTGCGCGTACGTGCGGGTGCGGTACTCGACTTCGGCGCCCCCACCTCCGGTTGTCGCGCTTACCTCGCGATCCACGGGGGATTCGACGTGCCAATGGTCCTGGGTAGCCGCAGCACGTACGAAACCGCACACCTCGGCGGGTTCGAGGGCCGTGCGCTGCGGCCGGCGGATGTATTGCCGGTCGGCGGCGCGAAATCCTCTCCCTATCCGGGATTGGCGCAGCAAATCGCAAGCTCGAAACTCAACTTCAGCGCACCCAAATGGGCGGTCAATCAGCACATCGAAAAGCTTGGACGAAGTCCTCAAATCGTTCGCATCCTGGCCGGACGCCACTGGGATGCATTCCCAGCCGCCGCACGTGACGCATTGCTGGCGACCGAGTTTCGCCTGGCTGTCGACTCCAATCGCATGGGCTGCCGCCTGGAGGGGTCAGCGGCAGTGACGGGCGGTCCTGCGGAAATCCTGTCGGAGGCCGTCACGTTTGGCACAATCCAGATTCCGCCTTCGGGCAAGCCAATCGTGCTCATGGCGGATCGTCAGACCGTTGGGGGTTATCCGAAAATCGCCGAGGTTGCCACTGTCGATCTGCACCTGCTGGCGCAGTTAAGGCCCGGAGAGCGCCTGCGTTTCGAACTGGTGTCCCTGGCGCAGGCACAGGCGTTGTGGCTCAAGCGGGAGCAGGAAATGATCACCATCCGCGAAGCGGTGGGAAAACACTTGAACGAATAAGTAGCCCCCTGTTGCAGGCGCAACAAGGATCTAGTGCGACAATCTCATCACGACAGCTTCAGCCGTAAGTGTGCCCTTAAGGCACGAAGGACACGAATACCCTCGCGTTAGCGTGGAGTACCCTTTTAGGAACACGAAGAAAGACAAGACGGCAATTGGTGTTTATCGATGCTCCCTACGCTTTGGAACGTTACATTGCAGAATGGTTATTGGGCGCGCAATACAGAAACAAACGCCTTCAGAACCGGAAGAATCTCGACAACTACTTCCGGTTTTCTTCGTGCCTTCGTGTCCTAAAAGGGTACTCCGGGCTAACGCCAGGGTATTAGTGGCTTCGTGGTGAGAAGTAGGCGTCGAACGTCTCCAGAGAATCGAGAATGAAAACTTTGGACTTGAATTGCGACATGGGTGAGGGCTTCGGCGCCTGGAAGATGGGCGACGACAAGGCGCTGCTGGATTACGTAACGTCGGCCAACATCGCGTGTGGATTCCACGCCGGCGATCCGGGCACCATTCATCGCACGGTGAAACTGGCGCTGCAAAAGGGGGTTGCGGTCGGGGCGCATCCGTCGCTGCCGGATCTGCTGGGGTTCGGCAGGCGCCGCATGAACGTTTCGGCCACCGAAGCCTACGACATGGTGTTGTTCCAGATCGGCGCAGTGGCAGGATTCGCCACCGCATGCGGCGGCAGGCTCGCCCACGTGAAGCCGCACGGCGCGCTTTACAACATGGCGGCAAAGGACAGGCCGCTCGCGCAGGCAATCGCGCAGGCGGTGAAGGATTTCGATCCCCGCCTCGTCCTGTTCGGGCTGTCCGGCAGTGAACTGGTTCGCGCCGGGGAACAGGCGGGCCTCAAAACTGCGAGCGAGGTTTTCGCGGATCGGACCTATCAGCCCGACGGCAGCCTGACGCCGCGCACCCAGGCGGACGCAATAATTCACGATGGGGAAGCCTCGATCGTCCAGGTGAAGCGCATGATCGAGGAAGGAAAAGTCAAAAGTCTCGGCGGACCAGACGTTGCCGTGAGAGCCGACACCCTGTGCATCCACGGCGACGAACCAAACGCCGTAGATTTCGCGAAACGCATCCGCCGGGCACTGGACGCCGAAGGTGTCCGCGTCGCTGCTATTGCCGTATAACAGCAAGATCAACACCTAACACGGATACCCTACGTGCGCAGCACGTCGGGTATCCGTGTCAGGTTGAGATAGGTCTCAAATAGAAAATGGAGAAACAATGCAGGACAGGCTGTTTTCGGTGGCGGATCAGGTGGTGCTGGTGGCGGGTGCGAGTCGGGGCATCGGGCGCGCGCTGGCGGAAGGATTCGCCGAGCGCGACGCCCAGGTCGTAATAGCAGGACGCGAAGCGGATACGCTGGCGCAGACCGCAAAAGAAATTTCGAGGGGCAGGCATCGGGTGGAATTCGAGGTCTGCGATGTCTCCAAACCGGACGATGTCGCAAAGTTGGTCGAGAACGTCATCGGCAAAGCGGGCCGTATCGACACGCTGGTCAGCGTGGCTGGCGTCAACAAACGCATGAAGGCCGAGAATTACCAGATCGAGGAATACGACTGGATCGTAAACATCAACCTGCGCGGGGCATTCGTTCTGGCACAGGCGGTCGGCCGGCACATGATCGAACGCAAGGCCGGCGGGATCATCAATGTCGACTCCCTCAATACCTATGCGCCACTCACCGGCGTCACACCCTATGCCATCAGCAAGGCCGGGGTCCTGATGATGACCCGCGCGCTTGCCAACGAATGGGGAAAGCACGGGGTGCGGGTGAATTCGATCGCACCAGGCTTTTTCCCGACCGCGCTATCGAAAAACATGTGGGCCCAGGAAAAAATGGCCAACTGGGCCAGGATAAACACGCCCCTGGGCAAGCTTGGCGATGTGAAGGAGCTGGTCGGCGCGGCGATTTACCTGGCCTCTGCTGCCTCCGCGTTCGTGACCGGCCAAACCCTGCGCGTCGACGGAGGCGTCACAGCTGGCATAAACTGGCCCATCGAACTCTAAGCAAGCCAGCGCTTGCGGAATCTCTGCAGGAAGTCAGTTTTGTATTGAATACTGAGACACGAATGAACAACATGATGACGATTCTGATCAGAAACCTTGTCCGTTTCTGCCCGACACTGCTGTTGATTGCCCTCGGGGGATGCGCGCATGCCGCCCGCACCGGATGTAACAGCGACATTCCCACGCTTTTCGACCGGGCATCACCCGCCGTGGTCATGATTTCCGCGCAGAGCATCAATCCATACCGGGTACAGGGGCGGGTAACACGCATTATCGGCTCGGGATTTATCTACGACGCCAAGGGACTGATCATCACCAATTCGCATGTCGCCTTCGGCAGGCAAACCCTCTACGTGACGCTGGACGATGGCAATGTAGTGCCGGCACACCTGCTCGGCGCCGATCCGATCTACGATATTGCCGTGCTGCAGATTGCGAAGCCGGACAGGGGAAAACTTGCTATTTTGCCGCTCGGCGATTCTGAGCATCTGCGGGTTGGCGAAAGCGTTATCGCCATCGGCAATCCGCTCGGGCTTGACCAGACCGTCACACGCGGCATCGTCAGCGGCGTCAACCGCATTCTGCCGGAGACGCCGCTGTCGTTGAGCGAACCGCTGATCCAGACCGACACACCGATCAATCCCGGCAATTCCGGCGGGCCGCTGCTGAACATGTGCGGCGAAGTCATCGGCATGAACACGGCAATCGTGCCGGACGCGCAGAATATCGGTTTTGCGATCCCGATCAACCTGGTAAGAACCGTCGTGCCGGCCTTGATCAGGGATGGCCGCATGATCCGGCCGTGGCTCGGCTTCCACGGAACCATGATCGGCGCAGACCTGCGCAAAGTACTAAAGCTGCCGCTGACCGATGGATTGATGATCGAAGTAATCGAACCCGGCAGCCCCGCCGAAGCCGCGGGACTGCGTGGCGGAGAGGTCGAGTTCACGCTGGGCACTCTGTCGCTTCTGCTTGGCGGCGACATCATCACCAGCATCAATGGCGTGCTCACCACCGATGCTGCAAAGATCGCCCCGATAATGCGCGCCCTCAAGGTTGGTGACACGCTGGCGATGTCGGTGTTCCACGAGGGCGACACGCGCGACGTCATCTACACGCTGCCGGAACGTCCGCTCCTGCCTGGCGACGTTCCCGACGAACAGGCTGGGATGGAGCAACCCGGTTTGTCTCCGAGGCACGACATGCCCGGGCCGAAGTCGCGACGCGATCCGCTGTAAACTTCATTCAATTCCGACAAACACTCCGCCATGATGTTACGAATCCTGATTACGCTGCTCCTTTCTACGCTGATGCTGGCAGCCAAGGCCGCCGATGACAAGATGCTGTATGTCGAATACCGGCTCACCGGCAAGCAGATTGCCGCGGACAGTTTCGACGCGCAGACCAAAAGAGTCTGGCGCATCGGCAACCAGTATCTGCGCTTCGAAGACGCCCCCAATCCGGCAACCAAAATTCACGGCCTGATCATCGTGGCCGAACCCGACATCTGGATTGTGGACCGCAATTCCAATCAGGCGCAGCACACGGTCGATCCCGGACCGAACTACAAGATCCATTTCCCGATACTGGCGTCCGAACCATCCGATAGATTGCGCGAGCTCGAATTCGGGCGCGAGCTGGAGTACTTCCGCGAGCGCGGCGCGATTGAAATGCCCGCCCAGGAAGTCGATGGCGTCAAATGCAGGCCGTTGCGGCTGGAAGTCGAGGACCGCGAGGTCACGCTTTGCCTGAAGACGGACGACACGCCTTTGCAGATCCTGGTGAAATCGCCGCAGTACGAATACGCGATGCGCTTCCTGCGTTATGAACCACAACGCAAGCCGGACAAGTCGCTGTTTGCGCTGCCGGCTGGCGTGCAACTCAAGAACTGAAGCCCGCGTCGCCCGTCGTTCTGCGGCGTTGCCAGCGTGGGGGGCAGAATAAATGCGCCAGGAAAATCAATGGATTTGTGGTTCTTCTGGAAATCCCTGAGCATCGGCATGGCGGTCGCGGCTCCAGTCGGTCCGATGAGCCTGCTGTGCATTCATCGCACGCTGGATCACGGGCAGAGGTCCGGCCTGGTGTTTGGGGCTGGTGTGGCTGCCGCGGACCTGACTTATGCAGCAATCGCCGCCTTCGGGGTTACTGCTGTTTCGTCTGTGCTGCTGGCCGGAACGGCCTGGATCAGGCTCGTCGGCTCCGTGCTATTGATCATCCTCGGCGTGCGCATTGCGCTGGCCGCACCGAGGACAGACAATCGCAGCGCTTCTGCCGGGTCCGGCAGGCGGGTATTTCTCACAGCCTACGGCCTCACGATGACCAATCCACCGACAATCCTGTTCTTCGCCGGCATATTCGCCGCAGTGGCGTCGATGGCATCGGCCTCTCAATCCATCACTTTCGCCGTCGGTGTATTCGCGGGATCAATGCTGTGGTGGCTGATTCTCACGACGCTGGTATCCAGATCGGCCGCTTTTTTCCGGCCAACCGTCTTGCTTTGGATCAATCGGTTGTCGGGAGCGGTCCTTATCGCATTCGCGGTGTACGGACTCGCAGCGTCTGCATGACCATCCGACTACCCATGGCTGGCACACCGGCGCCCAATGTGCGAAAAAAGGAATTGAAGAGTAGCCCGTGATTCGCACGCGCAGCATTTTGCTGCTTGTCTTGCTTTTTCTTGCCGCGCCGGCCTGCGCGGAATTTCTGCTGGTCCCGGACAGCCGCACGGTCACATCCGGAGGCCTGATGAATGTAACGCTGTTGGTTACAAACGAATCCACCGAGCCCAACGCCGTCGTCCTGCCTCAGCGGCTGATTCTGCGCACGCGCGGGGTCTTGTCTGCACCGGATATCGTGCTGACACTCGCCGAATCGCAGCCAAGACACGTCAGCGTCAATCCCGGCGCTTTCGTTCGCGTACGTTACTCCGGCCGGCTTCCGGAGGGTTTGGTCGGTAACCTCGTGCTCGAGCCGGTGGACTTTACCGGCCCATCGCTCGGAATCACGGCATCGAGCCCGGGCGAGCCACAGGTGATCGCAAATGAACAGCCGGAGACAGCCCGCGACACCAAGGCCGACGCCGCCCTGTCCGCGGTCGGTCCCAGCGACCGCGACACGGCGCGTTTCCTGACCGCGTTTTCTCCGTACGAGCCAAATTATTTTGCCGTCGGGTCGAATGGACCGACCAACGTGAAATTCCAGATCAGCCTGAAATTCCGGCTGTTCAATCCTGATACGAAGCCACCGTTTCTGGAAAAACTCTATCTCGCCTACTCGCAGACTTCCATCTGGCAAACTGGCCTTACGTCTGCCCCTTTCTACGATTCGAGCTACCGCCCGAGCTTTTTCTTCCTCGACGAGGATGTATCGCAATGGCCTTTCAGGAAATCATCCCGCCTCGGATTTCAGATAGGCCTTGAGCATGAATCAAACGGCAAGGACGGTGCGTCATCGCGTAGTTTGAATACCGCCTTCATCCGTCCCACGTTGACGTTTCCGTTCGCCGATGGTTATTTCTTTTCGGTTTCCCCGAAGATCTATACCTACCTGGAGAAGGAAGACAATCCCGACATAGCCTACTACCGTGGCTATACCGACCTACTCATCAAGGTTGGAGCAACTGACGGCGTGCAGCTTGGCAGCACCCTGCGCAAAGGTACTGGAGCGGCGCCATACAGCGTCCAACTCGATCTCTCCATTCCATTGAAGACACGCAAGCTGGGAAACCTGGGCGGCTATCTCTATTTGCAATATTTCGACGGATACGGCGAAAGCCTGATCGACTACAACCGCAAGGTGCCCTCGCAGTTCCGCATCGGCCTGATGATTACCCGCTGAAGATCCTTCCGCGAGCGTGGACTTCGTCGGGAATCCTTGCCTTCCGAGGCAACTGACGGTAGAAAGGATTTTTGAAGTGTTCGGGAGATGCACTTTTGGTTCGCGGCCTGATTTCTTTGTCGAGTGCGACGCTCGTTGCCGGCGCCGCACTGACCCTTGCCGCCGAAGCACCAATTACGGCGCAATCGGGTGGTGCTTTTACCGTGGCCGAGGAATCGGCGTTGGCTTATTCGCTGCCCGGACCCGCGCTGGACGCGGCGCAACTCGAGCGCTTCGCATATGGCAGACAAGAATTTCACCAGCGTTGGGTGGTTCTGGCGGTGATCGGGGGTAAATGGGGGCGCGGTCCAACCTCCAACGGAGAAATCTGTATCGACTGTCATGCCGGCAATGGGCGTGGCCGCGCCCCGGAATCCGCAAAAGAAGCGCTCGTTTCGATGGTCGTGCGACTCTCGATTCCCGGAAAGAACGAGCAAGGCGGTCCACTGCCGCATCCCAGTTACGGCGATCAACTGCAAAATCAGGGCGAACTGGGCCGCGTGTTCCCGGAAGGAGATGCCTTCATCGCATGGAGCGAGCATGAGGAAAGACTGGCCGACGGATCCAGAGTGACCTTGCGCACTCCAAGGCTCGCTTTCACCAATCTGTCCTTCGGAGCAATCGGAACGGGTGTCATGACGTCGCCGCGCATCGCCCCCCCGGTCTTCGGCGCGGGCCTGCTCGACGCAGTGGCGGAAGATACGCTGATCGAAACTGCGCGCCGGCAAAAGGAGTCAGGTTTCGACGGCAAGCCTAACTATGTCTGGGACGCGGAAAAACAGACCACGGCGATAGGCCGCTTCGGCTGGAAGGCAAATCAGCCCAGCTTGAAGCAGCAGAATGCTTCTGCATTCCTGAACGACATGGGTGTCACTACCAGCCTGTTCAAGCAAGAGAATTGTCCGGACGTTCAAGTGGCGTGCCGCAAGCGTCCCACGGGCATGGTCCCGGAGCAACCCGACCGCGCGTTCAACGACTTGCTTTTCTATACGCGCACACTTGGCGTCCCCATGCGACGGCGCGCGGAAGATCCCATTGCCCTGCACGGTGAGAAGTTGTTTACGCAATTGCAATGCGCGGTCTGCCACACCCCCGAAATGAAAACCGGCGAGTATCCTGCCCTCCCTCAACTTGCCCATCAGATCATCCATGCTTACACGGACCTGTTGCTGCACGACATGGGAGAGGGCCTCGCCGACGGAAGGCCGGATTTTCTGGCTGGCCCGCGCGATTGGCGCACGCCGCCGCTGTGGGGCATTGGGCTCAACGCCAAAGTCAACGGCAATACGTCTTTGCTGCACGATGGTCGCGCACGCAACCTCACGGAAGCGATTCTGTGGCATGGAGGTGAAGCCGAGCGTTCGCGTGAAACATTTCGAGAGATGCTGCCGGCGGATCGCGAGGCTTTGCTCGCCTTCCTGAATTCGCTCTAACGCGTAAGCCGTGAACGCATCCAGCAAGATTGACTGTTGTCTCCGGCATCCAGTGATGTCCGGGATTCGGGTCTGTGAAGAACCCTCCTTGCTTCACGGTTTAGAATGCAAAACCACGCGAACCACGGAGTACCCGTTCATGAGACTGCCTGCGATGACCCTTCTACTGGCACTTGCGCTGCCCGCGCAAGCCGAGGTTCTCTGCCCGGATTCCCTCGAAGTCAATCAGCAGGCGACTATCGCGGGTGACTGGGTAGTGTCGTACACGGACCCCCCGCTGCGGCTGACCGGCGTAGCGATTTACGATGGCCCGCCGTCGCAAAATCACAAAGTGAAACCGTATTCGGTGAAGTCCGTGAAAGGAGAATTGCGTGTCTCTTGGAGGCTGCCGGAGAGCAAGCGCAATTTCCATTTAACCTGCAGCTATGAACGCACCACCGCGAGCCTGACTGCTTTGCTGCCACCCGGCATGAACGGCTGCAATGCCGTATTCGATCGCCGCGTGTCATACGGCAACGAAACGTTGGCGGTGAAGCGCATGGTATGCAACTAAGGAGTAGGAAAAATGTTTCAGATTGACGTCATCTCCGACGTGGTGTGCCCCTGGTGTTTTATCGGCAAGCGCAACCTCGAGCAGGCGCTCGAAACCTGGCGCGCGAAGCATCGGGACCAGGAACCAATGGTGCGCTGGCATCCGTTCCAGCTGAATCCCCAGCTTCCCGCCAGCGGTGTGCCGCGCAAGCAGTATCTTGAAAACAAATTCGGCGGACCGGAGCGCGCGAAGGAGATTTATGCACGGGTACTCGCGGCGGGCAAACGCGCGGGAATCGATTTCGCTTTTGACGCAATACAGGTGCAACCCAACACCATCAATGCGCATCGCATGTTGCAGTTCGCCGCGGAACGCGGCAAACAGGATGAAATGGCCGAAGTCATCTTTCGCCGCTATTTCCTCGAGGGAGCGGATTTGAGCGACACGCAAACGCTCGCGGACATGGCACAACAGGCTGGGCTGAATCGCGCTGAAGCGGCTGCGTATCTAGCCAGCGATGCCAATAGTGAACTGATCAAAGAGCAGGACCGGCGAGCGCGTGCGATCGGCGTGGAGGGTGTGCCTTTTTTCATTTTCAATCAGCGGCTCGCCCTCTCTGGCGCACAACCGCCCGAGGTGATCGTCGAAGCCATGGAGAAAGCGCTGGAAGAAGTTGCTGCGACGCCGCAATAATCGCAGACAAAAGCGGTTGATTCCGCATTCCGGCAGGGCTAGCATACTTTTGCACAACAAGAGCACTAATGCGTTTTTGACCCCCAACTCAAGAAGGAGGTACAGCATGTGCTTCGAGTTCGAAGCCCTCTATTGGGCAAAATTAGCCGAAGAAGAAGAGAAAAAGAAGGAAGCCGAAAGGTCGCACAAGGCGCCGGTGGCCAACCAGGAGCAACCCGCATACGAGGAAGATCCGTTGCCCGTTTGAAAACTTCGGCTTCCATCTAAAACGAAACCCCGCGCAAGCGGGGTTTTTGTTTTCAGCGTCACTTAGAGGCCAAAAGGTCGTTAGCCTTTTTTGCTGGACTTAACCCCGCATCTGTTAATGACGACGTTTTACAGGAGAGCAAATCGCCTTTGCGGCGGCTTCGTCCGGCTTATTTTTGCGACGGCTCCTTGGGGGGCTCTTCTTTGGGTCGGCCTTCCGCCTGAGGTTTGACCTTCGTTTTCGCCGCGGCTCCGTCCGCGAACTCGCCCAGATATTCGACTTTCGCCTGTTCTTTGATCTTCTTCATTTCCTTGGCCAGTGCTTCGTTTGTGTTCTGGTTGGCAAGATACTGCTGGATGCGCGGAGTAACGCTCGCCTCGTCCACCGGGACAGCCTTGGAAGCCACTAGCCGGATTATCTGGAAACGTGCGCCGTCCAACTCAAATAGCTGCATTTCGCCTTCCTTCATCGCTTGAATTTTGGGTAACATCTCGAGCGAAATCTGCTCTGCAGCGCGCACGCCCCTATTCGCGGCAAACTTGACCTCCCGGGATTGCAGCCAGTCGGCAATTTGCTGCAGGGAATGGGCTTTGGTCAGCTGTTCTCTCAGCCCCGTAGCGACCTCACTATTTGCGACGAAGGCGAGTTCCTCGAGATCGAACACCCTTCGTTGCGCAAATAACTCAGGATGTTGTTTGTAGTATTCGTGGACTTCCACGGGCACCGGCCTGGGCAAGCTTTCGGCGATCTGCTCCTGGTAGGCACGAGCAAGAATTTCGCTTTTCGCGGCTTCGATCGCGCGCATCACCTTTGGAGAGCGGTCGAGCTTATTCTCGATCGCCTTCTGCTTTGTGAGCTGTTGGTCGATGAGCCTGTCGAGGATCTCACCCTTGGCTTGGTTCGCGAATTCGGGTGCAATGTTCGGATTGCGGGCCAAAACGTCGTTGACTTGGTGCACGGTGATTTCATCGCCATTTACCCTGGCCGCAACCTGGGTGGCTATCTTGGGGTCCGTGGCGTCATCATTCTTGCCGCATCCCGTGGTGAAAGCCAGGGCAAAAATTAGCACGATGAAGGCTAGATTGAGACTAGTGCTCATGAGCTCACGTATCGCCGAGTCCGCTCAAACGCTTGCGGTCGGTGGAAGATACGCTCTGAAGTAGTTGGTTGACGAATTGATCCTGCAATTTGTTCGCTCGCGCCTGATCCGGGTCGATTGAAGAGACTCGAAATAACAACCCGTCTGGAACACGGCCGCTCAGAGTGTACCGCAGTTCGACCAACCTCCTTTGCCATCCTCTTACTACCCTGTCGCCAATCCGGAGCCAGTACGTTACTGGCTCCACGCGCTGCCCCTTGCTCGTGAACAGACGCCGCACGGGAATCTCACCGTACTGGGTCGTAAGTTGCATCGCCTCTCTCCTGTGCAAAATGAACCCGCTCGATGGATAGCAGAGCTCAGGCTCGTGCGCTCCAAGGGAACCTCGCTGATCCGAGCCGTAGGCCACCGACAACATGATTCGGTAGCCATCGGCATTCACATACGTTCTGGTTACAAGCTGGCTGTAGAGCTTGGCCAGCAACGTTTGGTCTTGCGGATTGATGATGTGCACGATCCGCTCTTGCTCCTCGCGCCAATCACCGAAGTGCTTCGGAATCATGGCCTCCAGCAAGAACGTCGACTCTGGGTTCGCAGCATTCATGACCGGACGGG